>OJHF01000039.1_pt1 | contig 44742 bp, 38 predicted proteins | sample 1594891 | NCBI WGS metagenome assembly OJHF01 (sample SAMN05416737, study PRJEB24817) | seawater metagenome | isolation source: Sea water | place: Canada:Atlantic | collected 2013-07 | reverse complement strand
CTACACAGAGTAGATCGTCGGCAGCGTCAGATGTGTATAAGAGACAGCTTATGGGCTGTTGGATTTGAAAGAGGCAGGGCATATTTACGGGCCAATAGTGGACCACCTATTTCAGTGATTCGTCGTGCGGCCTACTCGGACTGTGGCGGTTTCGACGAATCGATCCGGTTTGGGCATGAAGATTGGGATTTTTGGTTGGCCATGGCAAAGGCCGGGCACTGGGGATATACAATCCCTGAATTCCTGCAATGGTATCGCAAGAGAGGCAATGGCCGCTTTGAGCAGATTATGAAAACGGGTAGCACTAACCTTGAGTTCGAGAGGTTAATGCATCGCAAATACGAGGGTCTAGAGAATAACTTCCCCCAACCGTCTAGACGCCAACCAGAGCCTTATGAGGCTATCGACACTCAGGCGCTCGTATGTAACCCGATAGGGGAGAATTCGACACGCCGTCGGATTATGTTCATCGTGCCGTGGATGGTAACGGGAGGTGCTGATCGAGTTAATCTTGATTTGATCGAAGGCATGACATCAAATGGCTGCGATATCACAGTATGTGCGACATTGGCCGCAGATCATCGTTGGGAACATGAGTTTAGCCGTTTCACGCCGGATATCTTTGTTTTGCCAAACTTTCTTGCTGTATCGGACTACCCCAGATTTTTGGCGTACCTAATCAAGTCTCGGCAGATTGATACAGTGGTCATTACCGGCAGCACTCTCGGTTATCAGTTCCTTCCCTATCTGAGAGCGGTTTCACCTGATGTGGCATTTATTGACATGTGCCATGTTGAGGAGCCTCATTGGATGAGCGGGGGCCATCCCAGGTTTGGGGTAGGTTATCAGGACATGCTTGATCTGAATATAACAACCACAGAGAATTTGTCTGAGTGGATGCAGGGACACGGTGCAGATGGCGAACGAATAAAAGTAATGTACACTGGCGTTCGCGCAGCCCGAGCCACTGAGGATGAAAGGCATCGCGTGCGAGAAGAGCAGGGCGTGCCCGTAGATGTGCCATTGATTATTTTCGCTGGGCGTATTTGTGAACAGAAACGGCCGATATTGCTGGCTGACATTCTGAAAGGTTTGCATGACCGAGGCTTGGATTTTCAAGCTTTGATCATCGGTGACGGTGAACTAAAGCATCAATTTGAAAAGGTGATTGGTGAATACCAGTTGACAGACTCCGTTCAAATGCTTGGTTCGTTAGCGCATCAGCACTGGCTCGAGATTATTGCTGCAGCGGATGTATTGTTAATGCCATCAGAATACGAGGGGATCTCGATTGCGTTGCTTGAAGCAATAGCGTCGGGATGTGTGCCCGTCGTTGCAAACGTCGGAGGACAAGGCGAAATTGTTAGCCCAGATATAGGCATCCTGATCCCACGTGGTGATAATGAACTGTCGGGGTATGTGGATGCATTACATCGATTGTTGGGTCATCCTGAGGCATTACAGCAGATGTCAAATCAGTGCCAGGCCATTGCTGCGTCAAAATTGTCATGGGAAGGCATGATCAATCGATTCCTTGAAATCCTGGACGAGGCGCATACGCTTCGCCTGAACAACCCGAGAAGCGCCATCACTACTCGATTTGGCTGTGAATTGGCTGCGCAGGCAATTGAGTGTAAGCGTCTTGGGGCGGCGACGGATTGGCTGTGGAATGGTGAGCCACAAGACGCTACAACTGACTCTGAATTGCTGACCACATCGCTGGAAACTCAAGCGGCAGCAAAGTTGGCTATCGTCCTGAGCCAAACCTGGCTGGGTCGAAAACTTATCCGAAATCAGTTTTTGCAGTCTATCGGAAGGCATGTCCTGAGGCGATTTGGCAGGCCGAGTCAGGCATAATTGAGAAGAAGTAATTACGCGCACTTTTTTATAAAGAGGTTTTGATGGAAGTTGTGATATTCGGCGGCGGCGGATTTATCGGTTCAGCGATAGCTGATCGCTTGTTAGCCGAGGGTCACTCACTCAGAATTTTTGAACGTCCCCGGGTTCAACCCTATCGAGAATTCACGGATAGTGAACAGGTTGAATGGTTAGCTGGCGATATTTCCAGCATGCACGATGTGAGTGATGCAATACATGGGGTTGATGCTGTGCTGCATCTGGTCTCGACTACTTTACCCAAAAGCTCCAACGATGATCCGATTTTTGACGTGCAGAGTAATGTTGTCGGCTCGTTGCATATTCTTAACGCCATGGTGACCCATCGTGTTACTAGTATCGTTTTTATCTCGTCTGGTGGCACGGTGTACGGCAATCCGCTGTATTTACCGATTGATGAAAATCATCCCACAAACCCGGTTGTATCTTATGGCATCACCAAGCTTGCCATAGAAAAGTACTTGCAGATTTATGAGCGGCTTTACGGCATCAAGGCCATAACGCTGCGGGTCGCTAACCCGTATGGCGAGCGTCAGCGCCTCGAGACTGCTCAAGGCGCTGTTGGGGTGTTCTTGCACCATGCGATAAAAGGCATTCCTGTCGAGATCTGGGGAGATGGTAGTGTCACACGCGACTATATCCATGTGAGTGACGTCGCCGAAGCGTTTAGCACGGCACTGGAATACTCCGGGGAGCAGCGATTGTTCAATGTAAGCTCCGGTGTTGGCACCAGCTTGAACGACTTGATTGGCAGGATTGAAGACGTTCTTGGCCACTCTATCGAGCGTCGCTACTTGGGGGCGCGCTCGTTTGACGTGCCTGTTAATGTACTTTGCAACGAGTTGGCGCGGAGTGAGTTGGACTGGACGCCTCTCGTTTCCATAGCAGAAGGCATCGGCCGGACTGCGGAATGGATGAGGCGAGAATTTGCAAGTTCGGCCGGCTAATTCGACGTTTATATTACTATGAGAATTCTACTCACCGTTCATCAGTTCTTTCCAAATTTTTCGGCAGGTACAGAAGTTTTGGCTTATTCTGTAGCACGTGAATTGATGAAACGTGGGCATGTGGTGCATGTCTTGGCGGGATACGCCGATAGCGCCAAACTGAAAGACGAGGATCGGTTTGATGAGTATGATTTCGAAGGGATTCACGTCTATCGCTTTCATCATGCCTACACACCTATGGGTGGGCAGGTGTCGAAGGTTGAGATTGGGTATGATAATCGCCTCGCGGCGGACTATTTTGACCGTATTCTAGTGAGTTTCAGGCCGAATCTGGTCCATTTTTTCCATCTCAACCGGTTGGGCACTGGATTGATTGAGCGTGCAGTTCATGCCGGGATACCGCGGTTTATGACGCCCACAGATTTCTGGAGTATTTGCCCAACAAGTCAGCTTTTGCTTGGCGATGGAAGTCTTTGTAACGGGCCCACGGCACATTCAGGGAATTGTGTGAAGCATTTTGTTCAGAGCACACAAGGGCGATTGATTGGTAAGATTGCTGAATCACTGCCAGATGCTGGTGCAGATGTTTTGGTTCGCCTGACAAGTAATGGCGGTTTGCCTGCCTATCCGATGCAGCATGAAGTAAAGGCGATTGCAAAACGGTTACCGGTAAATATTTCTCGACTGAATCAACTGAACGGCATCATTGCGCCAAATGAATTCATGAAGAAGTTCTTAGTTCGATATGGCGTCAAGCCCGATTTGATTGCTGAGTTAGCATTTGGTGTTGACGTAACGTCGGTCGAAGGAAGTGATTGTCGCTCAATGTATGTAGGACCACTGCGAGTAGGTTTTATTGGCACGCTTGCTTTTCATAAAGGAGGGCACATCCTTATTGAAGCTTTTCAACAGCTGCTTGCGCCCGGTGCAATTTTGAAGCTTTATGGGTGCTCTGAGGAGGACCAGGATTACGCAAGTTCATTGCAGGTGCGTGCAGGGGGAAATGAATCGATTGAGTTTTGTGGAACCTTTCCTAATTCGGAAATCGCGAAAGTATTTCGCGGTATAGATGTACTGGTTGTTCCTTCCCTTTGGTACGAAAATACTCCCTTGGTCATTTACTCTGCGCAGGCGGCACGTTGTCCTGTTGTTGCATCAGACCTGCCGGGGCTCTCGGCGACAATTAAAAATAATGAGAATGGTCTGCTTTTTGAATCAGGTTGTTCCGTTGATCTTGAGAAGCAACTTGCGCGTCTTGTCACTGAAGAGGGGCTATTGCAAAGATTAAGTGCCAACTCGTGCACTCCTAAGTCTACAGAAGTTCATGTAGACGAGTTGCTGGCTGTATGGAATTCGGCGTAATGAATTCGGTTGCCCGAGTGGTGCCGGATAGCGTGTTAAGGTTATTTTTCCACCCCAATGCGTCCGTCTATATGCAGTGATTTTTATGGCGATAATGAGCCGTAAATTGTGAATTCTGATTATTAAAAGCAGAATACTACGAGGTTTTGAAGCAGTATGAATCGATCTATTGGAGATAGCGTTCTAGCTGCAAGTGCCTGTTTTTTTGGGATTTGGACTGTTTACTGTTATGCGATGGTGTTGTCCGCATCAAGCTTCTCAGACTTAATGGCGTGGAGTTTTGTGCCACTTGTTATCGCACTGGGCCTATGGGCAGTGTGTACGGGCAAGGTCAGTCTAGTTGACAAGAGGCGCGCCGAAATTATAGCCAAGCCAGCATTGAGCCCTGACCCTAACTCCGGCGCGCTCTGGGCGCTAGTAGCGTTATTCATATCTGCTTTGACGCTGCGGATTTTCGACAATCACTATTGGCCTGTCTGGATACTCTTACTATGCTCTTCGATGTTGGTCTTTCGCTGCGTCTCAACCTCCGCGGCTTTATGTAACGATGCACCAGTTCCAAGACCGAATGGGCAGCGAGCCGGCATAGTCGCTTTCGTCCTTTTCGGCATAGTGTTAGTGGCAGTAACTCACCGGGTTGATCCGGACGATTCGCAGTATCTCAATTTTGTCGTGACAGCTATGGATTTTCCTCTTGAGCCGCTGTTTTCACATTCTGGTTTGTGGCAGGATCCTAAGGTCCCGCTAGAGTTGCCAATTTACAAGTTTCACACATACGAATTACTGGTTGCTGCTTTAAGCGATGTATTCGGCGTGCATCACAAGACCGTCTACTATTTGATATTGGCGCCGGTTTTCGGCGGTATAGCGGTACTGCTGCACTGGAAGCTGGCTCAGCATTTGGTGCCTCAATATGCTTTTTCAGTGCTGCTTGCATGGCTCGTTCTAATGATTGCGCTCGGGGAGTCGCATCGAGAATTCGGAAACTTTGCCTTCGTCCGTTTGTTTCAGGGAAAAAGCCTGTTGGTCACTATTGGCCTGCCATTATGTCTACTGTTAGGCCTACGGTTTGCAGAATTTCCCGATGGACGTCGTGCGCTGCCACTTGGGATGGCGATTATTGCCAGTACTGGATTGAGCAGTTCCGCATTTGGGACGGTGCCATTTGCCGTCGCTGCGGCGCTGTGTGGCGGTTTTCTGGGTGCCTCACGCGTGGTGGTCAAGCGTATCATTGCAGTCGGATTAGCCTCAGGACTTTTCCTGGGCGCAATTGGCTTGTTTTTGGTAGCGAGTATAAAGAGCGGAAATGAAATTCATGGTGTGAGCTTGTTTGGTTCCGGCACCGGCTTGTCTATTGTTTTAGGTGAAGGCATTCTGGGTGAATTAATTTTAGTATTATTTCCCATCGCACCTTTATTTGTAGCAGGCTTCAGACGGCGACGACTCTATGCAGTGACAACCTTAATTCTTGTAGGTGCTGTGTTGAATCCGTGGAGTGGAGATTTTTTGGCGAAAAATTTGGACAAAGCTTTAGAGTGGCGTTTATTTTGGTCTGTGCCATTTGTGATTTCGGCTTCGATTTCTATGGTTGGGTTAGCGGCCCTACTTGCGCAAAAAGTGCCGTGGTTAAAGCGCTATGCAGTACTGTTGATAATGTTCGCTGCAGTCTTATTTTTTTCAGGACAGTCGAGTGTTTCTCCCGGCAATCGGGTCGTTATTGCATTTCCTCGGCTCAAGGTAGAACCAACTCCCCATGCGCTCGCAGAAGAAATTGTTCGTAGAGCCCCGCTGCGCTCGACGATATATGCTTCGTCTTCGATTGCGGAATGGATTACCACGTTCCATGTGCATCCCTATCCATTAATAGTGCGGCCTGTTTATTTGGGGTTCAGCGAAATTCAAAATTATTTTGGAGCCTCAGAACTTGACCGTCGCAGGCGAGTCATGGGGTTTTTGGAGGGTCGGGACAGAGCTCCCCCTACAGCAGCTTTCTTTCAGTCGCAACTTGCAATAGACCGACCTACGTTCGTCGTCTATGACAGTCGCGTAGAGATGGGACCTGTGATCGAGGAGGTGCTTGGTGCTGCAGGCTATGTCGGGGAGAAACGCGGCACCCATAGGCTATGGCACCTTCCATGACCCAAAAAAAAGTTGCTAAAAAGCACGTTATGCATGCACTCAAACTCGATAGTCCGGGTGGATTTATCCGGTAAATACGTATTAAAGTGTGTATGACACAGTATCTTTGAACGTCTGAGTCGTTTGTCGGCGCATGCCTATGCCCTCAAGCGAAAGCGCTAGCAACCCATGGAGGCTTTCCCATGTCCCTATTCGTCTGTCGTTGTAGTTTATTCGTTGCCTTGTCAATTCTCGCAGCGTGTGCCGAGGTTGAACTGAGCTGTGAGGCAGACGGTGATGTCACCCCGCTATGTGGCGTCCAGATGCCCGAAGATCTGGAGGTGATGCCAGCTGGCGGTGGCTTGTTGATTGGTGAGTATGGCAACGGCGGGCAGTTACCTGGAGCGATCACTTGGTACCAACCTGGCCCGAGAGCCGAATTTATACAGCTGGTAAATAGTAGCAATATGACTGCCGGCGAAAATGGTGACAACTGGGGTGAGGACAACTGCCCGTTGCCAGACCAGCTATCGCCACACGGCATTCATCTTTCGTCCCGAGGTGATTCTCTGCAGCTGCTAGTGGTGAATCACAGCAGCCAAGAGCACATATTGTTTTATGAAGTGCAGGCTTCTGCTGATGCCGAATCCGCGCCCACTCTTGCTTGGCGTGGCTGCGTGGTATTTCCATCGTCCGCCGTTCTGAATGATGTGGTTGCGCTGCCCGATGGTGGTTTTGCGGTGACCAATATGTATCAGCGTGAACACGAAATCCTTGCCCAGATTAAATCCAGTCTGGGTCTCAATGATGGCCATGTGTGGCGATGGGTGCCTGGCTCAGGTTTAAAAGTGATGGCCAATTCCGCGGCTAAAATGCCCAATGGTATCGAAGTTTCGCACGATGGAAAAACTATTTGGGTGAATAATTATATAGAGCAGGAGTTACGTCAGTATGACGTCGCTACAGAGGAAATTGTAAGTCGAATAGAAGTAGCGAATATTGATAACTCCGCCTGGCTGGATGATGGCCGGTTGCTGCTGGCGTCGCATCTCTCTCCACTCACTATGGGCTCCTGTTTCGGACTGACCAAGGGAAGCTGTGGCTCCGGTTATGAATTGATTGCGGTGGATACCAAATCTGGTGTGACTGAAGTGATTTTCCGCGCTGATAAGGGCGGCGTTTTTGGACCGGCTACGGTGGCCGTACCGTACCAAGGTAAATTATATGCAGGCTCATTCTCGGGCGACCGACTGGCCGAAATCACGTTGCACTGATATCGCCGCCCGCATCCAGGCCGGGTGGCCATTTTTGAGGACGATAAGGTACACTTTGTTTTATGCCCCCGAGGCCCTTTGTAGGAGCGTTTTTAAGTTAGCATGGCGCCTCACGACGAAGAATAAAAATAAGAATTGGAATTGTTGCTACGACTTTATTGATTAGAAACGGGCATTCCGATGTTGACTATCAAGTGACACGTGAACATCGTAGCGAGGAATGAACTTCAATGCCTGAAAACGCTGCGCCGGCTTTATTGTGTGGTTGATCGATTATTCTAGGGTTTCGGTTACTCTTGTTATTTTGCGATGACTTTGGCGTCGGCGCCTGCAACCTCTCTCACCAGTTTAGGCACCATATACCCCGGCAGACTGGCAGCTACTCCTTCCATCACGTGGTGCGCTTTGCTTTCCGCTACATCAAAATGTGCAGCCCCTTGTACTTTATCCAACAAATGCAGGTAGTAAGGTAGGGTCCCTGTCGCAAATAGTGCCTGATTGAGTGCCACCTGTGCCCCGACGTTATCGTTAATGCCCTTGAGCAGTACGGCCTGATTCAGTGTGATAATGTTGTGGTCTCGTAGTGTCTCTAGCGCGACTGTGACGGCGTCGTCGATTTCGTTGGCGTGGTTACAATGAGTTACCATGATGGTCTGCAACCGCGGTTGCGTAATCGCATCCAGCAACTCCCGCGTCACCCGCTCTGGAATCATGATAGGCAGTCGGCTGTGTATCCGCAGGCGCTTAAGGTGCTGTATGGAAGCAATCTCCGCCACCAACTGACGCAATTGCTCATCGGTGACCACTAACGGGTCGCCACCACTTAGAATAACCTCCTCAATACTGGTATCGGCGCGTATGTACTCCAGTGCTTCAAGCCACTGCTGGCGGCTATTCTGGTTTTCGCCGTAAGGGAAGTGCCGCCTGAAACAGTAACGGCAATTCACGGCGCAACCGCCACTCACTATCAGCAGTGCTCGTCCGTGGTATTTGTGAATGATACCGCGCTGTGGGATCGCCCCTGCGCTCTCACCCACTGGGTCGCGGGAGTATCCCGGGGCATCAATCATTTCCTGCGCCGAGGAGATTACCTGCAGTAGCAAAGGGTCGCGAGGGTCGCGAGGGTGCATTCTTCGCACGAAACTGCGCGGAACCTTGAGTGCAAAGTCTTGGCAGGCACCGCTGGAAAGACCCACGTCGTTCTCGCTCAGTTCCAGTATATCGAGTAGTTCTCGACGTGACGTGATGACGTCGCGCAGTTGACTCTGCCAGTCATGGGAAGATTGAGCAATTAGGCTTGAAAGCAGCAAAGGAAACCTCGTAGGAAAGCGTCAAAGCGGCGACTATTATAGCAATCAATTGGCGGGTCGTCTGAGTCATCGGGCGACTGTTGTTGCCAAACCGTGGATTCAGCGGGCATGACGATGCAGCGGCCTTGTGTGTCCAACGCCGTCGAGTAAGACTTTATTCTGTTGCGACACCCCGCTTACTGCGATCCCTGTAGAACGTGTAGTATTATACAAAGCATATGATCGCAATTCAGTATAAGGAATCAAAATGTCCAGTACCGATGAGTTGTGCAGTCTGCGATGGGATCCAGTGAGCAAGGGAGTTGAGGTTATTGATCAGACTCTCTTACCACATGCCCTGAGCTGGTGTCGTCTGGAGTCACTACCAGCGTTTTGCCACGCCATCAGTGCAATGCAGGTGCGTGGAGCTCCGCTGATTGGAATTACCGCAGCGTTCGGACTTGCCAATGCCCTTGCGGAAGATGCGTCTAACGAAAATTTGGCGCGTGCCAGCGCAGCGCTAATGGCCACTCGTCCGACTGCGGTGAACTTGCGCTGGGCTTTGGACCAGATTACTTGTGCAGTAAAGTCTCTGGAGCCTTCACAGCGCGCTCTAGTCGCGTTGCACAGGGCGCTATCTCTGCGGGAAGAGGATATCGTCAATTGCGAGCGAATTGGTGCCAATGGGCTGCAGCTATTGCGTGCGCTAAATAAAGATCAATTGAATATTATGACGCACTGTAACGCTGGGTGGCTGGCCACGGTACAGTGGGGGACAGCATTGGCGCCGATCTATAAGGCTCATGCCAGCGGCATCCCTGTACATGTTTGGGTGTCCGAGACACGCCCGCGCAACCAGGGAACTAACCTAACGGCGTGGGAATTGCATAGAGCGGGAGTTCCCTGCACCATCGTGACGGATAACAGTTGTGGCCAATTGATGCGCCAGCGACAAGTGGATTGTGTGATTGTGGGCAGTGATCGTACCGCTGCCAATGGGGATGTTTGCAACAAGGTCGGCACCTATCTTAAGGCGCTCGCTGCCCGTGCCAGCGATATACCGTTCTACGTGGCATTGCCGGAGTCAACCATTGACTGGTCTTGCCCTAGTGGTGAGCAGATTCCGATCGAGGAGCGCGAGGAGTCAGAAGTATTGAGTATCGGTGGTTTGGATGCTGCCGGGGATTATGGCGAAGTCAAGCTTGCGGCCTCACACAGTACGGCGTTTAACCCTGCCTTCGATGTTACGCCCGCAGATTTGGTTGCAGCGCTGATAACGGAGCATGGTAATTTCGATGCCAGCGAGAAGGGCTTACAGCAGCTGGGGGCTATAGCGTCGGATGCATAAAGTATAGCCGGAGAAACCGGAACAGGTAACGGTGTGGTTGATGGCCGGGAGTTGAGACAGTTCCGACCATCACGTAAATCAATGCCTAGTGGTAATCCATCTGTAAATCATAGTCTCCGAGCTCATCGCGCAAGCGCTTTTCTTCCAGTTGTTGCTCTGCCAGACGCCTCCTTTGTACCAGCTGTTGCTTATCAGATGATAAGGGCGCTATCCCCTGAAGCATGTCTTCGGAAATGTCGTCAGCGCCAGGTTCATAGCCGTCGTCCATCGACTCGGATGTCGAAAATTCCAAATCACGTTCTCCCATAAATCACCTCCCGATGAATTTAGAAAAGACCACCAGTCAGTCTCGTATTACGACGAGGCTATGGGCTGAGTAAATCAAAGATCGAGTGCTAGAACAACAAAATAGTAGTGGGAGTTTTACGCATATTTTAGTGGCAATAAGTCCGGCGACTCGCGGCCATCCTTGGCCATCCATGCGCATGATTCTACTTCCCTGTAGATGCCATCCTTGGCGTTGGATCGCGCATGCGAGCCGCCGTACAGAAAACAAAGCAATTTTGATGCCAGTTATTCAAGCTCATACCTATGCGCTTTTGATGAAGGGACGAAGCGATGTTTGCTTGTCTATAGGTGTCCGCTCGTGTTCGGACATGCGCCACGCGTTGTGACATATTCTTGAGGTATGCTCATTCTTGCGTCGACGTGCTGCGCTGGTTAGAGTAGCTTATCTTCGATATGTGCCGTCACAGGCCCAAGGATAAGTGATGACGTTACTGCACACGCCGCTTGATGCGCTGCACCGAGAGCTGGGCGCCAAAATGGTACTCTTTGCTGGTTATGACATGCCGGTGCGGTACCCTGCTGGCATCATTAGCGAGCATTTGCATACTCGGCAAGCGGCCGGGCTGTTTGATGTCTCCCACATGGGTCAAGTCATTATAGAGGGCCCCGGTAGTGCCGCGATGCTTGAGTCTCTTGTGCCGGTGGATATTAATGGGCTGGCAGACAATCGGCAGACCTATGCCGTATTCACTAACGAACAGGGTGGAGTATTGGATGACTTGATTATTACCCGTTGGTCTCAGGAGACATTTTTCCTTGTGGTCAATGCGGGTTGTAAGACGCAGGATATTGCACACCTGCGGGCACACTTGTCGGGCCAGACGTTGACGGTACTGGAGCATCACGCCTTACTGGCGTTGCAGGGGCCAGCCGCACGAGAGGTTATTCGTACAGTCTGTTCTGACGCCGCAGAACTGCGGTTCATGCAGGGCTGTCCAGGGATTATCGACGGTGTAAAGGTTTACATTACCTGCTCAGGTTACACCGGAGAGGACGGCTTCGAGATTTCTGTGCCGGGCGCAGCGGCCACAAATCTGGCTCGCCGACTGCTAAGTGATCAACGGGTACAGGCGGTCGGTTTGGGTGCCAGGGATTCACTGCGCTTGGAGGCAGGTTTGTGTTTGTATGGACATGAACTGACAACCGAAATTGACCCGGTGCAGGCGGGTTTAATGTGGTCCATAAGTCAATCTCGCCGAGCCGAGGGTGAGCGCGCGGGTGGCTTCCCGGGTGCAGATGTGATCTTTGGGCGGATGATCGACAAGCCAGTCCTGCGCCGGGTCGGTTTGCGGGTGGATGGCAGGCGTCCGGTGCGTGAGGGTCAAGTAGTGCTAGATGAATCAGGTCGACAGGTGGGCGAAATCTGTTCTGCCTGTTATGGCGCTAGTGTTGGCGGACCTATCGCCATGGCTTATATCGAACGGGAATTAGGTCTCCCGGGGACGAAACTGCTGGTGGTCTCGAGGGATAAGCACTTGCCAGTTACGGTGACACCCATGCCGTTCAATCCCCAGCGCTATTTCCGGGGTTAAGGTGATTCGCCAGTGCGGGCTGCCGTAAAGCCCGTATTTGGCGCGTCAGTTTAGACAGGCGCACCCTCAGCCCTGTCAGCGGTAGGCGTGGTAGATAGAGCCAGCACAGTCGCAGGGCCACAACCAATAGCACCAGACTGCTAAGTAGTATCAGACGTTGTTGTGAACTACTGCGAGTCGTTGTCGCAGTATTTTTTGGGCCTGCAGCCACACCGCCAACCTCGATGCGTACTTCAGCCAGGGACAGCACTTCCAGTTGGGTGCTTTGCGTATTCCACCAGAAGTAATCTCTCGCTGGCAGCAGGAACTGTCCTGGTTGTTCGGCCACATAACTGATGCGAATACTCCGAGTGGCCAGAGTTTGGCCGCGGTTAACCTTGTTTTCTAGGACTGCTGGCGAGGGGTAGGGGGCAAGTCCTGGTTGCTTTTCGATCTCATAGGCTGGCAGCATCATGGCCAGTACGTCCGATGCTTCCAGCAGGACCTCTTGTTCGAAGGCATCGCCCACCGTTAGATTATCAAGCGCTCTGTCGAAGCTCTGCCTGACGGAGAAGAGCGGGGCCGCTACCCACTGCTTGGCTTGGGCGAGGTTGTTCGGCATAGCAACGGTGAAATGGCGCGCGGGGCTGTGCAATTCGCCTTGAATATCGCCTTCTTCTCCTCCATTCATTTTTAGTTGCAGGGGAATTGGACCGATGGTGAAATCGCCCGCACGCTGAGGAAATACATCCAGCGTCCAGCGCTGTATTACCCAGGTCTGACCGTTATGGGTTTCGCTGGCATTACTGGCGAACTGTTCAGTTTGCAAAATGACCAGGCCCGGAACTTCGGGAATACCGATGCGCGTCCCGCCGGTAAACCATCGATCGGTGGTGATTTCGAGGGTTAGTGTTACTTTTTGTCCCGGCACGATACCGTTTTGTGGAGTGAGCGCGCTCTCGATGTGTAAATGGCCCGAGGCCTCAAGTTCTTCGATCGAACTGCCAAACGCGAGAGATGCACAGCCTATGGCCAGCATTAGCAGGCCTCGTTTTAGAAAAAATCCGCCACGTGTCAAGGGATATTCCTCGAGGGCACATCCGCCTTTGTCTCTGTGTTCCGTAGCTGCATGCCGAACTTTATAGCCAAAAAGCGGGAAGGATCCTGCTGGACAGCGCGTAACCACATATCACCAGTGGCCGCATCCTGCAGTATGTCCTCGGCAGTCAGTTGGATAACTTCAGTCTGCTGCCAACTGATCTCGTCAGCACCTTGCGCGGGAATAGCGTCGTCGCCACTAAGTTGTTTGTCCTGCGTGCTTGCGCCTGCTTCCTCCTGTTGGCTTGCGCTGAGACGATCGATTTCCTCGATGATAGCGCGCACCTGCGAGCGGTTGGCAGTCGCACCTGGATAATCTGGGGTGCGCGCCAGCAGACGATCGTATCGGCTGACTGCGCGCACATAGTCACGCCCCTGGGCGCGCGCGTTGGCCTCATTAAAGAGTGCATCATCACTGTCTTGGCGTGAAAAGTATTCCGCTGCCAACATAAAATCTTCGTTGTAGTAGTAGGCTATACCCTTCCACATGAGGTCATTGAAACGGGCAGCGGCTTGTGTGTAGCGGCCCAGTTGCAGAAGTAGTCGGCCCTGTTGATCGTCGGTTAACCACAGGTCCGTGAATCCCCTCATTGCGGCAGACTGCTCAGAGGCAGGCCGCTCACGCGTAATAGGCGTAGTCTCTTGCTGTGCAAGTGTAGGTGCGGGAGTACTGCTTAATACAACAGGCAATATCAGCCACATCCAAGTCAGGGTCCAGCCTCTCCTGAACCACATCAGGAAAAGGCCCATTGCCGGAAATACCAGGAGGTAGCCGCTATCAAACCAAGGCATGGCGCTGTCCTGGGTTATCGTATAGTGACTCTGGATATGCCGATTGAGCTGGCGTACATCTGCGTCATCGATGGTCAAAGACAGATAGACGCCATTTGCGTCAGTAGCCAGGGCTTTAAGTGACTCCCGTTCTAGTGGCGCTATTCCCGGTTCTTCATCCTCGCTCCCCACGCCTACAACAAGTAGTTGATGTGGGCGAGTTAAAAAGTACGATTCGAAAGCCTGCCCGCTCTTTGCTCCAAGACCATCGCTAAACATCACAATCGTCGCAGGGGCATTTCTGCCCCGGAGCATTTCATCTGCAAGAGGCAGGCTATATTCAGGAAATTTTCCGCTCCGCGGCATGATAGCGGGAGTGATCGCTGCAAGGTATTGATTGAGGATATCCTGGTCAGCAGTGAGAGAAAGCACACTGTGCGCCGTCCCCGAATAGACGATAAGAGCGCTTTTCTTGTCTGGGCGAAGCGCCAGCAGGTCAGATATCTTCTGCTTAGCGCGCTGTAAACGACTGGGCTGCACGTCCCTCTGCTGCATAGTCGAGGACACATCTAACAGTACGACCAGTGCCGCTTCATCCTGGTTCAGGGGAGATAATTGTTGACGCCATGTGGGCCCCATTATCACTAACAACACTAGCACCATGAACAGCAGCGAAAAATTTTTCGGGTTCAACCAGCGTGTATCGAAGCGTTGTAATCGCAGGTGCTGCAGCAAGTGTGGAGCGATGATACCTCCGAACATATCCTGCTTGTCGCGCTGCTGGCTTCGTATCACCACCATTGCCAGCCACGGTATGAGTAGCAGCGCCCAAGTCGGCCGGAGAAAATGGAAGTGCTCCAGTACGTTGAACTCAGGCGGCATGAGAGTCCCTTGTTCTGCGCAGCACGCGCCATGCGTGCCACGTTCTGTAGCCGTGATAGAGCGTATAAAAAATCAGCGCGACACAGAGTGGCAGCCAGTGCAGACTTTGCCGTGGACGGAAGCTGATCGTTTCGTACAAGTCAGGCTCAAGTTCAGCAATAGTGTGGTAAGCGCGCTGTAACGCCTGTTGATCCAGCGCCTCAAAACTCTGCCCCCCGGTAATCTCAGTGACGCGCTCAATAGTGTCGATATCGAGTGCCTCTTCTCCAACTGAGGCTGGGTCGCCAATGGCGATGGTGTATATTCGGATATTGTAGGCGGCGGCGACTTTTGCTGCATCTATAGGTGGCACTATACTTCCAGTATCGTTGCCATCGGTGAGGATGATCAGAACACGATTGTCTGATGTGCTATCTCTGAACAGCTTTATCGCGAGTCCTATTGCATCTCCGAATACGGTGCTCTGGCCAGCCATGCCGATTTCTGTCTCCGCCAGTAATTTTGACCACACCACATGATCGGTCGTAAAGGGCGCTTGCAGATAGGAGGCACTGCCAAATACGATGAGGCCCAGACGATCTCCCGCACGCTGGTTAGCCAGTTCCGCAAGAACCTGCTTCACGGCTTGTAGTCGGTTTACTGTTTCGCCGTCGGGCAGAACAAAGTCTCGAGTTCCCATGGACCCGGATAAATCCACGGCAATCATTAGATCCCGGCCAGACTTTTGTTGCTCAATGGGGGCGCCCACCCACTCGGGTTTGGCCGCAGCCAGCACCAGACAGACCCACATGAAGCCAACGAGGAAATACTGAAAACGGTCGCGGCGTAGAATGATCGCGCCACTGTGTGGACGTTGTTTACTCAATTCAACCAGCTTGTCGAAGAAGGGTACTCGAACGGAATTGCGACTTTCTTTATAGGCTGGTAACAATGGCATGAGTAAAGGAAGTGCCAGCAGAGATAGCGCCCAAGGATATGCCAGCTCATACATGCGGTAAGCTCTCGTGATTGCATACCCAATTGAGGCAGGCTGTGAGCAACTGCTGCTGGACGATGCCGTCTAGGGTTGTGTGGTTATAGGTTCCCACTGCGAGTAAACGGCATTGTTCTGGCGAAAAAGGCGGAGGTGTACAGTAGCCATTGAGAAAGTTGATCCAGCTATCGCCCGACAGGTGAGCCACTTGTTGCCGGGGGAAGGTGGCCAGCGCGGTCAACTTTAATATTTTATTCAGCTCTATCAGCCAAGTTTCTTCGTAGGTATTCATCGCAAAAACCTGGAGTCGGGCGGCCGCCTCGCGGCGGTAGCGATTGTGGTGCCAGTGACGCAGGTGCCTCCAGCTGTAGCGTAGCAATAATATCAGCAGCGCTGCTCCCACCCCTGTCCAACCGACAGTTTGTGGCAGCCAGCTGATGGCGTCAGGCGACGCTACTTCTGAAAATCCGGGCAGCGCGTAATTGCCAAAGGTTTCTGGCAGTGGGGGCAAACTCATTGCAGGACCCTCTGGCCACCGAGCCTTTCCCGCAACTGATCGGCGGCCGGTACGACTGTATCGACAGGCAGTACCGGAATACCATGACGTTTGAGTTCACCCTGTACATGCGCGATGGAGCTTTTGATACTCGCTTCGAATTTTTGTCCTAGTCCTTGCTTGGCAGGATCGATCTTTAGCTGAAATTCTCCATCGCTCGCTACTAGCTCATCAGCCCTGGAGATATCGCGTTCCAATGGGTCATAGATCAGCGAGCAAACAATATCATTGTGTCGGTTCATGCGACGTAGGGACTTTAGCGTGGCGTCGTTCCAGCCATAAAAATCTGATATTAATACCACGAGGTAGTCGTGACCAATGCTACGTTCCAGTAGGTGCAATGCTTGTGCCAGTGCATCGGGATTACTTTCGTGGCGAGTCTTTATGGATAGATCATTGTTCATTCCCGTTAAGTCGCCCAGCCAGCTTATGACACGGCGTTCATTGCGCGTCGGTTTTGCCTCGATAATAGCATTGTCATTGAAGAGGATTGCCCCGATACGGTCTCCCACGGCTAGCACGCGCCAAGCCGTAATTGCTGCAACTTCTGCAGCAACGACAGATTTCATTTTTTTTATGCTGCCGAAGAACATCGGCAGTCGTTGGTCAACGACAACAATAACCGGTCGATCACGTTCTTCTGTATAAACCCTCACATGGGGTTTTCCGGTACGGTTAGTGACCCGCCAATCCATATTGCGGATGTCGTCACCTGGTTGGTAGTGGCGCAGTTCATCAAAATCTAGGCCGCGCCCACGCAATCGAGAGCGTTTTCGACCGCTTAATAACGAGCGCACAGATTGTCTCGGCAGATAGTTAAATCCTTGTGCGGTAAACCGCAGTCGCGCGAGCGCGCGCAGGTTAGTGTATATATCCTCCTGTGTGTTGCCGGTCATAGACGCCTAGCCTACTGCGACCTGCAGAATGATTTCGTCGATGATGGTATCGGGCGTTACGCCATCGGCCAGGGCATCGTAGGTCAGAATCAGACGGTGGCGCATTATAGAATGCAGCACTGAGCGAACATCGTCGGGATCGACGTAGTCTCTGTCATCCAGCCAAGCGCTTGCGCGGCAGGCTCGATGTAAGGAGATGCTAGCTCGGGGGCTGGAGCCGGTCGCGATCCAGTGCGCCAGTTTGCCGCCAAACTTCTTGGGGAGTCGGGTGGCCATTACTAAGTCGACAATATATTGTTCCACCGCTGCGGACACTTTCATTTTTTGAATGGTCTCCCGTGCGGCGAAGATATGTGATTGTGGGATGACTTCAAGTGCCGCTGTTTGATGGGATTCTTCTGTTTGCAGCATTCGTACGATGGCCAGTTCTGCACCGGCATTTGGGTAGTCCACGGATATCTTCATCATGAAGCGATCCATCTGAGCTTCTGGTAATGGGTAGGTGCCCTCTTGCTCGATTGGGTTTTGGGTCGCTAGTACCATGAACAAGGCGGGCAAAAGGTAGGTCTTACCCGCCACAGTGATCTGGCGTTCTTCCATGGCTTCAAGCAGGGCAGATTGCACTTTGGCGGGTGCGCGGTTGATCTCGTCCGCCAGCACCAATTCGTTAAAGATCGGTCCGGGCTGGAACTGTAGTTCGGACTTGCCGTGATTGTCCTGATAAATCTCGTTGCCAGTCACATCAGAAGGCAGCAAATCAGGCGTAAACTGAATGCGGCCAAGACTGGCCTGCAGCACTTGGGACAGCGCTTTGATGGAGCGTGTTTTAGCGGTTCCCGGCAAGCCCTCCAGCAGCACATTGCCATTGCACAGTAGTGCAAGCGCGAGAGTGCGAACCACTTCATCTTGGCCGATGACTGATTGTGCTATTTGTTGCATTATGGAGTTGATGGCACTCAGGTGATCGTTGGGCAAAGCGGTGCTCCTTTTATAATTCGCTGAATTGGGAGTCGGGCTGAAATGCTGCGAGAAAGTATAACAGTATTGCTCGCAAATACTCAGGCAGCCCAGGCGCGTTTTGCTCGAAAACGCCGCGACAGATATTGCATCTGGTCGTTAAAAACCCGGTCTTTAGCGAGGAAATGCCACTCCCAAGGGTTGGGCCTGAAGGGCACAGCAAGCAATGGCATCCGTGCTTCCTCGGGTGTTTGATTATCTTTTTGCCAGTTACAACGTTTGCAGGCAGCTACCACATTTTCCCAGCGATCAGTGCCGCCGCGAGAGGTGGGCAGCACATGGTCGCGTGTTAATTCTGTGCGTGCAGACTGTTGTCCGCAGTAGAGACAGCGATGGTCATCGCGGCGAAATAGGGTGCGGTTGCATAAAGGGGGACTGAAACCCTGAATTATCTTTCCCTGAATAGCCACAATCGGTTGTAAATCGATGCGGGAGCGCAATCCATTGCTGCGCTGAATGCCACCGAAAATTGGAGGCAAAACATCCCCAATGCCGTAAACGACATCACCTTTGGCATAGGCTGTAATGGCCTCGTGCAGCGTTATCCAACCACGGGGTTGGCCGGCGAGGTCCAGTCGCAGGATCGTTTGCATTATCTCGCACTCACAAGCTTGAGTTCAAACTACTGCAAAACGGCAGTAACTACAATATGCACTATGCCTGTCTGTTGAGGGAGGCGGGATAGTCGCTTGCAGCGTATGCCAAAAGCAGTTGTTTGGCATTTGTGCTCAGCACAATTATAGGGCTTGCTGGGCAAGGCTTTAGGATTGTGGGCCGATGACTTATGCGGAGGCCACGGCTATCCATGTTGCTGACACTAGCGTTTTTCCCGCTAATAGCACCTCGCCTTCAAAACCCTGTCCGGCCTTGATCTCGCCCACCCCTGCTGGGGTCCCGGTCATGATAATGTCGCCGTCTTCTAGGGTAGTGAAACTCTCCAGTTCTCTTATTATCTGTACAGGCGTATATATCATCAGACTTATACCCCCTGCCTGCCGCTGCTCGCCGTCTACGTTCAGCTGCAAAGACAGATCTTCAATGTCTTTTGGGAGGGTGACAAACGCACTGAACAGCGCGGCCCCATCGAAGGCTTTGGCTCTCTCCCAAGGCAATCCTTTTGCCTTTAATGTAGATTGAAGCGCGCGTTTGGTGAGGTCCAAGCCGAAGCCAACCGCGTCGAGCTTGCCTTCCTTCACGGTAAAAGCCAGTTCACTTTCATAGTGCAAGGGTTGATTGTTGATGTCAGAGTACAGAGTGCTACTGATGGCGGAGTTCGGCTTATTAAAGACCACCATGCTGTCGGGGATTTCGTTGCCCAGTTCCTCGATATGCGCTCTGTAGTTGCGGCCTACGCAAAGTATTTTTGAGGGTTGGACCGTGTTCCCATTGACGCTAATGGTATTCATATTTTCACTTCTTTGCTGGTGTCTCAGAGGCGACGACGGCTGAGCGGCTCAACAACTTGCGCCTTCTGCCAGATTGCATTGCGCCTTTTCGGACTCTGAGAGGGTAAGTTCATACACCTGACCTTCCGGAAGAGGGATGATGAGACCATTGTATTCGACGGAGTTGTCTTTCTCGGTGTCGCAGGCAAACGCCATTGTGTAATCTCCGGCGGGTAAATAGCCGAAAGAATAATCCCAGTTTCCAGTTAAGGCATTATTTTCCAGGGAGGCAACTGCAAAAGGCGCGAGTGCGTCAGCGGGGGGAGTCGTAATGCTGCCACTGGTAAATACATCCGCTAAGCGCCCTTTTTCCTGGCCTACCTTGCCGTTGTAGAGGTAGAGCCTGTTGCCTTTTTGAGGGTCGGCTTTTTGGTCGCAAGGTGACACGCCATTAAATAAGGCGCTGTCTATCTGACCTGACAAGGTGGCATCTGTCTTGTTGTTCTCAACTCTGATGCCGTTTGTTGCCAGCAGATATTGGTCAGAACCTGACTGATGTTGAAGCGCCTGCGCTAGACTGAACTCAACGGTAAAGACTTGAGAGCCAGAAGAAAGACGAAGACCCGGTAGTTTCAGTTGTCCTCCGGATACGGTGATTTTCCTCAGACTGTCATCGGCTTCTTGCACGTAAGAATTGTTAACGCCATTGGTCAGTATGTTAATACGCACATCGCTGTAAGTGCCGGTGTCAAGTTCGAGATCTTTGATAACAATTAGCTGATTGACACCTCGATATGCCAATAGGTCGACCTGAAATGTGTCGGCCTCGCTCAGGCCCTGCTCCTTAATGGTAAAGGTATCAATCACGACATCTTCAGCGCCGATGCGCTGAAAGATAATGGCATCGACCTCAATCACCACCTGCTTCAGGTCTTCGGGCAGAGAGTCAGAAAAGCCCAGCGTAAGAAGCGCAGGGACGCCGTCATCATCATTGCAGCTAAACCCACAACCACCGCAGCCGCTTATCGGTAGTAAAAAGGCGGCGATTAATGCAATAGATGCCACTACTCTTAATGAAATTGCCGTCATTTATCCCTATCTCCTTATGTTGTGTCACATTTTGAGCGAAGCGAGGCCATGAATAATTATCGCGCCGATCGCTTTGGGGCGGTCTGCTGATGTGTCTTTACGAGCGTTACCCTCAAGAGAGCTAACGCTTGTCTATCCTTTCCTCGTAAGCCTTCGCATAGGCAATACTGTCAGCGTTGTCTATCAAGGCGCCATTTTTTAGCGTCGTGGTTCTGGCGCTGATTTCCAGCATGGCTTCCCCCAATTCCTTTGCGCTGATCACAAGTGAGCCGGGTCGAAGCAAGGCTTCCAGAAAATAATGCAATGTGCCGGCCTGTTCGCTGGTTGGCCTTACGAAGGCGGAACGATAGCTAAACGTGCGCAGTCCACTGTCTTGTGCCAAATACGCCACCTCGTTTTCTGTTCTGCCTTTTTCCCTCGCCCATTGTTGATCGCCATTGGCATCTGTGCCCATGCCGGCGACATAATGAAATGACATGGGAGCATCTCTGCGCGCAGCAAGCCATGCCGTGACAAAGGCCACCGGGAAGTCGACATTGACCAAAGTGTAGGTGGCGTCGTCGACGCCTATCGAGGTCGTCCCGAGGCTCCACATTACGGTATTCGTCTGCCCCAAAATGTCAGACACAGAGGCGTAATCGGTAAAGTCTTTATGCATTCGCAATACCACTTTGCCTGATGCGACACCGGCCTCGATGCGTGGTGAGGTGCGCCGTGTAATAGCGTAGACTTTGTCAACGTTGGGGTCTTCTACCGCGGCTTTGAGCAGTCCATCTCCAACAGAACCTGTTGCGCCAAAGACCATGACCACTTTGTTGGCATCTTCGTCGATAGCCGGGTTCGACTCGAGAGTAATGCTGCCCAGAGTGGCGAAGCCCCATATATCAAGGGCTACCACTAACAGGGCAAATAAGCCCACTAGAGACAAAGCGCTAATTTTTATGATTTTTCCCATTATAGTCATCCTGTGCCGTTAGCCATGTAACGTTTGTAGCCGATCTACACATACATTGATTAAAACAGACGCTAAGTAGTGCATCTTCTGCGTCCAGTATATAGCGGTAGCTGCATTTTTACAGTATTTCGGCTTTGGCGATTCGATGCAGGGGTTACCCACCGACACCGCGTATTGAATCACGTATAATCTTATAGGTGCCATTTCCTGATAGTTGACAATCGTCGTGTGCCGCGCGATGGTGAGTGTTTAGGCAGTATTTCGAGACGGGCACTTTTGATAAAGATAACAAGATCACAGTCAAAATAGGCGCGATGAAGAGATTGTTGTCAGTCGTCGGTTTGCCGCTTGAGCACGAGATAAAAATAACGTTATAAGCCTGGATTGATGTAACCTGAGGATAAAACAATGCCACTGACAGATGCACAGACTAGTTTGGTTACCTTCGTCTACACAATGTCGATCTTGCCGACACTAATAATTCTGTTTCTTTATTTTACCAACAAGCTTCCGCGCTGGATATTTGTCCTGTTTTGGTGCTCGTTTGTCGTATGCGCGCTGGGCTGGGAAATCTGGTTAACGTACGGATTGGTGGATGGTCTTGCTGTGGATAGTCGGCGGCCTGCAGCGCTTAATGAAGCCATTCCAATGCACATCAACTGGATTGTGAACTCGCTCGGTGATGCGGGAGCGGTTGGTTTGACCGGTACGCTATTGGTCTGGCTGTGTTATGGAAGATCGAATAAGGCGTTCACGCAGTGGCGTTGGGGTGCGTTCGTGGTACTGCTCATCTGGTTTATTGGTCAGAATCTTTGGGTTGAGCTATTTGTTTATCAGCATCAGTTGGCCGAAGGTTTAAGGCTATCGTGGGCGCCCTTGATACCCACGGGTCCCTGGTACAATCCAGCCGTACTTGAAGTGAGTGGCAGAGCCGTTCAATTGCAAACGCAGCTGCCGTGGCTGTTGATGACGCCGATCTATTACTGGTTGCTCATTCGAATTTATCGTCGGTTCAACCTAGAGTGACAGGCCGGGCGCGGCGCGTCCTGCAACCAGAGGCAGATCGAGATAAGTTTTGATCCCGGAACCTGCACGACACACATAGGGGATCGCGCTGACACAGTGGTTCGCCGTGGCGACTACGCCAGGATTGCGAATCAGTCCGGCAGCAATAGACTCAGGGTGCAAGCCATGAAAGCTGACCAGTGAAGAGGGGTCGCCAGTGACCTCTACTTCAAAGCGCTCGCCCTGTGGCCCGAAGTTCCAAGCTGGCTCCAGGTTTTCTTCGCCCATAAACCAGTTGACCCGCACGGTGATGACAGGCTCCCCCCGCACGGTATGTTGCCAGGTAAACCGTTGCGCGGCGACTAGTCCGGGCTGAATAACGCCTATCGGCGAGTCAATGGGTGCGGTGGCGACGGCAACGTCGTGTGCACTGATCATTTCTGAGTCTACATCAAATCCCATTTCGGCGGCCACCATATCCATTGATTGCCCAAACCCTTGGCCGAGGAAGCCCACCATCGGGCTAGCTGCGGCTTCTTCGGGTGTTTTGCCAAACAGCATAATATCACTGATGACGGCAGGCGCATTGTAGGTGCGTATGTCAGAGAATTCCTCTGCCCGCACATGCGTGATAACGCTCGATAGGGCCGAAATCATCAGTGGGAAACGTTCGGTAATGCCGCCCGGATGAATGCCTGTGCCGTGCAGTGTGCTGTTGCCTGCCAGGCAACTCTCTTCCAGTGCTGACACATCGCGTTTGCCGGGATAGAACCAGTTGAGCGGGGAGACAACATTTTTGCCCGATGCCAGTATGCGCGCAACCTCCTCCGTATTGCCCATGATAGGGCTATACATCACGCAGTCCGCTGACATTTTCATCAAGGCATCAACATCGTTGGTGGCCTTTACGCCCAAGGGTTCCATGCCGCAAAGCTCGCCAACATCGCGGCCCACCTTATCGTCGCTGTGAACCCAGCATCCGACAAGTTCTAGCTCCGGGTGAGCTACGATACCTTCGATGGCCGCTCTGCCGACGCCGCCGGTTGCCCACTGAATGACTTTCAAACTCATACTTTTTTACTCCCCGCTGTATTCCATTTGATTGACAACAATCTATGCCGATTTAAACGCATCCGGCAGCGAGCGCCACGCACTCGGTAGGTCGGTTGACCAGTTAGGCTTGGGTGGTGGCATATTGAAGATTTCCGGTGGTCGCCATGCCATGGCTTTCATCGTCTCGCCAATATAGGTCATGTTGAGGTAATCATGGCTATAGCAAAACATGCCATCCCCAGCATAGTAGAGAATCGACAACCCTGGGACACTCCAGTCCGTGCCATCAGGCTTTTGACCCAGAATTTGGTCCCAATGGCTCACCAGTCGATGGCCGTCCACCATGGTCCATCGCTCAGGTGTTGACCAGCCGTTGTTAGTTAAGCCAGCCATTGAGTCGACGAAAAACTGGCGGATGGTTTCCCTGCCTTCCTGCCGACCCCATGCAGGGTCAATATAGACCGCGTCCTCGGTAAAATAATCTGCCATTTTGTCCCAGCCACACTCTCCAGTGTCAACCTTGTCTCGGGTCGCGACAAATTCATCATAGAGTGCGAGTGCTTCTTGTTCTATTTTTTGCTTATTCTTCATGACATCTCCGCTTGTTTTTTTTAAACATAGCCGAAGTCTTTCGTGAAGTCGATATCACAGCACAGGTGTTTGTGCATTGGTCATGCATGTTATTCTGAGGGTCGTGCCGTTTGCCTGAGTACTTGCTTTCACCTTTTGATTGTGAGCTGATATTAACCCTTCTCATACTAAGAGCGCAGAACGATGATTGATCTTCATTACTGGCCTACCCCCAACGGAAAGAAGCTGACAATTCAGCTGGAAGAGAGTGGCATCGACTATATGGTGATGGATTGTGAAATCGGACGCGGGGCGCAGTTTGAGGAAGCGTTTCTGCACATTAGTCCCAATAATCGTATGCCAGCGATTGTCGATCACGATCCCAGTGATGGCGGTGGGCCGTTGTCCGTATTCGAGTCGGGTGCTTGCATGATGTACCTTGCCGAGAAGTCAGGGCAGTTCGGCGGAAGTGGTTTGCGCGAGCAGTGGGAGGTTAATCAGTGGGTTATGTGGCAGATGGCCAATCAGGGACCGAAAACGGGGGAGCGCGGACATTTTGCTCGCTTAAAAGACCGCGAGGGCGACCAATCTTATGCCCTGCGCCGTTTCAACGACGAACTCCACAGGTTGTACGGGGTGATGAATAATCGTCTGTATGATCGCCGCTATCTGGCCGCAGATCACTACACCATTGCTGATATGGCGTGCTATCCCTGGACCGTTGGGTGGCAGGCGCAGGGTATCGATATGAACGAATTCAAATATGTCAGGCGATGGTTGAACGAACTGAGTGAAAGGCCTGCGTTGCAAAAGGGTATGGCAGTAGGCAGTGACCTGAGCCAGGATTACTCCAAGATCTCCAAAAAAGACATCGAGCGGCTTACGTCGCTTCTTTACAATCAGCGTGCTCGGCCTGCGCCGGAGACGGGCGGATTGCTAGACTGATTCTGAGTGACGCGGTTGCGGCTAAGGCTGTTGCACCGCTGAGCTTTGTGTGTCGATTGAGTGCATGCCACCTTTTGGCTGCACAAATAGGCATTCTGCACTGGCAGTCATAACCCCATCCGCATACATTTCCCCACGCATAATGGTCTTACGACGCTCTACCTTCACCAACCGGCCTTCCAGCGTTAACTCGGTATTGAGAGGCGTTCGATTGTGGTAGTTCACATGCAGATAGCCGGTCATGCCGGGTTGTCCGCCGAGTATCTGTGCCATGCCGAGGAACTGGTCAAAAATCGAGGCGACAAACCCGCCGTGTACGCTGCCAGGTGGCCCCTCGTAGGCCCAGCCACATTGGCAAGTTGCTCGCGCCAAGTCCCCGTCAATCCAGCTGGTCACGGGCGGGGCAATCGGATTGCTCCAGCCCGCCATAGGGTTTAATTCATGACTGACCTGTCCAAAGCTGCCGTGTTCGCCCGTTGCCGCCCAGTCACTGCGCCCCAAAATGCGTGGTGACTTACGAAAATCTAAAGCTGTCACTTCTAGCTGCTCGGCGATCGCGTGCATTTTTTCAATGTCGGGCGAACTGGTAACGAGCACTTCCGTCAGTTGCCTGATTGCATCTGCGACACGTCGTTTGGCCGCCCACTCATCGCTAAACGGTGGTGTTATTTCTTCTGACGCAAAGGGGTTGTCTTGAGTGAGCATGCGACACCTGAGTATATTGGCAAAATCTAAACAAGACATCATACCTTATTTCTTGCCCAAAATGACTATGCACTGCCCTGCAGCGGGCGATGGGTCAGCCTATAAGCCGCCTTCGTTTTCGGGCAAATACGCTTTGAAGATATCGCCCAGATTCTCGTCGTTATGAGCGGGAACACGATAGTAGGTGCGGATATTGACCGAGCCATCTTCTGTGAACTGGTACGTTTCCAGGCTGTATTGAAACTCTGAGCCATCAGGGCCTTCAAAATGGTTCTCTAGACACCAGGCGACTTCATTCCCACACACGAACAAAGTGCCAGGTTGTATCTTGAACCGGACCCGTGCCTGAAATAAATCCCAGGAATCTTCGCAGCAGGACTTGAAGCCTCGCTTCTCGGGCGTCCCGACGGGATCAAGCATGCGAAATTCACCTGTCGCGACGGTGCGCCAGTTGTCGATCCATGCTTGTTTGTCGCCCGCGTTCCATAGAGCAGGGTGGCTCTTAGCCCAGTTCATTAGTGTTATTTTGTCAGGGTAGGCCATGGGATTACTCCTTATGTGTTGTCGGTCCGCAGCTTATCGCTGTGGACTCACCATCATACCGGGCTTGGCATCTGTGTACTGCCCCGCATGGAATGTCGCTTCGCCGTTGACCAAGGTTAAGCGCATCGGTGCGGGGCTGCGGGTCCAGCGCCAGGTATAATCACCTTTGCCATCAGGCACGTCGTACACTTTTTCCATCGGCTGATACTTGATTTCATCCATATCAAATACGGTGATGTCGGCGCGCTTGCCAATCTTGAGTTCGCCGCGATCGTGCAAACCGAAATGCCCGGCCAATTTTCCGGTCAGGTTATGTATGGCTTCTTCTGCGGTAATCCACCCCTTTTCCCGCACGTAATCTGTCAATAACAGGATGTTCTCTCCGCCGCCACATAGCATTTGCCCATGGGCACCTGAATCGGTGATATTACCTACAGTGTAGGGGTCGCGCAGCAGCCGCACGACCATCTCTTCATCTTTTACAAAGGCAGGCATAGTGACGGTGGAATCAAGACCATTCTTGAGTAGCCACTCGGCCATAGCATCAGAGGTATGTACCCCCAGTTCGTCGGCATATTCACCCAGAGTGATGCGAATTGGCCCTACGCCGTTGTCAGAGTTAAGTAACAACATACCCCGTGATTGTGCCTTTGCCAGCGGAGAAAAATCGAAGACATCGTTGTCCCAGGATGTCCGTGCCCGCTCACGCCAGTCTGGATCGCGCAAAATACGTGATTTTTCTTCTTCGTTTTCCGCTAGAACGACCTCATGCCAGACATAATCGTTACTCTGGGCAAAGATCAGCGACTGTTGCACGCTGAGGGTTACGGTAATTGGGACATGCGAAAACCCCGTCCAGAAATCGCGCCCTTCCTGTTTGAATTGTTCATGCATCTCGATCAGCGGCGCCTGTATCCCCATCATATCCCGTTGGAACTCCAGGGTCGGCACGCCGCCCCATTGCACGCGCACATCAATGCCCTCAAATAATGTCCCGAGGCGCTCCATCGACGCGGGGGCGGTCATAGCGCGAAACGTGTCGACAATTATCTGCAGTTGAGTGCCGGGGTATTGTGCCAGCGTCTCGGCCAGTGTCAGCCATTCCACATCATCAGCCTGCAGCGAAGGTACAGGGCGATCACTACCGTCATGGTCCATGAGGTTGGAAGACATGCCCATAGCCCCGGCTTCCAGCGCATCGCGCAACAGTTCAGCCATATGCGCTACCTCGGCGGGCGTGGCGGCACGATCCCAAGCCTCTAATCCCATCGCGGTTAGGCGCAGGGCAATATGCCCGACATATGCCCCATAGTTCGTCGGCACTCGAACGTTTTCGGTCAGCACCTTTTTGTACTCGGACCAGGTTCGCCAGTTCCAAGGCAGCTCCGTTTTGAAGGGCGCCTCTGGAATATCCTCAAAGAAAGAGAATATCTTAATCAACTCGTCGCGCACTTCCGGCGATTCCGGCAGGGGCGCAATGGAGAAGCCGCAGTTACCCATAATGACGGTGGTAGCGCCAAATCCGGCCAGGGGTTTGAGTTCTGGTTCCCACCACATGGTGCCGTCAAAGTGCGTATGACACTCGATAAAGCCCGGCGCTACAATACAGCCGGTTGCGTCCTGAATCTGCTCTTCGTCACGCGCTTCGATGTTGGCTGCTATGTCGGTGATAACGCCACCTTCCACGCGGATATCTGCCCTATATCCGGCCGCGCCCGTTCCGTCAATCAACATACCGCCGCGTATTAGGCAACTGTTCATATTTGTACTCCATGTGTTATCGAAAACGATAAGAAAATATCCACTATTGGACTTTCTTGATATAGTAGAGGAGTAGTTAGGCAATATATTGGAGTTTCTGCTCATTTACTTGGACTTTATCATCACATGCATGATTATCAGTCTGTAACTTCGGAGGGCGTTGCAAAAGTATTGTTTGCCCTGATCAAGGGTGCAAACCTTGATGCTGCTGATAGAAATCAAGCGGCAGCCTATTTTGCTCAAACGGGCGCGCCGGTCGATTACCGCTCCTTTCAACGCTTCACTGATGCCCTGATTCTCAGCCTCCCACAGCAACATGAGTTGTTGCAGCTAGTGCCCCAGTGGCAGTCCATTTTTAACCGTTCGGAGGTGAGCAATGAGATGGCAGAAGAATTTATTCGCCAATATCTAGTGGCGCTGGACAATAAGTTGTTTGTTAAGCTGCCGCTATTTGTGGGTCGCTTTGCTGGACAGGACAGCCACGCTATCAACTTTGCCGGTTTTGGCAATACCCAGGTCGACAGCTGGCTTCTGGTGTTCACGATTTCGGGAAAGGGCCACTTGAAGGCGGGCTTGCGTGATTACGAGCTGACCCCGGACAACATTGCACTGGTAGCGCCCGGCACCTTAACGGACTTCTCGGGCTCCGAGCATTCAAGCTGGAACTTCTATTGGGTGGTTTTCCAGTGCGCGGATAATTGGCGTCCCTACCTCCAGTGGCCGCAGTCAGGTCCAGGGGTGTGTCAATTAGAGGGGGCCAGCGAAAGTTTTGCGCCCGTCGAGCGTAACCTTAGCCAGCTCTATAACAACTATGTTGAGAGTGGCCCGTTAAAGATGGAGTTGGACCACAATTTACTGGAACAGCTACTCCTGCGCTGTGCGGCCTGCCTACCGCGCGAAAGTAACAGAAAGATGGACCCAAGAGTCCATGTCGCTCGCGCCTATATTGATGAGCACTACACCGCCGATATTGTTTTGGCAGACGTAGCTGCCGCCAGCAATATCTCCAGTTCTCGCCTGTCAGGCCTGTTCAAGAAAGAAACCGGATCCAGCGTCATGGCGTATCGCAACGAACTTAGACTGGTGAAGGCTGCGCAGCTGTTACTGCACAGTAACCTGCGTATCGCAGATATTGGCGATCGCGTGGGCTATTCTGAGCAGGCGTTTTTTTCGCGTATTTTTCGCAAGCATTTGGGCATGAGCCCGCGACAGTATCGGACCCATATACCGGCACAGACTGCGCAATTAAACCCGCACAGTTGATTAGGCAGTGGCCCAGCCCACAATAAAACCGAGGACTTTTGATGAGTAATGATGTTGCAGAAACAACCCGCAAGCACCTGCGGCCCGCAGAACAGCCCATTGTCGAAAGTGATGAGTTTATCGAGCGGGCACTGCAGCATGCCGGTATTCCAGCACTGATGATGTCGATGATACATATGAGTGGTGACACCGCTCTGCTCGACGGTCCGATCTATCCCAATACGGCAATTCTAGGAGAAATTCAGGGTTTTTTGCCACAGGAGCAACAGGATCAGGTGCGCCGTCAGGCACTCGAGGTGATTAAGCAATTTCGGGATAACCAGTGTCAGCTGCCGGCACTACCGGACCCTGCAACGATCTGTCGTATGATGAGCTTTATGGTCGGGGAAGATGTGCCCGAAGACTATGTGCCAATGATGCAGGAGGAGATGAACCTGAGCGGCGAAGACAGCCGCGCTTTGCACTGGGGCGGAAGCGTAACCGATAGCCAGAAGCAACACTTCCCCGTCGTGATTATCGGCGCGGGTGTCGGGGGCGTGCTGGCGGGTATTCGATTGCGAGAGGCTGGCATTCCGTTTGTCATCGTGGAAAAAAATTCAGATGTCGGCGGCACGTGGCACGAGAACACATACCCGGGCGCCCGGGTAGATACCCCCAACTACTTTTACTGTTATTCCTTTGAGCCCAATCACGATTGGAGCCAGTACTATTCACAGCAACCAGAATTGCAGACTTATCTGAGGCGCTGCTGCGACGAGTATGGGGTCGACGGTCATCTGCAACTCAACACTACAGTGACCGATGTTGTTTTTGCCGAAGAGGAAGAGGTATGGCGCGTCCACCTTTGCCGCAAGGATGGCTCTACAGAAGTTCTTGAAGCGCGCGCAGTTATCAGTGCAGTCGGGCAGTTGAATCAACCGAAAATACCGGATTTTCCAGGCCGAAAAATTTTTAAAGGCCCGCAATTTCATTCTGCTCGTTATGAGCATCAGCACGATCTGCGTGGTAAGCGGGTGGCGGTAATTGGCAGTGGGGCCAGTGCTTTTCAGTTGGTGCCCGCGATTGCTGAGCAGGTCGCGCAAATCAAAGTATTTCAGCGTTCGCCGGTCTGGATGTTCCCTAACCCGCAATACCACAGTGCGGTACCGGAGGAGGTGAAGTGGCTACTAAAGCACATTCCCTACTATGCACGGTGGTACCGATTCTTGTTGTTCTGGCCCGGTAGCGATGGCCTATTGCCCTCTCTGGTGACCGACCCCGACTGGCCACACCAAGATCGATCAGTGTGCGAACTCAATGATTTTGCTCGCCAGCATATGACCGCCTGGATCGAAAGCCAGCTTCCGGAGAAATCGCCGCTGCGCGAAAAGGTCGTGCCAGACTACCCGCCTTTCGTCAAACGGATGTTGCAAGACAATGGCAGTTGGCTGCGAGCGTTGCAGCAGGATAACGCGGACCTAATTACGGATGCCATAACGCGGATTGAGGAACAGGGTATCGTCTGCGGCGACACTCTGCACGAGGTCGACGTTATCATTTATGCTACCGGTTTTGATAATCACCGCTGGCTCTACCCGATCAATATTGTGGGGCGCGAGGGCAAGGTGCTGGCGAACGAATGGGGCGATGACCCTCAAGCCAATCTCGGTATCACGGTGCCAGGATATCCAAACCTATTTTGTATTTACGGGCCGGCGACCAATCTTGCGCATGCCGGTAGTTTGGTCTTTAACTCTGAATGCCAGGTGCGTTACATTCTGGGTTGTATCGGGGCGATTCTCGAGAATGACTGTCAGCTAATGGAATGCACCGAAGAAGCGAATGCTGAGTATAACGAGCGCTTACAGGAATGGGTTAAACAGTTGGTGTGGGCCAATGGGAGCACTAACAATTGGTACAAAAACAGTAAAGGGAAGGTCACGGCCAATCTTCCCTGGCGTTTGGTTGACTATTGGCAGTGGACTCGCGAACCGGACCTTAGCCAATACAATCTCTCTTAGCCGGCCAGCCTCTGAACTCAGTCCAGATGTCGTTGAGCAGCGCTCAAGCCCGCCAATCTGCCGAAGAAAGTCGCATCGCCGATACTCATGCCGCTGGCATAGCCCTCTGCGCATCGCGGCAGTCCAGCGCTGTTTCGTCCCGCGGCATACAGTCCAGGAACACACTGTTTCTCAGCTGTGATCACTTCCCCTGTAGGTAGAGTATCCAGTCCCCCGAACGTCATTGTGGCAAAAATCGCGCCATTGCCAACCGTTAGGTCGAAGGCCGCGTAGGGGGGCTGGTCAAGAGGAGTGAGGTACTTGGGACTTTTGTGATGGGTCGGGTCTTTGGCATTTTTAGCGCATTGGTTGTAGGCGGTAAGCGTGTTGATTAAAGCGCCCTGCGGAAGATTTAATTCTTGTTCCAGTTCTTCGATGCTTTCCCCTGTACCTGCAACCGGGTAGCCCCCCATGGGTGGCCTACTGAGGATTTCGAAGTGGCGACTGTCGATGATCAGATAGTAACGTCCTTCGGGCCTATCCAGTATCGCGCTGCCCAGACGACCATGGTACACATCTTCATTGATGAAGCGGTTGCCGGTCTCGTCCACGATAATTGATTCAACAAACTGTTTCGGTGGATAGAACGGCGTGCAGATAAAGCCCTCATCCATGTTGACTCCAACGCCACCCGCATCCAAGCCCATGCGGATACCGTCTCCTGTGTCGTTGGGGTTGCCATTGGGGTAGTTTCCCCTTGCGAGCCTAGGCGCGTAATCTGCCACCATTTCCCGGTTCATGATGAAGCCACCCGACGTAAGAACAACACCACCGCGAGCCTTAAAGTAACGTACCTGCATGTCGATGCGTGCGGCGACGCCCACGACCATTTCGCCATCCTTGATAACATTGAGCGCACGCGCATCGCAAATAATGTCTACGCCTTTCGCACGCGCGCTGCGCAACAGATTCTTCATCAGAGGAATCCCGCCATGATCACCTTTTATCTGCGGCTTATGCCCGCGCGGTGCGGGTTTGGCATGGGTATTATCAGGCCAGGCATCTTCGTTGCCGGTGATCATCAATGCTGCTTCATTCGGGGTGTTAGTGTGTTTTTCGGGATAGTACTCGGGCTTGAATACGATACCCTGGCGTGTCAACCAGTCGTAGTGCTCGAGGGTGCGATCGCAGTAAAGCCGCACTTTCTCAATGTCGGCATTAGGACCGGACGCCTGTAAGAGATATTGATACATTTCCTCAATATCGTCGTCGAAGCCACAGGCCTTCTGTGTTGGTGTTCCACCTCCCATATAGATAAGGCCTCCAGCCAAGGCTGTCGACCCGCCAGCCTCACTCGCGGCTTCCAATACGATGACTTTCGCACCCGCATCGGCTGCGTCGATGGCGGCGCTAATACCTGCGCCGCCACCGCCCACGATCAGTACGTCAGTTTCGGTATGCCAATGTTTCACCTCGGCGCTATCAATGGTGGTTGCCTGAGAAGGAGCGTCGTTCATAATAATATTGCCCTTAGTATTGGGAGTGTGTGCGGCTGTTGTATTTATGTGAGGTCCGGCCGATCGTGTTCCAGAGTGTCATCATAGGCATGATGGCGGCGCTGCTAATCGTTGAAGCGCGATCACGTCTGCATAATAATCCATTGGGCCGGCGCCTTCGATGGAACGAGTGACCCTGTGAGGGAGTAGTTGTCTTAGCCATAAATTCAACACCCCCTATTGTAACGTATCAATTCTCATTGCGTACAAAGCACCTCGGCCGCTTACTTACACAACTCGTTTCGGGCCCATAATCCAGATGGCCGGTGTAAGCAATATCCTTGACTTAATCTCCATGTTACCAAAACACTATCCTTTGATGCCATCGCCAGTGGCATTGACCGCCCTACAGGTATTTTACCTCTCCCGAAAAAAGGTAGTATGATCTTCAGGTCATTGAATTGAGAAACGACCTAAAGCTGTGGTCTGTTACAAAGGACTGATGTTATGAGAATTACGGGTGGTTGTTACTGCAAAAAAATTCGCTATGAAGCTGAGGGTGAGCCTTTAATGCGTGGTCTTTGTCACTGCCGGGAGTGTCAGTATATTTCTGGTGGCGGTGCTAATGTGGCTCTGGCGATGCCGATGAGTGGTTTTCGTTATACTTCGGAAGCGCCGAAGGACTTTGAGCGCAGTGACCTAGAGGCGCCGGTAAAACGGCAATTTTGTCCCGACTGCGGTACCTCACTGGTCAGTATGCCGCCGAGCTTGCCAGACATGGTGATCTTAAAGGTGGGTACTATGGATGATCCCACGCAATACGGCGCGCCGGATATGGCGTTCTATTGTATCGAGAAGCAGAGCTTTCATTGCCTGCCAGAAGAGCTACCCAAGTTTGATCGTTTTCCAAGCTGACCGGCGCCCTGCACCGTGACGCATGTCATTACTACAGACTGGGCTGGGCCGAAGGTTGCGATTCTCACCTTCAGCGATCCTGAGCGCGCCAACCAGATTTGTTGGGCGGCAATTGATGAGCTCGCCGAACAGCTAAGGCATTGTCGCGAGTCAGGCGCAAGAGTACTTATCTTGGCATCCAGCCTAGAAGGACACTGGCTGCAACACGCCTGGTTGCAAGATTTATTGAATGGCATTGACGGGCTTGAGCAAACGGGCTCCGGTGCCGGCTGGTTCACTGCGCTGAATGAGCTGTGCCATGAGGGCATCATTAGTATTGCCGCCATTTCTGGTGATTGCTCTGGTGGTGGCGCTGAATTGGGCTGGGCGTGTGATCTGAGAATTGCGGAACAACAGTCTCAGTTCGCTCAACCGGAAATCAATATGGGGTTGACGACGGGTATCGGCGGCAGTAGTCGTCTGGCGCAGTTGGCGGGCCGCGCAACCGCAGCAGAGATGGTGCTGACAGGAAGGTCGATGTCTGCGCAGCGGCTATGCGATCTGGGGGCAGTCAACTCGGTGGTGCAGACTGGGCAGGCTGTGGCCGCGTCTTTAGAGCTGGCGATGACACTAGCAGAAAAATCACCCACTGCGGTAGCAGGCCTTAAGCGAATTTTGGCAGCGAGTGACGATTCGACTTTAACCGAGGCCATGGGCTATGAGCAGGAAGTTTTTCAGTCTGTTATCGCGACAAAGCAGGCCAGAGAAGGCATGCAAAACCGACAGTCAGCGTATGACAGCGGCGCGGGTCTAGCCAGTATCAGCGATAAAGACGATTAGCGCCTTCGATTAGTGGCAAGCCAGCGCTTACGGTGTAATAATTTCTAACATCACAAATAAGAGAGGCACTGATAGATGCAGACCAAAGAGGGCGACCAGACCGGTGGAAATAATACGACGCAGGCGTTAAACGGTGCTGACTTTGACCCTGATGTGATGCGAGACAAGTATCGTCGCGAACGCGATAAGCGTTTGCGCGAGCAGGGCAACGATCAGTACATTGATATTTCGGGCGCCTACAAACACTTTTTAGAAGACCCCTACTCGGGGCCCATTGTTGACCGAGAGCCTCTAACCGACCAGGTTGAGGTGTTAATTGTCGGCGGCGGTTTTGGCGGCCTGCTGGCGGGCGCCCGCCTGCGACAAGCAGGTGTAGAAGATATTCGCATCATCGACCCAGCCGCCGACTTTGGCGGAACGTGGTATTGGAATCGTTACCCTGGAATCGCCTGTGATATTGAGTCCTACACGTATTTGCCGCTACTGGAAGAATTGGGCTACGTCCCGCAAGAGAAGTATGCTTTCGGCACCGAGATTCTGGCTCACAGCCAAGCTATTGCCCAAAAATTCGACCTGTATCGCGACGCCTGTTTTCAAACGCGGGTTGAAACACTGCGCTGGGATGAGAGCGAGTCCTGTTGGATTGTTTCGACGAATCGCAAGGACTGTATGAAGGCACGCTACTTGTGTCTGGCCACCGGCCCCTTGAATCGTCCGAAACTTCCTGGTCTTCCGGGCATTGAAAGTTTTCAGGGACATTCATTTCATGCCAGTCGGTGGGACTATCAATATACTGGCGGCGATGCGACGGGCGGTCTTGCCGATCTGGCGGATAAGCGTGTCGGCATCATTGGCACCGGTGCCACATCGGTCCAGTGTGTGCCGATGTTGGGAGAGTCGGCCAAGCAACTGTATGTTTTTCAGCGCACGCCCTCTTCGATCGATGTTAAGAATAGCCCTCCCACTGATCCCCAGTGGGCACAGAGTCTTCAGCCCGGCTGGCAACAACACCGCATGGATAATTTCAATGCACTGGTCTCCGGTGTGCCCCAGTCAGAAGATCTGGTGGGTGATGGCTGGACCGACCTCATTGGGAAATTGCTGTTTGCGATGGAGCAGAATCCGACGGGAGATCTGTCCCCTGCCGGTATCGAGCGAGCGGTGGAGCTGGCCGATTTTGAGAAGATGGAAGAAATCCGCGCCAGGGTAGACTCCATTGTGAAAGATCCGCAAACGGCAGAAGCCCTAAAGCCTTATTATCGCCAGTTCTGCAAGCGGCCCTGCTTCCATAACGAGTATCTTGAAACATTTAATCGTCCCAGTGTGACGCTGGTGGATACTCAGGGCAGAGGCGTCGACCGGATCACGGCAAAAGGTGTCGAGGTTCAAGGCCAGGAATATGAATTGGATTGCCTCATCTACGCCACCGGTTTTGAGGTGGGTACGGACTATTCGCATCGCGCTGATATCCAGTTGCTGGGGCGTGATGGCACCAGCCTTACGGAGGCTTGGGCGGGCGGTGTGCGCAGCCTTCACGGTATGCACGTCAATGGGTTCCCTAACTGCTTCATTATGAGTAATTCACAGGCGGGATTTACTGCGAGCTACCCGCACCTGCTCGACGAACAGGCAAAACACCTTACATATATTATTAAAGCGGCTTCTGACAAGGGGTGCGTTGAGGTCGAGGTGACGGAACAGAGTGAGACGAGGTGGGTTCAGCACTGCATAGACAAGGCACGTGATGCCGGCGATTTTCTTGAAAACTGCACCCCAGGCTACTACAACAATGAGGGTAGGGCGGGTGACCGAAACGCGCAAGACGGTTTTTATGGTGGGGGCTCAGTAGAGTTCTTTCGTCTCCTTCAGGAGTGGCGCGATGAAGGCGGCCTCGAGGGTCTGGAGCTGAAGCCGTCTGAATCGTAGGATTTAGGGCCACATACTGTTAACCCTTAGCAGTAGTGTGATTCTTCGTGGTCGACAGATTGATGTCAGGAGCCCCGTCGAACTCTAGCGTGCTCATAAGGAATAACGCTCGTTACAGATATCCTGCTTGCGTTTGTCATGTTGAACGGATCCCACAATATACCAATGGCTGCTCTCGTCAGCTATTGCGTGCGTTATACAGTGACGATAATCTTTATCCGGAAAAGCGATGACCATGACTAAAACAGCCGATACCTTAAGGGAGTGCGCACAACAATGAAGTTTGTTCTTTCCACCTCGTTCAGCAGTGTGACACACCTGACACAACTGGCGCCTGTTGCGGACACTCACGGATGGCATGCAATGTCCTTTTCGGACCATGTGGTGAATCCCAAGACGATTGATACGCCGTATCCTTATACCGACGATGGAAGCCGTCGTTGGCCACCGTTTACCGACTGGCCTGATCCTTGGGTCATGATTGGTGCGCTTGCCGCTATCACTACAAAGCTGCGTTTTACCAACAATATTTTTGTGCTGCCTATGCGTAACCCCTTTCTTGTTGCAAAGGCGATCAGCACTGCCGCAATCATTTCCAATAATCGAGTCACCGCGGCCATTGGAGTGGGTTGGTCCGGCGACGAGTTTGCGCTGATGGATGCTGATTTTAAGACTCGAGGTAAGCGTACGGACGAAATGTTAGAAATTCTGCGCCTGCTCTGGAGCGGTGAGTATGTCGAGTATCACGGACAGTACTATCAATTTGATGCGCTGGAGATGAATCCCGCGCCGACTGAATATGTACCAATCTGGATAGGTGGTATTTCAGCACCTGCGATGCGCCGCGCTGCTCGGCTCGGTGACGGTTGGGTGACAGATTTGCAGACCAGTGATGACATCATCGAGTCCATTGACAGGATTAAAGTTTGGCGCGCAGAATATGGACGTGAGCATCTGCCCTTTGAAATTATGGCAACCCCATCAGATGCTTGGGATTACGATGGATACAAGCGTTTGGAAGACGCCGGCGTCACGCATATTTTAACCATGCCGTGGCCGTTCTATCATGGGGACACGGACGAGGTGGATAAGAAAATTGACAGCGTGAAGCGTTACGCCGACGATATTATCAGCCAGTTTTCCTGAGCCTTTAGGCCGTCGGTGCAATAGTCAGCAGGGTTAAAACTATGCGGCCTGTGGCTGATCCTCGGTGAGTTTCCAGGATTCCAGAAGTAGCCTGGTGTCGCGGTCCCAGGGATGGAAGCCGTCCTGATAGTACTCTTTGTAGGCTGGCCATACCCGGCGCAGTATCCCCTCTTTGGAAAACAGAAATTTCCAGCCCTGTGACCACAGTCGTGGGCTCCACAGTTTTTTATCCTTTCGAAGCATGTGTGTCAGTCCCGCCATCACATCCACCATCAGGAAAATGGTCGACTGGCGCATGGCCCGCTTGCGCATTTTCTCGGTCCCGCCTACCGCTTTGTAGACATCGAAAGCCACTGACTTATGCTCCATTTCTTCGGCTGCATGCCACTGCCATAGCGCTTGCATGGCACTGTCCGTATTGCCAATCATGGGGTCATCCTCGCTGAGAGCGGTTTCGGCGAGGATAGCCGTGATGTGTTCAAAGGCCGCGGTCGAGGCAAGGCGCTCCATGGGAGACAGGAACTTATAGGCTCGTTGAATATTTTTCTCTAGGCGTCCCTCCATGACTTGCAAATCATAGCCGCGCTGTTCGCACAGTGTTTGGTTATAACGTTGGTGTTGGCGACGGTGAAAGCCTTCCTGTCCACAAAAACCGCGAATGTCTTCGTTCAGTTTGGGGTCATCGATCTGGTCGGCATAATAACGCACACTGTCGATAAAGAACTTCTCGCCCAAAGGAAAGGTGATCGACATCGCGTTGAACCAGGCGGTCTTGAATGGGTGATTATCATACCAGTCGTGCTTCAGAGACTGGCCGATATCGTATTCCCTATTGCGAGGGTGTATCGGTACATTACTAGGGGTATAGGACAGGATTGACATAGTGTACGGCTCTAATACCGCTGACGTTGGTTTACTCTACGCCTTTTTCAGTCGACAAAAAGAGTCTAATATGGCCAAATTTAAGTGATCAGTGGTCGATAATAGCGAATGTTAACCAACGCCGCCCCAGGCTCGCGGCATTTGCATGTTTAGCCGTTCAAGACCGCCGTTCACGCCGAGAATTTCACCGGTGACGTAACTCGCTGCCGGCGTGCACAGGTATAGGGCGCCCAGTGCAATATCTTCTACCTCTCCCAGGCGTGCCATCGGGGTCAGATCCACCATCATTTTCTCTATTTCCGGTGTCAGCACTGTGTTGAGTGCATCCGTTTTGGTGGAACCTACGGCGATGGCATTGACGCGCACCTTGGGTGCAAATTCCTGTGCCAATTCCTGAGTCAACAATGACAGCGCTCCCTTGGCGGTGCCATAGGCAGCAAAGCACGGTGTGGGCTTGTGGCCTGCAATGGAGGAGATGTTGAGTATGCAGCCGCCGCCAGTCGATTCGACCATCAACGGCGCACAAATACGCGACATTTCATAAGCGGTGCTCACGTTAAAGCGAAAGGCATTCTCGAAGTCACGCGCGGTGGTTTGTGACACGGGCTTGGGTGGAAAGCCGCCCGCATTGTTGACCACGATATCGATACGTCCAAATTCCTGCATCGCGCGATCCGCTAGATTTTGCAGTTGCGCAAAGTCCAGTACATCGGTTGGCACGACTAGTGCGCGCTGACCCATGGTTGCAACCTCTTTTGCCACACTTTCAAGGTCTGCCTGTGTTCGCGCACCGATCACCACATCGGCACCCGACTCCGCAAAGGCTTTTGCAATAGCGGCACCAATGCCTTTGCCGGCACCCGTGATGACAGCGACTTTTCCGTCTAGTCTGAAATTATCTAAAATTGACACGTTAAACTCCTTTGTTATTAAGGCAATGTGCAGGGGAAGGGCAGCGAGCCCGGAATATCGATAACAAAGTTGCCCTCCTCTGCGCGACGAGTGTAGTTGCGTGGCGCCTATACATCATCATATCGAACGACTCCTGCCTTTATTAATATTGAGCCTATTCTAAGACTCTTGCGCGGTTACCACATGCGCGGTGGGTATGCAGAGTTACACTCCGGTCTACTTATGCGCATAGCGCAATTACCTGAGAACGACAAACTGACCCACTATCCTTAGCGGGTTGAACTCGCGGGCTCAACCGGTCTTAAGCCTATTCGCTTGCAGTAGTAAAGTGTAGACTCTTTTAGATGATAGAATCTAGCTACGCAAGAGGAATGAGTATGAAGCGCAGAGATTTTCTCGGATATACCGGACTAGGCGCATTAGGCGTTGCTGCATCGTCAGTCTTGGGTGGTTGCAGTGAAGAAGAGCCGTCAGTCAAGTTTTGGCAGCAAGGTAACTTCAGGCCGGTATCGGAAGAGGTCACCGAAACAAATCTCAAAATTGAGGGCAACATTCCCCCTGAACTCAGCGGCCTGTATGTGCGCAATGGCACTAATTCCTCCAACGGCATCAGCGATCACTTTTTTGGTGGTGATGGCATGATGCACGGCGTGCGTCTGGAGGGTGGGGAGGCTAAGTGGTACCGCAATCGCTACGTCAATACGCCCGTCTATCGAAAAGAGACTGGCGGCTTCGGTACGCCTAAACCGGAGGACACCACCAGCGCCGTTTCAATGCTCTATCACGGCGGAGAGCTGATGTCCCTGGGTGAGTTTGGCTACCCCTATCTGGTAAATCCCGATGACCTATCGACCAAGGGCGCCTTCAACTACGACGGTAAATTGCCGGGCAACATGACCGCACATCCGAGGATTGACCCAGTGACGGGTGAGTTGCTGTTCTTTGGTTATAACGTTGTGCAGCCGTATTTAACGTATATGCGCGCTGATGCGGCGGGCAATATGTTACAAGTCGAGCCGATCGAGATGACGGGTCCTAGTATGGTTCACGATTTCGCTGTGACCGATAACTATGTCGTGTTTATGGAAATGCCGGTCAGGTTTTCCTGGACGATGGCGATCTCTGGCAGCGGTCTGCCCTTTAAATGGGATGACGATGCTCCTAGCCGATTTGGCGTTATGCCGCGCAATGGCACCAATGCGGATGTTAAATGGTTCGATGTTCCTACCTGTTTTATTTTTCATATTATGAACTCCTACGAGCAAGGTGATGATGTGATTGTCGATGCCGCTCGTTACGACAATCTCTGGGTGAAAAATTCGCACGACTTTTTCCATCCTGCACATCTCTCGCGTTTCTCGATGAATATGAAGACAGGTAAGGCATCCGTGCAGCGTATTCATGACCATGCGATGGAATTTCCCACGGTAAACCGCAATTACTGGACCAAGGATTACCGTTACGGCTATAGCTTGGTGGTTGATGAGAAAAATGATACGCCGGAGCGGATAGGGCAATCCGAAGGCGGTATTCGCAAATATGACCTCAAGACCGGTGCAGATGACAGTTATTTGCCGGGCCCTTCGTTGACGCCGGCTGAAGCCATCTTTATTCCTGCGCGCGAATCAGGCGGCTTAGAGGATGAAGGTTATCTGGCCAGTTACGTGTACGACAAAAACGCACAAACCAGTGCATTTTGTTTGTTTGACGCCACCAAAGTCTCAGCCGGACCCATTGCCAAAGTGCAACTGCCGGTGCGTGTTCCCGTAGGGTTTCATGGCCTATGGGTGCCTGATTCGGTGGTGAGTTGATCGGCGCAGGGGCCATAAGGTTGATGCGCCCGTTGGTGGCGCACAGCAACGTACTGTGAATAAAGTTGCGGTAGTCACAGGTGGTGCCAGACGGATTGGGCGTGCAATAGCGATACACCTGCATGAGTTGGGCTTCGATATTGCGTTGCATTATTGCAACTCCGTTGACAGTGCGAATGTGCTTGCCGATGAACTGATTAGTGCTCGTATCAACTCATGCCAATTATTTCAGGCAGACCTTCGCGACCAGGAGCAACTTTGTACTTTCACAGAAGCACTTTGTGACCGATATTCTTCGATTGATTTACTGGTGAATAACGCCTCTGGCTTCATGCCAACCCCTATCGAAGACTGCACAACGAAGCAATTTGATGACCTGTTAGAGGCCAACCTGCGAGGACCCTATTTCCTGATTCAGGGCCTGTTGCCAGCGATGCAATCTGGCGGTGCAAGTATCATCAATCTAACAGACGTGAACATTCATCGCCCACTGCGCCACTATAGTGCCTACACCGCGGCCAAAGCTGGCATGGCATCGCTCACACGCAGCCTCGCGGTAGAACTGGCGCCGAGCATTCGTGTCAATGGGATAGCGCCAGGTGCCATATTATGGCCAGAAGAAAATGACACGTATGACGCGTCCATGCGAGATAAGGCGATAGAACACACGCCGCTAAAACGGTTGGGGGAGCCACTGGATATCGCGCGCACGGTAGGATTTCTTGCGTGTGACGCGCCGTTTATTACGGGTCAAGTGGTTGTGGTCGACGGGGGCTGGAGCCTGGTTGGCTAGGAGTAGGGCACCAAACGGCACCCGAATCACGCTAGCCTGCCGTGCACTCTACTCTCCTAGGAGTTTTTGCTAGTTAGTCCACCAGTATGGTTACGCTGTCCTCAACACCAATCGGATGGTGGTCAGTCGCTCTGAGGCTAATCCGGAGGATGTGAGTGCCGGGCGCAATGTTTGCGGGCAGAACAAACTCCAGAGAGTCTGAAAATGCCGTGATATGCTCCGCAGCGTCATCATTTGTGTCCAAGTAGAGATGGTAATGTCCAATGCGCACATCATCATGACCTGAGTCTGATTCGCCAGCATGCATTAATGAGTCTTCACCAGTATGTTCTGCGTTGGACCCGTCAGCCGGCATAGCTGAATCGGCATGTCCGTGCGCTTCCTCGGGTGGCGCCAGTTCAAAATTATCAAACATGAACTCAAGGGGAACAGTGTCACCGGGCGAAAAAGTTTCGCCTTCAGTGGGGCTGGTGATGGTGACCTCTGCCCGCACTGGAGCAGGCTGGCTCATCTGCGCGTCGTAATTTGGCAGTTTAGAACCTATGGGAATGAACATCTCATCATCGCTGGAGAAGGCACCACTGATTGCGCAGGCATCGCACCACCCATCCCCGAGGTCCGGCTCGGAATCACAGCTGGCATTATCGCCCTTGCCATTGCAAGGCGCAGCTACCTTGCCTCGTACACAGGCGGTGGGCCTGCAAGAGCGGGCATTGGGAGGCCTTTGGGAAAGTCTCACAACCAATTCGATATTGGGCGAACCGTCAGCGTTAACCCCATTATTGTAGACGGCGCAGTTCTCAACGGTTCGTTTGGCTGGGTCGGCGCTATTAAACGTTATAGGAGGCTCGTACACGACGTACGCAGGGTCGTCATAGGTATAAGATTCGTAAATAATCTCTCCGGTATCCTTGATTGTCGTAATCCAGTTTTCACCCCGTTTATGGTTATGCGTGGTGAACGCCAGCAGTCCATCGCCTTGATTGAAGACATAATCTGCACACTTGGCCTCCCTCGTAAACGGAGCCACGCCGGTGGCGATAAAAATATTACGGGTATCATTGATGCCTTTTGCTTCGAACCGACGATCCGTGGCGAAATCGAAATTGCGCCATACGGCGTGCATGCCATCTTCAGTAGACAGGTTAAAGACGTGGGAATTCCAGTAAAAGATACCGTATGCTGGATAGGGCTTATAGTAGCCTGGTTTTTCAATGCCGGTTCCCAAACCTAGAGTCGCTCCGCCATTCACGATGCCGCCAAACCCTTTGGCCTGAGGGCCGTATCCATTGCAAGCAATACTATTTTTGAGTTCGGCACGGCATTTCGAATACTCGCCACAGGAATCTAAGTCGGTGGGTTCACACGTTTGTCCCTGAACCAGGGCCGCATCTGGATGGCTACTGATGGCACCACAGGTCCACTCACCGAATTCAGGATCATGAATTTGGTCGACGCCCACCGGAGACTGATAAACTAAATTGTGGTGCGTATAGGCCGCTTGACGATTTTTTCCGCCCTTGATGTAGAAGTAATTACCGGTCTCATCCATAAACTCTGCTGGGATCTGATCGCGAAAATCCTCATAGACAGCAAAGCAGACTTCCCGCTCTGCTTCCGCCGGTGCAGAGTGCCAAGGCATGGAGGACTGCACCCCTTTGCCCGGCTCAGGCGGTTCCAAGGGTTTGATTACGGTTGCATCTGGCTCTGGGAGACAGACCCCGAGTAGCTCTTCGATATAATCTTCTTGCAAGCCCAGCGTGTCGCCGACAGAGCCGTCTTCTGGTGCGCCCTGCGATATCCATATTTGGATAGCTTCCAGCTTTGAGGCCGCAAGAGGGGTTCCGCCAGGAGGCATTTGCGCTTCAGGGTAACTACCCTGATGGGTTGCTGCGGATAGCTTCCTGAAAAGAGAGCTTTGTGAGGGCTTTTTAGGGTTCACGCGAAGAAACGACGAGCCTTGCGACGGCACGTCCACTAGGTTGGCATATGCGTTGGCTTTTGTAAGGTCTAGGCCTCCCGCCTTTACGTCCACGCTGTGGCACAACGAGTTGGCGCAGGTTACCAGTGCCTCCGAGTAAATCGCGTCCCAAGTGCTGCCATAGGTTGGACAGAATTCCAGTTGTTCGTCGCTGTTAATTAAAGCGTTGAGCGAGTGGAATGTATAGGTGTTACTGCCGTGGTTCGTCTGGGTAAAAGCAATGGCGTCTCCGCGCTGGACCGCAACGGGTAATACGATGGTCGCTTTTATAACGCCGCTCTCACTGGGAATCGCTATTTCTGTTTCCCAGACAGAAGTCATACCTATCGATATTGCGAGGAATGCACTTGCGGGTTCACTCGCGGTCAATGCGCTGTGACTCAAATTCAATTCAAGTGTGGTCCCGGCTTCTAGGTCAAGCAGGCTGTCTTGGCTGAGGGAAGCGTAGTTGCAGGAATCTGAGCGTATCTCTAATACATCTGTCTCTTATACACATCTGACGCTGCCGACGATCTACTCTGT
>OJHF01000036.1_pt1 | contig 48288 bp, 53 predicted proteins | sample 1594891 | NCBI WGS metagenome assembly OJHF01 (sample SAMN05416737, study PRJEB24817) | seawater metagenome | isolation source: Sea water | place: Canada:Atlantic | collected 2013-07 | reverse complement strand
CATATTCACTTCCAAAGGTTATAGAAGTTCCTGAAACTGTTCCAACTATAGCTGTGCCATACTGTGAGTTACCTGCATCCTTATAAACTGCAATAAACTTACCCGCTGTATTAGGATCAAAGGCAGCGGTGACCAGATAGGCAGTATCTGCGTTAAACACAACTTCAGTTCCAGCAGGAATACTTTGGGCTAGCTGTGTTAGAGTCGGAGCAGCAGTAACAACCGTACCATCGGACTTCAATACCACAGGAGCACCATTGGGTAATGTCCCACTAGCAACAAAGTCTGCTGTACCCGAAGTTATACCTAAATTAGCCCTTGCACCCGCAGCGGTACTAGCTCCAGTACCACCATTAGCAACAGCAAGGTCTGTGCCTGACCAATTAGAATCATTAACACTTGTAACAATCCCTGCAACATCCTGCCATGCAGAGCCAGTGTATACACGCATGATAGTAGCGGTAGAGCTAAAGTATATTGCGCCAGCTACTAAGGCATCCCCATCATTATCCGTAGTAGGGTCGGCAGACTTGGTTCCTAAGTAGCGATCATCAAACTGGTCGTAGCTAGCAGCAGCGTTTGTCTCTGAGGTTGCTGCGTTGGTTTCTGAGGTTGCTGCATTACTTGCAGAGGTGGATGCTTCCGATGCTTTGGTGTTAGTTGTAACTACGTCAGCAGCAGTGGCAATGCGATCTAATCCAGTTTGCACTTTGTCGGCTTCTGCTAGGATTACATCTGCATGAGTTAATACTACATCTGCGTTGGTCGCTACTTTGTCTAGTCCAGTTTGAACTTTGTCAGCTTCAGCGAGAATTACATCTGCGTGGGTTAATACTACATCTGCATGAGTTAATACTACATCTGCGTGAGTTAACACTACATCAGCATTTGTGCTATCTACATCCGAAGCCGTGGATGCCGCGTCAGCCGTGGTTGTCACAACATCTGCATTTGTGATAACTACATCTGCATTTGTGATAACTACATCGGCGTTAGTGGCAACTCGATCTAGTCCAGTTTGTACCTTATCGGCCTCTGCTAGTACCACGTCGGCGTGAGTAAGAACTACGTCTGCGTTGGTTGCTACCTTGTCTAATCCAGTTTGTACTTTATCCGCTTCTGCTAATACGACATCAGCGTGAGTAAGAACTACATCTGCATTTGTTAATACTAAGTCAGCGGCTACTGCTGCACGATCTAGTCCGGTTTGGACCTTATCGGCTTCAGCTAAAACAACATCAGCATGTGTCAGTACAACGTCGGCGTTGGTTAGCACTAGATCCGCTGCTACATTCGTCTCTGCTGTTTCGGCGTTGGTCTCAGCCGTCTCTGCGTTGGTTTCCGCTAGTTCTGCTGCTGTTTGTGCAGTTTGTGCAGCGGTTTTTGCTGTTTCTACGTCTACAACGTTGATTGCTAAGGATAATTTAGCGCTAGAGATGTCAGTCGCCAATACGCCAGAGGTGTGGTCAGCCTGGACTGTATAGATATTCTTGGTGCTACTATCACGGACCATATCGTTTTTGATATACGCCGTGGAAGTTGCCCAGTCGCCTTTCCATTGGAAGGCAGAGCTGATTAGAACCAAGTCGCCACTTGCATCAAAACCAATCTCTTTAAGCGCACGGTTTGGCGCAGATTCACTAAGAACCTGATCGCCGGATGTTCCTACAGGTAGTTTTATCGAGCGATTAGTGACCACCTCTACGTTATCAAAGCCCGTTTCAGTTGCGTCTACTCTAAGGTTAATATCCGCAGCGCGGGCAGTTGTACCGGCAATGAGATCTGACGGTTTTGTAAAAGTGTTGCTCATCTATTTAATCCTCGTATTGAGTAGTTCAGTTGTACACCCTGTAAAGTAAAAGCAGGGTCAGTTGCGCTGGTGTGAACGATAAGCAAACTAATGTTTTTGCCAGTTCCGTTCAGGTACGCTTCAGCCGACGCCACAATAGCGCTCGACCATACAAAATCGTCCCAAGTAGCTACGTCCCAGAACCCGCCGCCGCCGCCGCCAGCTACTGAACCCCCAGCGATACTCGCCTGAGATACTGCGGATGAACCACCAATACCGTAATCATAGTCCGCTACATAGCTTAGAGTGGCCTGGCCACCAGACTCAACTTCAAGCACGGCTTTGCGGTATCTCTTTTTGTTCTGGGGAGTACCTAATGGTGTAAACGCTAGGCGTAGGAATGACTGGATGGCAACGCCGTTGAACGAGTTACCTGTGTCCATCTTCATTACTTTCCCATCGGTGCTACCGAAATAGTTCTCAGCAATAAAGCTTGGGGTATCGTTTAACAGCCAGTTTGTGTATCCCACAACTATTCCATTAGCGATAGTCCCAACTAACACTGTCTTATCGTTAAAGAATAGACGGTATTGGTTTTTATCTTTGTTTACGCTAGAGCCTACAATCAAGTCTTTTCGGGTTTTTAAATAAGGGTTTACTGCCGCGCTAATACTGCTGGTTTCAAAGTCACCAAAGGATTGTGTCGTGGACATGCTGGTTAAGTCATCACCATTAAAAAAGTACAAGCCTGTTTCAATATATGCTTGAGAGCGCTCTGTGGCCCCTGTTACCGTTGAGAATGATTGTAAATCCCAGTCAGAAGCGGAGGTTCCATAGAGAATATTAATGCGATCTTCGCCAGTGATAACTAAAGAGTTACCTTGCATACCTCTTAGCCCAGTCACTTCAGTACCTAGACCTAGCTCACCGGCGCCTGTTGCCAGTGTCCAGCTAGTAGGATCACCGATACCACTGTGCTGAACTGATCCCCCAGCGAATGATAGAAACAGATGGTTCTTATGAACACCTACATGCGTTGGGGCGTCCGTTGTCATCCCTGTAGTAAGTTGTGTGTACGTTGTTCCATCAAACTGAAAGGCTTTATTCACGCCATCGCAGCCGTACATCTTCCCAGAGCCTGAGTGGCCACCAAAGTTGTAGTTTAAGAAATCATAAAAGCCACCCGCTACAAGAGTTGGTGTCGTTACAACAACCCAACCGCCAGTAGTAGACTTGTGCATTACACACGCAGTGCCTGCTGCATTATCTCTGAAGGCGTAAACTACGTTAGCGTATTCCCAAATACCACGGATAGGACCGCTGCCGGACACTGCTAGTGGTGTGCCTGATACGCGACCATCGAAGATCGTGTAGCCATCCATGCGGCGATAACCACCACCCAATGCGCACTCAAAGTTCTGCGCTAAAATAGCGCTACCTGGACCAAGAGACATCGCTGGACTAACGAGGTCAAGACCTCCACCAAGTGGCCAATATTGACTCTGTACAGACATCGTTATGCCACCGGCGTCTGAGCTATGGCGATTGTGGGTAGTTCTGTTACACCCATAGCTGATAGCCTAATGTTAAGTTGAGCTTGTGCATCTTGATATAACTCAGGAGCGTCTTGCTCTGCGGCTACATAGAGAATTGCTTTATAAAGAACAGCATCATGGAATTGCTCTTCTATTAGCAATTCATCTGTGTTTTGTGTGAGCTGTTGTGGTGTCCGGTAGTAATCAAAGTCAATCGTGTACACGGCGTCTGGCAGTGAACCCAATGACATTTTCTTATCCGGTCTAATCGTGAAGCCAACAGGCTTCCCGCTTGAAAGTGTAGTACGCAGCCAAGATGACCAAGGGACGTAGGCTAAAGAACCAATCAATCCATTTTCAGTGATGCGTACAGAACTGTTAACCCATTTGTTTAACGATGGCGAAAGTGCCAAGTTAGACACAGGATCGTAGTTTTGTTGGCCAATTACGGTGTCAAAAGAACTGGTTTGCCATAGGAAATTCCATTCTTTAAGGTTCTGAATTTCAGTCCAGGCTCGGTTAATCCAATCAACGGATTTCTTGTTGAGGCCCGTTTGGCCAACAACAGAAGACACGCCCTGATCGCTTAGTCCTGTTTCTTTTAACAGCTTGTCGCAAAGTGCCAGATAATTCAAAGCTTAACCCGCCAATGAGTAGGTAAATCGCTGTAAGTCACGGGATTCATCGACCCCATTAACTCGCTCAATATGTGTTACGACCGCGTTGTCGATCACTTCAATCACTTCAGACGGCAAGGACACTGGTTCATTACGTTTGATCTGATAGGCATAGCCATTCACAGATACAAAGATGTCAGTTTTACCAAGATCTCCTTCCTGATTATGGAAGATCACATTTACACGGCTGGGTTTGGTAGCGCTCCGCTTAGCGGCTGGCTTTTGTTTAGTAACCTCAACGGTATCTACATCAGTCATTTCTTTACTCCAATAAAAAAGGGCGCCGATTAGGGCGCCCTTTGAGGAAAACTAACCTAATGGCTAGTCATTTCTTTACTCCCATAAAAAAGGGCGCCGATTAGGGCGCCCTTTAGGGAGACTAACCTAGTGGTTAGTCAGTTACAGATGATTCAACACGCACCATAAAGGCGTCGTTTAGAATTACTGCGGTCTGCATAGACTTCCAGCTAACATGACCACGTTGGGCCAATGGATCGCTATCAGAAGGCTTAGGGTTAACAACTGCTGGACTTAGTGAAGCGCCGCCTTTAAGCGGAACGATACCGTATGCGTCACGAGCAACAATCAACGTTGGGTAAACGTCAGCAGCAGATGTGCCGATCATTGCGCCCTTAGTGCCACCACCGTTAGCGAATGAAGCAAAGATCGTGGAGCATACATAACGTACATCCTCTACCTTACCAATCTCGCCTTCATGTGGAGTCATCGTGCCGTACTTCTCAACGGGTACGAAACCAGCAAAACTACGGATCACGGCGTCCATATCAGGGTGGATCAAACCAACATACGAAGGTGCGACAGCTTCAGTGCCGTAAGAAGGTGTGCTTTTCACTACTGAAGTGATGGCACGACCGTTCTGGCGCTTTAGGGTACGAGTTGCTTTACGCTGGTCAGCCAAAGTCATCTCAGTATTTACAGCGTTACGTGCAGTGCCGTTTGAATAAACAACGTTAGTACCAGCTTTCAACACGTTGAAACGAATCGTCTCAACAGTTTGTGCAGCTTGCTCGCCCAATACTTCAGACGCTTCTTTCAACACTGGATCTTCGTGGGTGTCGATAACAACATCACTGATGGTTACTAAGTCACCGTACTGTTGTAGGGTGGCAGTAACGTCTACAGCGGCTAGCTGCTTAGCTGTTGGCGTTACGCCTTCAGTCAATGCAGTAGTGGCTAATGCCAAGCTGGAATAGCGACGGAACTTCTGTACTTTTGAAGATTTGTTGGCCAAAGGACGTGCCTGACCGAACTTCTCTAATACTAAGTATGGAATGCCTCGTTTAAGCATTTCTTTAGCAGCAAATGCTGCGGTACGTGGTGAAATATCACCATATTCTGTGTTAGCCATGATGGCCTCCTAATAATTTAACTAGCGATTATCAGCAGCAAACATTTCAAACGCAGCGTCAAAATCATCCGGTGGTATAACTCCAGTGGCCCCTGGCCCTGGCTTCGATTTAACTCCGGTTGAGTCTTCTAACTGCTTAGCTCGCTTTTGCTGAATACTTGTGACGGTTGAAGTTGTTGCAGCTTCTTCCCTTGGCAGACTCATCTTGTAGTAGTCGATAAGCTTAGAGGCTTCAAAAGCGTCATTGCTATTCGATAACTGTTGAATCGCGTTAGGTTGTTGTTGCAGCCAATCGACAAAAGCCCCGCTCTTCACCACGTCTTTCCAGTCAGTATGTGCGGCCTCTAAGGCGGCGTACTGACCGTTTACATGGCGCTCTTCTTCCGCTGCTCTTAGCGGTTGAAGTGCTCGGTTCATTGTTTCTTGGTTTTGGCTCCTTTCCACCTCAAGACGGGACTCAATCGCGTCGTGAATGTCAGGATACTCTTCATTAAAAGACGCCCAAGCTTCGGGGGTCTTCATAGCTTCAGCCACTTCGGTCGCGGATGGTGTTGCACCACCGGCGGGTGAAGTCGCTTGAAATTCGTTTAACTTGCGCTGTAAGGCGCCAATCCGTCCCGCGTTACTCTTCGCTTGGTGGGACAGCTTGTCATTGTTATCTCGGAGCTTGTCGTACTCGCTCCGCAGCCCTTCGTCGGCCTCTGCCCACATATCGTGTTCAGCAGGCTCTGCTGCTGCTTCAACCTCTCCAACCTCTTCGGTCTCTGCAACAACCTCTGTATCTTCTGGCGCTAACTCTGCGCTCACTTCACCTTCAGCAAACTCATCAAATGCTGAATCAAAATCATCGACTATCTCGGTACTGTCCATCGGTTACACCCTCGGCGGCTATGATTAGCGGCGCTGTGTTTACTCGTAATTGCCACTAGCGATGTGCAACGGGGAAACCGTTGGCATGGCCAGTAACGCTTTTAAACTACTTACTTCACCTCGGATAAACTGCGTGTCTTCGTGGCTCAGTCGAGCCACTTCAAGCAGTAGATGTAAGGCTTTAATCTCTTTATCAGCCCACTCGGTTATCTCTAACCAAGTAGCTGACTTCGTATCAATATCCAATTAGATGCCACTTCCCATGCGCATCTTCAACGCTTGCTCTTTCTCGAACAGCGTATCCTTGCTCTGCACTTTCATCTTCTCGATACCTAGCTTAGTGCGCATCTCACTCACCTTGATGCCCTTCTCTGCGGCCATCTTGGCTAACTCAAGCTCTCGGTCAGACGCCATCTTCTGTTGGTCTACTTGAAGCTTTTGGGCCTGTGCTTGGATCTGTGCGCCTTTCAACTGGCCGTCCATCTGCATCTTCTGTGCGTCCAACTCTAGCTTCTGCTGGGCCAGTGGATCGCCGGTAGGCGCTTGCTGACCTTGCTGCTGCTGGGCTTGCATCATCATCTCTTGTTGAGCCTGCATCTGCTGCTCGATCTTCTGTGTTTCAAGCTCGATCTCTTCCGTGGTCTTCACGATTTCATCAGCTTCGATCTGCATGGATGACACCACTTTGCGGTATAACGCTGCGGTGTTTGTTAAAGGTTCAAGTAGGGGTGATGCAGAAATATTCATTAACGCCATTAAGTTAGCTGCTTGCTGCTCTTTGACTAAGAGGCTGCTTGTGCCACGAGCGTCAACGCTAAAGTCACCCTTCACTTCTTCTTTCGGATTGAACTGCATGTTCCAGTCGTACATCCGCTTGATGAATGGACGGGTAATGTCGTCGTCGTAGTTCTTCACTACACGTCGAAGCATTGTGTTCGCACTGTTCATCAGCATCGACATGCCACTGGCTGTGTCTGTTGCTGTACCCTGCTCTCCTTGGGAGATCTGGGGTAATGCGGTCTCTTCATCGGCAATCTGTCGCGCATACTGGAATAGAGAGATTAGTTCAGTCATGTGACTGTTAATCTCAAACGATCCAAACACGTTGTTTACGTTGCCGTTCTTGTCTGTAAGCTCCCAGATCTTATGGGGCGTAAGACGCCAGTTGCCGTCTGCTGGACGCACAACGTGGCTATTAATAACTGTCTGTGGGCCTACTGATAGCCCCGCATTGTCCATGAGCATACGCCATGTCGCGTTCAGTACCTTCTGGCTAGAGCGCATCAGATGAGGGATGCCTACACCGAATAGCGTGGTGTCATCCTTCTCCCAGTTGAACACGCTATACGGCATTTCGCCTGTGTCTGCTGGGTTGACTACTGCTTTAAGCACATGGCCTTCACTGAACCAGACCACACCGTTGTAATCGCTGAACACATCGTCTTCATCAACTTCTACACCGGCAGCAATCAGGTCGTCTTTATCGACTGGGCCGTGATATTCCCACACCTCAAAACGACCATTGTCGAGTGAGCTTATACCTGCCATTGACTGCATCTCTTGCAGGTGGGTGGCTGTCTGGCTCCCATCTACATCTTGCTTTAATACTTCTGCAATCTGTGAGCGTAGGAATCCAGGCTTGTCTGCTAGCTCTCTAAGCGCCTTCTTGCTCATGTAGTGACGTTGGAATACAAACTCTGCATCGTCTATCTTTCGAGCTTGCATGTCTGGGAAGAAGTCCCAAGGGTCTACACGCTCTGCACCTGGCTTTAAGTCGTCGATAACCTCCATGACTTGTGCTACTCGGCCTTGGTCATCTGCTACTTCTGACCACTTCTGTCGTGTCTTGCCAAGGATGACTGGGCCTTTGATGATGCCTGTACCATATAGCACTGCATCGTGAACCATATCTCGGTTTACAGAGTTATAATTCGTTTCGTTTAACTGGTCATCGATCTCATCCTGCATCGCCTCAGAGCGCTCTCTCGCTTCTTCCATTACGCTTTGAGCTACGTCTCTATTCTGTACTTGTACGCCCTCTTGAGTGACAAATGGGCTACCATCTTCATTATTTACAGGGTCTTGGTCTTTGGCTAACTTGGTTAGATAGGGTACTGGTGTGGGCTGTATACCCCAATTGCGGTCGTCTGTTGGGAATAGGATGTCGATTAGTCGTGCTTCTGCTGCATTCACCTTGTTACGGGTGATGTTTACATACAGTTTACTGCCCCCACTAGCTGCCAGTGTGGCTGCTGTGACCTTGTCGTACTGCCCGTTGAACTGGCGTAGATCATCTAGCCAACGTTCTTCAATGCTGAATCGTCGCTTCACTTGGTCTTCGGCTTTCGCCCTTAGACGCACACCAAATACCTTTAAGCGTTCACCCATCTCACGTTCGGCTTGTTCAGCTTCTGCAGTGGCGTCCTGCTCTTCGTAGTATTGGTCGAATTCGTTTGCTTCTTGCATCTAATAACCTATTGATGAATCACCGGCAACATACGCTGCCAGTCTCATTCGTGATGTTTGTAGTGATAGCACAGGCTGTGACTCCCATGTATCAGCCGATATAGCGCAGTAACGCATTGCATCTGCACAATGACTGGTCCAGTCGTGTAATGGTTTAGTCTTGTATGCTTGGCGCTTGTCGTCCCACTCTTTGCGGTAGTTACGCAGTGATCTAATACCTGCTTTACAGTTCTCTTCATCGAACCAAGCTGCACCTAATAACCTTCGCACTGACTCTATACCGTCGATTATCGGCAAGCTTGGTGCTATATCGAAGTTAATACCCAGATTTGCAGCCATCTCCTGCCTGCTCTGGCCTGTGCTCCACTCCCTTACCCGTATGTCATGGGGTGCAATGTGGTGCCCCCATTGAATACCATGTTCATGCTTGTAAGCTGCTAGCTCGTCGAGGTAGTGCTGGATACCCTCACCGCTAGATTCGTAATAGCTTACAAACCGTATTTCTTTGCCGTGTACCTGGAACAGCCAAATGGCTGTTGCATCTGCTACCCCTAGATCCCAAGCCGTGTTAACGGGTAACGCTCTATCTACTGGGATCGTGCTTATCTGCTTATCAATGATGTGATCCGCGTAATAAGCGCCATCCTTATTAGCGTAGCAATCACCTTCCCAGATGTGAGCGTATAGCGCTGCGTTCTTTGCTTTGAGGTGTAACCGCTCAGCCTCTAAGGTCTCAGGAAACCACGGGTTCTCGTCGTAGTTAACTTTAACAACGAATGCGCCAGGCGGTGGCTCAACAACAAACCGCTGGTAAGTGGCGTCCATCTCATCTAATGGGTTAAAGGAAACCCAGATCTCTGAATTATCCTTTCTTATGGTTGGTATCAACGTGTCCCAACTCGCATTGGTCACGCTCTCAGCCTCTTCTATCCATACTCGGTCAATGCCTTCCATCGACTTAACTTTAGATATATTGGACCGTAAGCCCTCAAACAAGAAGCGGGAACCGTTCTTGCCTAGTATCTGTGTTTTCTGCACCTCAAAGTGGCCAAGTAAGCCCAGCCGGTCGATGGTATCAACCAAGAGCTGGTGAACTGAGTCGGTGATACTCTTCTGGATTTCACGAGCGCAAAGGATGCGAAGCGGTTCTTTATAGGCAGCTAATACCAAAAGCATGGCTATTGAGTAACTTTTACCGGATCCCCTGCCGCCATAAACAACCTTATACCGGCATGGGTTGAGCAAAGGCTCAAATGGTTTGGCCAATGTTAAGTCTAAGCTGTTGTTTTTGTTAGCTTTAACCATTGAGACGCTTTGCCGTTTTACTGTCAACTATTGCAATGTTTATCAAGCTTGGTGGGTTTACCAGGTCCGCTGTTAATACTTGCTTATCTAGCCCGTGCAACCTGGCCATGCCCATCACTGCTGACACTGCCGCCGATGGGTTTTTAACTGAGTAGGCCAACGCCCTGTCTTCTCTGAGGTCTGCGGTTAGGCTCTCAATGGTTACAGCGTGAAGCTTTGCTTGCTCTGCTTGAAGTTCTGCGACCCGCTTCAATACTGGCTCTCTCCTGAATAGTCGCTGGACGTTGCCAGTTATCACCTGTTCGGTTGAATTTGTGCTATATCCTGCCTGGCGAAAAGCTTCCGTTTTGTTCCCTGTCTGCATGAAGACTTGTGCGGCGGTCTCCCATTGATGGTTTTTTAATTGTCCCATGTGCTAGTGGCGGCAGTTATGCGGCCCTCCTAAAACGACAAAACCCGCACGGGGCGGGTTAAGTGGTTAAATTGGTATTTGAACAAATTAGACCACGCCTAGCGGTCAATAGCCCTGCCATAGTGGCAGTTTGTTAACTATATGGAATTAAAGCGCTTGCATACCGTCAGGAACTCACGGTATAATAGGCACAAGCCTGCGATAGCTAGGCCAATAGATCCCACCAAAGGAAATAATAACCATGAAAACACTATTAACAATCGCACAGCAAAATGAACACCTAAACAGTAACAACGATTACTCATTCACTCACAAATGGTCATGCCGTGGCTATGGCTCTAGCCGATTAGTGACGCAAACAGAGGGCCAAGTGGCACGGGCTACTGGTTGCGGGTATGACCGTTTTGGTACTGTTTTAGGAGACTTTATTGAACATTTCTTTATGGCTGAGCTAGAGCGACTAGCAAAACGTTTTGTTAAAACTAAAAGTGGCTTTCGTAGGTCAAGCGCTGAGTTTTACGGGTTGTTTGCTAATAAAGATGGGCGCGTTTATTTAGATGGTGGCTGTGGTAATTCTTCAATGGAAAAGGTTTTAAACGCCATTGGCTTTGAACTAAAGAGGCTGGCCGACACGGGCAACAAGGGGCAGTCTGGTGATGTTTTTTATAGTCTAAAGCCCATTAGCAAGCACGTTCGCGGTTACTCAATATCTAAAATCCAATAGGAGCGCACCATATCGTTAAAGAGTTTTAACACCCAACGACTGGGGCCAGCGATGGCCCCACAATAAAACCCACCAAAGGTAATTATTATGAACGGTTATATCTGTTTTTGGAACCAGAAGCGCGAAGAAGTACACGCGGCCAGCTCATACGAAGCACAAGAGAAAGCGAGAGCGCGTTTTCAAAAGGCCACTAGAAAGAAAGTTAAGGGCTATGATATTTGCACAGTAATTGCAGAGGTAGACGGCCACCAAGTTGTACATAGTGCAGCATCAATTTAAACCCCACCAAAGGAATTTAATATGAAAGATTATCTAACACTTTTTAGCGCTATCGCTATTGCTGGCGCTTTGCTTTTGTCGCCTTTATTGCTATTAATTGGCGCATAACAACATGAACTTTATCAAAGCACTAAAGGCTGGCCATCTAGGCGTATGGGTCTTTTTAATATGGTTTGGCGCAGTATGCGCCAAGGCATTGTTTGACTATATCTAACCCACCAAAGGAATATATAAAATGTATCAAAACGAAACGACCAGCTTTTTGCAGGATTGTGCAAAGGCAACGATTAGGTTAAACGATCAAACCCAAGCGGCGATCATCATGCAGGAATGCGCCGACGAAGGGAAGTACGACACTGTTGAAGACCTAGCAAAACACGCTGTTTACCTTGGCGCGAGTTATAAAGTATTAGCATGGCTTGATAGCTACTGCCTTACTCGTAATCGTTACAACAGCAATCAATGATAATATAGGGGCGAAAGCCCCAAGGATAGCAACATGAAAACACAATATATCTTAAATAGCAGAGGCATCTTTTTTGTGGTCAAAGACTGCGAGCCACTAACCCATAAGGCGATTAAAAGCTACGCAACATATGAGGCTTTGTTAGCCGCAGCGTGTGAAGCTTTAGCATTAGATCATAATGAAGTTCTTGGTATGGAATTGACCATAGTTAAAAAGGCAGATCACAAGTTTGACTTCATCATTAATCAACAATCTTTTGAAAAGATTGGTTACGACCTTATTAAATTTATAATTAACTTTGAAATGTGAAGGAGTGTAGCATGACTAAAAACATGAAGTTAAGCGATTGGGAAAACTACGCAAGTGACTTAGGCGGCGAAATCGTCGCCGAAATGGATCCTCGTTCACACCTTGTACGTTACTTTTTAGTATTCTCAGAAGTCGACGGCCTACATGATGACGAGGCTGAATTAAAAACTCACGATCATGGAGATACTTATTTCCTTTACGATTCACTAGATTATTATCGTGAGCGTATCTTGAAAAAACTAGCGTCTAAGCACCCAGAGTGTTTGCGTGTTCATAGTGAAATAAAGAACCTAGCACCTTTGAGCGCTCTTAAATCGCTGCTAGACGCTGGGTACTATGATATAAGCTATGGGAACGATGAATGTCCATCTTATTATAAAGAATATAAAAAAGATGAATGTGGGCCGTGTATTTACCTTTCTGTTTATCTTTACGATGATGTAAACGAGGACGGAGAAAGGGTTTCTGAGGTTATTAAGTTTAACGTACATAAAGAGTCTGAAGAGTTGCCAAGCGGGTACGTTGGCGTTTTTGACACTATTGAAGAAGCAATCAAAGGGGGTGAGTCGTGAGCATACCAACAAATATTGAAGCCCATGAGGTGAATACTGGGGGTGGCTGCATGGTCACTATTATTCAATGTCCAGAGTGGGATTATATCTTAGCTACTACTGAGGAATCTGTGGCCGTTTTCAAAAATGAGGATGCGTTCTGGGAAAACGAAGGCGGTGACGAACTAGCTATCGCTTGGGTTAAGAATTACCCAGTGGACGAGTTTAAAAATACCCCAAATGTTCCACAAAAACGGGAATATATCGAGACGGATAAATTAAGTGGCGAACCGTTTCCGATTGAGTCGAGGTTTATTACTCACAGATACTATGATAATCATAAGTTTTTTAATGAGGTTTTAGTGGCGCTCATGCCGCAGGGCGTAGTTGATATGTCTAGCCATGACGATGAATACCCATCTGTCGGGTTATACATCGACAATGACAAAGAAATTGGTATTCAAATGTTTATTGGTGATAAAAACAATCCAGTCGGATCTTGGGCCGATGTTTGGACAGTGTCTTGTAACTACTACTATTGCTTAGATCCTAAACCAAACGAGGATACTTTGTATTCTTTTGATTTTAAAGTCGACGAATGTGTACAAATGTTTAACGAAATACTAAAACGGGTGACGTTAAGAATTAAGCAAGATAAGGAGGACGTGTAATGGGATTCTTTAGTTGGAAGTGTGCTGAATGTAACGAGTCAGTCAGTAACAAACATAGCAGCCGTATTGACGATAGTGACTGTATGCTAGTCACACCTAACGAGACATATCACGATCCAGAGTATGATGGTTATGGCGTGTTTGGTAAGGTCGATGTGTATGAACTATTGGGTGATGGTGATCGAGAAAAAGCTATAGAAACATTCTACAGTGATGATCGAGAATCCCTACCCTTCAAGATAAAGATCGTTCACACTATATGTGCTGGCAAGAGTTACGATGAACTTAATGAGTCCGAGAACTGCCCAGAGCAAGGGTACTTTTACGGTGAACAAAGGGAGGATGGATCATGAACAATGAAGAAGAGAATTTGAAGCCCTGCCCATTCTGCGGCGGTTGGTCTGATTTTGGGATCACCGAAGATGACAATAATTGTGTTGTTTGTAATTGCTGTTTTGTTAGCTCTGAATCTTTTAAAACAGAACAAGAAGCACGAGAAGCATGGAATAAACGAGAGGGAGAAAGCATGGGTAAGCAACCAGATGTAGTGAAGTTTGATGGCGTGATGTATGCGAGAGAACCTCAGTTCAGTTTACGAGTGAATGGTAACTCGTCCATGTTATGCCAGACGGAGGAAGATTGCGGATATGAGAACGCAATCATTGAGTTTTCAGATGTGCTGGTGGAGTTAGTCAAAGTCTATGCGTCCTACGATGGTGAAAACTTTAGCTACCAGCACCCTATCAAGATCGTAAGCAAGTCGAATATTAGGGAGGATGGATCATGAACAAACTAGAACTATTTGCTTTGGATGATAATGATGATACTTGGGTAGCAATCTACGATGGTGAAGAGGCTCACAACATCCAAGGGGATTCGATAGAGGATAAACTGCAAGCGGCTGCAATAGTCTGGGGGTTGGAGTTAGAGCGTACTGAAATAGAGGTATTAGGGATGCCGTGGTGGGAGGAAGAAGAACCTTGATCACATCATCCCTGCCCTACATTTCACCTCACGGCACGACAGGCTGGATAGTCCGAGTGCCTTATGCCTACCTTCACGATCTGAACTCGAAGCGATTGCAATACAAGCAGAAACTCTTCACGTTCCTCCAGCATGGCTCATCTGATGAGGCACTAGCCAAGGCGATCACGTTCAGAGACCTTCACAAGATGAAGGGGCTTAATTATAATCACCGTGGCGCATCCGCTGGCAATGGCAAACAAGTGCGGGGTGATCGGATACGGGGCGATGACTTGCCATTTGGCATTACTGATACCCTGCAACATTCCCGTCAAGGGAAAGAGCAGCATTCAATCACAGTTCAAGCGTGTTGCGAGAACGTCAGACGATCTAAATCATTTATGTATGGCCACAGCAGGACACGAGAAGAAGCCATCGTGAAAGCCGAGGAGACTTTAGCAGTGTTCCTGAGTGAAATTGAAGAGAGCCTAAACTTAACCGAGGAAGATCTTAATGACCATTAAAAACAACTACGACTACACCAGTGCGCAGCGTCAGGTAGCATACGTTGAGCGACTCAAGGCTAAAGGACTGAAACAAGCCAAGTTCTGGGCACATCCAGAGGATATACCTAAGATCAGAGACTACGCCGCCGAACTCGTTTCCGAACGAGACAAACTAACCGAGTAAACCCAAAAAGAGGGGTATGGGATTATTTTATTCCCATACCCCTTTTAATTGGGGTATTTATCTGCCAATTAATCGTCTTTTGTGCGTGAATACTCAACTAATCTTCACTACTCCATAGGACGCCCTGTAAGGCCATCTCAGAGCGTTCTACTAAAGGCCATATATCTGTACGATTTGTACCCAACTCCTTCGCTATACGCCTTCCTGAGAACTCATAAACCCATCGATACTTTAAGCACTGGGCTAACTGCATATCCTGACGCCTAACCACCTGAACAGCAGCCTCAACACGTTCAGCATCCTGCACAATGACTGGTGTACTCATCGTGCTAACCGCACCAGTTTCCCAAACATTATTATCAACCGATAACCTGGACTCAGGCGAAGCGGACGGATACCACAACGAAGAGTAGGCATCCAAACCCCTGGCCCAACGCGACCACGAATCCATCATCATCACAGTGGACTCGTTTAACACTTTTGATTCGACCATTAGCGACAATCCCAATATTCAACTTTTGTTGAAGGCGAGCATCCAAGCTTAACTTTATCCTTCAAGCCATTCGGACCAACATCTGGTTTAGATAAACCAACATCTGGTTCATCAACCTCAACCTCACCCCAAATACTATCAAGTCTAATAACAACCCCATCTTTATATATGACAGTAATTCCCAGTGTACAAAAACTGCACACCCAAATGCACTTCCAAATAAATCGTCTGATTGAACCCATCAGTCTTGCCCTCTGATTGTGTTTCGGTTTTAGTTTTGATCTACCATTGGAGAACTAGTATCCGGCAAATTTAATGCCGAACTAGATCCACTTGGGGGTGGTGTTGCAAACAGATAACCCCCTATAGGGGTGCAACAAATGCAAAACGGGAAACCCATACACAGCAAGGGTTTCGTCGTTTTGCAAAACAAAACCCTTTGCAAAACCATGCAAAACGAAATGCAAAACGACCAAAGCCGCGCCACCAGTACCTTTCCCGTTTTGCAAAGCCCCTTTTGCAAAACCATGCAAAACGAGAAACGAGATCTGGTTTTGCAAGCTATTTGGTTTTGTACAAAACGGGTTTGCAAAACCATGCAAAACGAAATCATGCCAGTTCCTTGGCAATAATAAACTTGTCATTCTTGGATAAACGACTGACTAAAGTGATCAAATAATCCTTACCATCGACCCCATTTACACGTACAGATTCATCCAAAAGGAGCGAATCCATCGCATATCGACGACGAGTATCTGACGACTTACCCCAAACGGCTTGTAAATTGGCCAGCATCACAGGCAGTTCAGTTGATCCCACTGGAATGGTTTCGCAGATGTCTTGGCGATACTGGTTAATCTGCTCTCTTGAATGCTCTGCGCTTCGTTGCTTGGCTTCGTCTACCAGCTCAGTGATGTCGAAAACTTCATGGACGCCTACAGTATCGCCGTTAGATAGTGGGACTGAGACTTGCTTGAACCATGATGCGCCCTCTGGTGGTCCTGAGAAGTTGCCCTTGCCGTGATCTAACCGGACTAAGAACCTTCCCTCATCCTCATAGTTAATCCCCAACTTGTCGGCAGTTTTGGGAGCCATACGAGCCAGGGTAGTCGCTATTCGACATGCGTCTTTAAGAGAAGAGGCGCCACGGCCTGCTTCAACATCACCTGCATGTCCTTCTGAATCGGTCTTAGCACCGCCCTTCTTTGTATGATGTATGATCTCGATAGCCACGTTTGCCTCTTTAGCGATGTGCTTCAGGACATTCGTTACTTGTTGAATTGCGCCGTTGTCGTTCTCTTCGGTGTCGTGCATGGTGATGAACGGGTCGAAGACTATATAGGTGATGCCTTTAGCTTTGGCCTCTTCTATTATCTTCTCAGCGTTCGGGTGCGCGATGACGCCTTCTGGGCCTTCGTGCGCGACGATGTACGGGTTTCCATAGCCGCAGGTAATGAAAAGGTTTTCCTTGAGAGTCTTCCAAGGGATGCCGTGATGCTGAGAGATACCCATGAGACGACGAAGCTGTTCGTCGGTGTCATCCTCGTTATTGATGAGCCAGACTTTGCCCTGCTTGTGTACGGCCTCATTAGTGAGGGGTAGCCCAGTAGCGACAGAGACAGCAGTTACCATAGAAAACATAGACTTCGACACGCCACCTGGTGCGAACATGGCTGTAATGTAGCCTGCGAGTAGACGGTTGCCGATAACCCAGTCTCTTGGTGCTACTGAAAAGTTGTCAGCGTTTAATTCGGGGAGTGTTGACGCTTCAAGTGAGGTGGCTTGCTTTACTGCGACTTGTTGCTTCACCTCTTTAGTGCGGGTTTGCGCGGTAGCGATAACCGTGCGCATTGTGACGACTGCGTCATCTCTTAGTGTAGAGAAGGACTCCCACTTCGATTCAAGTAATTCATGCCCATCCCAAGAAGAGGCGTGTGACGACCAGTCTACCCAGTGCGTTAAGCCATCGTAACCGCCATCGAACTCATGGTGTAACGCTTGGCCAACTAAGAGCCATTCGTCGTAAGGTTCTGGGTCCATGTGAGATAGGTGACGCTTCAACTCTTTGGTCGAGATGCCGGTGGGCTGCTTCATGTTCTCGAAGTTTAGGACGTTGTCCTGATTTGCTGCGGGTTGTTGAAGCGCTGCGCTGGTTGAACTCCGTTCCCACTTTGAGGGTGCGGATTCATCGAAGAAGCTGAACAGCTCAGTGATCTGCTCTGCGCTGATCGTTGGAAGACTATGAACAGGCACTGTATAAGGGCAGGCTTTAGGCCAGCGGTATTCTTGTTGCGTGTCGGGGTGGATGCCATAGGCTACAAGCTGCTGCCCTTTGCCCAGTATTTCAATGCAATTAGTGTTGCCATCTGCATCACTAAACTTTGCCGAGACTGACTTAGACATAGGGGTATCTGTGCGGAAGAGCAGTAAGGCTTTAGGCGCTTTACCGATACGGCCTAACCCTTTACCTATATTCTTATTGCAGTATTTAACAATGGCGTTCGTGACGTGCTTGTCGTATACGTCAATGTCTATAGCCACTACTTCGCCAGTTGTTATACCGATTGAGGCATCAGCGTCCCACGACTTGATTAATTCCTGTGTGGATTTGATTCTTGACCAATTAGATAGTGCTGGTCGCTTGGTTCCCTTGGCCACAGGGATTATGTTATAGCCATTATCATTTAACATTGGGCCGAAGTCGGCCATAAAATCTGTCATCACAGTCTTATCCCCTGAGTGATTAAACGTATAGATCTGGGCGAAGCTCCTGACGGCGAACCCGTCCTTTCAATGCTACTTCTATATGCACCGCGCGTTTTGCTGGGAGTCCGTTCTTCGTCCAGTTGTCTACTGCCTGTCGTGATGGGTTGTCAGGCATCAACCTGGCAAGCGCTGAAATGCCACCAGCTTGTTCAATTGCTAACTGTAATGTTGCGATACTTAGGTTCTTTTGATTAGTGTTCACATCAATTCCTTGATATTAAAAGTTTTGGTGGGTTGTCAACCAAGGATTCTGAGATTGACATAAACTTTTGTCAAGTTAAAGTTACGACTGTCAATTAGGTATCTTCAATTAAAGTTTGACGTTGTCAAGTAAAAGTTGCATACTGAAATTGAGATAGCAAGGAATCATGTTGATAACCTTGGGTGGACAACTATCGTTAGAATGACCTCGGTAAAAGTCCTTATGTATAAATAAGATTGATGGGCAAGCCATCACGCAGGTAACATGTATGTTAGTGATCGAATTGAACAATAATAGAAGCCGAAAGCTGGCATGGATGCGCGAGGAATCTTGGCTGTGGCACTTAGTTCACACCGATACCTATGTAAATACAAAGCCTGTGTTTGGCACTTTAGAAATGTACCGATTTAAACGTCCTACAATTAGCTTAGGGCAGTGGAATCGTCCGATGGGGCCCCCAAATGAATAAGACAAAGACAACTATGGAAACACAACAAGTAAAAGCGCTTGAACCGTATTTACGAGTCAAGTATGTAATGAAAACAAAGGGCATGAATCAATCCCAGTTTGCAGAAGAGATGGGGGTGACTCGTGCTGCGGTCTCCTCTTGGCTGAACCGAGATGCTGAGCGAAGATCGCCAATAGGGGATTCTTCACTATACAGAATGTCTGATATATTAAAAGTAACACCAGAATGGATCATGGGCGATAGCCTAGAGGGCGGGATACCTATAGAGGGCACCATTGCAGATGCCCTAACAACCCCGCAAACCCCCAGCGTCCTCACATTTATGAGTAGCGTTAGGGGGGTCGTCCTCGAAGAGCGGCCTGAGTTTAAGGAAGGGTTTGAGTTCCCTTTCATCACTACACTGGGCCATGACTACGAACCGATAAAGTTTGACTTTGACTTTCTTGGAGACAAGATTGCGCTATGCGTTGACATCTACCGTAATAAAACACCAAGGGTGTTCGAGACGTTGCCCCCACTACTATGGCCCTTGCTTATGGCAAAGCGAATGGACGAAGTTAATGGTAAAGAGAAGCGACGATACCAGCTACTGCTTATCAACCCAACAGCCGAAGCTAAAGAGCGGGAGTGCAGTAAATCATTTGCTCACCAGGCTAGAATGTTAGGTATAGAGGTTGCTATTCGGGATGAGGAGGACGTGAAAAGCATCGCCAACCTAATCATCGATCCGCGATTTGAGGACGGTGAGAAGCGCTGGCCAAAAGAATTACTCGACTATCAAGCGAGCTTTAGAACGACTTAACTGCAATTTTTAATTGCTCAAAACATAACCCGCTCATTGGCGGGTTTTTTTATGCGCAACATTTAATTTACAAATAACTGTTTATTTAGTTGACATGCAATGTCAACCCGACTATATTGTTATTCACCGGCAGGCAATCTGTCGGATTGCAAGCCGGACAAGGGCTTGTATTAAATAGGATAATAGGAGAATGAGATGACAGCTAACCCGCCCATCATTGATCTAACCCAAAGCAATATTGACGCAGATGATGCGTCTGAAGCTTTGGCTTCAGCATTTCAATACAAGTTGTTTAACGGTGAGGGCTTTATGGCTCGCGGCGTATCGATTGATATTGATACCGTAATCGCTAAATCATTAAAAGATGAATCTATTTTGTCAGAGATGTACGAAGTCTTTTCAAACGACAAGATGGTTGATCTTATGCGCAGCATCACAAACCTCAAGAATTTATTTCAGGATCACATGGACGAAAGCACTGCCGTATTAGTGGCTGCGGCTGAATCTGGACAGTTGGAATAGAAGGAGTGGTTGCCCCAGAAACGCGGACAAGGCGTACTGGGGCTTAGTGACAACACGTAGCTAACCCACCAAAGGATAACAAGATTATGACACTGGAATCGAGTATAACTGAACTTAACACGTCCGTACAGACGCTGATTAAAGTAATTAGTGGCTTAGACGCCCCTATCGCTAAGCCTAAAGCAGTTAAAGCAACTAAACCTGCGCCTGCTAAAAAGGCTGAACCAACCGCCCCAGTCGCTGATGTTAAAGCCGACGATAACTTCCCATCTTTGGAAGATGTCATCGACGAGATGCGGAACATCACAGACCGATCTATTTTGTCTGGCTTAATGAAGTCATTCGGTAGTATTCGTGCGAGTGACATCCCAGCAGACAAACGCTCAGCCTTTATTGAAGCCCTCCAGTTGGAGCTTCAGAAGGGGGCGGCATGAACCAGCTAAAGTTAGTTGAAACCCATGAGCAACGCGCTCATGCCAGGCTATCACCGTCATCTGCACACAGATGGCTGCGATGCCCTGCTTCGATAGAAGCTTGCCGTGACATTAAAGACACCTCAAGCATTCATGCAGAAGAAGGTACGGCTGCACATGAGCTGGCTGAGACTGTTCTACGCAACCCTACAACTACGTCATCCGATTACATCGGCAATGTCTTCAACGGCTTTACAGTCGATGACGACATGGCTGGCTTTGTACAGCAATACGTTGATCGCATCCACTCGCTGGAAGGCAATCTGGATATAGAAGTACGTCTGGATCTTCGTGAGTATGCGAAGGATAGCTTCGGTACTGCTGACGCTGTCACGCTCGATGCTAAGAACAAGCGCCTGTATGTAGGCGACTTGAAATACGGCAAAGGCGTGAAGGTAGAAGCAGAAGGCAATGAACAGGCAATGATGTACGCCCTTGGCGCACTAGCGGAGTATGCGATCTACACAGAGATTGATGAGATTGTGATTGGTATTTACCAGCCACGTTTAAATCACTTTCCTGAATGGATCATTACCCGTGATGAGCTACTGGCATTTGGCGAGACAGTTAAGATCGCATCTGCTGCTGCATTAAAGCCTGGCGCTGCGTTTAACGCCGGTGAGAAGCAATGCAGCTGGTGCTTGAACAAAGGTAACTGCCGCGCCTTGGCAGACTACCAGCATCAAGTGATTGGTAGTCAGTTCGACAATCTCGACATCATCGAGAAGGTTGACACGCTAACGCTTGCTGAGATTGGCGAGAAGATCCTGCCTAACCTCAAGTTGCTTGAACAGTGGACTAAGGCTGTTCAGCACAGAGCGTATGAAGCTCTTGAACTAGGTCATGACGTGCCAGGTTATAAGATGGTCGAGGGGCGTTCAGTGCGCCGCTGGGCTAATGAAAAAGAAGTATCAGACAAACTGTCAGCATCATTGGACGAGGATGATGTTTGGCAGCGCAAGCTAGTCACTGTGGCGCAAGCCGAGAAGTTGATTGGCAAGAAAGCATTTGTTGAGTTGTTTGCGGATGACGTGAGCAGGCCGACAGGTAAACCCACCATCGCACCAGAGTCGGACAAGCGCCCTGCGCTTAGCCCAGCTTTAGAGTTCGATGCAATTAAGTAGTTAACCCACCGTTTTTAAAAACGAATCAGGAGTACCGACCATGCAAGTACAAAACGTAAGAATAAGCTTTCCGAATATCTTTCAAGCTTCAGCATTTGCCGAAGGGCAAACCAAGAAGTTTAGCGCTACCTTCATTATGGATGAAGATCATCCACAGATGGCAGCGCTGAAGGACGCTGTTGAAAAGACAGCGAAGGCTAAGTGGGATAAAAAGATCCCTTCCTCCCTGAAGTTACCACTACGAAATGGTGACGAGAAGGATTTGGATGGCTTTGGCGAAGGCACGTTCTTCTTCAATGCGACTAACACCAAACGCCCTACCCTTGTTAACAAGGACCGCTCACCGCTCATCGAAGATGACGGCAAGCCATACGCTGGCTGCTACGTTAATGCGATTGTGAAGCCTTGGGCGCAGGACAACCAGTACGGCAAACGGATTAACTTCAGCCTTGAAGGTATTCAGTTTGTTCGTGACGGCGATGCCTTTGGTGGAGCTGCTGGTGTAGCAGACGCTAATGACTTTGATGCCATCGAAGACGACGACTCAATGTTTAGTTAAGACCGAGTTCGGGCGCGGGTTTAATTCCTTTCCCGCGCCCAACACGGGGCGCTCATTTTTCATGGGGTGAGCGCCCCACCCTTAGCTATCCAGAGATTAACAAATGTTATATCTAGACGTTGAAACATATAGTGAATGTGAGTTAAAGAAGTGCGGCGGCTTTCGTTACGCCCAAGACTGTACGACCCGTGTAACCTTGTTTGGTTACGCTATCGACGACGCCCCCGCCAAGGTTTGGGACGTTACTACCGGCATAGCGATGCCTCAAGATTTAAAAGATGCGCTAGACGATGACGACCAACTTGTTTTAGCACATAACTCTATGTTTGACAGACCAGTCATTCAACACACCCTAAATATTAAACTGCCTATGCACCGCTGGCGCGACAGCATGGTCAAAGCTTATACGCTGGGACTGCCAGGCTCGCTCGCCCAACTGGGCCAAGCGCTGGGACTATCCGACGACCAAGCGAAGATGTCCGACGGCCACAAATTGGTAATGAAGTTCTGCAAGCCAGCACCCTCTAACCACAAGGCATTCAAATACGACGCGACAACACACCCCGCCGAGTGGCTACGATTTATTGAATATTGCGGCCAAGACGTTGAGGCGATGCGCACCATCTGGAAGCTCATGCCTGACATCAATGATCTGGACCATGAGATAGACCTATGGCATTTGGATCAAGAGATAAATGACCGTGGAATGCCAATCGATTTAGACACAGTCGCACTTGCGATTGAGCGTGTGGCAGCGGAAAAGAAACAGCTAACTGCTGAACTGGTAACACTAACCAACGGCCTACTGGCGAACAGCGCAGCCGTTACCAAGCTTGTTGACTACCTTGAAGAGCATGAAGGTTTAGCTATGCCTTCACTAGCCAAGGCCGATGTTGCTGCCGTTCTATTGCGAGATGACATCTCACCTCGCGCTCGACGTGTACTGCAAATCCGACAGCAAGCCGACAAGACCAGTGTTAAGAAGTATTCCACACTGGCGATGGGTACGTGCGTAGATGGGCGTCTTCGTGGAACCTTACAGTTCTATGGCGCCAACCGCACTGGCCGCTGGGCTGGCCGTCTATTCCAACCTCAGAACTTAGCCCGTCCTACGATCAGCGACCTTGACGTTGGTGTTGAACACATCTGCAACAACACGCTTGACCTAGCATACGACCACCCAATGGAAGCACTATCAAGCTGCGTTCGCGCAATGATCTGCGCACCTAAAGGCATGAAGCTTGTTGTGACTGACTTAGCCAGTATTGAGGCCCGTGTCCTACCCTGGTTAGCTGGCGATGAGAAAACACTAGATGTGTTCCGCTCCGGTAAAGACATTTATAAACACATGGCGGCTGGGATATACAACAAAGACTATTCTGAGATTGATGGCGACATGCGTTTCATTGGCAAGGTAGCCGTCCTAGCACTAGGGTTCCAAGGTGGCGTCAATGCGTTTATGAGCATGGGTAAGAACTATGGCGTAGACATTGACGAAACTCTAGCGACTGAGACAGTGCGCAACTACCGCAGAGCTAACAAGCGAATTGTCAAACTGTGGCATGACATGAACAACGGCGTTATGGATGTTGTTGATCGCAGTCAGATGCGCAAAACCGTAGGCAAGTTACTGATTAACGTTGAAGGCGACTGGCTAACAGTACGCCTACCCTCTGGTCGCAAGTTGGCTTACTACAAGCCACTGAACGAGAACCATGACAACAGTGGGAATATGAAGACCACTTTCATGGGCGTTGGATTCACTCGCAAGTACATGCGCATTGATACCTACGGCGGCAAGATTGTCGAGAACGCCACCCAGGCGGTGGCCCGTGACGTACTCGCAGCGAACCTAAGTGTTATTGAAGACGCTGGCTACGAGATTGTCGCTACTGTTCACGACGAAGTGGTGACGCTTTGTCCTGACGAAGAGCAGTACAGCGCTCCCGCATTATCGGCATTACTTTCCACATCACCCAGTTGGGCCGACGGCCTACCCCTAGACGCCAAAGGCTTTGAAGGCATGAGGTATTCAAAATGATCTTAGAACGAGACATCGAAAGGTACTTAGTTAAGCGAGTAAAGGACGTTGGAGGCGTTGCGTATAAGTTCACTTCGCCCTCGCGCCGTGGTGTACCTGACCGTCTATGCGTATTCCCTGACGGCAGCTCTGTATTCATTGAATGCAAGGCTCCGAAGAAGAAGCCAACCGTGCTTCAGGCCCATGAGATTGAGCGACTGCGTAACCTTGGCCAGCAGGTGTTTGTAGTTGACTCCAAAGAGTTGATCGACGACATCGTGGATGGGTTATGATTTTCATCGCGCACGACTACCAGTTAGCCGCCATCGACTTTATTAAAGAGAAGCGCAACTGCGCACTCTTTCTTGAGATGGGACTGGGCAAGACGGTAACAACGTTGACTGCTATCCAAGACCTTCACCGTGATTACGAAGCGAACCGGATTCTGATTGTTGCTCCACTTCGCGTTGCCAACTTAGTTTGGCAGCAGGAGATTGAGAAGTGGGATCACCTTCACCTGACCAGTGCGTTGTTGACTGGGCCAGCCGCGAAGAGAGCCAGTGCTGCACAAGGTACTGAAGACATCCACATCATTAACTACGAGAACCTTGTATGGCTGATTACTGCCTATGGTAAGAAGTGGCCCTATGAGACTGTCGTATTTGATGAGCTGTCTAAACTTAAAGCGCCAGGCTCAAAGCGATTCAAAGCACTCAAACGATTACGCCCAAAGATCGCACAAGTCATTGGCCTTACGGGTACACCAGCCAGCAACGGGTTAATTGATCTGTGGAGTCAGACCTATTTGATCGACCAAGGCTTACGTCTAGGCAAGACCTTCTCTTCGTTTAAGAGCCGGTGGTTTGATGTTGATTACTTCGGACACAAGTGGACACCTAAAGCGGCGGCTGATACTCAGATCCACAATGCTATTAATGACATCGTCATTAGTATGAGTTCAGAAGACTACCTTACGTTACCCGAATACCTGTCAGTAACAGAGCCAGTGCAGCTACCTAAAGCAGTCATGGCCCGTTACGACACATTGCAGACTGACCTGTTCATCCAACTGGCCCAAGGTGATGTCACCGCAGTTAACGCCGCCGTGCTATCCAGTAAATGTATGCAGCTTACTAATGGCGCTCTCTACTTGGACGAACAAGACGGTACATGGGAGCAGATCCATGACGCCAAGCTGGACGCCTTAGAAGAGATCATCGATCTGGCGTGTGAGCCAGTGCTGGTTGCTTATAACTTCCAGAGTGACCTTGCCCGATTGAAGGAGCGCTTCCCTAACGCCGTCCAAGTGGACAGTAAAGGTGAAGCTGTTGACCGCTGGAACAAAGGTGAGATCGACATCCTACTAGCCCATCCTGCATCCGCAGGGCATGGCCTGAACTTGCAAGCTGGTGGGAGCCGGATCGTTTGGTTCGGCCTTAACTGGTCTCTCGAACTCTATGAGCAATTCAATGCTCGGCTTTATCGCCAAGGACAAACTAAACCCGTGACGGTCCATCACCTTGTCGTGCCTAACAGCGTTGATGAGATTGTGATCGACCGTTTAATCAATAAGAAGACAGTTCAAGACGCGCTTAAAGACGCACTTAAATACCGGAGTAGTTATGAAAGCAATCATCGAATGGTTTCGTGAGCAGTACCGAGCATTAACCCAGAACTGGCGTCGTCGTAAGAATGGCGTCATCGGCGAAACAATAGACTAACCCACCAAAGGATAATAGAGATGGAACTTATGACAAAGATCGAACCCACATTAAAAAGCGCCGACATGGTAAATGCGCCAGCTCACTACGCATCTGGTGACATCGAAACCATCGACTACATACGTGACTGCCTCTCCAAAGACGAGATGCGTGGTTACTGCTGGGCAAACGTTATCAAGTACACAAGCCGGTGGACCCGCAAAGACGGCATCCAAGATCTGAATAAGGCGAAGGTATACATAGACTGGATGATCGAGAACGAAGCACAGGGGCATAAGCTATGAACTTGACCATGATTAAGAAGAATAAGCCCACCCCTGCATACCCAAAGTTTTCTGAAGGTAACACCCTTGACCGGCTAACCGTCACGAACTATGTCGGACGAGAACATAATCCGACTGGCGCACCTGGCTTACAGCATTTGTACGATATTGAATGTGAGTGCGGCGACGAAAGCCAGTGGTTTCAGGTCGATCTAAACAGAGTGAGTGTTGGCCCAAAGGAGTGCAACGCTTGCCGAATGGAGAGGAACCTCAAGCGCAAAGAAGCTCGTAAGAAAGGCCCGATTACCGCAGGGAATATCACGCCTAGAAACGTGCTATCGAGATTATGGAAGTGAACTAATGGCCGCTTACTACAATGAGTTTGACCCCTTCGCTGCATCATGGCTGAAGGAACTAATTAAAGATGGGTTGATTGCAGACGGAGTAGTTGATGACCGCAGCATTACAGAAGTATCACCAAGTGATCTTAACGAGTTTACCCAATGCCACTTTTTCGCTGGAATTGGAGGGTGGTCAGTTGCTCTTAGACTTGCCGGTTGGCCAGACAATAAACCTGTTTGGACAGGATCACCGCCTTGCCAGCCTTTCAGTGTTGCCGGAAAGCAAACAGGGAAAGACGACGAGCGACATCTCTGGCCCGTGTTCTTCAATCTCATCAAGGAGCAAGCGCCTCCAACAGTCTTTGGTGAACAAGTTGCAAGTGCAATTAGGCACGGATGGTTCGACGATTTACAAGAAGACTTGGAGAAACAAAACTACGCCAGCGCAATGGCCGTATTGCCAGCTTGCAGCGTCGGCGCACCGCACAAAAGGGAAAGGTTGTGGTTCGTGGCCAACTCCATCTACCAGGGATCACAAAGGGGGCTATATCGGAGGGCGGATGAGGAACGGGAAGCTATCAACGGACACCCTAGATGTGACAGCACAACTATCCTCTTGGCCGACTCCGAACACGATGGATGTGATAGACAGAAATTCAATCAGGCCGAGTCGAGCTGCGACGAACAGAACGTCGGGTTATCTGACAGAGGATATTCTTCATCTGAACGAGAATCCACGGGGGGTTCCACCTTCTGGGATGGAGCCACAGGGACATATTGCAGGGACGATAAGTACCGCCCCATCCCAACTGAACCCGCGCTTTTCCCTTTGGCTGATGGGATACCCAACCGAGTGGGCATATTGCGCGGAGCGGGTAACGCCATTGTCCCGCAAGTCGGGGCAGAAGTAATCAAAGCGTTTATGTTTTCTGAGGATGAAAGCTAATGGAAGTAATGACGACAGAGCAGGCCATTGCCTTTAGGCAGCGTAGCGATGAGATAACAGCTCAACAGAACGCTGAGAAGTGTAAACGTATGCGAGCCATAGAAGAACACCAAGCGCTGAAGAAGGCGGAAGAGGAACTGTGAAGCCTAACTATGAACGGATTATAAGAATAGCGGTGTGGGAAGGGGTATATCAAGGGCTTCATTCTCTTGAGAATACCGATATTGAAAACTTAAAAGAAGACAAGTTAATCAGTGTATTACGTGAACACATAATGACTGAAATTGGATCATGGATAGACCTAACACACCCCGCATGAAAATAGCGGAAGGTTTAAAAAGTAGTAATTAATTATTGGAGAATATTATGAATTCATACGAAGACCAACCAGCATTCCCAGCAACACAAGCAGCAACACTAAAAGGAGCAGCAGAATGGAGTGGAATGACAAGGCGGGAACAACTGACAGCGATGGCTATGCAGGGGATTCTAGCATCGGGGAACTATTCAGATAGCTCCTATGAAAGCGTTGCATTTGAAGCCCTTCATTACGCGGATGCGATAATTGAATTGTTTGAGGTGGAGTGATTATGAAAACTCCACTAACCACTGTCGAACATCAGCAGATAGCTAAAGACTTTAGACTTTCACATCAGTACGCCCGAAAAGTAATAAGGTCACTCTATGGTCGATACAGTAAGCGCCATGCAGTGAGTCACGCCTATCAAAAGTTAGAACTAGCCATGACCACCCTTAACGGAGAACTTGACAAGGCGTACCACGAAGTTAGCAGTGATGCTGAGTTCAATGAACTGGGGCATATTTACTACACACAGGCGGGACAAGACAATGAACGCAACATGGAATTATGACCAGACCACACTACTGCGTGAGCAGTACGGCAAGTTGCCTGCTGTTGCCATTGCATCGCTACTGGGCAAAACACCCAACGCGATCATGCAGAAGGCGAACAAGATGGGGTTGAAGTCGAAGCTCTATCATAAGGTTGAGATCCCGTTGAATACGATTATCAACTTCAGGGCTAGAGGGTATAGCGCCCGTAAGATCGGACGCTTAATAGGTTACTCACATCGCGGAGTGCGATGGGCAGAACAGAACCATCGTGTAGGGAGAGGTGAATGAGTAAAACGCTAAAGATCATTAAATGCAGTGACTCTATGCGCTGGTATGCCGGTATGGTTGGTGAGCTTGTGCCTTATCTAGGTGATTTTATGGGCGAGTACAAGAGCCGCGAAGATTCAGGGTGTACCAACTTTGTTCAGTATGAAGATGCAGAGGTAATACCTGAACTAACTAAACGAGAACGACTAAAGAAAAATGTAGTAGATACTAAGGCTGCTTATGATGCTTGGGGGCTGTCTGATGCTACTAAGGTTTCTTATGATGTTTGGTATGCTGCTTATGATTCTTGGTATCAGGCAAAACTAGAGCTAAAAGAATACCTAAAGGAGCAAGACAATGAGTGAATGTATCAGTGAATACCCTTCCAACTTCATACCTAGTAGGGCATTGACTTTTGAAGCGTGTGACTCTGCTTCTACATCAGGGGATATTTGTGTGGTTAAGGGTATGTATGTCGATGGGGTGTTTCACATACAAGAAGTTATTAAAAAGAAGGAGCAAGACAATGAGTGAAGTCGAAAAGGCATTAGCAGTTATTAGGCAAGCTATGATTGATGACGGCCCTAGTAAATTAGGAAGTTACGCCCACGCTTGGCACTGCAATATTGCCATGATGTGCTATGACGCTATAAAAGATGCCCAGGCTAAATTAGGCGAAGGCGGGTTCACAGACGCACACGCAGTTGGAAATGATGCGGCAAGTAGGTTTATGAAGTTGTGCTTTGGTGTTGAAACAACTAACAATCCGAAAGAGCAAGACAATGAGTGATTATATTTTAGAGCGCCTAGAGAAAGCAGTAGTGGATACTGCGGTTGACTATGAGGCTGCTTATAAGGCTTGGGAGGATGCTTGGGATACTTATGCTGCTTGGGTTAAGGCAAAACGAGAACTAGCAGAATACCTAAAGGAGCAAAACAATGAGCCAATTAGTTAACACTATAGATCTAATTGAGTGGTCTGAGATAAAGCAAAAGAACAAGCTAATCGAATGGCTTCGAGAGAACAACATTTCTTACAGATTAAATCGTGATGGAAAACCGATAACGACAGTTGAGGCTATTAATGATAGCCTTAAACTAAGTGACGATGACGAGATAGGTTTCTAATGTGCCCTGCTAAGAGAAAAGGTGTACTCCCCCCATACGTGTACAAGCGGTCTAAAAGCTATGTGATGAGGACATACCTTGGGCTAGGCGAGCCAATGAAGTCTGTTGTTCTGTGTCCTATTACCGCACCAATATCTGAGGTGTGGGCGCAGTACGAGAAGCACCAGACAGGGAATATCAAGAACCTTCGGTGGCTACTTACTGAGTATTCACAAAGCCCTAGCTTTATTAAAAAGGCTCCAGCGACTCAAACTCTTCAGAACCAACAAATAGAAACACTCTGCTCCTATAAAACTAAAACTGGGAAACCATTCGGTGAAGCTGAGATAAAGCGGATTACTTCTGGAACCATACGTCAATACCTAGATGCACGAGAAGCTGATAATGCACCAGTAGCTGGCAATAGAGAACGATCTTTATTATCTTCGGCTTGGAATTGGGCGTTAGAGAGGGACATTACAAAGATACCTAACCCATGCTCAGTCGTTAAGAGAAACGAAGAGTTTTCACGGACAAGATATGTAACTGAGGATGAGTTTCAAATAGCATACGAACTTGCAATAACTACTCCGTATCTTCGCCCTAGTATGGAACTAGCTTACCTATGCCGCATGAGAAGAGCCGAGATACTTAATGCAACTAGAGCACAAATATTGAAAGAAGGGTTTGATACGAAGCGCATTAAGGGTAGCAAAGATGCCATAACTACATGGACGGATAGGCTTGTTAAGGCTGTTAATTACAAAGCCAGTAATGTAGATAGCGTATTTATAGTTCACACTAAAACTGGTCAGAAAGTAACCAAAGAAGCATTCAAGTCTGCATGGACTCGTCTAAAGAAGAAGATGGTAATCGCTGGCATTGAGCCATTCAATTTCCATGATCTTAAAGCTGCTGGCGTGAGTGATGTTGAAGGTACTGACGAAGACAGATTAGATGCGTCAGGCCATAGAGATCGGAAAATGCTTAAAGTGTATGACCGGAAAAAGCGTCAAGTAAAAGCGACTAGATAGTTTGTTTTCCCCGAGGTTTTCCCCGAGAAGAAATATCAACAGTAACAAAAACGCTAAGTCATTGATTTAATTGGTCGGGACGGCAGGATTTGAACCTACGACCCCCTGCCCCCCAGTCTAGTATTTTCCTGTTATTAAACAAGGGGTTGAGCCTGTTTCGGGGAAAAGCTTCTAATAATTAGCCATTGTTTTCATTAGGTTTTTAAGATTGTTTTCCCCGAAGTTATAGGGTGCATCTTATAGCCATCCTTGGCCACGGCAACTCTAATAATCTTCCGCTAATTCTACTGCGTCGTAGTATTCCCGAACGAACATCATCATCTCACTGCGTATCTCCTTATTCAGATCTTTTATCATAGATTGCTTGTACTCGTTACTTTCGTCTTCGTCGTCTTCAAAGAGTTTGATCTCATCCTTCCACTTGGACACTTGATTCCTAGAACCCTTGGCAGCTCTTTCTAGTCCGATTAAGTGACCGTATTCTTCCTCGACTTGGTCTATTTTGTCATCATCCCCTGACTCCTTAGCCGCCTTCTTGGCCCTTATCGCGTATTCAATGTCATCTAGCGCGGCATGGAAGTTGTTTCGGTCAGTGCTGCTACCTACTTGCTTTATCACCTTGCGCAAGAACGGAACATCTTTGACGGACCATTCCTCCCCCAGAAGTGCCTTCACTGGAGTCCCAACTAAGTCACCCAAGAAACGGCCTGTGCCACCTGTAAAGAAACCAAAGTATTCTTGTATCCACTCTGGGGACACATCAATATTGCCAGGTCTAACTTCATCCCCTCCGGATATATCGTTTAACCAGGTAGCTGTGTCTTTAAACAACTGTGGTGTATTTCTGTAAGACAACTGAGAGTTTGGCACTGGTGGACCAAACGGCATCTGCTCTTGAGATATAGGATTACCAGCGAAGTTCTTATTCTCAAAGATCTGAGCGAGTGTGTCTGTTATTGTTGGCGATATGAACTGCGCTAAGCCACCAGTGCTACCTACAGGGTTATACCCGTGTATAAAAGCGCCAAGCATACGAGAGAATGAGTCACCCTTCTGATAGTCTTGACTACCCAACAATGAACTAATGTGACCCGCTATTATGTTACCTGCCACCGGCACTACGTTGTATCCATACGACAGTGGAGCGGAGAAGTAATACCGATCCGACACGTCATTTGACCCAAAGATGTCAGGGAACATGAAGATATAGTGGTTATCCCTTATATATAGCGGGATCTTACTATAAGCCGACTGTCCATCTTCATCTTCGCCACTAAGTAGCTGGTTAAGGACGTTGAGTCCAATGGTGAAACCAAGCACCTTGTACAGCATTTTCCTAACGCGCTTACTTTGTACAGCTTTAGCTATGTTTGCCGTGCCGTTCATACTTGATTTGAAGAACACGTAGAGCGCGTTCGCCGTAATCGATTTCTCACCCTTTTGGTTAAAGTTAACCGTTAGATTTTTAACTGCAAACGCTGCTCTCTGCTCGGTAAATCCAAGCTCTCCTACAAGAACTTTGAATGAAGACAAACGTATTCCGTTCTCATACGCGGTGTTCATGTCAGATACATATTCAACGAGTCTATGTGCCGCGTCCAACGATACGTGCTTGTCTCTGTTAATCATGGTCTGAAGTGCTCTACCACGTTCAGCCATACTATCGTAGTTATCTAGCCAACCAGTTTGCGCACCAGCATTCTTGAACCTTTCATACCAAACAGCCATCTCGGTGTCTGTGTTCCCCTTTTGATGGTCCCTTATACCTTTAATAGAGACTCTAACGTTGCCTGCTATTTTGGCAATCTGAGCGCCACTCAAGTCTGCGTACTGGTGGAGGTTTATAAGTGCTGTCTGGAAGTCCTTCATAAAGTTGTTAGGCAGGAACTCCAGGTTAAACTGAGTGTTAATCGTAGACACCCAGCGACTCGTCAAATGCGAAAGTTTAAGCCAGCCGGTTATGTCAGAGCCAGCCGCAGTATTCATCACATGCGCGAACATGGACGAGTGGAAGTTATCATCGTTAAACTGAATAAGAAACTTCTCACCATCGACGGTTACAGGTACGACGTTACTAGGGAATTCACTTGGTGCAATCTCCTTGTCCATAAACAACTCAGTAACTGGGTCTTGCAACCTCTTTGTCTCTGGTTTGTTTATTGTGAAGAAGTCTTGGTTCGGGTTTTCCTGCGCCATCTTTAGAAGTGAGCGGTGTAAGTAGTTTCTTTCTGCCCGAACAAACGTTTGTTCATGCTGAACAATGAGGTTGATATAGACGTTGTCAGCTCGTGATCTTCGACCAAAACGCTTCTTCGACTCATCTTCTCTTCTTTTCGTACCTTCGGGGTCCGATGGGTCGCCCCACAGTGGAGAGTAGAATTCATACTGATCGCGCCACCCTTGGACGGTAGATTCTGACTCAAGCCCAGTCCTAACTAATAGCTTGCGTGTTCGTTCAATAATGCCATCAGTAACTTGGGCGATCTCTTTCAGAGCGTCCATTTTACCCGCAGCCTTGAAGTCGGCCAGGGTCTTATCAGCCCATTCGTTTGTCCTACCGGATAGTGCTTCGTTCTCTGTACGATCACCATCCTTCTCTTTCATTGCAGCATTCGCTTCTCTGGTGTGACGAGCGTATAGATAGTCACTGACCTCATCCATAGACAAGTCGTTCTTGCTCAAAAGCTTTTGCAAAGGCGTCAGTGTCTTTTCGTAGAACGTGTCTAACTGGGCCGCAGCCTTACCATGACCTAGCGTTTCCACTTCATACACTCTCATGTCGTCTGCTAGTCGTTCGCCGTTGAACTCTTCTATGGCTTTACGCGCCTTGTCCGCAGCTATGTTCCTGTCTTGCCACTGGAATATCTTCTCTTCAAACCAAGTAGCATCCTTCATGGCCCATTCTGGCTGGTCATTTAAAAGCTCACCTTCAATCGGTGGGAGATTAGGAGGTTTCTTATTACGAACTTCCTCTAGCTCAAGCCCTAACATCTTCACGCGCTCTTCAACTTGCTTGCGGGTTTGACCGGTGTATTCGCGGGGCTTGCCATCAGTAAACAACTCGCCATCGGCCCGCCTATCAACAATTATATCCCAGCCGCCAGCGCGTGGTTTGGCTACAAGCGCACGTTGTCCACCAGCAGTCTTGCCATAGATTGTGATGTCCGGTTTGCCGTTGCCCTTTTCTACCTTCGGGATCTTAGCTGAGACGTTCTTATCGTTGGTAGTAAAGCCTAGCGTATCGCTGGTCTTACTCGTCACCTTCTTATCTGGACGCTTAGACATATCGATCATTGAAGGGTTCGGACGTACAGTGTCCTTATCTTTCTTACTATCGAACCTCTTAGAACCAGAAAGCCCATCAGAAGATGGGCTTTTTGTTTGTTCGGTATTGGCTTCAAAGCCTTGTCGCGTTTCTGCTCGTCGCCCTTCGGCAAAGGCATCGCCCATGTCGTAGACGCGTTTGCGTAGGTCAGAGAAGCTGATCTCTTTAACGAAGCCTATCTTGCGAAGCATGTCGCGGATGAAGGTGACAATCTTGTTCCAGTATTTATCTGGCTTAGACATCTTCTTCTCGGCAACCCTGGCCAGTAGTTCTTCAGCTTGAACTTCAGGTGATTTCTCCTTGTACTTGTCTTTAACTTCCAGCCAGATATTCTTTAACGCCTTGCTTTTCGTAGCGTTGCTGTTAATTACGTCGATAAGTCCTTGGACATCTTTTGCTTCAAATAAACCCAAGCCCTTATGTACCAAAAGCTCATGCTGGATGGTGGAATCAATGTCTTGTACTGAGTCGATATTCTCGGCAATGAAGACAACGGCGTCTTGCTCTGGATAGTATCCGCCTTTGATTCGGTCATCTTTAGCTGTTGAGCCAGGGCCGAAGGCATTGTCTTGTGTATCACGTACCCACACCCTAACATCGTCTGCTCCTTTATATTTGGCCAAGAAGACATCTACTCGCGCTTGGATCTGCGCTTCAGTAACACCTTTAGGCTTGGCATCTGGGGCGAGTATAGCAGACTTGCTGAATAACGGTTTCCCGCTATCTTGGCCAGTGCCATTAGAGTCAGCGTCGAACATATCGTCTTGGCCATTAGCAGCCGCAACGTCCGCAGCCGCATCGCTACCAGTAAGTAGGAAACTGCCTACCTCGGCATCGGCTTTAGCACGGTTTGATAGGGTCTTGGTCTTAGCGGCCAGTTCAGTGCTGGCAATAGTAGCCAGCTCTGTGTCGGCTGCTAAGGACGCTTCGGTCTGTGTTTCAAGGTCGAATGAGGTCGCCTTATAGTCAGCCTTCTCTTTAGCCGCTGTTTTCCTCGCGTCAGGGTTTACATATCCAGCGGGGGCTACATCGTTGTCCGCAGCTTTTCTAAACAACTGGTCAAAAGACTGTTGATCGAACGTTTCATGTGCAATATCTAACTGCTTCGCCGTGATAGTAGTGCCGTTATTAATCTCTTGAACTACAGCATCGTACCATTCTTTATTCGCGGCGTTGAAGTCAAAGTCTCCTTCAGATAGTTTTAATGACACACCGTACTCTTTAGCCAGTGACCTGATCTGTTTAGCTGCGTATTGTTTAGGCGTTATACTTGCGATGGTCTGAGACGGAGTGGTAGCTTCGGTCTGTGTTTCAAGGTCGAAGGCACTATCACCTCCTAATGATGGGTTATCGTTTCTGATGGTCCCAGACAATCCAGCATTATCGATTCCTCCCCCGCTTCCCGCTTCGCTGTCTGCAATGGTGTCTCCAGATGTAACACTAGGGCTGAGTAATACTCCCACCTCATCTGTGACATTCTGCGATTCATTATTGCTCGATCCAGTTGGGACATCTGTACTTGATCCTGCAAGTCCTCGATCTCCTTCGCCCTGTTGAACAGTTCGTTCTGGTCGTAAGTCTCCCAACCTGGCGGCTTGATTTGATGCGCCACTGCTATCTCCTATCTCAACCCCTGCCATAGACATCTGGAGTTGCAATACAGCATCAGATTCTTTGGGGTAGTTGGTTAGGATAGAATCAATCTCGGTCTCTGGCAAGCCAATAGTTCGAGCTTCTTCTAGTGCAGATGTGATTGTTTGGTCGCTATCTTCAGCTACGGCAGGCGCTCCCTGCTTTTCGCCATCTTGGGCAATATAATCTTCAGTTCTAGCTGCGTCATTAACTTCCAAGTAAGCTTCATTAGATGTAGATACAACAGTCTCACCACGCACTGCTTTCTGTAGAAGGTCTACGAAGTCGTTAACAGTCGAGTCGGCATCGATGTAGCCTGACTGGGCCAGTGTTTCACGCGCCGAATCAATCGATACAGCAAGATCTTCTTTTAATCTAAATACAGGTTTAAGCCCGCCCCTTCGCATCTGAAAGTCTGCTGGGTCAAAGCCTTCACTTGCCGCTTCAGTACGTGTGATTCCTCCAATCTTAGCAATAGCCGTTAATAGGTCATCTTTGGTAGGATCAACCAGTTTAGGGTCAACCTTTTTAGTTTGTGCTGCGTTCTCTGGTATTTGAGACAGAGGCACTAGCTTCTTTTTAACTGGGGCAACCGGAAGTTCGGGTGCTAACTCTTGAAGTTCGGGTGCTAACTCTTGAAGTTCGGGTGCTAACTCTGTATTTGTTGCAGCTATACTTGCTTCATAGGCAGCAATATCTTTATCTATTTGAGCTTGATCTTCAACAGCGTCTAAGTCCATTTGTGCCATATCGTCGGCGGTAATGGTGAGGGCGTCTGGCTCTAACTGAGGTACGTCATCAGCAGTAATGGATAGCGGATCTACCTCTATCTGTGGGGCGATCACTTCAGGTGTAGGGGGAACACTTGACGTTAGTGGCGCATCCAAACTGGCCAATGCTTTTGCCAAGTCGTCATCAAGCGCTGCGCGTTGCGCATTAATACCGACTTCTACTTCAGCAATGTCCGGCGCTTCACTGGTAGGTAGGTCAGGTGTCGTACCTGTAGCGTCAGGTGCTGTGCCTTCCTCATAGACAACAGTGCCGTCGTCAGTTACAGCGAATGCGTTAGGGTCAGCCAGTGCTGGGTTGGGCGTACCAAAAGAGCCATCGGGGTTAGCTTGAGGACCGCCATTGCCAGTGTTTTGAGGACCGCCATCACTCTTCTTGGTGTCGGCCAGTGCGAGTTCACCAGGCATGGTCAAAGGCGCTAAAGTACCGCCAGTGACTCCGCCACTTATAAGACCTTGAAGAGATCGCTCAAGAGCAACCTCTGGCTTAAATTCTACGTTTGTGCCAATAGTTTCAGCGGCGTACTCTGCCGGTTCTTGGATCCCCTCTACAATACCTTCAGTCGCGCCACGTTTGATAACTTCTTTTGGAGCGTCGGCAAGAGTGCTAATAGGTGTATTAATACCAAAAACCTTTCCTGTGCCAAAACGTTCTAATAACGATGCACCAACTGAAACGGGTAGAACCTCTAAAAACTCCTGGAAGGTAGCGTCCGTCTCACCCTTATTCTCAGCTCGGTTTTGTCCAATCTCGCCAGTTCTAGCAGCGATATACGCTGGTAACGCAAGAATTGATGCAGCCATATCTGGGACTGAAACTAAACCTGTTTCTAGCGCCCACGGGAGTACATTAGATAATGGCTCACTCTTAACATCTTCCCAGGTAGTACCTTCTTTATACCCAAAATCTGCCCCCTCCATCGTTTCCGCCAATGGGAGTAAGAATGATGGTTGTGCAATATCCTCTTCAGTTGATGGACGCCAAGATATTCCATCAGTGCCAATATCAATGACACCTAAAGGTACTTTCTCTTCCAGCCAATCACCTAGTTCATCGGCTGACTGCCCAACAAAACGAACAAGGCCACCACCGATACTAGATGCTCTTTCCGCAATACCTCGGTTCACCCGACCAGCAAAAGAGTCTTCATCTCGAAGTATAAAGTCAGCTACGGACGAGTTAGGGCTATCGTTCTCTAATTCAACAGGCGCAACTACTTCTGGCTGAGCTAATGGCTCTTCTACCTTAACGGGTTTCCCAAGCAAAGGATCAAGGTGTGCGAACGGATCGTTCCTATCAAAGCTTTTATTAGGAGTATTTGCATCGTTGCCAGGGCCAAAGCTGTCGTTGGTGTTGTACTTATCACTGTATGGATCAAGAGCGTCGAAGGGGTTATAGGTCATGCGAATGCCTTTTATTAGGGACCAGAAACGAAAAAGCCCGACACTTGGTCGGGCTTAATTTGGTGGGTTGTTACTTTCTTTGTTACTCTGTTGCTTTCTTATCTGCTGCTTTCTTATCTGCTGCTTTCTTATCTGCTGCTTTTTTAGCTGCTGCTTTCTTATCTGCTGCTTTTTTAGCTGCTGCTTTCTTTACAAGAAGGTCAGGGTCGAAACCCAGATCTCTCATCATGTCAAAAACGTCCGATGGGTCCGTACCTGCTTCTACATACGCATCGTACTTCTCTTGTGCCTTTATAAACCCAGGCTGACGCCTAGTGGCGTTCTCCGTTGCCCACTGGCGTTTAATCTGATCCTCACTCATGCCAAACTGCTTGTTATCACTCACCATAGGGTCAGCTTTACTCTCGTAAAGCTTTCTAGCGACGGCACGATCTGCTGGGGTCAACTTGATAGTCGTCACGTCGAACGGCCTAACGAACGTTTCAGCTACAACACGATCCACTACTGCTGGGGTGATCGGAATACCCTGCTCCCTCAATGCTTGGATTTTGGCAGAACCAACCTGACCCCATCTAGCGGCTATTTTACTGTCTTTGGGGGATAACGGCAGTTGCTCACCGTGCTTGTCAACCTTACCGTCTAAGAATTTCCATCGGAGAGAGTTCATGTAACTCTGAATCTGAACAGGTGTTAAAGGCTTATCAGCATCACTACTTTTGATCCCAGCGACTTTCATTGCGTTTTCGTGAGCTTTTTTGGCTGCCGCTGCATCAATAGCGCCTTGGTTATTCTGAGCGGCAATAGTATTCGCTCCAGTAATAATGCCTTGGTTATTCTGAGCGGCTATAGTATTCGCTCCAGTAATAGCGCCTTGGTTATTCTGAGCGGCAATTTGGTGATTCCTGCTCAGAAGACTTTGACCGGCATCAAATATCTGTCTTTGTTTTGCTGCTTTTTCCTTGTTATCGTTTTCCGTTTTCGCAAGACCTTGAGCTTTCTTCTCAGCACGGTCCTGTAGAGCCTCTGCACGTTTCTGCTTAGCTTCTTCACGAAGACGGTCGCCTATGCCTTTAGCAGCGTTACTTACACCACCCAGTAATCCTGCACCTAATAATCCTGCAAAGCTCATACCATCGCCTCCGTCTGTGGTTGTTCGGTAGGCTGTGGTTGTGCTTCAGCCGTTGGTTGTGCTGTGTTCTTTTGCTTTTCTGATGACTGCTGTAGCTCTCTTAACTTGCCCATGAGCGAAGCATAAGCTTCACGATCTTGTTGGCTAAGCGCTTCTTCTTGAAGCTCTTCATCTGCCCTACCAACCGCAGCAAAGAATGATTCTTCAATCATTCGCGGATCTTTATCCATGACGCCTGCTTCAATGGCAAGCTCACCAAGTGCTTTAGATGTTTCAACCATAGCCATCAACATCATGCCAGGCTCAACGCGCTTACCCGCCATCTTTAAGCTGTTTATCGACATCACCATGATACGAGCTAGAACCGTTGCAGATTCTTTCTGTCCACCAGCGCGAAGGGTTTCGATGATCGAGTCAGAAGAATCATATAGAAGATTAAGCATCTGACCAGAGATCACTTTATAAACCTCGTCTGTGTCTACGCTATCAGACTGACCTTGCTGTTCCCTTTGAATAAGACCTTCTTGTTGAACTGGTTGTGCGTTTGCTGAAGCCATGTGCTTCTCCTAAAACTTATAGTTGTTAAATACAGATAAATAGCTGTCTAAGTTGGCGTACTCACTAGCGTCTTCCGCTGCTGGTGCTACACCCGCTGCTACTGCTTGTTCACCACCTGAGTTGTCATTAGAACCACTATTGTTCTTCATCTGGTCTTTGTTATTAGCAACAGTCACTGCTGTTTTATCTGAAAACTCAAGTTTTTCCTGCAACGACATATTATCGTTGTACATGAACTTATTCAGTAGACCAAAACCTGGAATCATTAACCCAAATACGCTGGTCAGTATTTTGTCAGAAAGTTCTGGGCGCTCCTTACTGTTAAAGATCGCTTGAGCTTCAGGGGTCATCGAGTCCCAATAAGTTTGAGCCTCCATCAACGTGTCAAAACCTAAGTTACCTGAGAACTTTGTTATATCAATATAGTTAGAGCTTAGGTCTTCAACGGGGATGTCTTCACCATCTGGACCTTTAACCGTTGTATCAAACCGATCTGCCTTATTGGCAACAGCGTCAGCTAACCCCCTATCCACAGTGCCTTGACTAACACCATCAACCGAAAGATCATCAGGAGCGTTGTCGTTTGCATAGTTCAGTAAGCCGCTACCACCTTCATATTCATGGCCATCAGCGCCATCTACCGCCTGTCTGAATGCGCCTGAGAACGAGGTGTCTAATCCAGTCCCGTCGCTCACTTCTTTAGAGAGGGTAGATAGTGGATCTGCTACGCCATTCGCTGCCATCTCTTGCATAGCGACGTTATCTTGGCTGTTCGCTACCCCACCAATGGCGTTGCCACTTGCATCTGTAACGTTCGACAGTGGGCGCTGAAGTTGGCCAGATGCGTAAAGACTTTCCAAGTGCTTAGAACCGGCAGCTTTGTTCTTCTCAACCCACTCTGGAGAGTAGTTACCTTCTCCCTTTAAAGATTCAGATATAACATCTGGGATGAATGAATTAATCAAACCTTTGCTTGTCGTTTCTACTTCAGCAACTGGTGCTGCCGCAGTGCTCTCAGTTAACGTGCTATTAACGCTAAGGCCATCTCTTTCTCGCTTTTCCTTTACAAATATCTCTCGTTCTTTATCTTGTTGAAGTTTAATAGCGTTAGCTTCAGCTTTTCTTTTTATCTCCGCATTAATCCGAGCGCTTTCTGCAAGCATACGCTGAGATTCTTCTTCTATAGCCTTATCTTCAGCGGCTTTATCTGCAGCAGCTCTGTCTGCAGCGGCTTTATCTGCAGCCTTTTTTGCGGCTATGGCAGCGGTTTGACGATCCCTTGATTGTCGAGCCGAAGCTGCTTCCGCAGCGGCTTTATCTGCAGCCTTTTTTGCGGCTACCTTATCCGCTTGAGCTCTTTCAGCAGCAGCTATCCTAGCCTGTGCGTCTCTTTGAGCTTTAGCATCTGCAACAGCTTTAGCTTGAGCTCTTTCAGCAGCAGAAGGGCCATTATCACGCTTAACGGTTATGTTTCTATTTTTAGTCTTCTGCGTCCAACTGCTTTTTTGCCCTTGCTCGTTGGGGCTAGGGTAACTTGGGGTTGGTTTGCTTTTTACTGCCCATGTATCTGCCATGAGTTAACCCCCCTGGTTAGCTAAAAGCCCATTCGTCAACAAGCCACTGTTGGCGGTAAGACCTCCAGTGTACCCATCAATGCTTGCGTAGTTCACCCGTCTACGATCATCTTCACGTCGTTCTCGAAGCTCAACTAACTCCATGTCAGCCTCTCGTTGTTTTTCAGCCGATACATATTGTATGCCAGCTACAGCCGCACCACTGATAAAGTCAGCAGCCGCCTCATTCCCGTTTAGCCAATCAAAAGCATTGCCGAGAGCGTCACTCGCACTGTCCCAAATATCACCCCAATTCATATTGTCACCTCTATTTTATGTTAGTTACTAAGCCGAAGGCAGAGTTGCCCAGTCTTCTTTCCACGTTGCAGACCCTGAGAAAAGAGTCTTTTGGGCCGTTAAATGAGCGGTCAATAGAGTGGCTTGGTCAGTCATCATCTTAGTCTTATCCGCTGCACTAATACCTTCCTTCATCTGAATCTCTCCCACCGTGATCTGAGTTTGACGAACTAACTCACTAACCGACTGGAGGTACGCACCTTGAGTATTAGCGTACACTTCCTGACTAAGTTTGCCGGTGTCTAGGTCCGCTTTAAGCTTAGTCATACCAAGATCGTTGGTATGTCCCAAACTGACAAGCTGCTTTTGTAAGCCATTCTGCATGGTTAGGTTGGCTGTATTATAATCTTGCGCTGTTTTTGCACTTGCCAGTGAGTTGCTGTGGCTTTGATTTATAGCTGTTAGCTGTTGCGCTCGGCCTAGTGCTGACTCATCTGAGGAAAAGTCCTGTTGCGCCTGTTGGAGCGCGGTCTGCTGAACTCTACCAAGGTCTGCTTGGGTAGTTGAGAAGTCCTGTTCACTCTGCTGTATATCAGACTGCTGCGCTCTACCCAACGCTGACTGTGCAGCACCAAAGGTTTGTTCAGAAGCTAATAATCCAGATTGCTGCGTTCTGCCTAACTCGGCTTCGTCAGAACTGAACTTTCTCCCTAACGCTGACTGCCCAGCACCAAAGGTCTGCTCAGAAGCTAATAGGTCTGACTGTTGCGTTCTTCCTAACGCTGACTGCCCAGCGCCAAAGGCTTGTTCTGAAGCTAAAAGGTCTGACTGTTGCGCTCTGCCTAACGCTGATTGCCCAGCGCCAAAAGATTGCTCTGAAGCTAAAAGGTTCTGCTGTTGCGCTCTGCCTAACGCTGACTGTCCAGCGCCAAAGGACTGCTCTGAAGCTAAAAGGTTCTGCTGTTGCTCTCTGCCCAACTGGGCTTCGCCAGAACTGAAACCTCGATCTAGTGCTGACTGTCCAGCGCCGTATGCTTGTTCAGAAGCTAGTAGTTCTTTCTTACCTGCAAGCTCAGCGCCAATTAACCCCGAACCGTAAGTACCGCCACCGGTCTGCTGATTGAAGCCTTGATCGCTAAGATTGTAAGTATTACGGAAGCCTTGATCGTTCAACCCACGTTGCCTAACGTACTCATTAGAATCTCGATTAAACTGATTTTGAACAGTTTGGTTGGTCAGCCCTTGATTGTTAAAGGTTGCTGCGTCTTGCTGGGCCAGTGGCGTAGCTGCGGTAAGCATCGCCTCTTGTCCTGCTTGTACGCCCATAGAGGTATTAAGTAGCCCTCGCTTATTTGCAGCTTGTGCAGCGCGAGTTTTGGCACGTTCCAGTATCGGATTTCCAGAAGTCATTATGTTATTAAGCTGACCCTGAACTGTTGAGTTCGCATCTACTTGACGCGCAGTAGGAGCGTTCAGTGTTTGTAGGTTAGGATAGGGTGTTGGACCAAGAGCCATTGTGTCTCTCCATTGTGTAATTGGTTACTGATAATTTGATTTACGTTAGTTTCTGCTGGTTTACTTTAAACGCAGTAGATTATTAATTAAGGGCGACCCTTGATTGAGTTGGCAGCATTCACGCCGAAGGAAGCTGAAACGATAGCGGCCCAAGAAGTTGTGATTGGAAGGAACAGCCCTACCATCATCTCAGCAGCGTCTTTAGCGCCCATTACATCACCTATATTGAATGCCACCATAAAGCTCAAGCCCACCATTGCGACCAGGTAGAACCCATAGGCCGAACATGCAAAGCGTGATAGATCACGCCTCATTAAGCCATTTGGATCGAGGGTTTTAATCATCAACGCTTTAGCTTCTGCTGACTCCATGTCTGTTTGAATAAACTCAGACGCGATACGCTCAACTGATCCAACAACGCCGCCGCCGCCGCTAAATAATGACGATAAAATACCCATTTTTAATCTCCTAATTGATAATGTGGCATATCTAAGAAAGTCTTAAAGTGACCACCCCAACGAAGCTCATGCCCTAATCTCCCAGCCGCCTCCAGCATTGCTGATGCTACAATCGTTAAATGGTATTCATCATAGGAGGCTTTGCCGTCAACATAAGCGAAAACGTCTGCCGCCCTGCCAGTTTGATGCTCGGACCGGTTCACTCTCCCATCGCACTTGCTAAGACCTGCCGTAAACAGCTTCGCCTGGTCAGCTTCACTTCTGAAGCCTCCTGTTGATGGGATGCCAAAATCAACGCTTGTGAGTGTCAGAGCAACTTCAATTATGTCAACAAGCCTATCATCCACGTTACTAAGGTTTATGACAGAATTACTTCCTAGTTTAAAACTCATGCTGCGCCTCCTGAATACCCCTTACTGTCATAAAGCAGCCAGTTTTAACATACCCATAAACCCCAACTTGTCTGCAAACACTACGCCCGCAGCGCCAATAGCAATCCATTTAATTTGTTTCAGCGTTAGGATAATTAGGTCTAGGGTTTTTTTGAGATCACTTGAGGTTTGTTTAAGCAGAGCAATTTCATTTTCGTGTCCGTCAACGCGCCACTCCAATTTATTGACACTTTCTTTGAGTTGTTCCATTTGCATTCCTTAAAATTACTTAAACTTTTAATTATTCAGGATCATCATCAACTAATGTGCTTGGATCAACCCAACCTTCAACTGCTGCCCATGTAGCACCATCGAAGGTATAACGTCCACCCATCCAATCTGCTGGCGGTGTAACACTGGTATGGATAGTAGCGTTGGTTGAGTTCAAGTCACCAATAATGAAGTGAGGGCATGTGATGTTTTCAGTGGTAGCAGTTACTTGGTCAGCATCATCGAAGGTGTATGCAGATACGTTGTTGCTGTTGAATGTGATAGTTTTCATTTGTTAAATACCTTTTAGTAATAGAGAAGTTGCGGATATGGCTTTGCCAGCGATTACACTAGGTGTACCTGCTGTTGTTGCTAGTGTTCCATCTGGTTGGACGTAATAGGTGGAGCCTATTGTTAGTCCTGTTTGATTGGTTGAGATACTTCCTTGCAACATGATTGAGGCTGTTTGGGTATCTGTGTAGGCGGCTTGTGATGTTCCTAAGAAGTTGGTTGCTGTTAGGTTGGTTGTAGTAACACTCTTTGAAAAGTCTAACCGCCATACCGTACCATAGTATGAATTGGAACCATCATAAGCCACCATAATATACTCACCAGAGGTGGTAGAACTAGAGAGAGAAAGATTGCCAATATTGCTAGTACCTAGTGACACGGGTGAAGTAAGAGTTAAACTATTACCTGCTACTGTTCCACCATATATATTACCGTTTTTATCTACTACCAGTAACTTATTTGCTTGGTTCCTATCAAACGAGACAAGGTTATACCAACCTCCGGAAGATGTATTTACAGGTGTGCCAAAAGTTATACTAGTGCCTGACACAGTGCCTATGACAACTCGACCGAAGCCACTGGATGAAAACTCATAATATCCAATAGCGATCTTATTAGGTGTACTTGGATCCCAACTAAGATTAGTGTCATTAGAAGAAACATCAAATTGTATAATAGAGCCGTAGGTGATAGACGTACCACTCACAGTCCCTACTACAGCATATCCAGCAGCAGCCCTGTAAGATGCCACAAACTTAGTGGTATCATTGGGGTCAAACTTTACACTCTTGCCATAACCCGTCCATTCTATAGAGAAGGTAGAACCAAAAGATAAGGAAGTTCCTGAAATTGTACCTACCTGAGATACGCTGCCAACAGAACCGTCAGAGTAGGATAATATTATATTATTAGACGTACCTACGTCTGCTGATAGATATGATGTAGTCGTTGAGTTAAATACTACAGCACTGCCTAGGCTGATAGACGTACCACTAACACTGCAATATCTAGCTGTACCATAATTTGAGTTGGCAGCATCTTCATAAGTGACCAAAAAGTAAGTGGGGGCTGATGGGTTGAAGGTTACTGAACGAACGTAGGAGTTACCTGTTGTCAACTGCACAACAGTCCCCCATGAGATTGATGATCCTGATATAGTTCCCACCGCCACATAGGCATTACTAGAGACAGTGTATCCAAGCACAAACTTTGACGCATCTGATGGGAAGTAGTCCACAGCGGAAGCCTGCATAGTAGCAGAGGTGAAAACACTGTTAAAGACACTACTAGGAGTGGTGGAGACTGCTGTTGCTGTATCAACAACCTCAACTGTACCGTCAGCTTTCAGAACTACAGGAGCACCGTTAGGCAATGTACCTGATGCCACGAAGTCTGCTGTACCTGCTGCCACTGGAGTAACGGGTGTGTCACTTAGGAATAGAGAGGTGGCTGATAGGGCTTTACCTGCTTCTACACTTGGAGTGCCTGCTGTAGTGGATAGTGTGCCGTCAGTTTGAACGTAATAGGTTGAGCCTACAGTTAGTCCTGTTTGGTTGGTTGATACACCACCTTGAAGCATAATGGTTGCTGTTTGAGCATTGGTGTATGCGGCAGTTGAAGTGCCTAGGAAGTTGGTTGAGGTTAGGTTTGCGGTAGGTAGCTGTATTAAAGCTGCTTGTCCAGTGGAGGAAGTCATTTCTCTATAACATACTAGAATATCTCCAGCAGTGTTAGGATCTATAGACATGCTAGTATTATATGCGTTAACTGTATTTACAGTAACAGCAGTGCCAAAGGAAACTGACGTACCTGCAATAGTTCCTATATTTACTTTTATAGTGTATGCAGACGAATAAAGGTAATGCACTATGATCTTGTCAGCATTAAACGGATCAAAGGCAACATGATGAAAACCAGAGGGAGTCGTATCGAGTACAGCAGCAGTTCCAAAGCTGAGTGTCGAAACTCCAGCAACTTGTCCTATTATAACTGTACTCGCATCTGAGTTATTATCATCCTGATAGATAACAGCAAACTGGCCTGATGTAGTTGGATTAAATGCTACACCAATTTGATCTGTGCGACCTGCACTATTGAATGTTACCTTAGTGCCAAAAGTAATAGCACTGGAGCTAGTGACTGTACCTATTACCGCCTTTCCGTTATTAGTACCATCACCCAAATCTCTATAACAAATAACAAATCGACCAGCGGTGTTTGGGTCAAATGCTATAGGATTCCATACGGTGTAACCTGAGTTAAATATAATCTTTGAAGACAGAGATATGACATTAGATGCAACAGAACCAATGATACATGTACCATAGTTTGAGTTGCTGGAATCATTAAACGACACTACGAACCTTCCAGCGGTACTTGGATCAAACGATAAGCCCCACTCAGAAACAGTAGCAGCGTTAAAAGTAACACCCGTACCAAAGCTAGGTACAGTTCCAGTAATTTCCCCTGCTATAACCACTCCTTGGTTTCCGTCCTCTTTGTAAGATATAACAAACTTACCCACGCTACTAGGGTCAAAATGTACCTTAATCTTTTTAGGTACATCGGCATAGAAAACAACTTCTGCCCCATACGTCATGGTCGTTCCACTTACTTGACCTACGACTGCTGTACCTCGGTTACTCATTCCACCATCTTTATAGACTACGACAAATCGACCAGCGGTTGTTGGGTCAAATGCCGAGTGAATCTCAAAGGTAGTGCTCGTATGGAAGGTTGAAGTAGTTTCAACTGTTGGGCCACCTGTTGGGAGGCTGACAACTTCAACAGTGCCATCTGCTTTCAATACCACAGGAGCACCGTTAGGCAATGTCCCACTAGCAACAAAGTCTGCTGTTCCTGATGCTACTGCCGCTGGGATCGGTAGGTTGGTTAAGTTAGCACCGCTGATTGCTGGTAGTGTGGCTGGGAATCTAGCGTCTGCTAATGTGCCAGAGGTTAGGTCACTGGCATCTGTGGAGTTAGTTACTTTAGCTGTGTTCGCTGTGATTGCACTTGCTTGACCTGAAGTGATACCTGTCTTAGCTGTGTTCAAAGCTACTGCTGGGTCTGCTGTGTCACTCAGGAATAGAGATGTTGCTGATAATGCTTTACCTGCTTCTACACTTGGTGTTCCTGCTGATGTTGCTAGAGTGCCGTCAGGTTGAACGTAGTAGGTTGAGCCTATTGTTAAGCCAGTTTGATTGGTTGAGATTCCACCTTGGAGCATTATGGTTGCTGTTTGGGTGTCTGTATAGGCTGCTGTTGAGGTTCCTAGGAAGTTGGTTGAGGTTAGGTTAGGTGTGGTTACTGTTGCAGCTAATTGACCTACTATAGCTGTACCATAGTTTGTGTTACCTTGGTCAGTATAGGCAATAATAAACTTACCTACCGTGTTAGGGTCAAAGGTGGGTCGACCAAATGTAGTACCACCTGCATTAAATACAGATGCACTTCCAAAGGTAATAGAAGTTCCTGAAACTGTACCTACTATGACTTTACCATAGCTTGAGTCAACATAATCGGTATAAGTTACTATAAACTTACCTGCCGTGTTAGGGTCAAAGGCGATTTCGGTGTAATCATTAGAAACAGACGTACTGAATACATATTCACTTCCAAAGGTTATAGAAGTTCCTGAAACTGTTCCAACTATAG
>OJHF01000034.1_pt1 | contig 49168 bp, 37 predicted proteins | sample 1594891 | NCBI WGS metagenome assembly OJHF01 (sample SAMN05416737, study PRJEB24817) | seawater metagenome | isolation source: Sea water | place: Canada:Atlantic | collected 2013-07 | reverse complement strand
GTAGAGCTAAATCTCAGGGAAACTGTTGCGCCTTGACTGCGCCTGCTCCGAATTTTGGGGGGAATTAAGGGGTTTGCGATTTCTCGTAACCCCTTGAAAAAGAATGGAGCGGGTGAAGAGATTCGAACTCTCGACATCGACCTTGGCAAGGTCGCGCTCTACCACTGAGCTACACCCGCATTACGTTGCTTCGAAAAGCTGCGTTGCGAAGCACTCTTTGCCATTGTGGTCGATTTGTCGCAAGATTTTTTTACGACGTTTTTTCGCCGCGCCTCTAGCAGAAAAGTTCATTTGATTGCATAATTGTTAATTCTCATTAAGTAAGTGGCGATTTGATTTACAGGACCTTATTGTGAGTTCTTGCCGTTTTTTTAAGTCAAAAAAGCATAAGAAACCTCAGGATTGCCTCGTTTTTGATAAAAAATGTCAGTTCTGTGGCAAGGGAGATAAAGAATTATTAAGCGAGAACCTAAGCGCCCTTTTTACTTTTGATCCACTCATGGGGAGGCGAGCTTCGTTGAGATTTCCTAGTAATTTTATGCGATGTATCCAATGCGGCTCACTTGACGACAAGGTCGTGGACTCCCGGAGTTCCAAGGATGGGACCTCGATTCGTCGCCGCCGGGAATGCCTCAATTGTGGCTCTCGATTTACGACATACGAGCAAGTAGAGCGGACCGAGCTTCGGGTCATCAAGGCGGATGGGTCTCGTGAGGTGATCAACCGCGAGAAGCTCTTTCGTGGTCTTGTGAAAGCCTGTGAGAAACGGAAGGTCTCGATGGATCGGATTGGCCGCGCCGTTGATGAAATTCTTTCCGAACTCCATAAGGATCACCAACTTGAGGTTCCTTCCCGCGCGATTGGGGCCAAGGTGATGGACAAGCTTCATGCCATCGATCCGGTGGCCTACGTGCGTTATGTGTCGGTTTATCGCTCCTTCGAGGATGTCGGTGAATTCATTCGGGAAATTCAAGCCCTTGAAAACCGCTCTCGCAGCGATGTCTTCCAGCGGAAGTTCTTTAAATAATCCATGATCTGCCTCGTCGGAAATCTCCCGGTTTTGCAAGTCGGTCGCCATCAGGTGATCGGCTATGGCACCGAGTGGATTGATGAGGCACTGAGCCGGGCGGCGGATCGATGCAATCGCGATGACTTTCCTTTCATCGACGATATTCGCAATGGGGTTTTGCACTACTTGGAGCATCGTTGTCCGCTGCGGGTGCTTCCGCTGAGTGATCTTTTCGAAAGGATGGAAAGCATGCTGCTAAAGATCGGCTGCGATGCGATCGCTCTCCAGCTGAAACCGATTGCGCCGCCGGTGACGATTTCTTTGGTTCGTTTCGCAAGAGAATCGGGGAATGGATTCGAGTTGGCCTTTTTCTGTCTCCTGACTGAGGACCTTCATGACCTTTCTGAGCAGGGGGCTGAGAGCATCACCTTCAAAGATATTGAAGAGAGCGCGATGATTCTTCGTGGGAAGAAAAGCTTTACGAAAGACTGCGAGAAGCTCGCGATCGAAATCCGGGATTTCTTGAAGAATTTTAACAAGGACCACGGCATTGCCGAACGCCAACTTCATTTGAGTGTGGAAAAATGAGTGAGAAGACCCTTTTTGAAAAGATTATTGCCGGTGAGATTCCGTCGGAGGTGGTTTACGAAGACGCTTTGTGCTTCTGCTTTCGCGACATCTCGCCACAAGCTCCGGTGCATCTTCTTCTGATTCCAAAGAAGCCGATTCCCCGGATCGCGGAGGCGACAGCAGAGGATCTCGAACTACTGGGTCACATGATGACGAAGGTTGGCGAGATTTCGCGGGCGGAAGGCTTTGCAGAAGAGGGATTCCGGACGGTTATCAATAACGGCACCCATGGGGGAGAGGCGGTGCCTCATCTTCATTTGCATATCTTGGCAGGCCGTCAGCTGCAGTGGCCTCCGGGTTAGCTTAGGGGCGGGCAAGACAGGCAGGATACCTATCCTACGGTTTTTTGGTCGAGGAAGTAGTCGATGAGCGCTTCCCTTGTGTTGATGGGGAGAAGTTTCGATTTGCTCGCTTTTTCGGACATCATTTCGCGGAGCTTCATGAGTTTACGGCCACCGGACTGGCTGTCGTAGCTATTGAAAAGGATGCGATAGCGCTTGTCGTTTTCTAGTTCCGCTTCTGGAAGGCCGTAGAGGGAGCGGTCGCTGTATCGGTCCTCTTTGGCCTCTGCGATTACTTCCTTGATTTGCGCTCCGGTGAGCGAGGCGTGCACGATCCAGTTTTCGTAAGGCAACCACTTCCACGCGTCTTCGATTGTTTTGATACCGGGTTGGACGTCGCTGGTGCCAAAGGTGCCGTGGAAGATGAGGTCGGCTTCGCCATCGTGTTTCCTGGCCGAGGTGAGGAAGGACTTACAAAGGAGCTCCCAGTAAGGACTCGTTCTTCCGCGGGCGCTGATGGGGGATTTTACTTCTCCGATGACAACCTTGCGACGCTCTTCGGCATTCGTAACCGCTTCCTTGGAGCATTCGAGAATGAGGGGGTCGAGGGCCAGGCGATCGTCCATGAGGACGGTCCAGGCATTTCGTTTTACGAGTTTGCGTGATTCGAGGTCGAAGCTGAGGTCGACGCGGCCGCAGTTGATGCCGTAGTAGTTTGCCTGGGTGCAGAGGACATTCGACGAGTACCACGAAGGCCGGTCTTGATGCGTATGGCCTCCGATGTAGATGTCAACACCAGGCACCTTTTCTAAGAGATCTTGCACGGGGTTGGCGTAGTCATCGGCGCGCTTCCAGCCCATGTGGCCGAGGCAGACGACGGCGTCGACTCTTTCCGCACGGAGTTCTTTGACGCTTTGCTTGAGTGAGTCGAGAGGGGAGGTGACGCTAAATTCCTTGAGGAGTTCGGGGCGGGACCAGTAGGGGATGCCGGGAGTGACAAGCCCGACGAGTCCGACTTTAAATCCACCGACTTCCTTGATGACCCAAGGGGCAAGTTTGGAAAAGGGGTTACCGCTGATCTTGCCGGCGGGCTTTTGATCGATGGTGACGTTTCCGGTGATGACCGGCATCTTGGAGCGTTCGACGGCTCCGGAGAGGACATCGAGGCCCCAGTCGAATTCGTGATTTCCGAGGACCCAGCCGTCGTAGTTGAGCTTATTGAAGGCGTCGATCATGACGGCACCTTTCGTTTGATAGCCCGCGATGGTGCCTTGGTAGACGTCGCCGATATCGAGCAGCAAATTATCCGGGCTATCTTTTCGCCACTTGCGGATCTGGGTGGCGCATCGTGCGAGGCCGCCGAGGTCTCCGATGCCATCGTAAGTCTCGGTCGGAAGGATGTGCCCGTGGAGATCGGTGGTGTGGAAAAGGGAGATCGTCTTGAGTGAGCGATGGTCGGCGCCAAAGACGGGATGGGCCATCCAAGCGGCGGCTCCAGTGAGGAATCCTCGGCGCGTATTCATGTTCATTCGGATAAGTCTACGCGGACTAGTTCTTTATCATTGCGCATGAAGACGCTTTTCTCAGCGAAGGCCGGAGCGCTCCAGACAACGGGACGGCCGAAGGCTTCGTTGGTGGGCTCGAGAATGTGCTGACGACCGAGCTCCTTGTATCCTTCTTTGTTGAGTTTTGCCAAAATGAGATTGCCGCCTTCGTTCACGATCCAGAATTGCTCGTTTCCAGCGTGATGGGTGAGGTAGACCGTGCCGTGTCGACCGCTGGTGCGGTGTTCCTTTTCGACGACTGGCTCCTCTGTTTGCCAGAAACGTTTTCCATCTTCGAGGTTCGCTGCGACGAGACAGTTTGAGGAAATATCGGAGCCATAAATGACGCCATCGACAATGATGGGGGTGCTGTTGCAGCTGTAGAGTGCGGTTTTCGGTTTGCCCTTCCACGCGAATTTTGCGGTAGGTTGATCTTTGCCCAATTCGATGAGGGCTCCGATTCGCCCGATGCCGCTGGCGAACATCTTATTTCCCGACAATTGAGGGGTGATGACGGCCATGCCGTAGTTTGGCTTGAGGGGGAGGGCCCAGTAGAGATCTCCGGTTGAGGGGTTGAGTCCATTGATCGACTTAGTGTGCCAGATGATGAGTTGGTCCGTGCCACCGGCTTGGATGATCGAGGGAGGGCTGTAGCCTTGATTTTCAGCATTGAGAGACTTCCATTTGACCTTGCCAGTCTTGGCATCGAAGGCGACGGCGGTGCTTCCTTCGCCGCCGACGAGGCAGTAGAGGGTGCCGTCTTTTACAAGGGGGTGAGCTGAAAATCCCCAGATGGGAAGGGGGGCGCCGAAGTCTTTCTGGAAGTCCCTTTTCCAAAGGAGCTTTCCTGATTGGGCATCGAGGCAGCTAAGATGGCCCATCGCTCCCAGGAAATAGACACGTCCGTCGGCCACCGTAGGAGTGGAGCGAGGTCCGCCGGGATAGGAGAGAAGATAATCGAGAGGCTGCTCGTAGACCCATTTTTCTTTACCGGTGTTTACGTCGAGTGCCCGGAGACGTTCTGAACCCTTCCAAGCCACTGCCTTGCCGGGGTTGTTGATGAGCTCGCCTTTGGTGCGGACATACTCGGGGAGGAAAACGAGCCCCTCGGCCACCGAAGGTCCACTGTAGCCCCAACCCACTGGGGTGCGCCAAAGGACCTTTGCCCCTTTTTTCGGGAGATCTTTTCGGATTCCAAGTTCCCGCCAGGTGCTATCGGCCTTTTCACCCATCCAGCGTGGCCAGTCGTCAGCCAATGCGGTGGCGATTAATGCAAGAGTCAAAAAGGCAATTTTCCTCATGCCACCAACTTGATTGGCTTCACGGGTTTGTCAAACTTGCACGGAGAGACAAATTCACTATTTTGAAACCAATCAGCCAAAGGCGGACTGCCCGCAACCCGCTTCATCTGACAGCCTTTGTCTTTTCAGCATCTTTGTTGAAGGAATCCTATCTGAATCGGCAGATCATTTATACCTTTGACAGACGTCTAATCGAGAAGTCTGGTGGTATCGGTTACCAACCGGAATAGGGCATCAATCCCGCTCCTTTTTTCGATTCTTTCTTCCCGTTCGACGTCCCAAGGTGAGAAAAAGACAAAAATTAGGGGGATTTCGTTAAAAATATGACTCTTTCTGCTATTGAGAGAGCCAAAATTCCAAAATTGGCGATTTATTTTGTCAGACAGGCAATTTCCATACGTATTAATTCCAGACACACTATGAAGCGAATTCTAGCCCTGGCTCTCCTAGCCTCACCTCTTCACGCTGCTCACCCCGGCGAAATCCACTACAAAACTCTTTGCATTGCCTGTCATGGCCCTGACGGAAAGGGAGTTGGCGAAGGTGCCAATAAATTTCCCCCGGTTTACAAAAGTGATTGGGTCAAAGGGGACGCTCGCCGCACGATTCAGCTCGTGCTTCACGGGCTTGCCGGAAAAATTGTGGTAAATGGTAAGGGCTACAATCTCGTCATGCCTCCTCACGGAGGATCGATGACGGATCAACAGATCGCCGATGTCACTTCCTACGTCCGTGCGAATTTTGGAAATAAAGAATCGGCTGTTACGCTGGCGATGGTCAAGAAGGAGCGGGCGCAGAAAGACAATCCCAAGCTTCCTTTGATGTGGAATCCCAAGAAGCTGCTTAAAAAATACCCCCTTGCGAAACGGGCCAAGAAGCCTGCGATTAACGATCTTCTTTCCTACATCCACCATGGCGAATTCAAGTCGCTCGCCGATCTCCGCGCTTCCAAACCCAAAAATGCCGAGGAGGAACAAGCCGGGCTTATTTCTCTCAAACACGCGGATCGTAGGGATAAGTTCGGACTCGTTTGGGAAGGCTGGCTCGACGTGCCAAAGGATGGCTCCTACGAGTTCAGCTATGACACTGATGACGGCGGTGCCCTTTCGATCAACGGAAAAGAAATCATCACCCGTGATCGCATTGGGCCTGCGGGCAAGCCCAGTAAGAAGAAGATTGCGCTCAAGAAGGGCCGGGCTCAAATCAAGATCGAGTACTTTGAATATCTTGGTGAGGAAGAGATTTCTCTGATCTGGAATGGCCCGGGAGTGAAAAATGTTGCTCTTTCTGAGGGCGCGAAAAAGCAGAAATCTTCCAATCCCACAATGCTGCTCGCGGCACCGGCTGGCGAGGCCACGATTTACCGGAACTTCATCGAGGGGACTGATCCCCGTGGCATCGGCGTGGGATACTTCGAGGGCGTCAACCTCGCCTTTAGTGGTGACTCCATGAGCGTCGACATGCTCTGGACGGGCAACTTTATCGATGCCGGACGTCACTGGGTCAACCGGGGTCAGGGCTTCCAGCCACCCGCCGGAGACGATGTCGTCACCGTCAATCGCGGATTCGCTTTCGCAAAATTAGGAAGTCAGACCGAACCCTGGCCCTCCAAGGTAAGCGATTCTTTCAAGCCAGTATTTAAGGGCTATCAGCTCAATAAGGCCCAGCAACCTACCTTCGGGTATCAGTTTGGCGACATTGAGATTCAGGATCAGCCCCTTCCTGATGCCTCTGGAACGAGCGTTATCCGCACCATCACGATCGAGGTTCCCGAGTCGGCCAAGAGCGCCGAGGCTTTGTACTTCCGGGCGCTTAGCGGAGCAGTCGTCGCAGTTCAAGGCGAGCGTAAGTTTACCTTTAAGGAGCTTAGCGTAGCGGTTCCCTCCTCAGAGTATCCGCCTTTCGTGAGGGAAAATGAACTTCTCATTCCTATTCCTTTAACCACGGGAACCCACACCATTCAGATCCAATATTCCTGGAACTAATCACACTTACCTTTTTCTCAGAATGAAATCATTTTTGACTCTCTCCCTCCTCGCCGTATCGGCAGCCGTTGCTGACGAACGACAGCCCGAATTCTACCTCCGCGAGGAAATCCCGATGCCCGAGGGCGAAGTCCTCGAACTCGGATCCATCGCGATAATGCCCGATAAAAAAGTTGCCGTGAGTTCACGCCGCGGCGATATCTGGGTCTGCGAAGGTGCCTATGACGCGGACCTTTCCAAAGTGAAGTGGACCCTGTTTGCCCGTGGACTCCACGAGCCTCTCGGAATGTTTTACAAGGACGGTTCGCTGTTCACCACCTCTCGTCCCGAGATCACCAAGATGACCGATACCGATGGTGACGGACGCGCTGACCTCTTCAAAACGGTGACGCAATATTGGGGTATTGATGGCAACTATCACGAATACAACTTCGGCTCTGATCCCGATAAGGACGGCAATGTCTGGGTCGTACAGTGTCTTACTGGTTCCGGCGGCGCGAGTGACAAGTCCCCTTGGCGTGGCTGGTGTTTCCGCTACGGCCTCGACGGCAAGGTCATTCCCACTTGCCCGGGCATCCGCTCTCCTGGTGGCATCGGCTTTAACCAAGCGGGCGACGCCTTTTACACCGATAATCAGGGTCTCTGGAACGGTTCATCTTCACTGAAATGGCTAAAGCCCGGCGGCTTCATGGGAAATCCTACTGGCAATGTTTACGCGCCCATTCTCAATCTCGAAGAACCACCGAACCCCACGACTGGTTCCCGCATGGTCACCGAGAGTGATAAGGATCCCCGCATCATCCCGCCCGCCATCATTCTTCCTCACGGAAAAGTGGGCCAGTCGCCGACCGCTGTTATTTACGATAGCGCTGAAGGGAAATTTGGCCCCTTCAAGGGACAAGTTCTCGTCGGCGAGCAGACTCACTCCCAAGTTCAGCGCGTCTATCTTGAAAAGGTCAAAGGCCTTTACCAAGGTGCCGTTTGGAAATTTTTGGAAGACTTCCGCTGCGGAGTCATTCCCGCCCGCATGGGTGAGGATGCCACTCTCTTTGTGGGAGGATCAAATCGAGGTTGGGCCGCTCGAGGTGGAAAAAACTTCACTTTCGAGCGCGTTCGCTGGACTGGGAAAAAGCCCTTCGAAATGCATGAAATGCATGTCAAGAAAGATGGTTTCGTCATCACCTTCACTGAGCCGGTTGATAAGGCGAGTGCCTCAGATCCCAAATCTTACAAGGCCGCCGCTTGGACCTATATTTATCAAAAGGGCTACGGTAGCCCCGAGGTCGACCCGGCCACTCCTGTTGTGGAAAAGGCCACCGTTTCCTCCGATGGAAAATCGGTTTACCTTAAAGTCTCCGGTCGCGTCCGTGGTCACGTCCACCACTTCAATCTTGCGAAGGTGAAGTCATCCAAAGGCGACAGCCTCTGGCATCCCGACGTCTACTACACTCTCAACGAGATTCCTGACTAGGTCGGTTCTCAGCTTCTTCAGTGTGCGCACTCGGTTCTGCTCTTTTGGATGTCGGGTGGCGCTGTTTTCTTCCATCGGCACTTCTAATGCCAAGTAGTGTTTCAAAAGAGCCGAATACCGGAGTGATTTCTTGAAAGGGGAAGGCGGGACGAAGGCGTGGTGCGGGTGAAATGCCCTTGGGTGCACCACTACTGAGGATCAACGCTGCCATTTCGAGAAAGCGCCCAGCTCTTGATTCTAAGGCGCAGCGCTATTTTCTAACTATTTAAAAACATCTTTCGTCTCTTTTGAAATGCGGAGTGGTAAAGCTCACCACATGACTTTCACCCTAATCTTAATCACCGCATTCACGACAACAACTGCTGCTAGCATTGGTGAAGACATTGCGACGGACGGCAAGAGTAAGCTTCCCAACGGTGAGGGCATCGCAGCTAAGTTCAAAGCTGATACAGGCATCCACAAGCACGAGTCGGTCATCTACGCGAACGGGTTCGAAGCGCAGGGCGATTGGAAAAAACTCTGGGACGAGACCCGCGACAAGGACGGGCAGGTGCTCTCGCTCGTCTCACCTCCTGGTGGTGACCCGGAGCTTGGTAAGCATTGCCTGCAAGCCAAAGCCACTCTCGGTCACGATACCGGCGGCGGTGCCACGAAGTGGTTCGAGTCCAGCGAGACGCTCTTCATCCGCTTCTACGCGCGCTTTGATGAAAAATGCGACTACATCCACCACTTCGCCACTCTGCGTGCCAACAAGGGCCTCCAAGGCCGCGATCGTTGGAGCGGCTTCGGCGGAGCGGGCCTAAAGCCGAAGGGCGACGAGCGATTTTCGACCGCTCTCGAACCTTGGGGCAACTGGGGAAAAAGCCCGCCCCCGGGGAAGTGGAATTTCTATAGCTATTGGCACGAGATGAAACCCGCGCCCGATCAGAAATACTGGGGCAATCAATTCAAGCCAGAAGGCCATCCGAACATCGCAAAAGGCAAATGGATCTGCTGCGAATTCATGCTCAAGCACAACTCTCCTGGCGTGCGCGACGGCGAGCAAGCATACTGGATCGATGGCCGGCTTCGCGGGCACTGGCGCGGCATCAACTGGCGGAAGACACCCAGCCTCATGGCCAACGCCTTCACTCTGGAGAGCTACATCACCGACCGCTGGACCAAGAATAAGATCAACATCGTCCAGTTCGACAACATCGTCATCGCCAAGGAGTACATCGGGCCGTCCAGGTAATAACAACTCCCGAACTAAGCTGGTAAAATGGGAGATTTTCCTGACTTGATCATGGGAGAGGTGGAGAGGGCCATTCTCGCGGATCAATTTTCCCGATTGCAAGAAGGAGCTCGCCCCTTTTTCAAGAACAACGCCGACGACGTGAACGACGATTTACAAGTGAGCACGAGATGGAACGAAACCGAGCTTGAGACGACGGATAATTGCCTCGATGACTTGCCCTTGGCCCTTGGCCAAAAGAGGGAATTTGACCTTGAAGGATTTCAGCTCCCAGAAATCCGAATGAACACGAGACCGCATTGAGCTGTGAGCCTCAGATCTTCTTCACGAACTGTGATTTCAGTTTCATAGGGCCGATGCCGTCGACTTTACAGTCGATGTCGTGATCGGCTCCAGGAGAAATGCGGATGTTCTTCACCTTGGTGCCGATCTTGAGAGTGGTGGAGGTGCCTTTGACTTTCAGGTCCTTGGTGAGCTGCACGGAGTCTCCATTTTGAAGTTCGTTTCCGTGGGCATCGCGCATGATGGCCGCTTCTGCTTCAGCGGCCGCTTCCTCGGCGGACCATTCATGGCCACAGTCGGGGCAGGCAAAGAGAGGGCCGTTTTCGTAGGTGTAGTCAGACTGGCACTCGGGGCAGGAAGGGATCTCGCTCATTGCCCTCATCTAAGCGCTAGAATGTTCGAGGAAAAAGGCCTATTTACCCGGATTTAAATTATAGCATCCTGAAAATGAAACACCTCCCGACACCGCAGGCATCGAGGGGTGGTTGAACAGACAACAAACAACATCTGGATAGCTGAGGAATCAGTCATCCACACGCAGGAGCAAGCGCCTCAAAGGAGAGTTTTTGCCAGTAAATTTTCCTTGGGATTTAAAGTTACAAAAAATACACCTATCGAGAGGGACTGAGCGAGTCGCTGATCGCTTAATTTTCTCTCCCAAAGAGAATTGAGAAAAGAACGGGGTCCTTTTTGGTAAGAGAATCATGCGAGGATGTGTTTCACAACTTTTCCGTGCACGTCGGTGAGTCGGAAACGTCGGCCCTGGAACTTGTAGCTCAGGATTTCGTGATCGATTCCGAGCTGATTGAGAATGGTGGCCTGAAGGTCGTGCACGTGGATGGCATCCTTATGGTAGTGATGTTTGCTGGCGTGGACCGGGTTGCCATCGGCATCGACGATTTTGGCGCCGTATTTGTTGGTGTGGCCCACGGTGATTCCGCCCTTGATACCACCGCCTGCCATCCACATTGAAAAGCAGTCCTGATGATGATCGCGGCCGTAGTTGGTCTTGGTGAGCGTGCCTTGGGAATAGGCGGTGCGTCCAAATTCTCCGCCCCAGATGACGAGGGTGTCTTCGAGGAGGCCACGCTGTTTCAGGTCCATGACGAGTGCCGCGGAGCTTTGGTCGGTTTTCTTGGTGCGATCCTTCATCGAGCCGGGGAGCCCGCCGTGCGCGTCCCAGCCCTGATGGTAAAGTTGGATAAATTGCACCCCGCGTTCGGTGAGACGACGTGCTTGCAGGCAGTTCGCGGCGTAGGTGCCGGGCTCCTTGGCGTCTTCACCGTAGAGGTCCCAAGTGGATTGAGGCTCGTCTGAAGTGTCGGAGACTTCTGGGACACTGGCCTGCATGCGGTAGGCCATTTCATACTGAGCGATGCGGGATTCGATCTCGGGATCGAGTTCCTTTTCGTAAGCCTCACGGTTGAGCTCGTTGAGTTTGTTAAGCATCGAGCGTCGGCCTTGTCGGCTAACTCCCTCGGGATTCGAGAGATAGAGGACGCGGTCTTTTCCGGACAGGAACTGCATGCCTTGGTGACGGGAATCGAGGAAGCCGGAGCCCCACAAGCGGGAGTAGAGCGGTTGGCCTCCGCCATTTTTACTCACCATCACGATGAAGTTCGGGAGGTCGGCGTTATCGGTTCCCAGGCCGTAGGAAAGCCAGGAGCCGATAGAGGGCCGGCCGGCGATCTGCGCGCCTGTCTGAATGAAGGTGATCGCGGGATCGTGATTGATGGCGTCGGTGTAGACGTTCCGCATGATGCAGATGTCATCGGCGATCTTGTGATGCCAGGGGATGAAGTCGCTCATCTCCTGGCCGCTCTTTCCATGGCGATTGAACTCGGTGCAGACTGAGCCGGCCATCGGGATGGAGGCTTGGTGAGATGACATTCCTGTTTCCCGTCCTCGTTCCGATGTCGGAAGCTCGACGCCGTGATTTTCACGGAGATAGGGCTTATTGTCGAAGAGCTCGAATTGAGAAGGTCCTCCCGACTGGAAGAGGTAGATGACGCGCTTTGCTTTTGGTTTCGTCTTCGGCCCGCCGAGAACGCCATTGACGTCGTTGTCGGACGCTTTTGCCATCATCGAGGCAAGGGCCATGCCACCGATCCCTGTGGTGGATTGCTTGAAAAAATGGCGTCGGTTGACGGCGAAGGGGTCGAGGGGTGGCAAGCTCATTAGCTGGGAAATCGTATTTCAAGATACGGGGAAAGCGAGGGGAGTTTTACAGGAAATTCGGGGGTGGAAGGGTGTTGGGAGGACGATGGCTGCCAGTGAGTCAATCGATAAAATGATTCCATGTTCATCTTTTTAAGAGATGAGCTTCACTGCTCCTCTTCACCGGGGTGACTTCTTTGATTCAGTCTCTGCACGGGTGCCCAGTGTGATCGGTGCCGTGATCAAGCGGCGTTTTTTGCCGCAGCGAGGGCGGCTGGGGTCAGTTCGCCGGCCCGCTCGATCATCAAGGGATCTCGCTGGGGCTTCGATGACTACTACGAGGTCGGCTTCAGGGCGTTACGAAGAACTTATTTGGACTTCCTATATGGGAAATCATGGTTCTGCTGGTGGGGTGTGGTATGATTCATGGAAGCACGAATTTGTCTTTTATCACTCTGTATGGTGATTTCCGCGCTCTGACGTTATCTAATAAAAAGAGTCCATCATGTTTCATCATATTGCCACCGCTTGCGCACTCGCGCTGTTTTTACTCGTAATTCCCGCCTTCGGTGAGGACCAGCCACCGAATGTGATTCTAATCATGGTTGATGATTTGGGTTACCATGATCTTGGCTGCTATGGCCATCCCGCAATCAAGACACCTGTTCTAGATCAACTGGCTAAAGATGGCATCAGGCTGACGAGCTTTTACTCAGGTGCCACCGTTTGTACTCCCTCGCGCATGGCTCTGCTGACCGGCGCTTACCCAACACGCCTTGGTTGGACCAAGGGAGTGATTGGTCACAAGATGGGCAAGGATGAAGGACTCAGTCCTAAAGCGCTGACGATCGCGGAGATCTTCAAAAACAAGGGTTATGAGACCGGACTGATGGGAAAATGGCATCTCGGGGACCTTCCGAAGTATCAGCCTCAGCAACAAGGATTTGACCAGAGCTATTATATCAAAAAGAGCAATAACCAGACAAAGAAGCTTTGGCGTGGTGATGAGCTCATTGAAGATCCCTTTGAAAATCGCTTGCTCACGCAGAAGTTTACCCACGAGGCCATTCGTTTCATCAAAGAGAAGAAGGAGAAACCTTTCTTTCTCTATCTCCCCTATACGGCTCCGCATTTCCCTGTCGAGGCGCACCCGAAGTGGAAGGGGAGATCCGGTTTTGGAGCGTATGGAGATGTCGTCGAAGAACTGGATTATCGCATTGGCGAGATCTTGACAACTTTGGCGATGGAGAAACTCGATCAGAAAACAATTGTTATCTTTTTATCCGACAATGGTCCCCAGGGAGGGCAGAAGGCTCAGGCGAAGCCGTTTCGCGGAATGAAGTGGGATTCCCTCGAGGGCGGCACACGGGTGCCTTGTATTCTCCGCTTTCCAGGTGTCATCCCTGCCGGACAAGAGAGTGAGGCACTTATTGCTGCGATTGATCTTCTGCCCAGTCTGATTCAGGCATGCGGCCTTGATCTGAAGACGATTGCCAAAGGTAGCCCTACCCGTGATGGGATGAATGTCTGGGATACTCTCATCGGCAAGAAAGACGCCCCTCATCCGCGGAAGGATTTGCTCTACTGGCATGGGTTAAAAGGTTTTCACGCGATCCGCGTGGGTCATTGGAAGCTGTTTCTGGACGGCAAGGATGCGCAACTGCCAAAAGAAAAAGGCGGGCCGATTCTATTCAATCTAGTCGATGATCCCTATGAAATAACCGACCTGAGCGCTCATTACCCAGAAAGGGTTCAGGAGATGCAAGAGCTTGCCAAGAAGCGTCTGGTTGACATCAACAAGAGTGTCATTCCTCTCGGAAAATAGGATGCCATTGCTCATCCTTAAGGGACCTAGAACTCGAGGAGTTACTATTTCGGTATCGGAAACCACCAGAAATACGGGAAGCCTGCGGAATGGATTCGCACTCAGGGAAAGCGCATTGTCAAATTCGAGGTGAAAGATTGGGAAGGGAAGGTGGGCTTTTCTAAAATCGGTGCAGGCGATGTCGATTGGCCGGAGGTCCGCAAGGCCGTGGCCGAGATCGGTTTCGCCGGATGGGCCACTGCTGAAGTCTGAGGAGGAAACAAGGAGAGAGTCGCCGAAGTCCTCGCCAATATGCAGAAGCACCCTCTCGGCAAAGCGGAGTGACTGTTGAACGTGGGTCTCCCAAAACCAGACTGGATCCAGCTCAGACAAGAATTCCCGTCTGATCCGCTCTCCAAGAAGGAATGAGTGCGTTAAAAAACTTTCAAAATATCATCATCGGCTCGGTTGTCGCAGCAGGCATTGCATTGGGAGGGTTTTTTATCTCGAAGACCCTCTACAACGCGAAGGTGGCACTCAATACGGCCGAGGCCAAAGGATTGGCGGAACGGCGGGTGCAGGCGGACCGAGCGAACTGGAGCATTGGTTTTTCCGTGAGTGGAAAGAGCCGGGATGAAGTGCCCGAACTCTATCGCAAGGCGGAAGGGATTCAGGAGCGACTGAAGTCGATTCTGAAAGAAAGCGGCTTTGAGGATGGGGAAATTAAAGTGGGAATTATCGATTACGGCTCACGTCAGTATCGGAACGAGGACCAGATTTTGACGGATGAGGATCATTTCCTGAATGGTACTATCAGCGTGGAGACCGATAAGGTCGCGGCGGTGGCTCCGGCACGTGGGGTGGTGAATAAGCTCATCTCCGAGGGCATCAGCATTACCAATCGGACTCCCAAATACAGCTTTACCGGACTCAATGAGATCAAGCCGGAAATGCTCCGGGAAGCGACGAAGAATGCTCGCATTGCTGCTAATGAATTTGCCTCGAATGCCCAGGTCGAAGTCGGCGGGATCCGCACGGCCCGCCAAGGGAGCTTTTTCATCCGGGATGCCGGAAGTGAATCGAGTGATTCTCACAAGATCGAGAAGGACGTGCGCGTCGTGACAACGATTACCTTTTTCTTAACGGACTGAACACCTCGACGTTCATGACACTGAGAAGGCCGGGCAGGAAACTGTCCGGCTTTCCTATCTCAAGAGAGGGTTTTAGGAGGGGAGCTCGAGGCTAAAGACTTCGGATCCTAGAATCTTTTAGGTTGGTTAACTTTTGAGTGAAAGGAGCGGGGGCGCTTGTCTCGAACATTTCAGATGGGGGCGAGACGCCCCCGCTCCTTTGCCAAGGCGACGGCGAGACATGTGCCCCGGCTCCTTTGCACGAAAAAGCCGGACGGTTTCCCGTCCGGCTTGTTTAGAATTTCCGCGAAGCGGTCGACTACATCATGCCGCCCATGCCGCCGTGGTCGTGACCGTGGTCGCCACCGCCGCCTGCAGCTTCTGGCTCAGGGAGGTCCGTGATGAGGGCCTCGGTGGTGAGGAGGAGTCCGGAGATGGACGCTGCGTTCTGGAGTGCAGAACGAGTGACCTTCGTGGGATCCACAACACCAGCTTCGATGAGGTCGACGTATTCTCCGGTGGCCACGTTGTAGCCAGTATTTCCGGATGAGTTACGAACCTTCTCGACGATGAGCGCTCCTTCGAGACCTGCATTGGCAGCAAGCTGACGGAGAGGAGACTCGATCGCCGAGGCGATAAGGAGTGCCCCAGTAGCTTCGTCACCTACGAGTCCGAGGTCACCTACGCCAGCTTGGGCGCGGATGAGTGCGGTTCCACCTCCTGGGACGATGCCTTCTTCGACAGCGGCGCGGGTGGCGTGAAGGGCGTCTTCAACGCGGGCCTTCTTCTCTTTCATCTCGGTCTCGGTAGCAGCACCAACGTTGATGACAGCGACTCCACCAGCAAGCTTCGCAAGACGCTCCTGGAGCTTCTCACGATCGTAGTCAGAGGAGGTGTCCTCGATCTGCTTACGAATCTGGTTCACGCGGCCAGAGATGGCCTCGGATCCGCCACCGCCTTCGACGATGGTGGTGTCATCTTTTGTGATGGTGGTGCGCTTGGCTTCGCCAAGGTCTTCGAGCTCGATGTTCTCAAGCTTGATACCGAGGTCCTCGGTGATGCATCGACCACCGGTGAGGATGGCAAGGTCTTCGAGCATGGCCTTACGACGATCTCCGAATCCTGGTGCTTTCACCGCTGCGATGTTGAGGGTTCCGCGGAGCTTGTTCACTACGAGAGCGGCAAGTGCTTCACCTTCGACGTCCTCAGCAATGATGAGGAGAGGACGACCGGTTTTGGCGATCTTTTCGAGGATCGGAAGGAGGTCCTTAAGATTGGAAACCTTCTTTTCGTTGATGAGGATGTAGGCGTTCTCGAGGTTCGCTTCCATGGTGTCGGGATCGGTGACGAAGTAAGGGGAGAGGTATCCTTTGTCGAACTGCATTCCTTCGACAACGTCGAGGGTGGTTTCGATTCCTTTGGCTTCTTCAACGGTGATGGTTCCGTCTTTACCAACCTTATCCATGGCTTCGGCGATGATGTTGCCGATTTCCACGTCCCAGTTAGCGGAGACAGTGGCGACCTGGGCGATTTCCTTGGAGTCAGAGACTTCCTTGGAGATCTTAGCGAGCTGGGCCACGATGGCTTCGGAAGCCTTCATGATGCCGCGCTGGAGGCTGATTGGATTGGCACCGGCGGTGACGTTGCGAAGGCCTTCTTTGTAGATGGCTTCCGCAAGCACGGTAGCGGTGGTAGTTCCGTCACCTGCGATGTCGGAGGTCTTGGAGGAGACTTCCTTGATGAGCTGAGCGCCCATGTTCTCGTAGGGATCTTCGAGTTCGATTTCTTTGGCAACCGAGACACCGTCTTTGGTGACAGTTGGGGAACCGAACTTCTTGTCGATGATGACGTTGCGACCTGCAGGCCCGAGAGTTGCTTTCACCGCACGAGCGAGCTTGGTGACGCCGCGGAGGAGAGCTTGACGAGCTGCTTCGTCGAATTGGAGTTGTTTAGCCATAATTTTGTATTTTTAAAATTGAGAGTTTAAAGAATTAGTCAGAGAGGACACCGAGGATGTCGGACTGAGTGATGATGAGGAGCTCTTCGCCGTCTACTTTGACATCGGTGCCGCCGTATTTGGAGATGAGGACTTTGTCGCCGATTGAAACGTCGAAGACGATGTCTTTGCCGTTTTCGTCAGTTCCGCCGGTGCCGAGAGTCACGACTTCAGCTTCCTGTGGTTTTTCTTGAGCCGAGTCAGGGAGGACGATGCCGCCTGCGCTGACTGATTCTGCTTCGAGACGCTTCACGAGGACGCGGTTTCCGAGTGGTTTGATACTAGCCATATTATTAGGTATTGTTTTTTGTCAGGTTGGTTTTGCTCCGAGTGGAGTGAGATTATTTTTTATCAGCGTCGACGACCTCAGCGTCGACGACCTCTGCATCTACGACCTCAGCGTCGACGACCTTTCCTTTTGCTTTGCGAGGTTCGTCTGAATCTCCTTCGGCAGGTTCGACATCTGGTGCGCCGCCGCCCATGTCGGGCATTTGCGCGCCAGCTGCTTGCGCGGCTTGGGCGAGTTCAGCGAGTGACTTTTCGAGGTCTTCAGTGGCGGACTTGATGAGATCGAGGTCGTCGGCCTTGAGCGCGCCTTTGAGGGCGTCGAGCTTGCTGGTGAGCATATCCTTGAGTTCCGCTGGGGCGTCCTCGGGCAGTTCACTAAGCTGTTTCTCGACTTGGTAGACGACATTTTCACCCTTGTTCTTGATGTCGACAGCTTCGGCGCGCTTTTTGTCTTCCTCGGCGTGAGCTTCGGCGTCGCGTTTGGCCTTTTCGATTTCGTCATCGGAGAGTCCGCTGGAGCCTTCGATGGAGATCTTCTGCTCCTTGCCGGAGTTCTTATCTTTCGCGGAGACGTGGAGGATTCCGTTGGCGTCGATGTCGAAGGTGACTTCGATCTGAGGCATGCCGCGTTGTGCGGGCTCGATGCCGGAGAGCTGGAAGTTACCGAGGAGCTTGTTATCGGCGAAGAGCGGACGCTCTCCCTGACAGATGCGGATATCGACTGCAGGCTGGTTATCAGCAGCGGTCGAGAAAGTCTGACTCTTCTTGACGGGGATGGTGGTATTCCGATCGATCATCGAAGTGGCACGGCTTCCCTCGGTCTCGATGGAGAGGGTGAGCGGGGTGACATCGAGGAGGAGGACATCTTTGACATCTCCCAGAAGAACTCCGCCCTGAATGGCTGCGCCAATGGCGACCACTTCATCGGGGTTTACACCCTGGTGAGGCGTCTTGCCTGCAAGTTCGTGAGCGGTCTCAACGACTTTCGGCATGCGGGTCATTCCGCCAACGAGGACAAGCTCGTCAATTTCTCCGGCGGAAACGTCCGCTTCCTTGAGGCAATCGGTGACGGGCTTCTTGGTGCGCTGGAAGAGGTGGTCGGTGAGCTGTTCGAGCTTACCACGGGTGAGGCTGAGCTGGATGTGCTTGGGACCGGTGGCATCCGCGGTGATGAAGGGGAGGTTGAGGTCGTAATTCTGGGAGGAAGAGAGAGCGATCTTCGCCTTTTCTGCTTCTTCCTTAATGCGTTGGAGGGCGTCGGGCTGACCGGAGAGGTCGATGCCTTCGGTGCTCTTGAACTCAGAGACGATGTGGTCGATGAGCGCGTTGTCCCAGTCGTCACCACCGAGTTGGGTGTCGCCATCAGTTGCGAGGACTTCAAAGACGCCATCGGAGATTTCCAAGACGGAGATATCGAAGGTTCCACCACCGAGGTCATAAATGGCGACCTTTTGATCGGTCTTGGAGTCGAGTCCGTAGGCGAGCGATGCTGCGGTGGGCTCGTTGATGATGCGGCGGACCTTGAGGCCGGCGATCTCGCCAGCGGCCTTGGTGGCATTTCGCTGTGAGTCGTTGAAGTAAGCGGGAACGGTGATGACGGCTTCGGTGATCGTTTCACCGAGCTTAGATTCAGCGTCTAATTTAAGCTTGCCGAGGATGATGGCGGCGATCTCCTGTGGGGAGAATATCTTCTTTTCACCGTCGATTTCGACCTGAATGTGGGCGTCGCCGTTATCGGCTGCCACGATGTCGTAGGGGACGCGTTTGTCGTCTCCCGTGAGCTCAGAGAACTTACGGCCGATGAGGCGCTTCGCGGAGTAAACGGTGTTTTTTGCGTTGGTGACAGCTTGACGCTTGGCCGCTTGGCCGACGAGACGCTCGCCATTTTTTGCGAATGCGACCACCGATGGGGTGGTGCGTGCGCCCTCTGAGTTTTCAAGAACAGTAGGTTCGCCACCTTCCATGACGGACATGCAGGAGTTGGTTGTTCCGAGGTCGATCCCTAAGATTTTAGCCATAGTAGTAGTCTTTCTTTAAATAAGTTGGTTGATGAATTTGCGTTTTTATTGGCAGGAGTTGTGCCAGACGGCGGAAAGGTCTTAACTACGGGGATTTTCGGGGAAAATGGATTAAGCGAGTGCCAAAATGACGCAATGAAGTGCTGCGCAGAATGGCGCAGTGAGACAGGGTGGCGCGGTTAGGGATTGGCTGTGGAGGTTCATTATCACAGAAACGCGGAGATTTTTGGGGGCAACCTTCTACGCACTACGATGGGCAAGTGGTTTATAGGCGATACGGCGAATGCCCATTCTACGGGCGAAGGCTTTTTTCTCGCGGCGTAACGCAAATACCCCCAGCTTCGCAAGCGAAGCTGGGGGTATTTGGCAACCCGTAGGGGAGTCGAACCCCTATTGCCAGAATGAAAATCTGGAGTCCTAACCATTAGACGAACGGGTCACATTTCGTGTTAGACGGGTGGGAGTTATAATCGGATGGTCAGGTTAGCAAGAATGTTTTTTGAACTTTTTGAGGAAATAACGACAGTCTCTTTACCTGAGGGCTAATCGGGGCTAGCTATTTGACCTCGCAACTATGTCTGATCTGTCTTCTCTCCCTGCTGTCGAAAAGCTTGCAGCAGCTCTTTCTCCGGAGGTGTCTCTGCCGCGTCCTCTCGTAAACCTTTTCGTAAGGCGTGAAATTCAGACGTTTCGGGAGAAGCTGATCGCAGAGGAAAGGCATTCGCGTGAAGAGATGGAGGCGTCGATTAAAGAAAGCCTGCACGCTTTTGAAAATTCCCGCCTCCAGCCCGTGATTAATGCCACCGGCGTCCTGATTCATACGAATTTGGGACGTTCTCCGCTGGGACCTCGTGCTGCAGGAGCGCTGCAGAAAATTGCAACGGGATACTCGAATCTGGAATTTGATCTACCATCAGGGGCCCGCGGGAAGCGGGCCGGCTACCTTGAGACGGCTCTCGCTTGTCTTTTGGAGACGGAGGCAGCAACGGCGGTGAACAATTGTGCTGCGGCACTTGTCCTTACGCTGCGCACTTTAGTCGCTGATGGGAAAAACGAGGTCATCGTTTCGCGCTCGGAGCTCGTGGAGATTGGCGGGGGGTTTCGGATTCCGGAGATTCTCGAGACCTCGGGAGCGAAGCTGGTGGAGGTGGGTGCGACAAATAAGACCCATCTTGATGACTACGAGAAGGCGATCACGGCTCAGACCGCGCTCATTTTGAAAGTCCATCGCTCGAACTTCTACATCGGAGGCTTCGTGGGTGAGCCTGAGATCCCTGAGATCGCGGAACTCTGCAAGAAGCATGGTTTCCCCCTTGTGGAAGATCTGGGCTCGGGTGCCATGATGAACACGGAAGACCTCGCGCCGATCGATCATGAGCCAACCCCGCAGGAGTGTCTGCGTCGGGGAATTGATTTGGTGATTTTCTCCGGGGATAAGCTCCTCGGCGGGCCGCAGTCGGGGATTATTGGTGGTCGAGCCGACCTCATTGCGGAGATTAAAAAAGAGCCCTTCTTCCGGGCGGTCCGTTGCGATAAGCTCATTCTCACCACGCTCCAGGAGTCGATTGATCAATATCTCGAGGTGAGAGCAGATCCCGCTTCCAGCGATGTGCCGATTCTGACTTTCTTGGGAACAAGCACGAAGGATCTCCGGGATCGGGCCGAGAAGATCCTGTCCGGTTTCTCTTCCGGGAATGTCGCTGTTTCGATCGAAGATACCCTTGCCAGACCGGGTGGAGGGACGATGCCGCGGGCTGAGTTTCCCTCGATTGCGCTCAAGCTAGTGCCATCGAATCAATCGGTTCCCAAGCTGGCGAAGAAGCTTCGTGTCGGTTCACCTGCCTTGGTGGGTTACACCACCGATGACGCGCTCTTTCTCGATCTGCGGACGATTTTCCCCGCTGATGACGCGTGCGTTGCCAAGGCCCTTGCTCAAGTGCTGTGAGGGGATTCACGAGACTTGATCGTCTGATTTGGAAATGGCGTGGCTTGGGAAAGCCGCGCATCCGCGTAAAGATTGAGGCTGGCGAAGTGAGGGTCAATGGCACCCTCGCCACCAGTGGGGCAATGGAGATCGGTAATTTTGATCTTGTCGAGGTGGGCCCTGAAATCGTCCAAAACAGAACGGCTCGCTATGTCATGCTCAACAAGCCGCAGGGAGTGGTCAGCGCGACGGTGGATGCGGAACATCCCACGGTGGTAAGCCTCGTTGAGGAAGATTGGGCGGATGAACTTCATCTCGCGGGGCGGCTCGATCGTTTTACGACCGGGCTCCTTATTATGACCAATGATAGCCGGGTTTCCGAGGCGATCACCGAGCCAGTAAGGAAGGTGGGGAAACGCTATCGGGTGGGCACGGATGGGGAGATTACGGCAGAAATGATCGCCCTTTTTGAAAAGGGGATGTGGTTTGCGAAAGAAGAAGTCACCACGGCGCCGGCGCAGGTCAAATTGCTGGATCCTTGTGAGTGCCTTCTTACGATTTATGAGGGGAAGAACCACCAAGTGAAGCGGATGTTTGCGCACTTCGAGGTGAAGGTGGTGAGATTGCACCGAGAAGCAGTCGGCGAGCTCGAGCTGGGCGAGCTGACGGAAGGGGAGTGGCGCTTTTTTGATCCAGGGGAGTTAATGATCTAACCTTCAGAGAAATAGGCGTGAAACTCTCCTGCTTTGAGCTTGCTTTAATCTGTCAGGCAGACATTTTGTAGAGGTTAAAAAAACGAGCATTATGACTTCTAAATCAATCCTCAGTTCCCTCCTTCTCTCTGGAGCAGCTCTTGTAACCGCAAATGGCGCTCTGATTGCCTACTATCCTCTTGACGGAGATTTCCTTGATGCTTCCGGTAATGGCAATGATGGCACCATGTTTGGTGGTGTCTCTTACGCTGGCGATTCCTCTGCCGCGATCGGCGGCGGCCAATCTGCCGTCTTCGACGGTGTTGCTGGCACCTATGGCTCTGTGAATACCGGACTCGCTGTGAGTGGCAATACCAACTTTACCGTTTCGATGTGGGTCAAAGGAGACGGAACTGCCAACTCAGATGACCGCGTGTTCTCGGAAGGCCAATCAGGAAACAACAATCCTCTTTTTAACATTGGAACTCACAATTCTTCTGCGGATGGCACGGTGGATATCTACATCCGTAACGGAGGAGGGGGCACAACCCTCAACCATGGTCACTCGCCGGGAACTGCTTTTGATGGTGACTGGCATCACATTCTCGTCTCCGGAGGAAGTGACGGCCTGCTCGATCTCTACATCGACGGCACTTTCGATACAACTTTCGACTACACAGTTGTCCCGGCCTTCGAGACTGACACCACCTCCATTGGTGGAGTTCTCCGTGGTTCTGATTGCTGCAACTTCCTCGGTAGTATCGACGACGTCAGCTTTTGGGATCAAGACCTCAGCGCCAGTGCAATTTCAGGGCTTGCGGGTGGTGCCGCAGCCAATTCCATTCCAGAGCCCTCATCGGCCCTCTTGAGCTTTGTCGGATTGCTGCTCGTAGTTCGCCGTCGTCGCTAGGACGGTCCGATTCACTCTGATTTAATTCACTTCAATCCAAACGAGTCGGTAGCCTTCCAGCTACCGACTCGTTTTTTTAAGACACGATTCACAAATTATGAACTTCTACAAAACATTCCGATCAGGGCTGCCCGCTGCAGCCTCACTCTTCATCCTCCCCTATTCAGCGAGTGCCGAGCTTATTGGCTACTGGAAACTGGACGACAACTTCGATGACTCCTCCGGCAAGGGCAACAATGGTGTTTTCTTTGGTGGCACATCCTACGCAGCCGATACTGCCACCGCCCTTGTTGGGGGCAAGTCAGTGGCATTTGACGGCCAGGCAGGCACATACGGGGCCATTAATTCCGGCACAGGAGGCTTGGCGCTCACCGGCCTTCCCTCTTATTCAGTCTCGATGTGGGTCAAGGGAGATGGCACCGCAAATTCCGACGATCGCGTGTTCTCGGAGGGTTCCTCCACTGACAACAATCCTCTTTTTAACGTGGGAACTCACAACGGGAGTGCCGATGGCACGGTAGACATCTACATCCGTAACGGAGGAGGAGGTGAAACCCTCAACCATGGTCACTCGCCGGGAACTGCTTTTGATGGTGACTGGCATCATATCGCGTTCCTTGGCGGATCTGATAAACAACTGGATCTCTATATCGACGGTGTTTTCGATACGACTTTTGACTATTCCGTTGTCCCCGACTTCACGCCCGATACTACGACCATCGGCGGTATCCTTCGAGCAGGAGATTGCTGCAACTTCCTTGGGAGCATTGATGAAGTCGCGATGTGGGACAGCGATCTGACTCCCGAAGAAATTGCCAACCTTGCACTGGGCACGCCTGCCGACAACGTCGGTTTTCCTCCGGAAGATTCCGATGGCGACGGGCTTCCCAATGATTGGGAAACGGCTAATGACTTCGATCCAAATGACGACGGTTCCGGCGCTCCTGTCAATGGCCCTGATGGCGATCCCGATTCAGACAATTCCAGCAATGCCGAGGAATTCGCAAATGGAACCGATCCCCGTGATGATGACTCGGATGATGACGATTTGAACGATGGCGCTGAAGTTCTCGCCGGCACTGATCCTACCAAGCCGGATACCGATGGGGACACCCTCAATGATGGTGCCGAACAAACGGGCGGCACCAATCCCCTGCTGAAAGATACCGACGGTGACGGAATTGCTGACAATGACGAGCTGACCAACGGAACGATCCCGACTGATATCGAGAGCCCGCCTATTGGAGGCTTGCTTAGCGCCTACTGGCCACTCGACAGCACAGATGGCACCATCACTCCGGACGAGGGCCCAAATGGTTACCATCTAGACCTAATGAACATGGATGCATCGAATTTCATTATTGATGAAGGACGCGCCGTAGCCTCCTTCAATGGTGCTGATACTCTCTTGGCCCGGATTCACTCCGTGGATGACGATCTCCCCATTAGCCAAAACCCGGCTTACACGATCTCCATGTGGGTCAAGATCACTGGAACAGGTCAAAATGATCTGCGTTTCTTTTCCGAAGGTTCCACTATCAGCGGTAATCCTCTCCTAAACCTGGGAACCAAAAATAATGGATCAGATGACAGCCTTGATGTCTACCTCAGAGATGGAGGAGGCCCCCCTCATCAGTTTTCCACGGCCCAGCCGCTCGATGGCACCTGGCGTCATCTCGCCTATACCCATAATGACGCCAACAAAAAAATTCAACTCTACCTCGATGGTGTCCTCGATCGCGAAGATTGGACTTTTAAGGATCTTACCTCACCCGATATCGACACCACTTCGATCGGCGGGATCCTGAGGGCGGATCCTTCTCATTGGGTGGATGGACTTGTCGATGACGTCTCCCTTTGGAAAGGAGTGATGTCTCCTGCCAAGATTGCCGAACTCGCCTCCGGAAAGACGCCCGATGAAATTGCTGGAACAGCATCGTTTGAAGTCACTTCGATCAACCGCGATGCTGCGGGGAACGTCACCATCACCTGGAATTCCCGCCCCGGCGCTGTCTATGGAGTTTGGGGCTCCCTTAATCTTGATGAACCTTGGAACGAGCTCGATGACAGCTACGGATCCCAGGGAAACCAAACGAGCTACACCTTGTCTGCGGGAACTCCCTTTCTGGATCCCGCGATAGAGCCCCGCATCTTTTTCCGGATCACCAAGTAGAAGCTCATTTCAATCCAATGATCATCCCACACCTTGAAAAAGGTGTGGGATTTTAGCGTAATGAGACCCTTAGGCGCCAATACCGTCTGGCTCCCGCTCCAGAGATTGGAGAAAATTGATAGCGAACCAAGACACGCCCATCTCCAAGATCTCTCGTAGATCGCTCATTAATGGATTCAGGAATCACACTCCATGAACTCAGATTGGGCGAACTCTCAACCTGATAGATCAGGTCATCTGCCGCGAGGTTCCGGGTAAAACTAAACAACGGAGACTGCCCGGAAAATTCGATAGCTGGCACGATCGTCGGGCTAAAATCGAGGTCTGATGACCCGTAGGCATACTCAAGTAATGCGGGAATCGAATCCTGATCCAAATCAGCATGAGCATCTCCGGAAAACCGGGTTGCATCACTTCCTCCGGGATTTCCCCCGGCCGAGACACTCGGTCTCCAGCTCGTCGCGTCACTCTGAAAAGGGAGCGTTTCCGGGGCCATAAGAACCAAAGAAGACCCACCTCCGTCAGGACTCGTGGGCCAACCTCCGGCATCATCGTAAATAAAATCCCAAATGACTGTCTCATTCACCCCCAACAAAACAAGCCGCTCTCCTCCATCGTCAAGCTTCCCGCTGTATTGGCCGGCCACTGGGTGGTCCGGTCCATAGCGGGCGACGAACGCCGTGAAATCCTCAACCAACAACACTCTTTCACCAGGAAGCAAACTCGCTCCAAACGGAAACTTAAAATTGATTCCTTCGGTAAACTTTACCCCGGTGAGCTCAAGGGTGTCCGTTTCGGATACGTTCATCAACTCGAGGTAATCATGGTCCGTCCCTTCTTCCGCGTGATACATGATTTCTGAAGCCACGAGATTTTCCGCAGAAGCTGGAACCCCGACGACAAAAGACGCTTCAACTAAGGCCGACCACTCTCCCTCGGCCAATGTCCGGGCACGAATGATGCCGGTGGATTCCAGATTAATGACGTCAGAGTATCGGACGGCCGATGGTGAGATCCCAACTGATGCGGAACTTCCGGCAAGCAATTGAGAACTCATTAAAAAATCACTACTATTAATTCCCTGGTTCAAACCATGAATCGCCAAAATATTTTCTCCTATCCGAAGCTGGTCAATATACCCGGAAATATTAAAGGGGATCGCATTCACCGCCTGAAGATCGGGATGACTCTGGGTGGCCCCGGATTGCCAACCCGGAATTGCAGGGGCATTCACGGCGGCCACCTGCACGCCATTGAGATAGACGATAAATCCATCATCGTATCGCATCTTTAAAATTAACGAAGCAACCCCCGAAAGGGTTTCCTCATCGGAAATTTCAAAGGGTATCCGGAGATAGAGTGATTCGTTTTCTCCAAACATTGCCAAAGCCGAGTACCCGATGAGAGCCTCGTAACTCGAGGCGATTGTTTCGTAGCCAACTCCCCCAACGCCAACTCCCCACGCACCATCATCGAACCCGACGTCTTTCCAGTCAGAGTCAGGGCCATCAGCGCTTGGGATGATAACTCTCACTTCGGCCCCTTCTGCAAGCAGGACTGTTTCGACTCCACTCTGAGCAGGAACCCGTGGATCACTTCCATCGGTCGTGTAATAAATCGTCCCACTTTCTGACCCGGTCATCCCCAGTTGAAAACCATGGGAGACTATTCCTCCAAACTGACTCAGGGCTGGGGCGTCAATATCGGGATAGAGTCCTTGCTGTTGAAACTGTGATAGGACAACTTTCGATCTCTCTGGGAACCAGTTTTGCAGCAAATCGTTTCTCAAAGTCTCAAATTCATTAAAGACAGTATACGGGGTTGATTTGCGATAGTCACCCCATCGAGCCGACTCGGCAATGAGTGCGGATTCAATTTCCCCGGTGAGTTCCATCCAAAGTGAAGCCGGAACGTTGCGCCCTGGAAAAAGAGGGTCCCATTGGGAATTCTCCGAGTCAACGTGTAGCACCCCGCCGTTAAAGAACGCTTTGTGAAGGCGGTCCGCGAAGAGTCGGCGATACTCTGGATTAGATTTAAGCGCATGATGAAATTTGGTCGGTGAATCATCGTCGCGTCCATGAGGAGTGGTTCGATTCAGGTTCACGGAATTTTTCATTCCGTGCTCGTTGTCCCAATCATAGAACTTCCATCCACCACTGGCTCCGCTTCGATCAAAGCCCATGTAAAAATTACCCGGCCAATCATCCGCTGCCGAGTACATGTTGTGGATCATGTAATCGATGAGCATTTCCACATCAATCGCCTCCAAGACCGCCGCATAGTCCTCCGGATTGGAAAGATCACGGTAGCCGGCATTCCAATTGTTCGGGTCATTTTGAATCAGCGAAAGAAGCTCACGATAGGAAGTGATAGTTCCATCGAGCACTTCCTCATGATTTTTTATGGCATCCCAGTTCTCCTTATCTCCCCCGTAGTGGGATTCTCCGTGGGCCCCATCCGGCCGCTCGCTCGGATTATAGACCCCCCAGTAAAGGCCATTGATAAACAGGTGAACCCAATTTCCATCAGGCGAGGCATGCCCCATCCGTCGATGTGTTTCGCGAGCCCAGGCATCTCTGACAAACTGCCCCATCCGGTTTCGCTCCGAGTTGTAGACCCATCCATCCTGTGAATTTGAACGCAGCACAATGGTGTCAAACTCAGACGGACTATCCTCCCCAAAAAACGGATAGCGGAGCTTCGACTCGCCATATATTTTTCGAAACGCCAGCCGCAGTGAATGTTTGGGATTTGCCGAAGCATTTCGCGAGGTATTCCCCTGAACCCTGACCCCGCAATCAATTTGAAACGGTTCTCCCTCGAAGCCCTCCGGGAAGATGAATTCAGCGGAACAAGCCCGCTCCCAAGCTGCCCCGCGGGCGGTGCTGTTCCGATAGATTCCTGAAGGGCCAAACCAATCATCTACCTTCATCACCAAAGACATCGCAGGAAGCTCCAACAAGGCATCACGGATCACCGCTTTTGCGTCTTCGAGCTCAAAGTCCGGGTCACCTGCGACCAATGCCAAATCGGACGGATCATTCTCCATGCCATAATCAGCGCCCGTCCAGGTCGATGAAAAACCAACGGGATTGGAAGGCTGATTGACGACATCTCCAACAAAGAGATAGGTGTGGGTATCGACATTACTTGGCTGAAAATCCTCCTTGAATGCCGCAGCTCGCAGAGTCGTTGTTCCCGTGACAGAAACCCCGGCCCCTCCCGGGTAGGCCAAGCCATTGGCAAGAGTTGGTTCTGATCCATCAATGGTGTAGCGGATTTTTGCCTCCGCATGACGGGTCTCAATCGTGACCCAGAGCGGAGCATCGTAAAACCCACGATCTGGATGAAATGAGGTATCACCAACAATGCCCGCATAGCCCGTGGCACCATCGATTGTTGAAGGAGTGGGTCGGTCCAGGTAGCCCACTCCAAGGGGGATTTTGTTTCCAAAAATCCCGTAACTCACATCGGTTTTTTGCGGAGGGAACTCCGCAAACTCGCTGGCAACTTCAAATCCACCTCCGGCATCGGGTTTCATCAGAGCGAGATAGCCTCCGCCCTTACTCAGCTTAAAACCAGCGTGGAGATTCCCCTGGGGGTCGACATACCCATCCTGCCCGGAAGCAAAAACTACCAGGAATTCATTGGGAGCGAGAGAAAGAGACGGAAACATCCACCCTCCCGATTGCTCCCTTGATGAAGTCAATGACCAGCCTTCAAGATCAACATTTTCTGTCGTGGAGTTCCAAATTTCAATCCAATCAGAGGAGTTCCCATCCCCGTCATAAAGCGAGTCATCATTCGAGGCCATGAACTCACTGATTACCACTTCGTTCAAAACCAGAGGAGGCGTTACGGAACGCTCCCGTAATTGGTAGGCATTCAAAAACTGTGACCCAGCGCTGGCATCAAAGGTCAGGGCCTGCGTCGTCGCATCGGCGGTGAACACTCCCGTCGCATAGACCGGTTCGCCAGTTTCGTTCAAAGTGACGCCCGCTCCCGTCTCATCAAGAATGGTCACACTTCGATTGACGTTGTTGTGATAGTAGAAAAATTGAACCTCGTAATCCAAACCAAGCGTCAACCCGGTCAAGAGGGCGGTTTGAGGATCCACTCCGCTCCGATAGGCGATGGTATCCGAAAGCTTGTTGATTCCCGGACCGGGCAACTTTCCACTCTCGCCCGTGTTATAATTTAAGCCCACAAGATGAGTTGGAGATTCCAATGCGCTGAAATCGATCGCAAGAAATTGGACGCCATTCACCACCGGAGAAGAAGCAGAGGCATTTCCGAAGTTGCATGCCTCCAGGAGACGGCCTTCGTTCCTCACGACCTCACCACCAGAGACCACTCCACTTGTCCATGAAATGGACGCCGCAAGGCCTGCTTCTGCCGCATAGACATACAGAATTAAACGAATCAGAAATGAACTAAGGTGAGGCATGGCCGATTATCTTGATCCTTGTATTTAAAATGGAACTGCGCGAGTCAGTTGCTGAGGAAGATCTCATTAGGAGTTTTGGTGTCGAGGCATTTTCGGGGGCGCCGGTTGAGTTTTGATTCCACTTCCACAGTTTGATCATGGCCGATTTGATCGAAGTCGGTCTTCTTCGGGAAATATTGACGAATGAGGCCGTTGGTATTTTCGTTGAGACCCCGTTCCCATGAGCTGTAAGGATGCGCGAAGTAGGATTGGCAGTCCAAGATCTCATCAATAGTGGCGTGAGCGGAAAACTCTTTTCCATTATCGAAAGTGAGGGTGTAGAGCTTGTCACGATATTGGACTAGCCTGGTCATAATCGCCATGGAAACGTCTACAGCAGATCGACTTGGAGCTTTTGCGATAATCGTAAAACGGCTGTATCGCTCGACCATGGTAACGAGAACTGATCCCGAGGCTTTGCCAATGACGGTATCGAGTTCCCAATCTCCGATGCGGGTCCGTAAATCAACAACCTCGGGACGTTCTTCGATGGAGATCGCTCCTTTGATTTGACCACGCCGATCATTTTGAAGGCTTCTATTTTTGTAGGATTTCACTTTGTGGCGGAGGTGCTGGTGAAGTTCTCCTCCATGACGCTTGTCTGCGTAAATACGGGCATAGATCGTCTCGTGACTGATCGAAGGTAAGTGGTGTTTTGGAAGCTCGCCCCTAATCTGCTCAGGACTCCACTGCTCGGCACAAAGTTGAGTCACTACGAAGGCCCACGACTCGGCAGAGCATCTCTCTGTCCGGCAATCAGCTTGAAGGGAACGTTGCCGTGCCTTCGAGTGAGCGTATCGATATTGATAGCCTCCTTTCAGAGTGGCATTACGACGAAGTTCCCGATTGATCGTGGAAACGTGCCGACCAAGTTGCTGGGCGATGTGAGAAGGCTTTGAGCCATTGCGTCGTAAAGTAGAAATGGTATGACGCTCTTCGTAGGTCAGGTGTTGATAAGACATTGTGCATTGGTTCGGTTTTGAACGGCGGAACCAGTGCTGATTAAATCAGCTCCTGGCCTGCTTTTCAAACCGACCTGCGCACTTCCACTTTGAATCCAAGAACGAAGGTGATCGGGATTTCCGGCGGCATCGCGATAGTGATTCCATCCCGATAGGGGTTTCTCCCGGTGTAACAGCTCCCTCCCTCCCTCAGTCTGTATCTGGTCGCGATACGGTATTTTGAGATGTGGAGAAGGATGAGCCGGAGAATCTTCATGGCGATAAGAGCGTGACCCGAAAGGCGATGGACTGAAGTTGGACGTGATAAGTTGACAGGTCTGAGTCCTGTCACTTGCGTTTCCCTTTCTCGCCAGCCTTTTTGACTTCTGGTGCCGCATTCTTCGGTAGCCACTTTGCGAGTGATTCTTTCATCTCCCTGTGATCGGGATGCTTCGCCAAATTGGTGAACTCGTCAGGATCGTTTCGATGGTCGTAAAGCTCCTCCGCCCCATCGGCGTAGCGGATGTAGCGCCAGTCTTTGGTGCGAATGGCGTGATTCTCATAGTAGCTTGTTGAAATCACCGGTTCCTTACGTGCTGCCTTCGGATCGTTGAGTTGAGGCATCAAGCTGAGCCCATCGAGCTGCTTTCTTTTTGGCAATCCAGAGAGATCAATCAGGGTCGGATAAATATCAAGCAAGCTCACCGCTTCACGACAGTGCCCGCCTTTTCTAATCCCAGCTCCCGCAATAATAAGCGGCGTCCGCGTCGATTCCTCCCAAAGCGTCCGCTTTGCCCAATGCTGCTTCTCGCCGAGATGAAACCCATGGTCGCTCCAAAGCACGATGATCGTGTTCTCTTTGTTGGGTCCCTCATTTAAACCATCGAGCACCGTGCCCACGCACATGTCGGCAAAGCTCACGCAGGCCAGATAGGCATGCACCATCCCCCGCCAGTCTCCTTTCTCCAGCACCTCGGCATGGGTCGGCTCGATATTGAGTCGCCCCTTAAAATTTCCCGGGAGGTCGTCCATGTCCGAAAGCTGAGTCTTCGGCAGGCTAATCTTCTCCCGGTCATAGAGATCGAACCACTTCTGCGGAACAAACATGGGAACGTGAGGACGGAAAATTCCAACCGACATGAAGAAAGGTTTATCATGCTTCTCCTTCAATGCCCTCGCCGCATTCTTCGCGAGCTTGAAGTCGTCCATCTGATCATCCGATTCAGGAAAAGCACCCCAGTCCCAAGCCTTACCAGGCCAGTTCATTTGTTTCTTCGGTCGAGGACCTCCATAGCCTCCAAGATCTTCATCGATCACTCCTTTAAGAGAACCGGTAAACCCATGATGAAGAATCTTCCCTCCAGCAAGGGTGCGATACCCCTGCTCCTTGAAGTAGTCCTGCATGCAAGGCGCATCATCCAGTCGCTTGATACTCTGATAAGAAGGTCCCAAATCATAAGATCCGTGAGTCGTGGCGTGCAGCCCCGACATCACGCTCACCCGCGACGGAGAGCACACCGGCACGACGCAATGCGCGTTGGAAAAATTGAGACCCCGCTTCGCAAGGCGATCCATATGCGGAGTCTTCACATCAGGATGACCGCCAAGGAAGCCCACCCAGTCGTTCAGATCATCGATGCAGATCATCAAGATGTTCGGAGGGCGAGAGTCCTTCTCTCGGATCCCTTGAGCGGGCGCAGAAGATAGGACGCCCAGGCAGATTGCCTGAATGATTTTGATCATTGAGTGAGGAGCCTACTTTGTTTGGGCTGCCTCTTTTTTGAAGACATCAAATTCCGGATTCACACATTTCTTGCCCCAACGCTTGTAGATGGCGCGGAGGTTCTTTTCCGATTCGGGTTGTTCTCCTTTGTCGCCGGTTTTCTTGATCCAGGTGGTGAGCAAATTGCGGTGACGTTTAAGTTCCTCGGCGAACTTCGGATCGTCTGCGAGGTTTTTGACCTGATGAGGATCTTTCTCCATATCGTAGAGTTCTTCAGACGGCCGCTTTCCAAAAAAAGCCTGTTCGGGAATCTCACCAAGCTCACCGTTGGCATGGAGTTCGCGTAGGCGCTTCGTCTGGGCCTGACCATCACGGTATTGAGCTTGGAGAAGAATACGATCAGTGAGGAAGTTCCGGAGGTAGCGAAACTTTTCGGTGCGAACGGTGCGGATCCGATCGATGGTGAAGTCGCAACGGTCACGGGCGGAGACAATATGATCACGTTTCTTGAAGTTCTCACCAAAGAGATTCTGGCCGTGGAGATATTTGGGAAGTTCAATTCCCGCTAGGGCCAGAGTGGTGGCGGAGATATCGAGAGTGTTGGTCAATTCTTTGCGGACCTGATTCGTAGGAATGCCGGGGCCGGAGACAATGAGAGGAACGTGGACGCCACCTTCGTAGCAAAACTGCTTGTGTCGAAGTGAGTGATTATTCCCGTGGTCGGAGAAAAAAAAGACGATGGTGTTTTCAAGCAAGCCGTCTGCTTTGAGCCGATCCATAATCACTTTGACGTGCCCGTCGGTCACACGAACGGTGTCATAGTGGTGCGCCCATTCCTTGCGGAAGAGTTCCTCATTGGGAAAGTAAGGAGGCACTTTCATCGTCGCTGGATCGACCTTGTCCTTCAGTTTTCTAGTATTGGTTTTCCCTCCTCCAAGTTGGATTTGACCAAACCAGGGCTTTCCCTTTGGAACCGCAGTCCAATCTGCCTTGCCTTTTTTTCCGTAGAAACCCTTCTCTTGACCTATCGCCGGCTTTGCGTTTCCGGCTGAGTAATGCTCATTACGGTTGTAGACGAAATTGTAATCGTCCTTGCCTTTGTTGAAAGTGGCATAGCCGTGCTCTATGAAGAGCTGAGGAAGTGTTTTGATTCCCTCCGGCAAATGAATGGCTGCATCAGGGCTGCGCGAGGAGCGATGTTGGTGGGTCCCGGTAGTGGTCTGGTAAACCCCGGTAATCATCGCCGAACGACACGCTGAGCACACCGGTGCGGGAACGTAGCATCGGGAGAACCGGACTCCGTTTGAGCTGAGTTTATCGAGCGTGGGGGTCTTGCCGGCATTCACCGGGAAGCCGTAGGATTCCATCCAGGGAGAGAGATCCTCGCAGAAAATCCAAAGAATATTGGGCTTTCCAGCCGCCATGGCTGTCAGTGGAAAGGAAAAGGAAATTAAGAGGAGGAGGGAAAGGCATTTCATAAATGGGCGCTTGGTTACGTTGTTGATACGGAGTTAGACGAGAGGACCTTCTAAAGAAAAGAATGAAGTGCTCGGGGGCTTTCTTTATCTTCTGGAAATCGTTCTAAGAAAAGGTCGTTTCATAAAGATTCTTTCCTGACTCGCTCTGGTTCTTTTCAACACGTGAGGATTTAATCCTGAGCCGTGGTCCATGAAGCTGGAATTCCGAAAGGAGAGAGGGTAAAATAGGATCGCTGAACCTCTCGCCGTATCCCGAATCGTGATTCAGGGTAAGGGATAAAGGATTCGGGGATCACTAGCTGCGCTGCACAAGCAGGTAGTGTTCTCGATGGTATTTTATGTGTTCGAAATTTAAGTGGTGTTTGGACTTCACTGTGAGTTTCCCGTCAATCCCGACGTCCTGTCAGCCGAGATTGTCGGTGAGAATCAAAACGATATTGGGTTTGTCGGGGCGCTCGGGCGTCTCTGCTCTGCTGTCCGGTTTAGAGGAGGTATTATTTAGGCTTTTTGTTGCGTTTGTCCGCACCGGTGATCACGCCATCACCGTCCACATCGACATTGGGAAACTGGCCGCGGAATAATGCGCTGTGCTCGTCCCGGGAGAGCTGGCCATCGTTATTTTTATCGCCCCCTTTCAGGGCGTTTCGATGGGGAAACTCGGTCACACTGAGAAATCCACTCCCGTCCTTATCGAAGGGATTGAACTGTGCGGCACGGTAGGCGACGAACTCCTGGACCGTGATGACCTGGTTCCGATCTTTGTCCATCCGCTCCACCATACCGGGGGGAAGAATCGTGATGGGAGTGATCGCAGGTTCGGAGTCAGGTTCGACGAACGAGGTGGGAATATTGTCGGAATTGCTCCGGAATTCGTCGAGCGACTGGTCGTAGGCGACATCCGGCACGATCCAGAGATTGCGGAATGAGACATCGGTGCCTTTGTGGTCCTGTAAGATCAGGGGGCGTTTTCCGTGGCGCTTGTAGGGACGACCGACTTCTCCATAGACCCAAACGTCGTCGTGAATGAGCACTCCGTTGTGGAAAATAGTGGCGCGCAGCGGTTCCTCGAGTGATCCATCATCCGTGAAAATGGGAGCCTTCATGAGAATGTCATAGCTTTGCCACTCGCCGGGTTTGCGACTGGCGTTTACACGCGGCGGGTGTTGGCCGTAGATGGCTCCGCAGGTGCCATCGGCGAAGGTGGGGTTCTTAAAACTATTCACGACCTGGAGTTCGTAGCCGGACATGAGGAAGACGCCTGAGTTTCCATAGAGTTGGCCGGTCCATGCGGGATCTTCCGAAGGGTCGAAGCGAAACTCGAGATGAATGCGGGCGTTACCGTAAAATAATTTGGTGGCGTTGTTCCCTTTGCCTCGACTCATGACGCCGTTGGGATCGATAGGCCAAGAGTCGTTGCTCCACTGGCTGGCATCGAGCACGGTGGCGTTCGTGGGAGCGAGCAGAGAGGTCTTATCCAAAGGAAGTGGCTCGACCACTGGTGGGGTGGGGCGGCGCTTGTCATTGCGATCCCATCCAGATCCCGCGAGTGTCCAGCCGACATTGCGTCCGGCCCGGCGTTCTTTGGCAGGGCGTTTTTTGTTGAGAGTGTAGAAGATGGTGTCGAAGTCGAGTTTGGTAGACGCGGAGCTTTGCTGACCGGCGAACTGGATCGCGTAGACTTTCCCTTCGGCGAGGGGCACATCGAAGGAGACCGTTTTGCGATCCTTCGAGAGTTTGTAATTCGTGACAGTTTGGCTCGTTTCGTCGACCGGGGGTGAGCCATAAGTGCTGTAGTAGTGGTAGTGCCACGATTTTACCCGAGGAGTGATTTTTTCTCCCACTGGTTGAGTAAAGTTAACCTCGAATCCGGTTTTTGTGAGCGTGGTCGAGTGGATCGCGAAGGGCGTGGTGTTGCCATCCCACTCGGCATACTGCAGAGCGGTGCGTTTGCCGCCGACGCTGAACCAACCACGACCGACCTGAGCTGACCAAAGTCGGCCTTTGGAATCGAAGGCCATTTTCACGGGGCCGGAAGTCAGGCCTCGGAGAAAATCGACACACCATCCCTGGTAGTCGCCGTCGACTTTCTCAAGTCCACAGCGGAAGTAGTTCGACTGGCGTTGATCGCCGATGAAGATCTGATCCTTGAAGGGGCCGAACTTTCCGCCGGTGGTGTCCCAGACCGGGCTGCCCGGTGTGTTGGCGATTACCTCGCGCGGGAACCAGATGGAAGGCGGAGTGCGGAGCTTTTCGAAATCGGAGGCGGTCATCGAACGCACCTTTTCCTTGGTGAAATCGGGCCGTGCCGGAAGGGAGGCGGGATGACCGTAGAAGTTCCCCTCTTTTACGTGATAGAGACAACAGTCCGCGACCCAGTCGCCCTGGTTGTCAGTGATGAACAATTCGTCCGCCGGGCTCATCCCAATGCCGCAGGGCGAACGAAAACCGCAGGCGAGCGGTTGGAAGTGTCCGGGGCGATCTGATCGATAGACCCACCCGCGCCATGGCGCGTTGTAAGACATGTTCCCGCCACCTTTGCCGACTGGTTTCCCATCAGGGACGGTGAATTCGCCCCGTGCGCCGAGGTTGAGCGAGGCATACTTCCGGCCGAGGGAGTCGACCACGGGACCGTAGTGATACTCGTGGTATTCGCCGGAGATGCCAAAGGCATCGGTAACGCACTCGTAGCGATCACAAATTCCGTCTTTATTCTCATCGATCAAGCGTGTGAGTTCTGGCTTTTGGGCAACGTAGTAAGCCCCTTCCTTGGCATCGTAGTAGATGCCGTTGGGCTCCATGAGATTTTCTGCAAAACGAGTCCAGGTTTTCTCTTTGTATTCCCAAACCTCACCTTCCCAGGTAACCACGGCGAGGGTGTCGTCGGGTTTGTGGCAGAGGCCGAGAATGGTCACCGCGCCCTTGGGCAGTGGGACGGTTTCGAGACGATAGCCTACCGGGATCTGGGCCGAGAGTTGGCTGGCGAAGGCGAGAAGAGCGAGAGCGATTGATTTCATACAAACAGTGGAGAAAAATTACTGAATCAAGAGAGAGAATGACTGAGCGCCCTTCGGAGAGATTGAGACGGTCTTTTTGCCGTCATTTGTTTGGAAGGAGACGAGCGCGGAATCGCCCTCAGTCTTGTAGTAGAGAAAGCGGAGCTCTTTTTCTCCGAGAGGGGCGGCTCCGGTTCCGGCGATGGGCGTGCCATTGATTTCTGAGGACTTCTGGCTTCGGTCGGGAAGAGAGGGCGTTTGATTGATCTCGGCCGAATGCCAGGCCTTGAGGACCGAACCATCGACAGCGTTGTAGGCAACGATGACATTATTCGGAAGGAGGCAAAGGAGCGCACGGGGCGGAAGGTCCTTAATCCATTTACGGATCACGAGAGCCTCTCCGGGTCTGGCCTTGATGATTTTTGGGATGTTGCCTTGAAGGCTTCGACCGTTGAGGGGGAATGTTTTTCCGCTGGGGCCGTTTAGGGTGCCATGGAAGCGGTAGCGATGGCTTCGCTTTTCCTCGTGGAGAATTTCGAGGGAATAGGTGCCGGGCTTGAGGGCGAAGGATTGATTGGGGGTTTGTTTTTTGGGAGTCTTGTCGTCGGAGTAATGAACTTCTTTTCCGTTCAGAAAAATGGAAGTGCGCCCGATAGGCCGGATGGAAAAACTATATTCTCCACCTGTCTTGATGTAGAGTTTTGAGGTGGCTCGAAGGACGGCGTCGGTATTGCGCTCCGTCGAGATCCAGTTTTCAGGCAGGAGCGTTTGAGAGGTGGATTCGACGGTGCTGAAGAACTCCGGGGTGAGTCGTTTTCCGCGGAAGGCTTCGCGGGGATAAAGGGAGCGGACAAGTTCACGAGGTCCTTCTTGTTTTGAGATGAGGAAGTCACGCAAGGCAAGGCGGTCGGCTTCGGGAAAAACGTCCTGGTAGCCGATCATCTCGGAGCCTTCGATTCCGTGGTTGATCACGTCAAGAATCGCTTCAGGAGATGAACCGTGGTGCCAGTAGGAATCGACGAGAGAAGGGCCGATGCCTCCTTGAAGGTTGGGGCCATGGCAGGTGAAGCAGATCTGTTTGTAGATCGCCTCGCCGCGAGATGGCTCAGCGGAAAGGGCAAGACTAGAAGTGAGTAAAAGTGGGACGAGGAGCCATTTCATGCCGGAACTATACGTAGCTCAGGGGTAAATCATCACCCTCATTTTTGGGGGTACGGGAATATAATTTTCACCTCATAATAAACGGCGATCATTTTCATGAATTCGCTCCTAATAAATGAGTCAGGTAGGATTCGACTATTTCACCAGCTCGATCCGCTGAAGGACGGGTGGTGCTTCCGGGTGAGGAAGCTTGATTCTCTGTTTCGTCTTTTGGTCGGTAAGGGTGATGGAGAAGGTAGATATTTTCGACCATTCGAGAGTTTTGTCGTCTTTGTTTTTGAAGTCGGTAGGGGTGAGAACGATGGTGGTGGATCCGTCGCCGGTGATGCGGCGACCGTGGTTGAAGTTGCCGAGATCTCTGCCGGCTCCTAGGAATTTGCTTTCGGCGCCGAGGCCGAGGAGGAGGGGTTGGTCTTTCGTGAGGTAGAAGGTGAGAGCGAGTTTGCGGTCGGGGGAGGTGTCGAGTTCGGGGTCTTGGAATTTGTAGGTCTTAAGAGAGGTTTGATCGCGGGAGGACCAGTTTTGGGTACCGTTTGAGAAGTCATCGACGAGACCGGACTTGGGGAGCTGGGCATAGGCAAGGAGATCGATGTTTTGCGGGATGTGGGTTTGGAGATCGGAGTTTAGGGAATAGGTGCCGGTGGTGTGTCCACGTTCGAGGGTCTCGGGTTTGGTGAGCTTATAGCGGCAGAGAGCGAAGGTGTAGAGTGGGAGCTTGGGGTGGACTTTGAGTTCGGCTTTCCAGGTGTTTCCGTCTTTGGTGGCGGGTGCTCTTTTCCAGAAGCGGGTGATGCAATTGGGATCATAGCTGTAGTAGATTTCGGCTTCGGCAAGGTGTTCCGGGGCGGCTGGGGTGACCGAGAAATGGGCGGTGTTGTTTTCGATCTTAAAGGTGGAGGGCGGAGTGACGGGGATGTTTTGGTTTTCACCTGCGAGGTATTGTTTGAACCAGTGGTTGAGGAGGATCCATTGCTCCGGGCCGGGGCCGTGGTTGGCGTGCCTATTTCCGGTGACGCGCCAGTTTTTATGCGGGAGGAGATTCATGGAGCGGTAGATGCGGTGGAAGGTGGAGTGGAAATCGTTTGAGGAGGTGATGAACATGACGGGGATGTTGACATGCTTCCAGTAGGCTCCTGGATCAATGGTGTTCTTGTAGAGTTCCATATCTCCAATGTTGCGAATGACGCTACCGCTCTTCATTCCTGCGTAATTTTCGTGGAGGAAACCGGTGCCGCCGACGAAGGGGGCGACAGCCTTGAGTCGCTTGTCGATGGCGGTCATGGAGGTGATGGTGCCGCCCATGGAGAAGCCGGAGAAGCCGAGTTTGGCGGGATCCACTTCAGCTTGTTTTTCGAGGAAGGTGAGGGCGCGGCGCCCTGCGAGAGAGAGCATGAACCAATTCGAGTTGCGGGGGCTGATGATGGGGTCAATGCTGTATTCATCGGGATGCAAGGAGCTTTTCCATCCCTTGCGGAGAGCTTTTGCATAAAAACGGGGACCTTGGGAGGGGTCAATTTTACCCCAGTCGGTTCCCCATTTATTATCAGGATCGAGGTCTTTTTCGAGGGGGCGTCCGAGCCAGTTGATATCGACGGAGGCGAATCCCTGGGAGGCAAAGTAGTGGCCTCGATTTCGGTCGGCTCTTTGTCCCCCACCGTGACTCCAGACGAAGGCGGGGTTCTTTTTTCCGTTCTCAGGGAAGCAGTAGTAGGCCGAAATACGGGCGTCGGTACCCTTGAAGGTGCCGACCTTAAAAGTGACTAGACGCGAGACGACGCCGTCGTTTTTCCACTCATGGTGGACTTTGATCTCGAGAGCTTCCGCTGTAGAATCGTAGCTCCCCCAGAGTGCGGTGGCTGATTTTGGGACTTGGTCAGCTTTGATGTAAGGAGTCAAGCTGTCCTTGGCCGTGAGGGAGAGAGTGCAGAGGATCGCGTAGAGTAGCAAAAGAGGGGCAATTGATCTGATCACGAATTCTTATAGGTGAAGAAGATGGATAAAGTCATCCCCTTTTTGAGTGATCAAAAAAGGTAGGAAGAATCCTCCGCCCTGCCTGAAAAATGTTTCCTGTCGATGCAGGCGCACCGATTGACAAAAAGCGAATTTTATCAGGTGACGCTATGAGCGGGACGCAGAACGTAATACCCTCATTTCTGAGGATGGTTGTTTTTGGAAAAGGAGATATCCTGACTGCTTATGATTCGTAGGTTGTTTCCTTCTTTTCTTCAGTGGGTGCTGCCTGCTGTTGTTTTTGCCCTTGCTGCCACGCAGGTCCGGGGGGTGCCGACTGATCTTAGTGGGTTATCTTCTGATGCTCTGGAGGAAAGACATGATGAAATCGAAGAGGAGTTGGCGGGTTTGGCCAATTTGATGATGCGCACAGGGTTGGGATCGCAAGGGTTTCGGTCACGCTTGCTGAAGGAGGGGGAAACGATTTCGGTTCAGATTGATCTCGGTGGCAAGCGTAAGATTGACCAAGTGGTTCTGGTGCCTTCGATCTGGCGGGTTGGGGAGGCCTCGTATCAGGCGGACGGATTTCCGGAGGAATTTCGGCTCGTGGTGGGAAGTGGAGATGAGGATGGAATTGAAGTGGCCGCTTTCACAAAAGATGATGAACTTTTGCCCCGTAGTGCGCCGGTGGTGATTGATTGCCCGGGGAATCAGGGAGAATGGGTTCGGCTGGAGGCCAAGGCTCCATCGCCCTCGTTTTGGAGCGACGCCCGGATCCTGCAACTTTCTGAGATCATGGTCTTTGAGGGAGGGGTGAACGTGGCACTGGGGCAGTCGGTGACGACCTCGACGCCAGCAGTCAGGTCCGAGCGTGCTTCTTCTTCACTGCTGGTGGATGGTCAGGTGCCCTACCTCATGGATGCTCGGGATGGCTCTTCGAGTGTCGCTTTTGTGAGTGAGGTCGGGATCGCGAAGGGTGCTAAAATGGAGATCGATTTGGGAGAGTCTCTGGAGGTTGATGGCGTGTCACTCCACAGAGTAGATCTGGGTGATACCGTCCCACAGTCTACCGTGTCTGATTTCGGCCTACCTCGCAGGATGGTGGTGGAAGGTGCGACGACACGAGGCTTTGAGGATGTCATTCGATTGGGAGAGATTCGCGTCAAGTCTGTCTATGAAGCAGGACCGATCCTTCCACTTGTATTTCAGTCTGCCAAGATTCGCTATTTGAGGATGAGAATCGTGGAACCTTATTCTCGAAAACCTGGTGAAGTGAAGGAGGGAGCCTTTCAATTTGGGGCCGCCGAAGTGGAAATTTTATCAAAAGGAGAGAATGTCGCTTTGGGCAAAACCTTCACTGCGGAGTTCGATGGATGGGGCGACTCCAGAAAGATAGAAGCTCTGACAGACGGGCGAAATCTCTACGGCACGATCTTAGGTCAGAGAGGGTGGCTCGGACAATTGGCTCGGCGTCATGACCTCGAGATATTACTGCCAAAGGTGAACGGGCAACTCGATCAACGATACTCTCTGCAGAAGCATAGTCTCCGAATCTTGTTCTGGGTGGTCGCGGGGCTTCTTATCACGATCGTGATCGCAGTGGTTGGTGGACGCATCAGAAGACTGAACGAACTGAGTGCGTTGAAAGAGAGACTCGCGGCGGATTTGCATGACGAACTTGGTGCAAATTTGCACACGATCGGCCTTTTGAGCGATTTGGCGACCAAGGCAACCGAAGAAAAGAGAGACAGCCTCCCAACCCTGATGAGGCGGATTCGCTCTGAAACCGAGAGATCCGGAGAAGCAGTCCGGCGATGTTCCAGATTGTTACTTTCAGACGAAGTTTATAGCGGCTTGGTGGCGGACATGGAAAGATCCGCCCGGCGGATCGCCGGAGAGGTGGAGCACACGTTGGAGGTGATCGATAAGGTTGGCCTGGAACAGCTGCCCGGTCCATATCTCCACGATCTCTATCTGTTTCACAAAGAGTGCTTGGTCAATGTGGGAAGGCATTCAGAGGCCACAATTTTTAAGACATTGCTGAGAGCCGAGGGCAGGAATCTTTTGCTCAAGGTGGAAGACAACGGACGAGGATTTCCTTTGGGACAGGAGGATCTCGTTCCTCCATCGCTGGAGAGGCGGGCCAAGCTGCTGCGTGGGAAAATTGTGGCAAGCGGGGAAGGAAACAAAGGGGTTAGTATTGAGCTTCAAATCAAGCTACCCAAACTGAAAACATGAAACAATCAGTGAAAGTGGCGATGATCGAAGATCACCCTGAGTATCGGGAGATGGTCGCGTTGCTGCTCGAAGACGAGGATGAAATCGCGCTTGAGTGGCAGTTTGGTTCGGCTGAATGGGCCCTGCGGCGGCTGTCTTCAGACCAGCGAAAAAAACTCCCGGATGTGATCCTTCTTGACCTCGGGTTGCCGGGTATGAGCGGTCATGTTGCGATCCCCGCCCTAAAAGAAGTGGCTCCGGCCGCAAAGATTATTATTCTTAGCCAAGCGGCTCAAGAAGAAGCTGTGATTGAGGCGATCTCGCTGGGGGTTTCGGGATACTTGTTAAAATCAGCCACTGCGGCGCAGATTGTGCGAGCGATTCGCGAGGTCGTTGAGGGAGGGCATCCGCTTGACGCGCATATCGCGGGTTTTATTTTGAAAAATCTCCCCGCGGTGCTGGTGTCAGGCGATCAAACCAAGGCTCTTACGGACCGGGAAATCGAAGTGCTTGAACTGGTGGCAAGCGGCTTGGTGAAAAAGGAGATCGCGAATAATCTTGGGATCGGTGAGACAACCGTAATTTCACACGTGAAAAATATCTACGAAAAGTTAGGGGCTGTGAATGCGCCTGCTGCGGTTGCAAAGGCCTATCGCGTGGGATTGTTGCCGAGGGGCCGCAGAAAGAAGTGAGGAAGCACTTCTAGAATGGTTCTCGGATCATGTGCATCCGTATCACAAGGTCATTTGATGGAAGGCTCATTTTTCTCGATGCGCAGATTTGAGAAGACCTTGCCCGTAGGCTTTGCCGGGAGAGTCTTTTTCCAATCGGCGAGGAGTTGGGCCAGGTCCGTCACTTTGTCTTTATTGACCTCTTTGAGATCGGTCTTTTCAAATGGGTCCGCAACGATGTTATAGAGTTCGTGGTAGGAGCCATTTTTGTTGGTGACGAGTTTCCATTGCTCGTGGACAACGGCGAAAGAAACCCAGTGGTTGGGTTTGGCTTTTTGGGCGGGCCAAGGGGACTGGGATTTCCAGAAGAGTGGTTTTGAGCGGAGCTTGGCTTCCATTTTTCCTTGGAGAACTTGGCTTTGGTCGAGGCCGTCGGGTTTGTAGTCCGCGGGCAGTTTGGCACTGGCGAGGGCGCAGAAAGTGGGGAGAAGATCTACGGCGGAGATCATGGAATCGTTGTCGATTTCTCCAGCGGGGATTTTTCCGGGCCAGCGGGCGATGAAGGGGACGTTAATACCTCCTTCGAAGAGGGCGGCTTTGTGTCCCTTGCGGCCAGCCGTGATTCCTTTGGCGGCGCCAATTCCCCAGCCTGCTCCGGTGGCGGTGTCGTATTGAAGCTTAAGTTCGCTCTTACCTCCAGCGCGGGCGGGGCCGTTGTCGGAGCTGAAGATGACGAGAGTATTGTCGGCAACTTTTAAGCGATCAAGAGTCGCGAGAACTTGGCCGATGCGGTCATCGGCATGCGAGAGGACCGAAGCATAGATCGCGTCCGCTGGGCTCTTCATGTCGCGGAATTTCCATTCGTATTTTGGGACGGTGTGGAAAGGGGTGTGTGGTTCGTGGACCCAGAGGTTGACGAAGAAGGGTTTGCCCGCCGCGACGGATTTTTCGATGAAGGCATTGGTGTGCATCGCGTCTTCGTGGACGGGCATTTGCTCGCCGGAACAGTTGAAGGCGCCGTATTCGTCATAGCCATATTCGGAGGGAGTGGGCGAATCGGGAATCATGTCATTGGCGAGGTGCCATTTGCCGTAGTGGGCGGTGGCGTAGCCGGCCTTTTGGAGGAGCTTGGGGATGGTGACAGCGCTCGGGTCGAGCCAATCGGGCATTCCGCGTTTGGCATTGCTGGGGACCCAAGCGAAGTGCCCATCGATGTTATAGCGGGCCGGAAAATGTCCCGTCATGACGCCGGTGCGGCTGGGTGAGCAGACTCCGCTGGCGACGGTGAAGCGGTGGAAGTCGGTACCTTCTTTGGCGAGGCGGTCGATATTGGGAGTTTTGAGGTAAGGGTGTCCGTGGCAGGAGAGGTCACCCCAGCCCCAGTCGTCTGAAAAAATGAAGAGGATGTTGGGCCGCTGCGCGGCGCATCCCAAATTCGAAAGGAGGAGAAATCCTAATGGAATGAGAGAGAAGATTTGATGGATTTTTTTCATATCAGTAATTGGTTTTAGTTCACTTTCCAGATTTCACCTTCTACCAGCTTACCGTCAGTGTTGGTGTCACGTCCCTTGAAGTGCGTCATATAAATTGCCTGATATTCCGCAAGTGTAATCGTGCCATTGGCGTTGGCATCGAGGTGGTTGAAAAGTACAGCCGGTTTGTATTCGTTCGGCGTGAGGCGCCCGTCGTCGTCACCGTCTTGGCTCTTGAAATGCTTTTCCCAGAACTGGTCATATTCTTCCCGGGAGACTTGCTTGTTCCGTTTCACGTTCTTATCCATCATTCTGAAAAGGTAGTTCCAGCAGGGGGCACGTTCGTTCAACTCAGGATTCCCCGCCTTCAGGTTGAGGGCCTGAATCATGGTGGGCATGATCACGCGGAGCGCCCCCTCGCGCACGGGATGAATCGTGTCCGGCACGTATTCGATGAAGCGCCCCGGATCTTCATTGAGGAGTTTTTTCCAAACTGGAAAGTGGTCGATCAACTGGAGTTTTTTCTTCTTCGCGACATCTCGATACATTTGGTTGTAGGCTGCCAGGTTGGGACGTTGCACTGCGGTTTGACCCACCGGCGGATTCATCACCATCAGGATGATTCCGCAGTTGGGCTGGGCCTGCAGGAGACGATCGATCATACCCTCGAGATTTTTCCGTGCGTGCTCGACACTGGTTTTACGACGGGCGACCGCATCATTGACGGCGAATTCGATAAAGACCGTATCCGGCTTGTTCTGAATCACCTTTTCATCAAACGACCTGCTGCCCCAATCCGAATTGCTTCCACCCTGGGCACTGTTGATGAAAGTGACCTGATCGGGATAGTTTTGCTCGAGAACAGTCGCCAGCTGATCTGTCCATGCGCCCACTTTCGTCAGGCTGGTGCCGTAGGTAATGACGGTTTGCTTACTCCCGGATTCCAGTCTGGATACCAATGTCTTTTGAGAGCCAGCGGGAACCATCCGGCGAGCAGTTTTGCCGCCGCTCTCCTGGGCTTGGGGTGGGACTTCCTTGGCCGCAGCGGGGGAGGGAACTAGCGCTGCGAGCAGTAGGAGCGGAAGAAATGGATGGCAGGCCTTCATTCGTCTGGTGTTTATCAATTGCGGTTCCGTGAGTTCACGGCGTCCCGAAGACAGTCGGGCACTTCCATAAGAGGAAGGTAACGATAAAGAACGATTCGAAGCAACAAGGCCGTCCCCTGCTTGTGGAGGCCGGCCTTGAAAATTGATTTAAGTGGTAGTGAGCAAGCTAGCTCCTGCGACGGCGAAGCCCAACAAAGACGAGGCCGATCAGGGAGAGGACGGCACCCGAAGGTTCGGGGACGGCGGAGACCTCAAAATGCCGAACGAAATTGCCGGCAAATGTATTCGTCGAATTTGTACTGGAAAAGAACCCAACAGACAGGATGTCGGAGGTGTCAGCCAGCCCGTTCCCTGCGGTCACTCCGAATTGGTTGAACCCACCGAAGGTCAGGCCCGAAATATGTTCATTCACCTGCACATAGTTTGCGTTTCCATTAGCGCTGCTGGTGAAAGTCTCATTACTTACATACCACCCGGAAGAAGTTTCTAGCAGGAAACTGGTGGTGGACGTATCACCGTTGTCGCGGGTTCGAAACTCCAATTGATAGGACTCCAGCGTTCCGTCGTTGGTGAGGAAATCACTGGATTTCCAGGAAAGCATCGTCGTCATGGTTCCGGAGGTGCCACGCCCAAAGTTGTTGAGCAATTGCATGTAATCGCCCGCTGCATTATTCACGAAAACAGGGACACCGTTTGTATTGGAAAATGCCCCGGAAAATTCGTTCGTTCGTGCAGCTGCTGAAGAATTGTATCCGGTGGCCGGAGTGATCCCATCCGGGGTCACCAGTGTGGCTGCGTCAAAATTGCTGGGAAACGCATTCTGGCCGGCGGTATTCCCACCACTAGTTAGGATCCCCGTGTCGCCGCCGGGCGCACCCCATTGCACGATGGTAGAGGCCTGGGAAGATGTAGCCGGAAAGGAAACGACTGCGGTGGTAATAAGAATATTTTTGAGTGTTCTGTTCATTGTTGTAGAGGATGATTAAATGTGGGTATTCGGTTTGGGTAAATGATGGTAGGCCTTGCAAATCTCGCCTATCCTCATTTCTTAGGATGCCCGCGAGGCTGGTCTGAGCTGCAGGAATCTTCTTTTTTGGGCGGGCTATGGTGCGGTCGTGTCAGTGATCCGGTAGAAGCGGCGAACCGTATCGATCGGAAGCCCTTGCTCGGTATAGGAGGTCGTTGTCTCCCCGGTCGCGCCCGGCCAAGTGTCTTCCAACTCATTGCTGAAATCCGCCAGATCGCTTGAAGCGAATACGCCGTATGTCTTGCTGGCGCTAGAGTTCCACCTCACCGATACCGATAGAGTGTCGGCTTCCATCCCAACTCCCGGCACGACGATTCTCTCGATATTCACGATGCGGAAATCGGAAGGGTCTGACACCGCAATGACTTGAAAATTGCGTGTGAAAACACCTGTGAATTGCGTCGTGGAGTCCCGAGATTCCGTCCAGAGTCCGACCGCGCTGACGTCCTTGAACGTCAGCGATTCGGAGACATCAGTCGCTCCAATTGTCTCAGTCGCTATGGTGTCCCCGCTGAACGGTGTGTAGTTGAACCAACTGAGCGAGGTAGGATCTACGGAGACATCGTTGAATGGATGGTCGACTGCAGTGAGTTCGAATTCTTCACTGATGTAGAACTGGCCGCTTTCTTCGACAAGATATCGGATGCGCCCATCCTCATCACTAGCGCCACCGTTCCGCAGCCTGGACTGTGAGCTGAAGTTGGTGATCGTCTTGCCCTCGCCGCCACCGTTGATCATGTTCGCTGTCTCCCAGACAAACATGGCCGTACGGGTGGCCGATTCAGGCCCGGCTGGCCTGTTAACCGAGGCTGTCCCAGTATTGAAGGCGATTCCAAAATAATCGCCATCTACGCTGTCGCGAACCTCGAGCTTGCGCTCGAACTCCATCGACCCATTGAACAGCGGCGTCTGGCTGCCGTCGTAGCCGCCATAGTAGTCAACAGGTTCCGTGATCGTGTTTCCAGCCGTGTAGCTGGTGCTGGTGGAGGAGCTGTCTGCATTTCCGCTGGTGACAATCTCGGTATCGCCGCCGTCAGCGCCCCACTGCACAATGGTATCCGCCTGGGACGATGTGGCCAGAAAGCCTGTTATGGCGATGGAAGTGAGGATGTTTTTGTGGGAGGTGTTCATGATTGAATTGGATGTTTCGAAGAAGTTATTATTCGATTTACATCCGTGAGGATGCCCCCGTTCGCAATCTTGCCTATCCTCATTTCTTAGGACGCCTGCCCCGCATCGAGGCCTCCACGCTTTTGCCCAGTATCTGGGCCGGGAGGTTCCTGCTTCAGTTCTTTGAGACGTTTCACCGTCTCCATTTGGGCTCCATCATATTGTTTCTTCCATCGATGGTAGGTCGCCTCGCTTACTTCGAACTGACGGCCCACTTCGCCGATTTCAAAGGCTGTGGAATAAAACTCAACAACCCTTGGGCCTTCGGCAGCGATGACTGCGAACTTCCGGGTTGAAACCGCCCTCTCTCGCGGCAGACCTCGTAGAAAACAGCTCCAAGAAAATCGAGCTCTACGCCAAATAAGGCACCGCCACTTCGTGAATCCGCATCCTTGCGGTAAGGCGAATTACCTTGTAACATTTTCTTAGTGTTAGAGCAGAAAAGAGACGCTGACATCCAAAATAGCGAGATCTCCAGACGCGTCATGAAAGGTGCTCTCGCCATTCAAGACCGCTTTGCCACCGAGCCTGTTTTCGCCAAAACTGGAAAAGGTTACGTCAAAAGCGCAGGCACTAAGGGCAACGCCCTTACACCCCCCTCCCGCCAAAAGAAAATTCCTAGCAGTCATTTGCTGCCGGATACCATGATCGCCTCTCCCGTAACACTATCTGCCGTCGATACGGTGAACTCTGTCCATGTCGTCAATTCTTAAACCCGCCCCGCCCGCACCCGCATTACCTGCCGAGCAGGTTGACTCGGAATACCGCCGTCACCGCCGGAATGTTTTTGTCGGCATCTTCATCGGCTATGCGGCGTATTATCTGGTGCGTAAGAATTTTGCGCTCGCGATTCCCGACATTCTCGACGAGTACCCGCAATATTCCAAGGCGGCTCTCGGCTCCGCGATGACCGGACTTTCGATTGCCTACGGTGTCTCGAAATTTGTCATGGGATCTGTGTCGGACCGCAGCAACCCGCGCTGGTTCATGACGTTGGGGCTGCTACTTTCCTGCGCCATCGCGCTCGTCTTTGGTTCGGTCAAGGCGATCTACGGTTCGCTCGTACTTATTGTCGGGTTGCAGGTGCTCAACGGTTGGGTGCAGGGCATGGGATGGCCGCCCTGTGGCAAGACGATGGTGCACTGGTTCAGCGCCAGTGAACGGGGTCGGACGGTGGCATTTTGGAACATCGCGCACAATATTGGTGCCGGGATTATGGCGACTCTCGCCTTGCTTGGCGTTTGGCTGTTTAACGACTGGGGTGCGAAATTCTATTTTAACGCCGCCTGGGCTGCGCTCGGGGCAGGGGTGATTTGGATACTGCTGCGGGACACGCCGCAGAGTTGCGGTCTCCCACCGGTGGAGGTTCACAAGAATGATTACCCGCCCGACTATTCGGCGGCGGATGAACGGACGTTCACGTTCCGGGAAATTTTCTTCGGCCATATCTTTAACAATAAATTTCTGTGGGCCATTGCGGTGGCCAACGCCTTCGTCTATTTCGTCCGTTACGGGGTGGTTGACTGGATTCCGACCTATTTGCAGACCGCGAAGGGTTTTTCCTTCAAGGACTCTAGTCTGGCGTGGTCGCTCTTTGAATTCGCCGCCATTCCCGGTACAATTCTGTGTGGCTGGATGTCGGACAAGGTGTTCAATGGCCGACGCGCCTCGGCCACTATCCTCTTTATGGGATTCACCCTGATCGGTCTCGTGATCTATGGGTTGAACCGCCAAGGGCCTTTATGGATCGACTACACTGCACTCGTCATCATCGGGTTCTTTGTCTATGGCCCGATCATGATTATCGGCCTGCACGCACTCGAGCTTGTGCCGAAGAAGGCGGCGGGCACAGCGGCGGGATTCACGGGGTTCTTTGGGTATGTGTTCGGCTCGGCCATCGCCGGTAGCGGGGTGGGCTGGATTGCCGATCACTGGGGCTGGGGC
>OJHF01000031.1_pt1 | contig 54033 bp, 52 predicted proteins | sample 1594891 | NCBI WGS metagenome assembly OJHF01 (sample SAMN05416737, study PRJEB24817) | seawater metagenome | isolation source: Sea water | place: Canada:Atlantic | collected 2013-07 | reverse complement strand
AACATGGCAGAGGGGGTGGGATTCGAACCCACGGTAGCTTTCACTACGTCGGTTTTCAAGACCGGTGCATTCGACCACTCTGCCACCCCTCCGCGATTGGATTAATCTTTCTTAACTCTCACAGTTTGGCAAGAAAAGATGCGCTCCTTTTTCGAGAAAAAGGTGAGACTTGCCCACACCGCCCTCTCCCGCTTATCTCGATTCGACTATGAGCAAAGCAGTTCTCTTATTTTCCGGACAAGGTGCCCAAAAAGTAGGCATGGGTCGCGACCTTGTCGAAGCCTACCCAACCGCCCTGTCTCTCTTTGAAAAAGCTGACGAGGTTCTAGCACGTCCTCTCACCCAAATTATGTTTGAGGGACCCAGTGAAGATCTGACCCGGACGGGTAATTGCCAACCCGCTCTCTTTCTTCACGGCTTAAGCCTTTTAGCGGTTCTTCAGGAAAAGGTTCCCTCCTTGGAACCCGTCGCCGCCGCCGGGCTCTCACTCGGTGAAATGACTGCTCATGCCGCTGCTGGATCATTCGCGTTCGAGGACGGACTTCGCTTGGTCGCACGACGCGGAGAACTCATGGATGAAGCATGCTCTGCCACCTCCGGCACGATGGCGGCCATGATTGGAGGCTCCGAAGAAGACGTTCGCCGACTTGCTTCGGATTGCGATGTCGATGTCGCCAATCTCAACTGCCCGGGCCAACTTGTCCTTTCTGGAAAGGTCGACGGCATCGAAAAAGCAGTCTCGCTCGCTAAAGAATACGGACTGCGTATGGGCAAGAAGCTCAGCGTCGCCGGTGCCTACCACTCCCGCCTCATGTCTGGAGCGCAAGAAAAGCTCGCAAACGCGCTCGTAAAAGCCGAGATCGGCACCCCATCGATCCCCGTCATTTCAAACTTTCTCGCGGAAGCTGCACAAGGGCCTGATGCCATCCGAGCCTCCCTCACCCAACAAGTAACAGGATCGGTGCGTTGGATCGAATCGATGCAACTGCTTCGTAGCCAAGGTCATGATCTCTTCATTGAACTCGGCCCAGGTAAAGTTCTTGCGGGCTTGATGGCACGTATCGACAAAGAGGCGAAAATCATCTCGATCGATGATGCCTCCAGTCTGGAAGTCGCCGTTGAGGAACTTCAGAACTTCTAAATCGAGGGCTCTTAAAAAAAGTGGCAACAGAGGCAAAATAAGTATTGCCCAAATCCGGCGATCGCCATAGCTTCCGGCCGTCCTAACCAGATGCGGAGCGGTAGCTCAGTTGGTTAGAGCGCCGGCCTGTCACGCCGGAGGTCGCGGGTTCGAGTCCCGTCCGCTCCGCCATTCTAACCCTTGTTTCACAAGGGTTTTTTTGTGCTCTACTCAAAATTTAACCTTCGCAAGAAAAGATCACTTGCTGTGAAAATCTCATTCACCAGGGTCCCTATCTTACTCGAAACCGGGACTCCTTATTATCTCCCCCATGCTTCCTGTCTAACAGTTGATGCCGAGCTTGAGCTTCCAAAGTCTATCGTTCACCCCAAGGCACTCGTCACTCTAACCTCAGACCCTGATTGCCGATTTCGTTATAAAAGAATAGGGCTGGAGGTTTCATCCCATTCCAATGCGCCATCCACTGCGCGCTTGCTCCTGTTCTGCTCATCGTCGCGCACATTGGAAAACCTCTGTTCCGGTGCCCACCACTGTCTTATTAAAGATTGCTATTCATGTGATTTTTAAAGATTCATTGTAGGAAATTCAGCCGCATCTGCAGATTTCGAATGAAAGTCAGGACAGCAGTACGGGAAATATCGTTTCACGGTGCTGGAAGAAACTTTCAATCCGGAAGCAATTTCCTCTCCCACAATTTTCGTCATTTCCCTCTCCCCTATTTCCCTTCATTCTCAGCCTCATGCGATTCTTAGTTGCCTCCCTATTCCTGTCTCTCTCGATTCTTCACGCCAATGAAATCCCCAAGAAGGAAGCTGAAAAGAAAGAGGAAGCTAAAAAAGTCATCCAGGAAGACAGCGTCACCATCGATGGAAAAAAGATCGATTACCGCACCACCGCTTCCACGCTTCAGCTAAAAACGGACGACAGCAAGGACCGCGCCTCCATCTTCCACGTCGCCTACGAGCGACTTGGGATCAAAGATCGCGTCAAGCGCCCCGTCCTCTTTGCCTTCAATGGCGGCCCCGGTTCATCGGCCGTCTGGCTTCACCTCGGCGCTCTTGGGCCAAAAATCGTCCCCACTTCCGAGGACGGCACTAAAACCCTTCCCCCACCCCAGGCGGTGATCCCAAATGTGAACTCGATCCTCGATGTTGCCGATCTCGTGTTTATCGACCCTGTTTCCACCGGCTACTCCCGTCCTGCGGGCGATGCGAAAGCAAATCAGTTTCATGGCGTCGACGAAGACATTGAATCTGTCGGCGACTTCATCCGCCGTTGGACCACTGAGAACGACCGGTGGGCTTCACCCAAATTTCTCCTTGGCGAAAGTTACGGGGGCATCCGGGCCGCGGGCCTCTCGAATCACCTCCAAGAAAAGTATGGCATGTCCCTCAATGGCGTCGTCCTTCTCTCCCCGCTCATTGATTACCGCACCCTGCGGAGCGCACAAGGCGATGACCTTTCCTATTCCATCTTCCTTCCGGGGATGACCGCGACCTCCCACTACCACAAGAAGATCACGGGAAATCGAGATACCCTCGTCAAGGAAGCCTATGACTACGCCTTTGGTCCTTATGCCACTGCCCTCATCAAGGGAGCTGCCATTTCCGCTGAGGAAAAAAGCGCCGTCGCCAAGAAACTCTCCGCCTTCACCGGCCTCCCGCCCTCTCTTTTCGAGGATACGAACCTCCGCCTCAGCAGCTCTCGTTTCCGCAAAGAACTCCTCAGAGAAGAAGGAAAAGTGATCGGCCGCTTCGACGCCCGCACCGCCTGGCCTCTCGTCAACAAAAGCGAAGACTATGCTGCTTACGACCCCTCCTATTCGGTGGTCTATGGCGCTTTCGCGACCGGGATGAATGACTACCTCAGCCGCACTCTCAACTGGGAAGGTCACCATCCCTACAATATCCTGTCCCGTTCCGTCCAACCGTGGAACTGGGGACCTAGAAACACCATCACCAACATGTCCCGTCACGTGGAGAATGCTCTGCGTAGCAACCCTGATCTCCGCTTCCTCGTGATGAGCGGTTACACCGATCTCGCCACGCCGGCCGCCAACATGCAGCACAGTATCAGCCATCTCTTTGGCATTCCCAACGATCGCCGAAAGGCTATCGAATTCACGTTCTATGAAGCCGGTCATATGTTTTATCTCAACCAACCTGATCTAAAAAAGATGCGCACGGACCTTGTCAAATTCATCACCCCGGATCTCCAATAAACCAACTTTCCATCCCCTACCCCGCCCCAAATCGCGTGCCAAAAAACGAGCGCGACCTTGCGATGTGGTGCCACCTCATTCCCCTCATCTCCGGACTGGTAGGGCTTGGCATACTTGGCTTTATCGGCCCACTCGTCATCATGAATTCCGGAAGCCAAACTTCAACTTTCGTAAATCATCACGCGACGGACTCGCTCAACTTCCAGCTCTCGATGCTGATCTACTCGGCGCTAATCTTCATCTTAGGGCTGATCACATGCGGCCTCGGAATCCTACTTTATATCCCCCTTCTCGTCATCGGTCTGGTTTTTGAAATCATCGCCACGATTGCTGCGAAAAAAGGTAAGACCTATCTCTACCCAATCACCATTCGTTTCGTGAAGTAGTGCCCTTTTCCGCCAAACTCTTTCCATTAAAAGAGTGGCAGTCCCACAAGGACTTGAACCTTGAATGACTGAATCAAAATCAGCTGTGTTACCGATTACACCATGGGACTTACTCGGTAGCCGCGCTTACTCGCCTACGAGGAACGGTTAATAGCTGGTCACACGCTTTGCAATACCGAAATATCCTCAATTTAATTTTTTTTCATTCTACCGTGGTGATCATCGCCATCGCCTCCCTTTTTCCCCTCCGGTTCCCCCTTGACCTTCTTAAGGGAAACCCAGACCTTCACGCCGCCCATGGATTACGCCACTCTCATTGAAAAACGCACCACCCGCCTCGCTGAAATCGAGGAAATGATGAGCGTTCCCGATTTCTTCAATGATCAGAGCACCTCAACCGCCATCATGCGGGAACATCGCAGCCTCAAACGCCTCCTCGAGGGCTGGGAGAAACTCCAGCTCGTCAAAAGCGACATTGAAGGCAACGAGGAGCTTGCTAAAGGAGACGACGCAGATTTTGCAACGATGGCCGAGGCTGAACTTCCCCCGCTCCGGGCTCAGCAGGAAAAACTCGAAGACCTCGTCCAATATTCCCTCCTCCCTCGTAATGCGACCGAAGACCGAGACGCCCTCCTCGAAATCCGAGCCGGCGCCGGTGGCGATGAAGCCTCCCTTTTCGCAGGCGAATTGATGAAGCTTTATCAACGCTACGCTGATAACCGCGGCTGGAAATGCGAGCACCTCGAAAGCAGCCCATCCGATGTCGGCGGCTTCAAGGAAGTTATCATGAAGATTTCCGGAGAAGAAGTGTTCCGCTACCTCAAATACGAAAGTGGCGTTCACCGTGTCCAGCGGGTCCCCGCTACCGAAACCCAAGGCCGCATCCACACCTCCACCGTGACGGTGGCAGTACTGCCTGAAGCCGAGGAAGTCGATGTCCAGCTCCGGCCCGAAGATCTTCACATCCAGGCCACCCGTTCCGGCGGCTCCGGCGGACAGCACGTCAACACGACAGACTCCGCAGTGCAAATTACTCACTTGCCCTCCGGCCTTCAGGTCAAGTGTCAGGACGGACGCTCCCAGACCCAGAACAAGGCGCTGGGCCTCGAAATTCTTCGTGCCAAACTCTTCGAAGTCGCCGAGCGCGAAGCTCACGATAGCTACTCCGCCCAGCGAAAGTCCCTCATCGGCTCTGGAGATCGCTCTGAAAAGATCCGCACCTTTAACTTTCCACAGTCTCGTGTGACCGATCATCGCATCAACCACACCTCACATAACATTGAGGGAATCCTAAACGGTGATATCAACGAGTTCACCGAGCATCTCCAGAAAGCGGAGATGGAGCAGCGCCTTGCCGAAGAAGAGTTGGCCTAGCTTCCAGGCCGTTATTCACAAATTATTCACAGACAACTGAATGACAACAATTCTAGATATACTAGAGAAGGGAACTCAATTTCTGAATAGTAAAGGGATCGAAGACGCCCGGCTCAATATGGAGCTTCTGGTGGCTCATGAATTGGACTGCCGACGTATGGATCTCTACCTGCGCTTTGACCAGCCCGTGCCAGAGGAGAAATTACCAGCTTTACGCGAACACCTTAAAAAAAGGTCTCAAAGAATTCCTCTTCAACATCTTACTAATGTTGTTCACTTCTATTCACATGACTTCATTTCAGATCATCGGGCACTCATCCCCCGGCCAGAATCTGAAGAACTCGTTTCTCTGGTTTTAAAAGAAACCTTCCCTAAACCTGCCCGCATCTTGGATCTCGGATGCGGCTCTGGCGTCCTTGGACTCTCTCTCGCCAAGGCATTAGGAACAGACTGTGAGCAACTCGTTCTGGCTGACTTATCCACAGAGGCCCTGTCACTCGCAAAAGAGAACGCAGAGGCCTTGCAAGTCCCTGCCGAGATTGTCCAGAGCAACCTCTTTCTCGGGCTCGAAGGCCGCTTCGACCTCATCATCGCAAACCTCCCTTACATCGGAGAATCCGAGCGCGAGGATCTTTCCAAGGAGGTCCGGCACGACCCCGAAATAGCCCTTTTCAGCGGCTCCGATGGCCTCGATCTTTTGCGCCTTTTCGCAAGCCAATGTAGCCCTTTCCTAAATTCCGGCGGCTTGATCGCCCTCGAAGTGGGCCACTCTCAAGGCGAAACCGTCTGCGATCTTTTGCGCGAAGGAGGTATGACGGAAATATCCCTTCGTAGCGACCTGAATGATATCCCCCGCTTTCCGCTTGCACGAATGGGATAAAACCGCCACGGAATCTTCTGCCAACCCCAACATTTATGGACAAGCTCATCGTTCACGGCGGAAATCAGCTTTCAGGCCACATTAATATTTCAGGATCCAAAAATGCGTCCCTACCTATTCTCGCCGCCTCTTTGCTCACTGAGGAAAAGGTGACCATTGCCAACGTCCCGGACGTCTCCGATACGAACTATATGCTGCAGATCCTTTCCGCCTTAAGTGCCGAGGTCGAACGCTTCAGTGGTCGTTTCAATATCGAAGCGAAATCCGTGCGGACCAGTGCTCCCTATGAACTCGTGCGCAAAATGCGGGCCTCGATCTGCGTGATGGGCCCCCTCCTCGCTCGCCTTGGTGAAACCCGCGTCTCAATGCCCGGTGGCTGCGTCATCGGCGATCGACCCATCGACCTCCACTTGAAAGGATTACAAGCGCTGGGAGCCAACATCGAGATGGATGGAGGAGACATGGTCGTCTCCACTCCAAATGGCCTCACGGGAACCGAAATCGATCTCCAGGGAAAGCACGGCCCCACCGTCTTGGGCACCGACAACGTCATGATGGCGGCCACCCTCGCAAAAGGGACCACCATCATTAACTCTGCCGCTTGTGAGCCGGAAGTCGTCGACCTTGCCAACTTCCTCATTTCCATGGGAGCCAAGATCAGCGGAGCGGGAACGCGCCGCATCATCATCGAAGGTGTCGAAAAACTTCACGGAACCACTTGGAATGTCATTCCCGACCGGATCGAAGCAGGCACCTTCATGATCGCTGGAGCAATGGCCGCTGGCCCTGAGGGGATCACCCTCAATCGCATCAATCGCGAGCATATCGCCGTGATCACCGAAAAAATCGAAGAAGCGGGTCACATTTGTAACTTTTCCAATAACGACACCAGCGTGACCGTCATCCCCGGAGAAGCTCCTCAAGGCTGCGAGATTACCACCAACCCCTTCCCTCAGTTCCCAACCGACATGCAGGCGCAGTTTACTGCCATGTTTGCAACCACCCCGGGAATCAGCCTCGTCGAAGACACCATTTACCCACAGCGCTTCATGCATTGCTCAGAAATGAAACGCATGGGAGCCGACATCAATGTCGACAATGGTCGCGCCGTCATCAAGGGTGTCGAGAAGCTCAGTGCCGCTCCTGTTATGGCTTCAGATCTCAGAGCTTCCGCCGCCCTCGTCCTCGCCGGACTCACGGCCACCGGGAGCACTCATATCAGCCGCCTTTACCACATTGATCGTGGTTACGAGCACATCGACGAAAAGCTCCTACAACTCGGCGCCAAAGTGGAGCGCGTTAGCGAGTAAACACACACCTTTTATGGCTCAAAAACCCTTCCAAGTAGCAATCGTTGGCCGCCCCAACGTCGGCAAGTCCGCCCTCTTCAATCGGCTTGCAGGCAGACGCATCGCCATCGTGCACGACCGCCCCGGTGTCACACGCGACCGGATCGCAGCGCCATGTGACCTCACTGAAACTCCCTGTGAACTGATCGACACCGGTGGAATCGGAGCAGCCCTTGATGACGAATTCTCGAAACAGGTCACCATCGAGGCCCGCATCGCGATGGACTCCTGCGACCTCATCCTCTTCATTGTGGATGCTCGCGAAGGAATCAACCCCATCGATGAGCTCGTCGCCAACCTCCTCCGTCGCGCCAAGTGCAAGGTGCTCCTTGTCATGAACAAAGCGGATCACGTGGAGCAGGAAATGATCAGCGGCGACTTTGCCCACCTCGGATTCGGCGAAGGCCTCCCTACCTCGGCCGAACATGGACGTGGCATGGAGAATCTCGTCGATGCGATCGAAGAAAACCTCTCCCAACTAAAAGCCATCGAGGAGGAAAATTCGGAAGACCTCGGAATCGGTCTCAAAATTGCAGTCGTTGGAAAACCCAATGCCGGCAAGTCATCCCTCATCAATGCCATCCTCGATGACGAACGCACCATCGTTTCCGAAATCGCCGGAACCACGCGCGATGCCGTTGATATTCCCTACATTTGGAAGGGTGAAAAACACAACATCATCGATACCGCCGGCCTCCGTCAGCGCTCTCGCATGGATGATTCCATCGAAGTCTTTTCAGCCATGCGCAGTGAACGCTCGATTCGACGGTCTGATATTTGCCTCCTCGTCGTCGACCTCAATGCCGGAGTCTCCGCTCAGGATCGCAAGATCGCGCGCATGATTCAAGATGAGCAGAAACCCTGCCTCATCATTGCCAATAAATTCGACCTTTATCATCCTGGTGCCAATAAATCAGCCCGGCTTGAAGAAGCTGAGACTCACTTACGAAACGAACTCTTCTTCCTCACCTACGCCCCCTTCATCTGTGTTTCGGCGAAACTGAGCCAGCAGATTCAACACGTATTCAAGACCATTGAAAAAATCCGCAAGGAGGCCCAAAACACCATCGGCACTGGCCAACTGAACCGCCTCTTCCAGGACGCCTTCATCAAGAATCCCCCGCCCGAGCACAAGCGCCACCGCAAGCGCCTCAAGCTCTTTTACGCCACCACCGCCGTCAACGACCGCTACCGTGCGATTCCTGTCCCGGAATATATCCTTTTTGTAAACGACAAAAAGTTCGTGGTCGAATCCTTCCAAAACTACCTCGTGAATACCGTGAAGGCCGCTCATCCCACGGCCGGACTTCCCATCCCTTTATCCTTCCGTTCCCGATCACAATCAGACAGAACTTAGAGAGCAGATGGCACAACTCGAAGTTAAAGAACTCACCACCCGCTTTCACACGCGCAATGGCATCGTGCACGCCGTGGAGAAGGTCTCCTTCGCACTCGAAAAAGGGCAGACCATGGGTATCGTCGGAGAATCCGGCTCGGGCAAATCCGTAACCTGCTATTCTCTCCTTAATCTAATTCCCAAACCTCCGGGAAAGATTCACAGCGGCACGGCTTTCTTCGATGACACCAACCTCCTCGCTTGCTCGGAAAAGAAGATGCGCACCATTCGCGGAAAGCGCATCTCCATGATTTTCCAGGATCCGATGACTTCGTTGAATCCTTACCTAAAAATTTCCAAGCAGTTGACCGAACCTTTGGAAATCCATGAAGGGATCAAGGGAAAGAAAGCTCTCAACCTCGCCATCACCGCGCTGGAAGAAGTAGGCATCCCCGACGCCCACAAGCGCATCAATTCCTATCCTCACGAGTTTTCCGGCGGAATGAGACAACGAGTCATGATCGCTATGGCTCTCATCACTCGTCCCGAAGTGCTCATCGCTGATGAGCCGACAACGGCCCTCGACGTCACCGTCCAGAAGCAAGTCCTGGACCTTATCAAAAACCGTCAAAATGAACTCGGAACCTCCGTCATCCTCATCACCCATGACCTCGGCGTCGTCTCGCAAGCCTGTGATACGGTCAACGTCATGTATGCCGGTCGCATCGTAGAATCCGCGACCACTTCGACTCTCTTCAGCTCCCCCAAACACGCTTACACCCGCGCCTTACTCAAGAGTATTCCGGCGATGCAATCGAAGGGCGAAACTCTTTACACCATCCCCGGAATTCCACCGGATCTTTCCACGCCTCCAAACAGCTGCTCGTTCCAACCACGGAACACGCTGGGTGCCGCAGACCTCTGCCTCACCGACCGAGCACCCGAACTTGCCGAGCTAGCCCCCGGACACTTCGTCCAGCAATGCCCCGGCTGCCTCGCCGGCGAACGACTGGCGATAGAAGCGTAAATTCACCAGACGAGTCCATCTCCTAGAGACCTGTCGGTCAAAGGATCTGAATCGTGCTTATACCACGCAGAGTTTCAAAAGAGCAAAACGCCGCAATTTCAAGCAAGCGCCCAGCTTCTATTCAACTCGAGAAGGATTTGATCAGAACATCCCAACAATCACATTCTGCTCTTTTGGAACTCGGAGTGGTATTAGGAGGGTCGCTTCAATAGTAATCCGCACGATGGCCCCTATTGTGCCTGCCCGTCATCAGATCGCCGCGCCCTCTACACCAAATTATCCCGCGTCGCCCACGCCACCACCGCCGCCCTGGTATGCACCCCCAGCTTCTTAAAAAGATGCCGCGTGTGATTATCAACCGTGTGATTACTCACCTCTAAACGATGCGCAATCTTCTTCGCCGTCGCCTTCACCAAATTTGACATCCATGTCATCTACCCACCCAACATCCAACTCGCCACCCTCCACCTCCAAACCCAAACTATCACCTCCCCCATAAAAATCGACGTCACCACCTTCCTCCAAAACCAACCCGACGGAGTAGCCTCCTTCCTCATCTCCCAAGAACCCCGCTGAGACATCGCCCTACCCGACCTCACCCCCGGCGCCCCCCAAGAAGCCGGTCTCAAAATCACCTCCCTCCAAAAACTCCCCGACAACCAAATACAGCTCCACTGGCAAAGCATCTCCCACCGCAGCTACGCCGTCCAATTCACCTCCACCCTCCTACCCCAAGACTGGACCACTATTCACACCACCCGAGGCACAGGCTCTCCAACCTCTGCCTCACCCAACGCACCAAGCTTGCATTAGGCCATTTCGTGCAACAACGCATCGGCTACCTTGCTGGTGAGCGCTTAGCCGTCGAAGCTTAGCTCCTAGAACCTAGAATTCCTTTCGCAATCCGACGCGCTTCGAAATCGGCCTTCACAACGATCTCGAGTTCTTGGGAAGAAACGTGCTCCACCCGAGCCATTGTTTCCTCAACCACTTCCCAGATTCCTGGAAAGCTTAGAGTGCGATTCCGAAAAGCCTCATTCGCCACTTCATTGGCTGCATTAAGGACCGCAGGAAGCGTCCCACCGCACTCTCCCGCCTCTCGGGCGAGATTGATTGCCGGAAAATCATCAACGCGAGGAGCCTCAAATTCAAGCTTCGCGAGACTTGGAAAATTCAGTGGCTTCAACTTATTTGCCAGACGCTCTGGCCAAACCACGGCATACTGAATCGGAAAGCACATATCCGTCGTGCTCAGCTGCGCTAAAATGCTGCCGTCGATAAACTCCACCATCGAATGAACAATGCTCTGCGGATGCACCACTACGTCGATGCGTTCCATCGGGATATCGAAAAGCCAGCGAGCTTCGATCATTTCTAGCCCCTTGTTGAAAAGAGTCGCGGAATCAATCGTGATCTTCGCCCCCATTTCCCAAGTCGGATGCTTGAGGGCGTCTTCTACTTGCACATCGATCAGCTGCTCTTGGGGGAGCGTCCGAAATGGCCCGCCCGACGCAGTGATGATCAAGCGACTAATATCTTCAGCACTTCCCTTGTGCCCCTCGAGGCACTGAAAAATCGCGTTATGCTCACTGTCGACCGGAAGAATCGCCACCCCTTTCTTACGGGCCGCATTCATGACCACCTCCCCTGCCATCACGAGAATCTCTTTACTGGCGACCGCGATATCGCAGCCTAGTTCAATCGCCGCCAACGTTGGACGCAAGCCTCCCACGCCTACGATCGCCACGAGAACCAAATCAGGCCGGGTCGCCTCGATCAAATCCGTCAGCCCATCCTCCCCGGAATAAACACGACGCCCAGGTCCCGAAAGCTGATCCTTCTTGGAAGCATCAGCAATGCAGAGGTGATCCACTCCGAACTCCTGTGCTTGCTCTTCCAGCTCCGCCACGCGTGTGCCTGCAGCGAGGCCCACAATCTCCATGCGGTCAGGAATCTGACGCGCCACTGTGAGCGAGCTCGTTCCAATCGATCCGGTAGACCCTAAAATAACAACTCGTTTGCGCATCAAATCAATCCCGTGAGGATGAGGTAAAAGTAAAGAACGGGTGCGGCAAAGCAGAGGCTATCGATGAGATCTAAAATCCCACCAATCCCCGGCATCCAACTTCCCGAATCCTTCACCGAAAGACTCCGTTTTAAAACAGATTCTGCAAGATCACCTGCGACTGCTGAGAGAGCCATCAGCACGCCAATGATCCCAACATGCAAAGGTGGAATCCAGGAAAGCGCATCCCCGCCCAAGGCCCACACGCCCCAAGCTCCTAGTTGAGCAAAAGCATGGGCTCCAAAAAACCCCTCCCAAGTTTTAGCCGGACTCAAATGGGGAGCCATCTTATGTTTCCCGATGAGTGAACCGGTAATGTAAGCCCCCATGTCGGTAAACTTTGCCGAGGCACACATCATTAAAACCAACCACGCTCCTGGAACTGCTCCAGAAACTTCAGGAAGAAACAAAAGGCGCATCATAAAGACGCCGAATAAAATCGGGACGTAGAGGTAAGCAATCAGACTATCCCCTACCGCATCGACACTATCGCGCTCATTGATCCCGGTGCGAAAGCGCCAGCAAAAGGCTCCTAGAATTGTCGCGACCAGCCCCATCATTTCCCAGTCAAAGCCAGGCTGCTCCGACTCACCCCAAACAAGGCCGGCTCCCAACGCAAGAGCGACAATCACACCCGCGATCAACCCGATATTTCGGCAACCTTTCCCCGTCTGTTCCCCGAAGAGTGATCGAAACTCTCCCGCCCCGCTAATCGTAAGAAAAGCCACCAACCCAAAAAAAGCCCAAGGCTGGCCGGAGACAAAAACACCCGTCACAATGGCCCAGATCACTAGGGTGCTGGTTAAGCGGGCACGGAAGACCGAAGCTTTGGATTGAGAAGGAGTCGATACTGCCATTTCAAGTATGCAATCGACTCCACCGAAGAACCGCAATGACAAATCCTTGAAAAAATATGCAACTCTTCGAAACGACTTGAGTTCCATCATGCGTCAACGGGAAAGCCAAGTCGGTTGCCCCAGATAAACTCAAAGCCAAAACTAAAAAAGAAAATGAAAACCACTATATCCACTATCGCTGTAGTCCTCGCGACTTCCCTATTTAGCCAAGCTGAACCTGAAGAAGGCAAAGGCAAGCGCCCAGGACCTCCAGCAGAAATGATCGCCAAGTTTGACAAAGACGGTGACGGAAAACTCAGCGCAGAAGAGCGCAAGGCTCTCATGGAAGGTCGCAAAGCAGAAATGCTCAAGAAGTTCGACAAGGACGGCGACGGAAAACTCAGCACCGAAGAACGCAAGGCTCTCATGGAAGATCGCAAGGCAGAAATGCTCAAAAAGTTCGACAAGGACGGCGACGGAAAACTCAGCGCAGAGGAGCGTAAGGCCATGCCTCCGCGTGCGGAACGCAGTGGAGGCCGTCAAGGGAAGCCAGGAAGAAAAGGCAAGGCCGGCAAGCCAGGTAAGGGAAAAGGACCTAAAGGCGGTCCTAAAGGGAAGTAGTCTCCTCCCCCCATTCGTTAATCAACTCAAAGGCAGGCCTCACGACCTGCCTTTTTTTGTGATCACTAATCATTGACCTAAATCTCGAAATACGGGACCAAAATCTGAGGGGCACCCACCTTGGTTCGACAATCCAATCTTCCGTTCGCCATCAGCTTTTTCCCCCAGAACAAAAAAAAGCAGTCCTCACGGACTGCCTTTTGAAAAGTAAAATTAACCAAGATTACTTCTTCCTCTTCTCTTCCTCGCGCTCCTTGGCATCTGCGATGACCTTCTCGGAGATGTTTTTCGGACAAGCTGCGTAGTGCTCAAATTCCATCGAAAACTGACCACGACCAGAAGTCATGGTTCGAAGATCACCGATGTAGCCAAACATCTCGGAAAGAGGTGCCTGAGCCTTGATGCGGATACCACCGGAAGCGGTGTCCTGAGATTGAATCATGCCACGACGACGATTCAGGTCACCAATAACATCACCGACGTGATTTTCAGGAGTGAAGACATCCAACTTCATAATCGGCTCAAGAATCTGAGCACCGGCCTTAGGCACGGACTGACGATAAGCCGCTCTGGCTGCGATCTCGAACGCTACCGCCGAGGAGTCAACTGCGTGGAAAGCTCCATCATTCAGAGTGACATTGAAGTCCAAACAGGGATAACCCGCAAGAACACCCTTTACGAGTGAGGTCTTAAATCCTTTTTCAACAGCAGACCAAAATTCCTTGGGAACGTTACCACCAACAACCTTGGACTCGAACTGGAATCCTTCGCCTGGCTCAAGAGGAGTCAGAGTGTAGTCGATCTTAGCGAACTGACCAGAACCACCAGACTGTTTCTTGTGCGTGTAACTGTCTGTAAGCTCCTTGGTAATAGTCTCGCGGTATGCCACCTGAGGGGCACCCACGATCACTTCAACCCCGTGAGTCCGCTTCAGGATATCGACTTTAATATCGAGGTGAAGCTCACCCATTCCCTTAAGAATGGTCTCACCCGAGTCGAGATCAGTCTCGACGCGGAAGGAAGGGTCTTCCTGAATCATCTTACCAAGCGCAATACTCAGCTTCTCGGCGTTCGCCTTGTCGATCGCTGAGACGGCGAGCGAGATCACGGGATCCGGAAATACCATTGGCTCAAGAGTCGCTGGCTTATCTTTGGAGCACAGAGTGTGTCCAGTTTGAACATTCTTCAAACCGACCAGAGCAATAATATCACCCGCTTGGGCGCTATCGAGTTCCGTCCGGGTGTCAGCATGCATCTCCACGAGACGGCCAACACGCTCATTCTTACCGGTGAAGGTGTTGAGAATGGTGTCACCCTTCTTAAGGCTACCCGAGTAAATACGAGTGAAAGTCAGGGCGCCGAACTGGTCGTCCATGATCTTGAAAGCAAGGGCACGAAGAGGGCCACTTGGATCTGCAAGGGCGACTTCGCCAGTCTTGTTTCCCTCATCATCGAACTCGGGCTCAGGAGGAACTTCGAGAGGAGATGGAAGGTAGTCTACAACTCCATTAAGAACGTTTTGAACTCCCTTATTCTTGAAAGCGGAACCACAGAATGCAGGGAAAAAATCTAGAGCGATGGTGCCCTTTCGGATGCACTTCTTAATAGTCGCGATGTCAGGAATATTCCCTTCAAGGTAAGATTCCATCACTTCATCATCCTGCTCCACGGCAGTGTCAATGAGCTCATCGTGATACTTCTGAGCGATTTCCTTGAGATCTTCTGGAATCTCGGTGATTTCAAAGTTTTCAGGCAAACCAGTGTCGTCCCAAATAAAAGCCTTCATTTCGAGGACATCGACAACTCCCACAAAGGAATCCTCAAAACCAATCGGGATCGTCATGACGAGCGGCTTGGCACCAAGAATATCCTTGGTCTGCTGAATGACGCTGAAAAAGTCAGCGCCGATGCGGTCGAGCTTGTTGACGAAGATGATCCGAGCAACTTCCGAGTCGTTCGCGTAGCGCCAGTTCGTCTCGGACTGAGGCTCAACGCCTCCAGATCCACAGAAAACACCGACACCGCCGTCGAGCACTTTCAAAGAACGATAAACTTCAATTGTAAAGTCAACGTGTCCCGGCGTGTCGATAATGTTCATCCGGTGGTCATCCCAGAAACAAGTAGTGGCAGCGGACTGAATCGTAATCCCCCGCTCTGCTTCCTGCTCCATGAAGTCCGTGGTGGACTCACCATCGTGAACCTCACCGGTCTTGTGAATCTTACCAGTGAGCTTAAGAATCCGCTCGGTGGTGGTGGTCTTTCCAGCATCAACGTGTGCGAAGATGCCGATGTTCCGGTATTTGCTGAGATCAATCATGATGTAATGTCTAGGGAAGGATCGCGGTTTATGCCGGCAGTCGGTCTTTTGTCGAGCTTAGAGCGCGACTTTTTCACCTTTTTCTCTTCTTTCTAAAAAGATGATTAGTCGGTGATTTTCAGCTGAATCTCTTTATAAAAAACCGTACTCTTGGGGTCATGGGCCTGGAAAGCGATCGTTCCCCGACCCAGCTTGCGCCCTTTTGTGTTGGCACTTGGCCCTTCCCAATCTTTCGGCTCCGTAAATTCCACCGTTGTTTCTCCGTTCACCTTGAGGATAATTTTGCTTCCTTTTACGATGATATGGTAGTCGAACCACACCTCGTCCTTGCTCACTGCTTCCTTGATCCGTAGGTTAACGGTGCCCTTGCTTACTTCCACAAACGGAGCCTGCTTCTGAGTGGGATCGACCCAGAGATTAACCACGCCATATAGGCTCCCCGTCCTCTTGGGATCAACTTGGGTGGAATTAACTTGGGCTTCGTAGCCCTTCTCCGGCCAGCCTTCTTTTTGGTATTGGGTGGCAAAGTAGACTCCTGAGTTCGATCCAAAAGTGGTCTTGGCCTTGAGCTTTAGCTCGAAATTCCGGAACGCAACATTTCCGTCTTTTCCGACATAGAAAAGGTGGGCCCGGTCCCCGGTCACCTTCAATTCGCCGTTCGCTTCCACCGAAAAGGCGGCCGGATTATCTTCGCTGGGCTTCCAACCTTCGAGGGTCTTGCCATCGAAGATGGAGACAAAACCATCCTGCGCCACTATGGACCCAGCAGCACAGAGGCTACCTACCACTAAAAGTATCAACTTAGACATCGGCGACAGCTTAGGAGGAAGTAAGAAGACGAACAATAAAGAAAAGTCCATCAATATTAGGTCTTCCCCGCCCAACTAAGATCCTTTCGACCGCAAACTCCTAGTAGAATAGTGCGAGCCTATTCAGTCCGCGATACTCGTCTCAAATCTCGCCGGATTTTCCTCTTTCCACAATTTCCAGCACGCCAGGAATCCGGGCGCGAAGTCTTCCGGGACCCCATTCACCCAGGCCTCGATTTGCTCCATCGTGAACCACTCACCATATTCGATTTCGACGCAAGGGAAACGGACTTTTTCTTGGGCAAGGGTGGCGTAGACTCGGACGTGCTCCCAGCCGGTGTTAGCGTGGGCTCCTAGCTTACCCACTTCTTTAAGGTCGTGATCTTCGAGGCCGAGTTCTTCGGCAAGTTCGCGCGTGGCGCACGCGGCGTAATCCTCGCCCGAATCGACATGACCCGCCGCGCTCGAATCCCAGAGGCCGGGGCATTTATCTTTAAGGCGGGAGCGCTTTTGCAAGAAGATTTCACGGTGTTTATTGAGCACAAAGATGTGGACCGCCCGATGCGTGAGATCATCGCGGTGGATAACATCGCGACGCTCGGAGCGGATCACCTCGTCGTTTTCATCGACCACATCGAGTATCTCGCCCGCACCCTGCCCTTCTTCCTTTTTAAAAAAGGGATCGGCAAGACGAGTAAGTGAGACCCAATCAGCGAGAGTGAGTTCCTCGGCTCGTGCGGTGGGGCTGAGACTGAGTTCCGAGCTGGCGGTCTCCCAGTCGATCCCATCAGGGAGATTTTTGCGGAGCTGCTTCCTGCGCTGGGCAAAACCACGGCGAACGAGTTCGTCGAAAAGCTTACGATCATGCACCGGAAGCCTGGCCTGTCGCGGCTCGAGGCTCATCACGGTGGAATCGATCAGCGGTTTGGGAAAAAAGCAGCTTGGTGGGACAATTTTCACCCGGGCTCCCTCCCACTCGCACTGCATCCGGAGGGTGAGCACGCCGTAGTCCTTGCACTTGGGTCCTGCCAGGATTCGGTCGATCATCTCCTTCTGGAGCATCAGAATCGCTTTCGTAAAAGGTGACGGGCCCTTGAGAAAGTTCCGCAAAATAGCCCCGCCGGCCGAGTAGGGAAGATTCCCCAGCAGTTTGATATTTTTACAAGCAAAGAAGCGGCGCACATCAATGCGCACCGCGTCCTCACAAATGACAGTCACTTCGGGATGATCGCCAAAGCGTCTAATCAAGTATTCCGCAAGCCTACGGTCATATTCGACTAGGATAATACGAGCCACTTTCCCAATGAGATGCTCCGTGAGCGCGCCGGTTCCCGGTCCCACCTCCACGACAGTATCGCCCGGCTGCGGATCGAGAAGATTGACAATCCCCTCCGCCGTATTTTGATCAACGAGGAAGTTTTGCCCCAACTTGCGCGAGGGCGTCACCCCGACTTCAGCGAGGACTTCTTTCAATTCAGTGAGGGTCACAGTGCTCCTTTCAATTGCATGGAGCCTTGTTGTCCATTAAATTCAGTCGGGAAGATGACTTACGCCACTGCCATTACCATTCTGCGCCTTTTTCTGGTGCCGGTCTTTTGCGTGCTCGCAATCCGCTACGGCGACAGTGTGTCCTCAGGTTCTCCCAATGAAACAACGCGCTGGCTCGCAGTGGGAACTTACATCGTCGCAGCAGCGATGGACGGGATCGATGGCTGGGTCGCCCGCCGCTTTAATCAAAAATCCCTCATCGGTTCCATCCTCGATCCCCTCACCGACAAAGCTCTCCTCCTCACCGGCCTTATCACCCTGACCTTGGTGGACTGGGGCCAGGATTGGCGTCTTCCGATGTGGTTCCTCGTCCTCGTCATCGCGCGCGACATCGAAATCATCGTTGGCATTTGGATTCTTTATTTCATCAATCGTCGGGTCCCCATCAAGCCTCATTGGACCGGCAAAGTCTGCACCTTGACTCAAATGATCGCCCTCGGCTGGGTCATGCTCAAGCTCTTCAACCTCTCCCCCCTCTACCCCACCATCGTTGCTGCCGTCTTCACGATCTGGTCGGGCCATGCCTATTTTTGTGAGGGACTACGTCAACTGAGAGAGATTAAAAGAGAAGACGCTTAGCCACTTGCAGTTTCCGATCACAAATCTACTCTCCTGAACCTCGCTAAAATAACAGGGAGTAAATGTCATCCCTCCGCCTCTCACGGAAAATCATCAAGACGCCACCACCATGCACCGAGCTCTATTTTTCTTCTTCATCCTCTCCGCTCAAACCGTTCTCGGACAATTCTCCCTCGGAGAAAAAGAAACGACCGCCAAGGTCACGCCGGAATACTCCGCAGTGGAGCCAGGGGATTTATTCAAGGTCGCCTTCACCCTCAACCACGCCGAACATTTTCACAGCTACTTCAAGAACGCCGGAGTGGTCGGCTCCCCTCCCTCGGTGACATGGGAACTTCCTGATGGTTTGAGAGCAGGTAAACTCCTCTTTCCGCAACCGGCCGCGATCAGAACAATGGTCGGAGGGGTTGATGCCACCCTTTATGGATATGACGGCGAAGCAACCTTCGTTGTGAAAATCGAGGCTTCCGAAGACCTCAAGGTCGGTTCGGAATACGAGATCAAGGGAAGCTTCGACTGGCAGGAATGTGATGACAAGTCCTGCCTCATGGGCAGCCACGACTTCTCCTTTAAGGTTACCGCCAGAGAGGAATCCCTCCCCATCAAAGCTAACGAGGATTTTTTTGAAGTTGCTAGCACCGCGCTCCCGCAGGACGGCTCGGCATGGGGCGCTCTCGCCACGGAAAAGGAGGGAAAGATATCCCTTGAGATCATCTTCCCAGAGGGAATCGAGATCGGGGAGCCCGTCTACTTCTTCTCCACCGATCAACAAATCGATTCGCAGGCTCCCCAAGAAGAAGGAGCGCTCAATAAAGAGGGACACTACGTAATGACCCTCCAGCGAAACCAGGGCACAAAAGGACTCGCAATTGACGCCGGTGAAGTAGGCGAGTCAATCAAAGGCCTCTTTACCTTCAGCGATGGATTCGGATCGTCGAGCGTCGAGATTAGTGCCCCGCTGCCCAGCGGCGCCACAAGCGGAAGTGACACCACAGGCGAAACACTCTCAGCTTTTGTTCCTGCAACGGCAGCTGACCGTAAAGCCGGACTCGAAGTATACGACGCTAATGTTCTCCCGGAAGTAGTCGACCCTGGTGGAAGTAAAGAAAAGGAAGTCACTTTCCTTTCTTCCCTTTGGCTCGTCTTTCTTGGCGGACTCATTTTGAACCTCATGCCCTGTGTCTTCCCGGTCCTCGGACTCAAGATCATGGGCTTCGTCGCCCAAGCTGGTGAGGACGAAAAGAAGATCAAAATTCACGGCATGGTTTTCGGTCTGGGCCTCCTCATCACGATGTGGATTCTCGCAGCCGTCATCATTTCACTAAAGCTCAATTGGGGAGAGCAACTTTCGGAACCAGTTTTCCTTGGAACGATGATCGTCGTCTTCTTTCTCATGGGTCTGAATCTCTTCGGTCTCTTCGAATTTGGCTCTAAAATGACCAGTGTGGGAGGAGAACTCCAGTCGAAGAAAGGTTACTCCGGCTCCTTTTTCTCAGGAGTGCTTACCACCTTGGTTGCCACACCTTGCTCCGGCCCCTTCCTTGGAGCCGTGATGGCTTTCGCGCTTTCACAGGAAAACCGAGGCATTCAATTTGCCGTCTTCACGGTCTTTGGTCTCGGGATCGCCTCCCCTTACGTCATTCTCTCTCTCTTCCCAGCTCTCATTAAAAAGCTCCCTCGTCCTGGAGCTTGGATGGAAACATTCAAACAGGTCATGGCCTTCTTCGTCTTCGCAACCGTCGTCTTCTTCATGAAAGGCTACCTCAAAATCGTTGGAGAAGATCACTTCAATATCTTCCTCTTCGCCCTCTGTCTGATCGGATTGGGAGTTTACCTTTACGGCCGTTACGGCACGCCAACAATCGCGAAAACCAAACGTCTTGTCACGGGATACGGCCTTGCCGGCCTCATGACCTTCGGAGGTCTTGCCTGGGCTTACTCCACCGCAAAGCCACCAAAACAGGGTCTCGCCTGGCACGAATGGTATCCCGGTATTATGGAGATTTCTCGACCGAAAGGGCGTATCATTTGGCTAGATTACACCGCCGATTGGTGAGCAACTTGTAAAGTGAATGAGAGCCGTGTGTTCTCAAACAAAGAAGTCCTGGCCAAGCTAAAAGAACTCAACGTTCTTCTCATTAAAGCCGATAATACAAAACGCCTTCAAACGATCAGTGACGATTTCCCTCGTTACGGCCGCGTTGCTCTTCCTGTCAACGTGATCGCCCCAGCTGATCCCAATGCTCCTGTTATCGTCATGCCCGAAGTTTTTGGTCCCGAGGAAGCTCTGAAGGCACTCGAAGAAGCTGCCAAAGCCTCAAGGTAAGACCATACTATCTTCGCTTGTCATTATCGACAATCCTCCTATTTTTGCGTTGTGGCTTTCCTCGAACTTCGTGACTTAAAAACTCACTTCCCCGTCCCGGGAAGTGGTCTCTTTTCCTCGACGAGCGATGTCATCAAAGCAGTCGACGGAGTCACATTAAAAGTTGAAAAAGGATCGATCCTCGGTTTGGTCGGCGAGTCTGGGTGTGGTAAATCCACTCTATCACGCACCGTGATGCAGCTGCAACCTGCCACCAGCGGGACGGTCATTCTGGATGGGGAAAACCTCACCGATCTTCAACGTAACGAAGTCCGCATGCGCCGTCTCGATTTTCAGATGATCTTTCAAGATCCCTATGCGTCCCTCAACCCGCGCATGACCGTCTATTCGACACTCGCTGAGGCCATTTGCCAGCGCCACCCGAACCTAAAAAAGGATCGTCCTACTCTCACACAAAAAGTGAGCCAGCTCATGGCTACCGTCGGCCTAGATTCTCGCTACATGCGAAAATATCCCCACGAATTTTCCGGCGGTCAGCGCCAGCGCATCGCCATCGCCCGCGCCCTCGCCCCCGAGCCCAAACTCATCATCGCCGATGAGCCCGTCTCCGCTCTCGACGTCTCCATCCAGTCCCAAATACTCAATCTACTTCTGGATCTCCGGAACGATCTTGGACTGACTATGATTTTCATCTCGCATGACCTATCGGTTGTGCGCTACATCGCTGACGACATTGCAGTCATGTATGGCGGAAAAATCGTAGAATACGGAAATGGAGAAGAAGTCTTCCACAATCCGAAAGACGAGTATACCAAGCGCCTTCTCTCTGCCATTCCGCACTTTAACGCCACTGCCTAATTCACCATGGACTACCTAGTTTACAAGATTATCCACATCGTTGGCCTCATGGGCCTCTTTTCTGCCATGGGTGGCCTAATCGGAGCAGACGTGCGCAAGCCTGCAACCTTAGGTATTTACGGTATGATCCATGGTATTTCTCTTCTGGCACTTTTTGTAAGTGGATTCGGTCTCCAAGCTAAGTTGGGCTTAGGCTTTCCAATCTGGTTGATCGCTAAAATCATCATTTGGGCCTTGATGGGTGGAATGATTGTCGTTCTTAAAAGACGCCTCATTCCAGTGGGCCAAGCGTGGATCCTCATGATCGTCCTCGGTGGCGTCGCCGCCTACTTGGCGATCTACAAGCCATTCTAGACTTTGTGGTTTAGCGTAGAATCAAACGTGTATCTGCGTCTTATTCACAGTCACTCACAGAGAAAAAGGCCCGCCGGATAAAACCAAGCGGGCCTTTTGTGAATAAGCTGTGGAGCGATCTTTACATCACCTGATGCTTCCCAGGGATAGGCGCAGGATAGAGTCCATCGGGACCAGGCTTTGGTCCTGGATCAGCATCCCAGCCAAGGGTTTTCGGCATCGTGCTAAGGCCATTGGCAAGAGCATCATCATACTTGATCTCCTTCCCTGAATAGGTCACCATACGACCTAAGATCGCCGTCATTGTGCTCGCTGCGGTATAATAAGCATTGTTGATCGGCTTGTCCTCACGGATGTGCTTGTAAAGAACATCGTGCTCAGTCTGGTAAGGGTCATTATTTTCCCCTTTGAAGCGCCAAATCGTCTTCCCGTTCCTATCAAGAATGCGCCCCGGCATCGCGCGACCATTCTGTGCCCCAATGACCTCAGTCACCCGATTCATCGCACCACGCTGGTGACGACACTGGGAGTTCATGACGGTTCCATCGGCATAGGTATACTCGACGTAGTGGTGGTCAAAAATTTCCCCGGTTTCCGGTCCAATCCGGACTTGGCGCCCACCCATCCCTTGGGCTTTCATGGGAGGTCCACCTTTAAACCAGTTCATCACATCAAGGTTATGAACATGCTGTTCCACGATGTGATCACCGCACAGCCAGTTAAAGTAATACCAGTTGCGCATCTGATACTCCATCTCAGTCATTCCCTCGGCGCGCTTACGAACCCAAACTCCCCCACCATTCCAGTATACCTGTGCTGAGGTCATCTCCCCGATGACACCGCTCTTAATTTGCTCCAGAGTTTCGATGTAACTGTTTTGGTAACGACGCTGAAGTCCGCACACCACTTTGAGATTCTTCTCGTCGGCTTTCTTGGCAGCCGCAAGAACCCTGCGGATTCCCGGAGCATCGACCGCAACGGGCTTCTCCATGAACACGTGCTTTCCTTGCTCTACCGCATATTCGAAATGCTCGGGACGGAAACCCGGAGTGGTGGCCAAAATAACAACCTCGGCCGCGTCGATCGCCGCCCGATAGCCATCAAATCCATCAAAAATCCGCTCTGCAGGCACATCGACCCGCTCTTTAAACCGCTCCTTAAGTCCCGCCACAGCACGCTCGGCATTGTCACGAAAGGCATCCGCCACCGCGACGATTTTAGTACCTCCGGCATTAAGAGTCTGAGTGGCGGCCCCTTGGCCTCGGCCACCGGCGCCGATGACAGCGACTTTGATCTCGTCGCTCCCGCCCGCTTGCGCGAAACTGGAGAACGGTAGAGTGGCGGCGAGAGCGCCCCCTGTTTTCAGGAGCTTCCGGCGATTAGGTTGCATGTTTTCAGTCATAAAAATTTTTGAAGGTTAATTGAATTTTTGAAGGCTAATTGTATACGTTCATTGAGTTAAATTTCTAACGAAGAAGTTCATTTTCGTAAACGACCGTGAATCCCGCCTGATTAAGCATGGAAGCCCCAAACTCAAGATCCTCCAAATGCAGCGCCAGTAGTGAGCGGCCTTGGTGTTGTGTCATCAGCGAAAAGGCGTAATCGAGATTTGTCTCAGCCTCATAGAGCGTCATGAGACATTTCTTGAGCCCCTCGCCCGATTCCAGCATTCGGATCACCACAAGCTCGGAAAGCGTGAACGCAATTCCCTGCTCCATAAGAAGCTCCTCGGCGGCATCGGGATCACTCAGGATGAGGCGTGCCACCGTGGCATCACGCGAATCCTGAACCGACAGACCGATAACATTGATCTTCCGACGATCAAGCAATCTGGCCAGCGAACTGAAGGCCCCCACTCGATTCGGCAACATTACCGAAAATTGGCGAACGTAATTCCGTTTGGGGTTAACTTCCTCTGCGACAGCCATGCTTAAAATGAATAGCGGAAGGGGGTTGATGAATCAATGAACTTGTCTCTCAGCCGAAAATGAGGTCTTCAAGGGCCGTGACTGATGACTTCCTCACCCGCTTTGGTGGAATCGCCCGCCTCTATGGAATTTCCGCTTTGGAGAAATTTTCCCACAGCCATGTCATGATCATCGGTCTCGGCGGCGTCGGGTCCTGGGTCGTCGAGGCCCTCGCCCGCTCTGGCGTGGGCACCTTTTCTCTCGTTGACCTCGATGACGTCTGCCAAACAAACGTCAACCGCCATATCCACGCCCTCACCCACACGGTGGGCCAATCAAAAACCACTGCCCTTACCGAGCGAGTCGGCGCAATCAATCCAGAAGCCACCCTAATCGAACATCATTGTTTCTATGGCGAAGAAAACGCCAACGCGATTTTGACAGAAAAAAAACCTAATCTTGTGATCGACGCCATCGATAGTAGCCGCTCCAAGATTCACCTCCTCGCCACCTGCAGGGACCTTGGGATCCCCGTTATTACCAGCGGAGCAGCCGGAGGGAAAATCGATGCCTCAAAAGTTCAAATCGATGACTTATCGAGAGTCCACGGTGACTCGCTCCTCAATGGAGTTCGCAGGCAACTGCGCGGCCGCTATCGCTTCCCTCAAGCGACTAAAAAGGGAGGCAAGTTTGGCATTCCCGCCGTCTTTTCCCCCGAAGAGCGCTTGTTTGCGCAGTGTGATGGCTCCACCTCCACAGACCGCCCTGAAAATCATACCGGCGGAATCAGATGTGACGCTGGCTATGGCGCAGCCACCCATCTTACCGCAACCTTTGGTAACCTCGCCGCCGGCTGGGCACTCCAGCAGTTGGCCGAGTAATCGACCAAAAAAAAAGCGACTCCACTTCGGAATCGCCTTTAAAAATTATCGTGAACCGCCTAGTTGACGCCTTTCTTGGACATCTTGGTTCCCTTAGTAGCGCCTTGACGGGCTTTGAAGCGAGGGTTTGTTTTGTTGATCACGTAAAGGGTTCCTTTACGTTTGACTACTTGACAGTCTACGTGGCGGCGCTTGGCGGAGGCGAGGGAAGAAAGAACTTTCATAAAAACCGTAGGTTTGTGCGAGGGCGCAGACTAGTGTGCACCTTCCCCATGTAAAGCCCATTCCTAAGAAAAAATCGGTGTTCAAAAGAAAAGCTTCATGGTTCACTCTCTTACGCCGATTGGCAATGTCGCTCAATGTCAGAATCCTACTTTCAAGAAACGGTCAACGCTCCCGAGACTCCGCTCGATCTCACTCTGCGCCCTCCCGGTTTCGATGACTTCCACGGCCAGGAAAAGGTCACCGAACGCCTGATGCTTATGGTGGAGGCAGCTAAGAAGCGCGATGACGTCCTTGAACACATTCTTCTCTCCGGCCCTCCAGGTTTGGGAAAAACGACTCTGGCTAATATTGTTTCCACCGCCGTGGGCTCCACACTCCACACCACGTCAGGCCCCCAGATTGAAAAAGCGGGCGATCTCGCGGGTATCCTGACCAATCTCCAGCGTGGCGACATATTGTTCATCGACGAAATCCACCGTCTTCACCCGGCCATCGAGGAATATCTTTACCCAGCCATGGAAGACTTCCGACTCGATATTATCATCGACTCAGGACCTTCCGCTCGCTCCATCCAGCTTCAGCTTCCCAAATTCACCCTCGTCGGCGCCACCACCCGCTCGGGCATGCTCACTGCACCCCTGCGCTCTCGCTTCGGTCTTCTCAACCGACTCGACTATTACACCAACGAGCAACTCGCTTTTATTATCGAGCGTTCGGCTTCGATCCTAGATCTCGAAATCAACCCGGAAGGCGCGAGTGAAATTGCCCGTCGGTCACGCGGAACCCCGCGCATCGCCAACAATCTCCTCCGCTGGGTTCGGGATTACACTCAGATTCGAGCCAATGGAAAGATCGATGCCAAGACTGCCTCCGACGGCCTCGCCATGATCGAAATCGACCAAGACGGCCTCGATGAAATGGACAAGCGCCTCCTCGAAGCACTGATTTATAAGTTCAACGGCGGACCCGTAGGACTTTCGTCCATCGCCGTCTCAGTCGGAGAAGACGCCTCAACCTTGGAAGAAGTCCACGAGCCTTTCCTCATCATGCAAGGTTTTCTCAAACGGACCCCCCGGGGCCGGGTCGCCATGCCAGCTGCCTACACCAAAATTGGAGCCGAACTCCCTCCCGCTCCCGGCGGCCAACAAAACCTACTTTAAATGCCAAAACTCTACGAAAACCTTCTCGAGCGCGCCCGAGCCTCCGGCCTTCGACGCACCAAGGCCCTGGAAGCTATTCTCACCTGCCTCGCCGATCACAATCGCCCGATGACTCTCGCCGATCTGAGCAGCTGCGGTCATCTCTCCAAGCAATGTGACCAGACCACCGTATTCCGGCTCCTTCAGCGTCTCAGCGATAAAGGAATCGTGCGCCGCCTCGGCCTTCACGAGCGCGCTGCCTACTTCGCCCTCCTCATCCCCGGGACCCACCGCGACTACCTGATTTGCACCGAGTGCGGCAGCATCGAGGCCATCGAAGCTCCCTGCCCCGTTCATCAGCTCGAAGAAGAAATCCGCCAAGAAACGGGATTCCAAAATCTCTACCACGAGCTCGAATTCTTCGGCACCTGCCCGAAATGCGCATCCGCCCAGTCCTGATCTCCCTCAAATCACGCGATAAGAGTCACGGAACTCGATCGAGCCACTTCTGATCCCGATAGCGTAATTCATAGTTCTCCGGGTAGATTAATTCCACGTGCCTCACTTTTTGCGACAACTCATCAGCCAAATGCTCTACCGCTCCCATCACACTTCCCTGATGGAGCGTCCCCCACTTTCCCCGGCGCTGCCCTGCCCCCGCTAGCTTCTTCCCATTCGAGACGATGTCCCAGCGCACTAGCTTCTTAAAGCAAGCCGCCGACTTGTTCTCGGAGTCCTCTCCCGTAAGGTCACAGTCGACACCGCTTTTTCGAAGCGCCAACACCACAAATTTATGAATGGCACAGTAGATTTCGGCGCCTCGCATCGAAGTCGCTTTTTCACTCCTCGGTATCACCAGCGTGTAGGTCGAGTCCTTTCGGTGATCGACGATTCCTCCACCCGTCCAGCGTCTTACATACGAGACTTCGTTTCCAAAAAGCCGCTGGGCTTCGGCGAGACTTTGAAAATACCCCAAACTCACCCAATCGCCGTCCCAATCATAGATTCGCAAAATAGGCCCCTCCGCGGTTTGGGTCGTGAGCCACTCATCCACCGCCATGTTTTCAGGACCGGATCGAGCGACCGAATCCTTCCAAACGCGGAGAACTTCAAAAAGCATATTCACATCACACTCCCGCTTGCGCGCGGGGCAAGCCAAAGTAACATCAAAATATGAATTTCTCGCCTAAGCCGAATGTTGCTCTTCTTATCGTGGGGCACGGTTCGACGGAAAACCCGGATTCCTCCACCCCTTACTTTGATCACGCGAAGGAGATTCGCGCCCGCGGAGTCTTCGCCGAGGTGCATTGCTGCTTTTGGAAAGAGGAACCCTCGATGCGTGAAGCTCTTTACATGATCGATGCGGACGAGGTCTACATCGTGCCCGACTTCATCAGCGAAGGATACTTCACCCAAGAAGTGATCCCTCGTGAGTTCGAACTCGATGGACCGACCACGAAGATCCACGGAAAGACGCTGCACTACTGCGATCCTGTCGGCATTCATCCTTCGATGACTTCACTCATTCTCCAACGGACCGAGGAAGTCGCACCCGGATTACCGCAGGAAGAATCAACCCTTTTCATCGTGGGCCATGGCACGGGCCTGAATAAGAATTCTACCAAAGCGATCAGAGACCAGGTCGAGCTGATCAAAACGCTGCCGGAATGCCGTTTCGCTGCGGTGTATGATACTTACATGGAAGAGCCTCCCTTCATCGCAGACTGGGCGAAGATGACCGAAACTGAGAATGCCGTCGTGGTCCCCTTCTTCATCGCTGATGGCCTCCACAGCTACCAAGACATCCCGATGATGCTGGGCTTTGAAAAAGAAGAGGGCCTCGCCGCGAGCCAGAAAGAAATCTTCCGCCACAATCCCTACTACATCCGCAAAAAGACGCTCTACTACTCCTCGGCAATCGGCGTCGAGCCGATGATGGCCGATGTCATTCTCGATCTCGTCACCTCATTTGATAGCGCCCACCTTTCCTGATCCAGCCTATCCGAACTCCCCCTCATCCAAGATTAGTAAAATTGGCAAGATTTGCGCCCTCTCCCCTCCAATCCACCTCATGTCTCTCAATCAAACTTTCGCTGACGCCCTCGACCAAGGAATCAATCAGATCGGTCAGCTGCGTATTCTAACAGATCACCACGCCGCTTCATTTATTCTTTGCCATCTCGATGATGAGGAAAAAGTGACCTCCGGCGATTTCTCGGATCTCACTCAGCACGACCACCCGGATTCCGCCCGTGAACTTGGCCTCTACACTCCTGAGGGAGAATATCGCTTCACCAAAGGCGAGATTTCCCTTCCCAGCGGCTGGGTCATTCTCCTGGATAAGGTGGCCCAACTCCGCCGCGCGCTCGATCTTTTTTATCCCGCCTCGCTCGGTCTTTGGAACGCTTGGAAAAAGGACGAGATCCGCACCCAGAATCTCCGCGATAAGCTGAATCGACAGACTGGCATGTATCGCCACAGCCAGAATGTTTCAGACCTCGGCGCCCAGCACCTCGTCAAAACCCTCTGCGGGCCTACCAACAAGTGCGTGAAGAAAATTCTTTGGCAACTCGATAACGACACCCCACTCGAAGCAAGCGAAGCCTCTCAATTTGATGGCACCCTCCCTGGAGGAAAGGCCATCCCTCTCGTCTGCCAAGAAGCCTGCAACTTCTTCGTCGCCCAATGCCGCAAGCAGTCTAAGAAGGAGTTTGAGGAGTCGCAGGACTAGACTCTGCCAATCTTCATGCAGGCTTCGGGCGATGGACCCTCATCTTCGTCGATCCAAAAATCCACGGAAATCCGCACCCAAATACCGCAAGCTCCTCATTCCTCTCAATCGCCCAAAAACCTTTCTTCAATAGAAAACCATTGCCTTTCTCAGCTTCTCCAGTCGAAATCTCTTCCGCATGGCAGATTCCCCCGCACTCGTCGTTCTCGCAGCAGGAATGGGCTCCCGATATGGAGGCCTTAAACAAATGGATCCCATGGGCCCAAATGGTGAGACCGTCCTCGACTACTCGGTCTTCGATGCCATACGCGCTGGATTTTCCAAAGTGATCTTCGTCATTCGTAAAGACTTCGCCGAGGCCTTCCACGAATCTGTCGGTGGCAAGTTTTCGAGGCAAATCGAAGTCGCCTATGCTTTCCAAGAACTCGACGACCTCCCCGAGGGATTCTCCGTCCCCGAAGGTCGCGAAAAACCTTGGGGCACAGCCCACGCCATCCGTGCCGCGCGTCACGAAATCGACCGCCCGTTTGCCGTCATCAATGCCGACGACTTTTATGGAAAAGATGCCTACAGGCAGGCTGCCTCATTCCTAACCAGCAATTCCATCGACAACGACAAGGAGCATTACGGTCTCGTCGGTTACCAGATCGCCAACACCCTTTCCGACCACGGTTCCGTCAATCGCGGTATTTGCCAGACGACCGACAATCTTCTCGGAGGAGTCGAAGAAGTCATCAATATCTTCCGCAAAAATGACAACGAAATCGAAGGCCGCGCCCTCAATAACGAGGCTTGTCTCATCGAAGAGGACACCATCGTTTCTATGAATCTCTGGGGGTTCCCTATCCGCTTTCTCGACCAACTTGAAGTGCACTTCATCAGGTTCCTCAAGGAGAACGGCACCAAGCTCAAGAGTGAGTGCTACATCCCAACCGTCGTCGATAATCTCATCGCCGATGGTACTGCAGCCTGCCATGTTCTCGAAACCTTATCCTCCTGGTTCGGCGTCACCTACCCCGAAGACAAGCCACACGTGGTCCAGAGCATCCAAACTCTCGTCGACAGCGGGGAATATCCCAGTCCCCTCGTTTAACTAAAACAACATCCCCTGAGGCGCTCGATCTACTTCAGGCCGCGGAGAAATTGGAGGACGGGCCTTGGCCTTTTTCTCACTAACTCCGAGTGTGGCGATTTCATAGACCACGCGCTTCCGGCCCTTCCCAGTAGAAGCCTCCGTCCGGACAATGCGTGTTCCGAGCACTTTTTCCATCATTTGCACCTCCATGCGAACGGCATTGGGATAGTTTTGATAAACATCGGCAAGCGGAGTATGAAATTCTTCGATCCGAAAACCAGTCTCAGAATCATAGTGACAGCGACTAAACCAGCCCTCTTTATCGCGAAGATCAGCAAGGCGAGTCGCTTTTTCTACCATCGATTTCCCAGCCCGAACCTTCGGCTGCCAGCGATCGAGCAATTTTTGAAAATGATGAAAGAGAAGCTTTTCCGGAGCCGCTTCTCCATAGAGTGCCTTCACACCCTCTAAAACCGACAAGCCCAACTCTGACCCAGCTTGTGGAAAAAGTGGATCACACTTCTTGGTCAGTCGATAGAGCTTCTCAGGACGACCCACTTCCTTCCTGGCCCTTGGAACACGCCACTCTTCGAGATAGCCCATCGCAGTGAGCTTCAAGCAATGCTGCTTGATCCCCATATAGCTCTTTCCCAACTCACGGGAGAGATCAGAAATAGGCAACCCATCGGATCGCTTAAGCGATGCCAAAATATCGGCATACGAAGCGCGCATTGTATCACGATGAGCCTGCTGAAACATAAGAAGAACAAAAAATTAGCACAATCGAATATTTAAGACTACCAAAATATTGGAGATACCCCTTTTGACAAGTGGCCAAAGACAACTATACTCAAAATATCTTGAACGAATTGGCCTTCAAATCAGCAGCGCCGGGATACTGGGCAGATGAGAACGTTTCACCAGAAGACTGGAATTCCCACACCTGGCAGCTAAAGAATTGCGTCAAATCGCTGGAGCAAATCGAAAAACACCTAACGCTTTCCGAAGAAGAACGCGCAGGAATTCTCCTCACCGGAACCAAGCTGGCGACATCGGTGACGCCCCATTTTTTTAATCTCATTCACCCCACGGATCCTGGATGCCCAATCCGACGTCAGGTCATTCCGCGGATCGAGGAAACCTATGTCGATCCCGCTGACATGAAGGACCCCTGCGGCGAAGATTCCCACATGCCGGTTCCCGGCTTGGTTCACCGCTACCCGGATCGCGTCCTCTTTCTCGTGACCGACCGCTGCGCTTCCTACTGCCGCTACTGCACAAGGTCCCGGGTCGTCTCTGGCGTTTCCGATCAGAAACTTGAGATTCAGTGGGACCAAGCGATCGAGTATCTCAAAAAAACTCCGCAGGTCCGCGACGTCCTCTTATCAGGAGGAGATCCCCTTTTATTCTCAGATAACAAGCTCGAGAAACTCCTCACGAGACTCCGCGAGATTCCGCACATCCAGTTCCTGAGAATCGGATCACGCATCCCCATCTTCCTTCCCCAGCGGATCACGCCTGCCCTTTGCGACATGCTCAAACAGTTTCACCCCCTCTTCATTTCCATCCACAGCAACCACCCGGATGAACTCACGAGTGAAGTTCGCGATGGTCTCGGACGCCTGGCAGATTCCGGGATTCAGATGGGAAACCAATCCGTCCTCCTCAAGGACATCAACGACTCGGTCGAAATTCAGCGAGACCTCGTGCACAAGCTGCTCATGTGCCGCGTTCGCCCTTACTATCTTTATCAAGCCGATCTCATCGAAGGAACAAAGCACCTCCGTACTGGAATCAACAAGGGGCTTGAAATCATCGAGGGCCTACGCGGCCATACCACAGGCTACGGCATCCCACAATATGTCGTCGATGGTCCAGGCGGCGGCGGGAAGATCCCTCTCAATCCGGAATACGTCTTGGATAAAAATCCCGAACGCCTAATCCTCCGTAACTACGAAGGCAAAAAATTCGTCTATCCGGAGCCCATTGAATCTAAGATTCCAACGAGCTAGTTTTCGCTCTTTATCGGATCAGGCGCCAGCCATTGAAATGACTCCATCGATCTCAGGACCGCAAAAATTATAAGCGAGACCAGACAAAACCAGAGCCAGTTTTGATGAAACTGCGGACCGGGAAACGTGGGATATTTTTCTTTGAGGGCCATCCAAAATATAAGCGGGAGCCCAATGAGGACCACTAAGACAAACCAAGCGTGATTTCCTAACGCATCGATCCAGCGGAAATGAACAAGTGCATCGGCCGCCCGCGTCCCACCACAACCAGGACACTGGAAACCCGTGAGCGAAAGAAGCGGACAGCTCGGCATCGAATCAGCCAAGCTTGGATAGATAAATCGAAAAACGACCAGAAGTAGAATGGTTAAGGGAACGACCAAGACAAAGCGAGGCCAGCCCGGTTTGTCTTCAGTGAGCATTCTCTCCTGCATCCTCCACCTGTCGCTGCGACTCTTCAATCCTCTCTTGATTCTCCGACTGCTGGCGTTCCATATTCTCTATGATTTCCTGAATTCCCCCATCTGTTGCATTAAGCACGAAAACGACGAATCCAATCGTTACGAGAGAAAGCAAGCTGCCAATATATCCACAGATGAGGCCAGCCAAAGCTAGGCCCTTTCCCCCAACAGGATTCTGAAGTCCCGCGATTTTTTTCATCGCCATATGCCCACAAATCACCGCTGGAATTCCAAAAATAATTCCAACATACATGCAGCTTGAAACTAGCGCTAGAATTCCAAAAACCAAACTTGTAATCGCCAATCCACTCGTTGCGGGAGCTCCAGTATAAGATGCCGCCACTACCGCTGGATTTGTCTCCGGAGCCGCATAAGGAGACGCCGGAACTACCCCCGAACTAGGAGCTACCACTGAACTCGATGACGAAAGCTCCGCCACTTGTGAGAGCGGAAGCCATTCCGCCATTCCTTCACGCCACACCAAGTCGGTCGGATTTACTTGCCCAGAGGCGATACGTTGACGAAGAGTCGCCTCATCAAAAGGCCCCTCTTGCTGCCCCCCTTTTCCGTAATACCATTCGCCCATAATTACATTCCCATGATTTGATATCCCCCATCAACGTAGATGACCTGACCGGTAATCGAAGCAGCTCCCTCACTCGCAAGAAAGACGCCGGTAGACCCGAGCTCCTTTGGAGTGCAGGAACGCCCAAGCGGCGCATGATCTTCGTAGTGCTTGATCATTGTTCCAAATCCGGAAATTCCGCGAGCCGCGAGCGTCTGCACAGGCCCTGCGCTGATGCAATTCACGCGGATCTTTTTCGATCCCAGGTCAGATGCAAGATAACGAGTGGAAGCCTCCAAGCTCGCTTTCGCTACTCCCATCACGTTGTAGTGTGGGACCACCTTGGCAGCGCCATAGTAGGACATCGCTATGATGCTTCCACCCTCGGTCATCATCGGCGCAGCACGCTGAGCCAAGGCGACAAGTGAGTAAGCACTAATATCGTGGGAAATCGAATAAGCTTCACGAGTCGTGCTGACAAAGTCTCCTTCGAGAGCTTCTTTGGGGGCAAAGGCGACCGAGTGAAGAACAAGATCAATTTTATCGGTGTGCTTTTTGACGTTTGCGAAAAAGGTGTCGAGCTCTTCGTCACTCGTGACATCGCAAGGATACATCGCGACATCATCACCAAATGTTCCCGCGAGCTGCTCGACATTTCCCTTCAAACGCTCTCCTTGATAATTAAAAATCAAGGTCGCCCCGGCCTCCGCCCAAGCTTTAGCAATCGCCCACGCGATGCTCCGCTTATTTGCGACTCCAAAAACAATTGCGGTCTTTCCGCTCAATGGCTGGTTACTCATCAGCTCGAGCATCTCCCAGCAAGGCTGCTTTGACAATGCGAAAGACCTTCTACCACTCGGCCGGATCGAGACCGTAATAATCCTTAAGTTCACTATACACTTCCGGATAGCGCTCCCGAAGCTGCTTTCCCTTTTCGAAAAAGGTCTCCGTCCCAACCGCGAAAAACTCCGCCGGGTTCGTCGCGCCATATTTATCCAAAACTGTGCGTCCCCCCGCGTCCACCCGATCAACAAATTCCTTGTAAGCTTCCCCAAAGGCCTCCGCCCATTCGCGATAGTCCACTTTCGATTTCAAAATTGGAACTCCGGCACTCGCAGGGTTAGCTTGATCCAATTGATGAGAAAACTCATGTAAGACCACATTGCGTCCGTCGCCGGGATCCTCCCCACCTTTCACCACGCTCTTCCATGAGAGAACGATACTACCGGAACTCCAACTCTCACCCAAGCGCACTTGCTCATCACCACCGTGCCCTCTCGCTTGATAGGCTTCGGGATAAATAAGGACGCTTTTCAACATCGGGAAATAGTCGTGTTCACGCCCCACCAAAATCAAGGCCGCCTGAGCCATCACCACCAGCTTCATTTCATCGGTGATCTTTTCTAATTCTCCACAGGCCTCAAAGTTCTTTTCTGCCATGAGAACCTCGATAATTCCCTCTAATCGCTCTCTGACCTCGCGTGGTGCTTTCCGAACCAAGCGAGCCTTCTTGCCCAGAACTTTCCAATCGGCATCACTCAACTGAAGTCTGCGCAAATCTTCCCGATCCGCCATCTGCTGCAGACCACGAAACTTCCGAAGTATAACGACAGTCAAAAAAACGCCACCTACCATGAGGGCTATCCAGCCTAAAGGATCATTCATAGTTTTGATTCCATTGTATCAGCTCTTCGTAAGTCACACCACTTCCACCAAAAAGGTCGAGCGCGCTTCCGACGGTAGCATCGAGCCGACCGCCACTTGCTTCATTGATCAACTGCAAGTCGTCAAGCCCGCGGACCCCACCAGCATATGTAATCGGGCAGCCGCGCCACTTTCCCAGGAGAGCCACAAGTCCCTCGTCCACTCCGCCACAAATCCCTTCAACATCAGCAGCGTGAATCAAAAATTCGCCACAATAATCCGACAGCTCTTCGATCACCGAAAGCGTAATGGGCATTTCAGTAATCGTCTGCCAGCGATTCATCGCGACCTTCCAACCACCGACAACCTTGCGACAGCTCAGATCAACTACAACACGTTCTTTTCCCACCTCTTCGGCAAGCTTCACCAGACGCTCCTTTAGAAAGCGCCCTTCTTTATCAAAAAGCCAGGAGGTGACAATTACCTGCCCCGCGCCCGCAGCAATCCATTCTCTAGCGTTCTCCAGTCCGATTCCCCCGCCGATTTGAAGTCCACCCGGCCAAGCAGCAAGAGCCTCGCGTGCGGCATCCTGATTTCCGGGGCCCAATTGGATCACGTGCCCTCCCAACAGAAAATCATCACGAAACTTCTTAGCATACCAATACGGAGACTTTTCGGAGACGAAGTTCTCCTTGGCTCCCTCGTCATTAAGCGTCCCGCCCACGATTTGTTTTACCTTCCCCTCGTGGAGATCAATACAGGGGCGAAACTTCGTCTTGGACACGGCCTTATTTAAATGGCTCCTTCCACCAAAACCAAGCCCAACCCGCATTGATGAAATTTTCACCTCCCCCCTTTCTCACGCTAATCACTCTCGTTGCGATCTCTTCGTGTGATCAAAAAGACGACGCAAGCGCAACTATCACAGATCCAGCAGTTAAGGAAGAAAGCAATCTGAGGGAAAAAGATTTGGAGGAAAGCCCCGCGGGAATGGTTTTAATCCCCGGTGGCACCTACACCCGCGGAACCACCAAAGGGGAAGGCGACGCCGCCATGTTCCCTGAAGAATTTCCAGCCCATGAGGTCACCGTCGAAGCATTCCACATGGACGAACATGAGGTCACCAATGCCGAGTTCCTCAAGTTCGTCGAGGCCACCGGCTGGATCACCCAAGCAGAAAAAGGATGGAGTGCCGTCGATTTCCCTCTCGCCCCACCCGAGGCCCTCAAACCAGGCGCACTTGTTTTCCGCTCCCCGCCGGAGAAGGTTGAACTCCGAATCCGCGACGCTGTTTGGCAGTGGTGGCAAATGGTTCCTGATGCGAGCTGGCGGCACCCGCTTGGACCAGAGTCTGATATTTCCGAAAAGATGGATCATCCCGTCGTCTGTGTCACTTGGGAAGACGCTCAAGCCTATGCGGCCTGGATTGGCAAACGCCTCCCCACCGAAGCCGAATGGGAACGAGCCGCCCGCGGAGGACTCGATCAAAACACCTACGTCTGGGGTGACGAGTTTCAGGACGACCCCGGAAAATGGCCCGCCAATATTTTCACCGGAGATTTTCCTGAAAATGACTCCGGAGTCGATGGCTATGCTGGTTCTGCTCCAGTGAAGAGCTACCCGCCCAATGGCTACGGTCTCTACGACGTGTCGGGTAATGCTTGGGAACACTGTCAGGACTTCTATCGACCCGATGCCTACGAGCTCTTTATTGCCACTGGCCAATCTCCCCCTACTGGAGTGAGCGAGCCCATGATCGGCCACTTTCTAAACTATGGCCAATGGCCGGAAGAAGATCCCGATGAGCTCTCGAAGCTCCACGTGACCAAGGGAGGTTCCTTCCTCTGTCACTACACCTACTGCCTCCGCTACCGCCCGGCAGCCCGGCATTTCTCCGAGTCACTCGCGCCCTCGAATCACACCGGATTCCGCTGTGTCATCTCCAAGTAGGCACTCTTTAACTGAAAATTTTCCAGCACACTAGCATCGCGAGCAGGCCCAAAACAATGCCCACCGAAACTCCCGCCACCGCTCCTTGAGTCTGGTATTCTTCTTTTTGAGAAAAACTGATCCGTGTAGGAAGCTGAGGTTCTTCAAGCAGTATCGGCTCCTTCACCATACGCTCCCAGTGCAACTTCATCGGCAAGAGTTCTTTCTTTTTTTCATTAAATTCAGCTAAGGCGGAATCCCAGCCGAGCTTGGCATTCAAGACACCTTCAGCGGACTCATAAGCATCGAGATTCATTCCCTCCTTCAGTACGATCGGCGCTCCCACACTTTTTAGGACCGCTTCCAGCTCCCCTTTCGAGTCATCCACCCCTCTCTGAAGATCCGCAAGATCCTCAGTCATTAGACGCAAGCCTTCAACCTGGCGCAATTTGGAAAGCTGTTGAAGACCCCACAAGGTCGTCTGGGCAGTCACCTTGGCAAGCTCCAAGGCATCTTCGGGCGTGCCCCGAGAAACACCGACAATCAGCTCCTTATCTTTATTAAAATCAAACTGCAGCGATGCCCGCAAGCTCTTAAGGCCTTCATTTTCTTCTACTCCCCACCGCTCCCAAAGATTCCCACTTGTAGCCAGCATAGTTAGAAAATGGACCGACTTGAGGCTCGTAAGGACCTCTATCTCCTCGGAATTCAAAAGCCCATCCACCATCTGTTCACGGGCACCAGCCTCCACGTAGGTCGGAATAATATCCACCTTAATCAACGCCGAAGAAATATAAGCCTTGGTCGATTTTTCCCATAAGCTCTCTCCCACGAACCAGCCGCCTATTGTTCCTCCGGCCGCAAAAATGGCAACAAGCCACGACCACCACCAGTATCCTTTGCGAGTTTTTCGGCGCTGCATGTTTTTATTAGACCATTAGCGACGTGCTGAGTTCAAGAAAAACGAATCACTTGAGTGATTGATGGAAAAAATCCTTTGGTTTCAAGGTGGACACAAAGTCCGCCATGAGATCAATCGTTTGCTGAATATCGCCATAGTGGGCCATCTCCACCACCGAGTGCATGCAGCGGAGAGGGAGAGAAACCAAGGCACTGGGCACTCCATCACCAGAGTGATAAATGCTATCGGTATCCGTTCCCGTGAATCGGCTAGAGGCCTCATGTTGCAGTTGAATTTTTTTCTTCTTAGCAACAACCGTCAATCGTTCGACCACCAACGGATGACTCGCCGTTCCATGAGTTACGGTCGGACCTCCTCCTAAGGTCACTTTTCCATGCTTCTGATCACTCAAACCCGGAGTGTCAGTGGCATGGGTCACGTCGGTGCAAAGACAAACGTCAGGATTCAAACGGTGGGTCGCCATTTTAGCCCCATATCCGCCAATCTCCTCCTGCACCGCATTGAGACACACCAAGGTGAAAACTGGTTTAATCTTGGACGCCGCGATCTTCTTCATCGCCTGGGCAATGATGAATCCACCGATTCGATTATCAACAGCACGACTCACGAGACGGTCTTTCCCGAGATCCATGGGACCATCGACATAAACTGCCGGATGCCCGACGCGCAAACCGAGCTTGGCCACATCCTCCGGATTCGACGCTCCCACATCGACCCAAAGTTCATGGATTTGAGGTGCTTTTTCCGAACCCAATGAATCCCGACGAAGATGAATTGCGGTGTTCCCGATGATTCCTGCAACCATTCCCTTGTCCCCGAGAATTTGTAAACGTCGTCCCTGACCAGTCGCAGCATCGCTTCCTCCCACCCGATCAAGGTAGATAAATCCGTCTTTTGTGATCGCCTTGACCATGTAGCCAATTTCATCCGCGTGCGCTTCAAGCATCACGATCTTATCACTCTTTCCTTTCAAAGTCGCCCAAGTAGATCCGTAAGCATCGCACTCCACCGAGTCAGCGAACTGCCCAATATATTTTGCCCAAACCCGCTGGCCGGGCATTTCAAACCCCGTCGGGCTTGGAGTTTCGAGAAGATTGAAGAGGAAGTCTTTTTCGGCTTTCGTCATGACCTTTATTCAAGCACCACATTTCGCACAGGCAATGCCTAGGTTTTGAAATCGCGCGATTGGAAGATCATCCAACCCATCACGAAGAGACTCACGTTGAGTCCCATCAGGATGGCATAGCTTTCGATAATTCGAGCCCACGGGATTTGTTCCGCCATGAGGTAGACCCAGGCCGACATTCGGAAGGTGATAAACGACTCCTTAAAATCCGCCAAAAAAGGAACGTTCTGGAGCACAAAATCGATGAAAAATACACTGAGCGCCATAATCGTAGCAGCCGCCGGTTTCATTTTCATGCAGGAAAAGAAGAATCCCAGCGACGTCACGACGCACATGCTCACTCCCATAAAACAGGCACCTGCGAACAACCTGATGAAGCCCTCGCTCCAGTCGGGATAAACCGCAAGGATAAACATATCGGGATTCCAGATAAAAAGCCCCCCTTCCCAACCCATCGCCGCCACCGACATCGCGTAGCCACTCACCCCGACGAAAATGACGAAAGTCACGGTGTAAATGATGGCCGCCGCATACTTCAGCAAAAGAACGCGAAGCCGCGAAACCGGCCGCGCCAGCACCATTCGCATATTTCCGTCCTCCGATTCCTTCGCCACGATATCTCCCGCCACAAGAGCGAAGTAGATCGAACCAAGAAGGAACATACTCCACCCCATAATCCAGTAAGTTGAAGTCAGTGAGGAATAAAGCTCTTCTACCGGAATCAAATTTCTCTCAGCCAGCTTCTCGACCTGTTCCCGACCGAGCTTTACCCACAAAGTAAGAAGAAGAGCTTCAAAGACGAGAAAAACAACGTAGCCAATGTAAGTGCGTCGACGCGCAAAGAGCTTATGCAATTCACCGAATAGCTGCCGAAGGAAAGTCATCAATATATGGAGTTTAACCCCACTTTGAGGAACCACAAGGAGCTGCCCACAGACAGCCCCTTAAAGTTTTCTCTACTAATTTAAATAATCTAGATGATTTGTGAAATACAATACAACCCACTAAATAATGGAGATCATAAAAGTGCTGATTACCTCGTATCAAAACGTTACTCACATACAGAACCTAGAACCAGCCTCTGCGCCCTTTCACGTAGGTCGCAACAAAATCCTCATCAGATTTCGTGAGGTAAATAATCCCTTCGATCAGTCCAATGACGGCCATCACTGGAATATTCCAACAAATCAACAAACCGATAATCAGCATAATGACCCCCTCCTTCGTATACCCGAGGACGAATTTATGAACCCCGAAAGTGCCCAGCATAATTGCCAGGATTCCGGCAAGGACCCTCTTATCTGCACTAGGAGCATGAACTCCCTGAGTAGGTGATGCAGGCTGAGAATCTGAGGGCTGCGGGGCAAAATTTTGTTCTTCTTCACTCATTATCCTTTTTTCTACTGGATATCTGCCCCCCTTGACAAGAAAAGCCTCTTGTCCTTTCAAGGACCATCTATGAAACCTCGTAACATCGTTGCACAAGCTCAGGCCTATTCCCGTCTCACCCTTGATCTCATTGAGCATGACGGGCGTCACTTTCTTGAATGCGAAGGGCGGCAAGTCGATGCCCAGCATCTTGGCCGACCAGCACATGACCTCGTCCAAATGATCTGCCAGCCCTTCCGGGCCGCCAAGCAACCCCGCATCCTCTTTCTCGGTCTCGGTTTTGGCCATGGCGTCGCAGCAGCCCGTCACTACCTTCCACAGGAAAAGGCAGACTTCGTTATTTTCCCCGAAGCAAAAGAGCTTCCCGATTGGCTCCAAGAACACCTGGAAGAAAGCCCCCTCGATGACGAGCGCGTCCACATCGAGACACTCAGTCCCTTTAACCCCATCCCTGAAAAGTATTCCGGTAGCCAAGCTGTCGTCATGGACATGGACCTTCTCGAAGGACTCTCTCCTTCCGGCTACAAGCCAGTCCATCCCGTGAGTTTGGGGAATATTCACCAAATGCTCAAAGCCGGAGGCTTCCTTGGTTTGATCGGCACCCGGCTCAATCCCAGCCTCAAAAAAGCGCTCCAGCGCGGTGGTTTCGAAGTCGTTCACGAGTTCGCACCCCTCTCCGACAAGTCGAAAAAAAACCGCACCCTTTACCTAGCGCGCAAAGGGAACTACTACGGAAATCGTTAAGCACCCAAACTTCAATGAAACTCATTTCCTACGCAGTCTCATGCGTCGTAATAACCTCGCTCAATGCCGGCGAGCACACTGTTCAAGAATCCATTTTCGAAAAGACCATCGACCTCGAAGCCACCTTTCTTCCCACCGAAGTCACGGTTCTCAAGATCGATCCGCAACAATGGTCCAGCTACCTTATCCAACAGCTCACCGCGCACGGATCAACCGTGAAAAAAGGCGATATCCTCATCAAATGCGACCCGGAGGATTATCAAAAGCACCTCGCAGAAACCGAAAAAGGAATCTCCGCACGCAAGATCGCCCTCGCCCGTTCCGAACGCGAACTCGCTGATCTCGAAATCACCACACTTCGCGCGCTTGAGAAACAACGCGTCAGCCTCGAACGTGCTGAGGAATCACTCGCTTACTTTACGAACACCGGACGCGCCCTCGAGGAAGAAACCGCCCGGGAGCGTCTCGATTCCGCCGAGCGTTCACTTTCCTACTACGAAGAAGAACTCAAGCAGCTTCTCAAAATGTATGAAGAGGACGGCGTGACTGAGGAAACAGAGGAAATCATTCTCAAACGACAGTATTCTTCCGTGAAAGCAGCAAAGTTCGCTCTCAAAAAGACAAAATTGTCCACCGCTTGGTCCCTCAAAAAGTCGATCCCATATAAAGCGACTGATCTTCAAGCTGGCTTCGATGACTCCACCCTCGCCTTCGAGACAGCAGAACTCAATCTACCCCGCATCCTCGATGAAAAACGCCTCAGCGTCGCCAAGGATAAGCGCAACGATGCCATCGCCGATGAAAAGCTCGTCGAGCTCAAAAATGACGCCGCCTTTTTCACCATCACCGCTCCAGCCGATGGCACCGTTTATTATGGCGAAATCGATAACGGATCCTGGTCACTCGGAGCAACCGCCAAGTTCCTCATGAAAAATGGCAGCCTTCCTAATAAAAGCGCTCTCATGACCTTCGTTCCTACCGCCACTCCCCTCGCGCTCCACAGCTCGATCGGACAAGACAAGCGCTTGCTCCTGAAAATCGGAAACGCCGCGACAGCCACCGTCGAAGGACTCATCGGTCAAGCGTTCAAAACTCAACTCACCCAACTTGATCAAATTCCAAATGGCACTGGTAATTACCAGACCTCCTTCACTGTCGAGCTCCCTGTAGATTCTCCCATCCGCGGGGGCATGAAGGGCAAAATCGAAGTGGTAACCTACCGCAACGAAAAGGCCCTCACCGTCCCCACTTCGGCAATCACCAAAAAAGACGGCAAGTCCACCGTTGAAGTGAAGCTCGCCGACGGAAAAAACGAATCTCGCGAAATCACCACCGGTCAGAGCATGGACGAAGACACCGAGGTCCTCACCGGCCTGACCGTCGATCAAGTGGTGCTCACCCCCGAAAGCTAAAATGCCTTCTACCATCTCTTCCACTCTCGTCCTTTTTGCGGCATTGACTTGCAGCATTCTGGCCAAGCTCCCTGAACTCGGCCCCCTCCCCGAAGCCAAGCCCGTCAGAAAGGAAGAACTGACCACTTCAATCACACGCGGAGTCGATTACCTCGTTAAAAAGCAAAATCCCGATGGCTCCTTCGGCAGTGCCCGCCGAACCAAGGGCCTCAACATTTACGCTCCCGTTCCGGAGGCTCACCTCGCCTTCCTCTCCGGTTCCTCGTCCCTTGCTCTCGCTGGCCTCATCGATTCCGGAGATCGACGTCCCGAAGTCATCGCTGCCATCGAAAAAGGCGAAGAATGGATGCTCACGAAGCTACCCAAACTCAGAAACGTCGACCCCACCACGACCTACAACATCTGGGGCCATGCTTATGGACTTCGCGTGCTTTCCGCTCTTCACGAATATCGAAAAGACGATCCCACCAAGCAATCGCGCCTCAAACTTCTCGCCTCCCAACAAATCGTGAGCCTTCTCAAAATCGAAGACATCAATGGCGGCTGGGGCTACCTCGACCTCGATGGCTTCCACACCGCCCACTTCTCAGGCCTTCCCACTTCTTTTTCGACTGCGACCGCCCTCTTGGGAATGAAGGAGGCCCAAGAAACACTCGGCACCAAGCTCCCTCAAAAGCAGGTCCAACGCGGTTTGGATTCTATCGAAAAACAACGTACCCCCGACTGGGCCTTCGTATACTCACTCTCCCACAAATACCGCCCCCGCTACGCCATCAACCGGCCTGCCGGATCCCTTGGACGCTCCCAAGTCTGCATGGCCGCCATGAGAAAGTTCGGCGATAAGCGAGTCACCGATGAGCTTCTCCGCGACTGGCTTCAGCGCCTCTGCGTCCGTGAAGGTTGGTTTGATATCGCCCGCAAGCGTCCTGTTCCCCACGAAACCCACTTCTCCATCTCGGGCTACTTTTACTACTACGGATTCTATTACGCCACCGAGTGCCTCCAAATGCTCCCCGCTACCGACCAACAGCCTTTCATCCCCCATCTTGCCGAGCATTTGATCTCAAAACAGGAAAAGGACGGCTCCTGGTGGGATTATCCTCTTTATGATTACCACCAGCCCTACGGAACGGGCTACGCCCTCACCTCACTTTCGAGGCTGAGAAACGCTATTCGCTGATTTTTCTCATTTCCTGTGAATAACTTTGTTCTGGGATCCGTTAATAGAGGTGAGTAATCAACTTACACCAACAAGAACCATGAAAACACGATTTGCAATCATCGCCGGACTCGCCTCAGCCCTGACATTCAGCAGCTGCACTCAATACACCAATACTTATGATCCGAACGCCCATGCCAAGCGCACTGCCATAAATGGCGCTGCTGCCGGAGCCATCCTCGGCGGAATCATCGGGCACCAATCAGGAAAGGGACTCGAAGGCGCCGCCCTTGGAGCTGCAGCCGGTGGCGGTGGAGGTTACCTCTACGGGAAAAACCAGCAAGCCCGCTAAACGCGGTCCCAGAAACTTTATTTCTCCAAAGCGCACCCCAAAAAGGCGCGCTTTTTTCGTCCCCAAAAACCCAAGGAAAAGGAGCTACTGCGTTCCCGTCGCTCATCAAACAGCTGTCGCCGTCTTGTCCGCTGTAACCGAAGGGCGTAGGAGGAAGCCACTCCAAACGAGCCCCTCATCCAAAAATTCCACCCATTTGCCTAAAGACGATCTCCACTTCGCTACGATTGTCGTTCAAGACCCGCCGTTCACCTCTTCCCCTTGAAAACAAGAAAGACTTGCCTCTCCCCGACTCCCGCTCCATTGCTTCCAAGTAATGTCAAACCATCTCGACAGCCTAAAAGAATTCACCACCGTCGTTGCTGACACTGGGGACTTCGCCTCCATGCAGGAATACCAACCGCAGGATGCCACTACCAACCCCTCTCTTATCCTTCAAGCCGCCAGCAAGTCCGAGTATCGCGGTATCGTTGAGCAAGCTGTCAAGGAACTCCAGGAATCCGGCAAGTCCGGTGACGCTCTGATCGAAGCCATCCTCGACCGCGTCCTCATCCTCTTCGGCCTTGAGATCCTCAAGATCGTTCCTGGTCGTGTTTCCACCGAAGTCGACGCCCGTCTTTCCTTCGACACCGCAGCCACCATCGCGAAAGCCAAAGAGCTCATCGCCGCCTACGAGGCCGAGGGCATCTCTCGCGACCGCATCCTCATCAAAATCGCTTCCACTTGGGAAGGCATCAAGGCTGCTGAAGAACTCGAGAAGGAAGGTATCCACTGCAATCTCACTCTCCTCTTCGCCTTCGCCCAGGCCGTCGCCTGTGCCGAAGCCGGAGTCCAACTCATCTCCCCCTTCGTCGGTCGCATCTACGACTGGTTCAAAAAGGAGAACAACACCGATTACGTCGGCGATGAAGATCCCGGCGTGCAATCCGTTGCCAAGATCTACAGCTACTACAAGAAGCACGGCTACAAGACCGAGGTCATGGGAGCGTCCTTCCGGAACACCGGACAGATCACCAGTCTTGCCGGTTGCGATCTCCTCACCATTTCTCCCGGCCTTCTCGAAGAGCTCCAAAACACCGAGGGAACACTCGTGCGTAAGCTCAACCCCGCTGGCACCTGCGATCTCGAAAAAATCTCCTACGACGAAAAAGCCTTCCGCTTTGAGTTCAACGAGGACGCCATGGCCACCGAAAAGACCGCTCAAGGCATCCGCGCCTTCTCCGCTGACATCGTCAAGCTCGAGAAGCTCGTCGCCGAGATGATCTAAACGAACATCTATTCTTTTCAAAAGCGGCACCCCGAAAGGCGTGCCGCTTTTTTATGGCGCGTGGGTCGGCGTGCCCCCTCGGTATTCCAATCCTACGTCCATAACCAAGCTCTTATACCAAGTAGTGTTTCAATCCCGCGAATACCCTTCAGGAAAACTAATTAAGTTACCTCATAGGAAGAATAGTCGGATGACTAATCCGCAAGAAAGCCCGTCAGCGGACTTGTCGCCGAAGCTTCCCCGATCATCTCCGGAAGTCCCATTTCAAAGGCTGACCGTCCCGCTTCCGTGGCCTTAGCAAACGCTCTTCCCATCCCGCAAGGATCAGACGCAATCGCAATCGCGGTATTCACCAGCACGGCATCGGCTCCCATTTCCATCGCTTCAGCAGCATGGCTCGGTACACCGATCCCCGCATCGATCACCACCGGCACTTGGGCTTGATCGATAATGATGCGGATCTGATCCCGCGTCGTAATGCCCTTGTTCGTCCCAATCGGAGCGCCGAGAGGCATCACCGTCGCCACGCCTACTTCCTGCAAGCGCTTTGCCAGCACCGGATCAGCATTGATGTAAGGCAAGACCGTAAAGCCTTCCTTTACCAAAATTTCAGCAGCTTTAAGCGTCTCAATCGGATCGGGAAGAAGGTAAGTTGGGTCTGGATGAATCTCTAGCTTGATCCATTTAGGCAATCCGGCAGCTGCCGCCAGACGAGAAAGCCGGACCGCCTCCTCAGCATTCATCGCCCCACTCGTATTAGGCAAAATAAGGTATTTCTCAGAGTCGACAAACTCGAGAATATTGGAAAATGGGTCTTTCTCCCCACTCAAATCAGCGCGCCGAAGCGCAACCGTCACGATTTCTGTGCCGCTGGCTTCAAGCGCATCACGCATCAGCTCGAGCGACGGGAACTTTCCAGTGCCAAGCATGAGGCGCGAGCCAAACTCTCGTCCCGCGATGATTAAAGGCGATGCCATCTCGGTAGTTTAGGAAGGAATAAGATCCTTCACGGCCTCACGCTCTTCACTAAGTTCGGCAACTGAAGCATCTACCTTGGCACGGGCAAACTCATCAAGCTCAACTCCCTGCACAACCTCCCAAGTCTGACCGTTGGTGCGGATCGGCATCGAGGCAATGAGCCCCTCAGGAATCCCATAAGAGCCGTCGGAGCAAATTGCGACGCTGGTCCAATCGCCTTCCGGAGTCGGAGACGTGAGCGACCGCACGGTATCGACCACACCATTTGCAGCCGATGCTGCCGAGCTCTGGCCCCGTGCTTTGATGATCGCCGCACCGCGCTGCTGCACGGTGCTGATGAACTCGCCCTCGAGCCACGCACGGTCACTAATGAACTCGGTCACGGGCTGACCCTTGATCTTAGCATTGGTAAAATCAGGATACTGCGTTGCGGAGTGATTCCCCCAGATGCACAGGTTGCTCACCACGCTGTTATGAACTCCGGCTTTCGCAGCGAGCTGACTCTTGGCGCGATTTTCATCCAAACGCGTCATTGCAAAAAACTGATTGTTAGGAATACCTGCCGCGTTGTTCATCGCAATAAGGCAATTCGTATTGCAGGGGTTTCCGACGACCAGCGTGCGGACTCCCGGCGCGGCATTGGCAGCAATTGCTTGGCCCTGACCGGTGAAAATTTTTCCGTTAATCCCGAGAAGATCGGCCCGCTCCATACCCGCTTTGCGAGGAACCGAGCCAACAAGAAGGGCCCAGTCGCTACCCCGAAATCCCTCCGCGAGATCGCAAGTAGGAACGATTTCATTGAGAAGCGGAAAAGCGCAGTCATCGAGCTCCATCACCGTGCCTTCAAGCGCTCCCATGGCCGGTTCGATCTCGATCAAGCGGAGATTTACCGGCTGATCAGGGCCAAACATGGAGCCGGAAGCGATGCGGGTGAGGAGAGCGTAGCCGATTTGCCCGGCTGCTCCAGTGACTGAGACGGTGATTGGGTCCTTCATAACGATGGCGGATCAATAACGCTCTCACCCCATCGGGTCAACCTCTTCGCGCTTAGAGTGGCCACATCACCGGAATCAAGAAGCTTGCCAAGATCCAGAGGATGACCGCCAAAGGGAAGCCAGCTCGGAAAAAATCGCCAAATTTGTATCCTCCAGCACCGTAAACAAAGGTGTTCGTCTGGTAGCCGATCGGGGTCACGAAGCTCGCCGAGGAGCCAAACATCACCGCTACAATAAACGGGCGCGCATCCAATCCAAGCTGATGGCTCACGATGATCGAAAGAGGGGTCAGAAGCGCCGCAACCGCATTATTGGAAACCATTTCCGTGAGAACCGCAGCCAGAAGATAGAAAGCCGCGATCAAAATTCTGGGGTCCGCATCCCCCACCGTCCCGACCACCCAGTCAGCCAGAAGCATGGCGACGCCCGAAAATTCAAGCGCCTTCCCAAGCCCCAGCATGCCAATAATCATAAAGAGCACCTTCCACTCGATCGCCTGATAAGCCTCGCTGGGTTCTAAGCAACGAGTGACCAGAACAAAAACAGCCGCCGAAAGCGCAATCAGCACGATCGGCACCGGCGCCATCACGCCCGCCCCACCAAGCGCCCCTAAAATCATGAACGCCAGAAGCGCGCCAATCGCCAATGGTGCCTTTTTCTTCCGAACGATCTGCCGCTTCGGCTCAGAGAGGTTCACAAAGTCCTTCTCCTGGAAAAGCTGCTGCATCCGCGTGGCAGGTCCCTGAACCAACAGCGTGTCACCAAAGGCCAGTTTCACGTCCTCGAAGCGCTCCTGGAGGTTTTTCCCACGACGATGAACCGCCACGATGATCACGCCAAATTTCTGCCTGAAATTCAATTCACGAAGGCTCCGTCCCGCCATCGATGAATCAGGACCAATAATTCCCTCCATCAGCACAGCGGTCTCGGTTCGAACCCCCTCCAGGCCGGTTTCATCTTTCATCGTCGTCATCCCTTCCTCCTTCGAAAGACTCATGATCTCTTCAAGCTTCCCTTTTAAAATGATCTCGTCCGCCTCCTCTAGAATCGTCTCATTCAACGGCGTCTGCACACGATTCCCGTCGCGCACCACATCGATAACCCGCGCCTTCTTCATCTTCTTTAAATAGGTCTCCGTAATCGCCTTTCCAATCAGATCGGAATCGTTCGAAACATAGGCCCGCGTGATGAACTCGCGGGAATCTTTCGAATCGATAAGGGCTGCCAGCGTCACCCGATCAGGAAGAAGTTTCTGCCCAATCGTGACGAGGTAAACAAAGGTCACCGCCACAAAAACGAGACCCAATTTCGTCACCTCGAACATCGAGAAAGCCAGATCAGGGCTATAAGCTGCGGCAATCCCCGACGCTACCAAGTTGGTCGATGTTCCAATAATCGTGGTCGTGCCACCAACAATCGCGGCATAGGAAAGCGGAATCAAAAAACGCGATGCCTTCCAGTCCTTACGACGACAAATCGCCAGCACGATCGGCATAAAAACCACCACCACCGGCGTGTTGTTCATGAATCCCGATAGCGCTGCCACGATCAAAATCATCACCACGAGCATCCGGGTCGGACTCGTCGCCGCCACCCTTTCAAACCAATTCCCCAAAATCTCAACCACGCCCGTCCGATCAAGCGCAGCACTCAAGACAAACATGCACGCAACCGTAATCGGTGCCGGATGGGCAAAGACCCTTAAGGCATCGGCATTAAAACGACGTATCGCTTCGGACAGCGCGTCCCCTGTTAGATCAGGCGATGGCGCAGCTACTGCGATGGGAAGCACTCCAATAAGAACGCAAATCACAAGCGCACTAAGAGAGACGACCTCAGCCGACAACCATTCCTTCACGAAACTCGCGAACACGAGGACGACAAGGACGACCAATGCGATTTGCTGCCAAGGATCAATCATGCTGCTTTCCCCAACGCTGCCCTAATCCGGATCAGGGCGCAAGCCGACCAAACTGTTTTCCGAAAATCCACTTTTATTAGAGATTCAATCTCCCTTTCCACACTTTAGCATTTCCTTGATTTCATTCCTTACTCTAAGCTTATGTTCTTTTCCATGCGCATCCTCCTGATTGAAGACTACACTCCCCTTCGTGAATCGATCACGGAACACCTTAAAGATACTGGCTTTGCCGTCGACGCGACACCCGACGGAAACGAGGGACTCAAATTTGCCACCAGTCATAAATACGACGCCATCGTGCTCGACCTCATGGTTCCCGGCATCGATGGGCTCAAGATTTTGACCGAACTCCGAAAAAATGGGGATGAAACCCCCATCATTATTACCAGCGCCCTCGATTCGATGGAGAATCGCGTCGAGGGACTCAATGCTGGAGCCGATGACTACCTAATCAAGCCCTTTGGCCTTCCCGAACTCCTTGCCCGCATCCAAGCCCAGACTCGGAAGGTCTACGGAAAGAGAAAGGCCACCATCGAAGTCGGAGATCTCGTCGTTGATCTTAACAGCAAGCGCGTCACCCGAGGAAAGCGGGAAATCGTCCTCACGAAGCGGGAATACGGCCTTTTGGAATATCTCACTTATCGCGCGGGCGAGATCGTTTCCCGTCAGGAAATCTGGGAACACGTTTATCAGGATGCCGAAGGCGGCTCTAGCAATGCCGTCGACGTCTACGTCAGCTACCTCCGGAAAAAACTGAACGAGGGCAACGAACCAAATCTTCTACAGACCCGCCGCGGGCAGGGATATTTCCTAGATCCGAATGATGGGACCTAATCCATCGATCCTCGGCCGCCTCCTTCTTGGCACCGGTCTATCCATCCTTCTGATGGTCCTCATGGGCATCGTCATTGTCTACTTTTCGATCCGAAATTCCTTCATCGAACAAATCGACGTCGATCTCAAATCCACTGCCAACTTAATGGTCTCGGAGTTGGAAACCCAGGGCGGAAATGTCTACCATGAATGGCTTCTCGATATCGAAGACGACCCCACCCGCGCCCTCGATGATCTTGCCCAAGCCTGGGATGTGCGCACAGGGCAATCAGTTAAGTCACCCGCCCTCGGCCCTCGCGAGCTCCCTCGTTTCCATGGTGAACTTAACCAACCTGTCTTTCTCGACGCCACCATCGGTGGAGATCAAAGTGTTCGTGCCATCGGAATCCTCGTCAACGCCGTGCCCAAGGACCGTGTCATTGAAGTCCCTGACTACGAGATTCCGCAATTCGTCTTCGTCCTCGCCGCCAGCACCCGACAAAAGGACAACGCGCTGCGTAACCTTCGACAAACGCTTATTTTAGTAGGGCTGGGAACCTTCGTCCTCTGTGGCGTCGCCATCTTCGGCGTGATTAACCAAAGCCTCGTTCCTTTAAAGGATCTCTCCGACCGCCTAGACGCGCGGGAAGACAACCAACTCGGACGCCCCATCGTCATTTCCCACAATTTCCCGATGGAGCTGCGCGGACTGGTCGAAGGCTACAATCACCTCCTCGAACGAATCGAAGGAGTCCGCAAACGAGAACGCGACTTCTCCTACCATGCTGCCCACGAACTGCGCACCCCCCTCTCTGGAATCAAAATGGTCACCGAGCTCGCATTGACCCGTGAACGCTCCAGCGAAGATTATCAAAACCGCTTTCAAAAAGTCGACACCATCGCCGACGGGATGAAAACAACCGTCTCCCGACTCATGCAGTTTGCCCGACTTCAGGGCGGAAACGAAGTTCTTGTCTTGGACCGCATAGATCTCCACGAACTCCTCGATACCGCATGGAAGGAACTCTCGCAAAAGACCAAGGAGCACAAATTAAGCGCCAAATGGAAACTCAATTCTGAACACTTCATCCAGGAAAATGACGAAGAACTCCTGCGCATCCTTGTCAGTAATCTCATCGATAACGCCGCCTCTTATGCCGAGGAAGGCTCTGCCATTAAAATCGAAACGTCCGATGAAAAGAAGCACTTGATCCTCACCATTTCCAATGCCATCCCGGAAAAGCTAGAAGAAGATCGCGAGCGCTTCTTCGAGCCCTTCTATCGCGCCGACAAAGTCCGTACTCACGGCGAGGGACACTCCGGAATCGGCCTAAGTCTTTGTAAGGAAATCGCCCTCACCATCGGAGCGATCATCAACATTGCTCCCACCGATGAAAAAATATTCGAGGCCCAAGTCTCCATCCCATTTTCTGACCTCTGACCTCCCTCTTCCCCTCCAAAAGCTAACCCACCCTCCTTCGGACGCTTACTTCTGAAGATCAAACCGCAATTCCTTTCCCGCACTTAATTTTATGAGCACCAATCCCGCCTCTCCAGAGGCTATCGCCACTTATCTTCACAACATCCGCGAGCGCGTCGGCAAAATCGTGGTCGGACAGGACGTCGTCGTTGAACGAACCATCATCGCCCTCCTCACCTCCGGCCACCTCCTGCTGGAAGGCATGCCCGGCCTCGCTAAGACCCTTCTGGTCAACACGATCTCGAAAGCCCTCCACCTCGACTTCAGTCGCGTCCAGTTCACCATCGACCTCCTCCCCTCCGACATCCTCGGAACCGAGATCCTCGATAGCAAGACAGGCGAATTCCGCACCCACCGCGGCCCCATTTTTACCAACCTCCTCCTCACCGATGAGATCAACCGCGCAGCGCCCAAGGTCCAGGGAGCTCTTCTCGAAGCGATGCAGGAGCGAAAAGTGACCCTCGGCAGCGAAACCTTCTCCCTCCCAACACCCTTCCTCGTCATCGCGACGCAGAACCCCATCGAGCAATCGGGAACCTTCGAACTCCCCGAAGCCCAGCTCGATCGCTTCATGCTCTGCCACCGTCTCGATTACCCCACCATCGAAGAAGAAGAAGAAATCCTCCGCCGAAACATGAATCTCGGAGTGGAGAAAAAAGGCGATGGGGCCGTCGCCCGAACCGAGTTCGACCTCGTCACCGATGACGCCGTGGGCACTCCCCAAGACCTCATCGACGCCATGGAAGCAACGCACAATATCCACGTCAGCGATGTCCTCCTCAAGCACGTCGTCGACATCGTCGAACGAACCCGCAAGCACCCCGAACTCGAACTCGGCTGCTCCCCCCGTGCCGGCATCTCCCTCCTCAAAGCCTCCCGCGCCCGCGCCCTCATCCACGGACGCAGCTACGCCATCCCCGAAGACCTCTTCGCCCTCGCCGAAGACGTCTGCCTCCACCGAATCCGCCTCTCCTACGAAGCCCTCGCCGAAGGCCGCACCGCCAAACAAGTCCTCCAAGAAATCCTCGACGCCTCAATCTCATAATCGTAGCAGACGCTCTTAGCCTCTGAATATCCGACACGATCCGATGACAAAAACAAAGCTTCTATTTGCTGACCTTCATCACCGCATCGATAGCGCACTGTCTTCTCATGATTCTAGAAAAACACCTCGCAGCCAAAACAGCCTGAGTCTACCCCCCAACCAAGTAGTTTAAACTTAAGTGTTAAATGTTCATTCCCGCCTCAACCATCAGTCTTAATCTACGGATAAACCTTCCCAACCAAAGCCTCTCAAAAATCCCATTCATCCCATTTATCCGTGGTTTAAAATCTCCCCTTTCATGTCCCCTTCCTTGCTCTAAATAATGCCTAAACTCGAATCAACCCGGCCCCTCGACTCCCGCCAGTTCCTACTCGCGGTGAAGCGTCTTGCCGATTCGCTTTCCTACGGCACCGATCGCTCCCCCTTCCTCGGCCAGGGCCTCGAATTCGTTCAGTCACGCCCCTACGTCCCGGGCGATCCCGTCAAAAGTATCGACTGGCGCGTCACCGCCCGCACCGGCGTCACCCACGTCAAAGAATTTGAGTCTCCCAAAAGTCTCCCCGTCTGGTTCATCGTCGACACCTCGGCCTCCATGACCCTCGCTTCCACGAAGCACTCAAAATACGAACTCGCCGTCCAAATCGCCGGCGGCCTCGGTCTCGCCTGCCTCGACCGCGTCTCCCCCGTCGGACTGCTCGGCGGAGGATCCCGCGAGCTCAACATCAAGCCCTCGCTCTCCCGCGAAACCATCCTCCAGTGGCTCCACGAACTCCGCACCTACGACTTCGCCGAACCCACCCAACTCTCCAGCAAGCTCCTCTCGCTAAACCCTTCCCTCCGCGAACGCAGCCTCATCTTCGTCCTCTCCGATCTTCACGACCCCGGCGCCATCCCCGCCCTCAAAATCCTCGGGCACAAACACGACCTCGCCGTCCTCCTCCTCCGAGACCCCGCCGAAGAATCCCTCCCCGGAGCCGGACTCATTCGCGGACGAGAAGTCGAAACCGGCCGCGAATTCACCATCTCTTCCAAGAAAAGATTCACCTCGCTCGAAAAAAAAACATCCGAACTCAAGCGCGCTTCCATCGATCATTTCACGATCCACACCGACCGACCCTACCTCGCCTCCCTCCGCCTCTTCCTCCAATCCCGCAACCTCCTCTCCCGATGAACAGACTCATCCTCCTCTTCATCCTCTTCTTCCAGATCTCCGACCTCAGATCTCAGACCTCTGACCTCAAGTCCCCCCTCGGCTTCCCTACCACCATCACCGACCTCTACATCCCCGGCGCCAAAGTCGAACCCATCCCGCAAAAAAACCGCGAAGGCTCACTCGTCATCCGCATCCTCGAAATCAAACCAGCAGCCGACGGCTTCCGCTACGACCTCGAAGTCTACGGCCTCGACCCCGGCACCCACCAACTTTCCGCATATCTTCACTACCCAAATGGTGCAGCCCTCCCCGCATTCGATTCCAAAATTGAAATCACTACCCGACATCCTCTCGACAGCCTTCCCCCACCCGAAACTCTCAAACCAAACGACCCCGATCGCCTAGGCGGCTACCGCCTCCTCATCGGCATTCTCGGCATTCTCTGGCTCCTCGGCTTCCTCATCATCCTGCTCTACCGTAAAAAACTTCCCCCTCCCCCAGCTCCGCCCACACCCGAGCCCACTCTCCACGAAAAGCTCAACCGCCTCGTCAGCTCCGCCTCAAAAGGCGACCTCCCCGACAACGACCGCGCCCAACTCGAACGCCTCATCGTCGGCCACTGGAAACAAAAACTCCTGTCTCTTATACACATCTCCGAGCCCACGAGACAAGAGGCAATCT
>OJHF01000030.1_pt1 | contig 54535 bp, 35 predicted proteins | sample 1594891 | NCBI WGS metagenome assembly OJHF01 (sample SAMN05416737, study PRJEB24817) | seawater metagenome | isolation source: Sea water | place: Canada:Atlantic | collected 2013-07 | reverse complement strand
CTCCGGTCCAAAGGCGGCTTCAAAGCCCTCCCGCTAAAAGTAAATTCCTAGCAGTTGAATCCTCCAAATAAAGATTCCTAACTCAGCCAAATGGTAAGATTCTCGAGTTCCTCAGTCTTTTCTCTAGATCGCATCCATCAGTTTCTGATGGCCGCTGAAGATGCTACGTAAATAGACAACTAAGACTATTCTCGCTCTTTGATTAAGTCAGTTTATTGCCAAGCCATCAAAAAATCGTGGGATCCCAGAATTATAGGGACCTAAAGGCTTTATCATCTTCCGATTCAATTTCTCTCAAAAAAATTAAGTGACTGAATCGGTAGAACCGATCAATTGTCCAACGGCGGAGGCAGAAAGATGACCTGCGTCAAAAAGAAATCTATTTATGAAAATATTCAAAACTCAGACAATTAAGGCAATCCTCGCCAGCTTCATTACCTTTAGCAGCCTTCAAGCGAGTGAAGTCACCTACGGTAATTTTACGCGAGATCAGGGCTTTAATCTCGAAGAAGTTCCAGTTTTGAGCCTTAAAGAAGGAGAACTATTTGAAGTGATCAGCGCTAACGCAAGAACACCTAAAACGGTGATCAACATTAAGATCAAACCTGAAGGAACAGAGTCTTTAATGTGGCAAAGATGGTGGGTCGTTAATGACCGTGCTACGAGGCTACGTAACACCATGAGTGACGGGACCACCTCTGAGCCACCTTCTCAGCTTGCGGTAGGTCCCTGTGATATTGTTTTGAGTACTTTTGCCACAAACAGCACCGTTACGGGACCTTATCGAATCAGCTACAAAATCACCAAACCTTCGCCAGTTAACACTTCTCCCCCAATTCTACTGCCGCCCACCGAAGACGCTTCTAAAAATTGGTTTGTAAAACTTCAGATGTCTACCGATCTAAAAAATTGGGAAGATGTTGAAGCAGGTCAGTTTTTGGGATCAACCACTGCACGTTTTTTCCGAATCCAAACCTCCGAAGAAGGCGGCGAGTAATCTGACAAAGTTGGAGGCTTTGCTTCCCGAAACAGAGGCGGGCCTGAATCATAGACCGCCTCTGGAGACTTATTAAGCAGGCAACAAAAAAACCGCTACTTACCTCCGAAAAATAGAACCTAAACAAAGGTTAGGGGGTTTATTTTCATATGCGTCTTTCAGTAATTTCCTCAATTATTCTACTCACAATACCCCCTTGATTGCAGATCCTGAAAGCAAACGTTTGAAACAGTGGCTGAAGGCGGACAAAAACAGCGATGGCGTTTTAAAAAATGGTGAGACATCTAGGCTAATGAGGCGGTTTTTTGATCGAAACGACCGAGACGGAAACGGTAAATTAACCAAAGAGGAGCTCGATAAGCGTCTTTAGCAAAACTCTCGGAGCAAGAGGAAAAACCGGAGACAGCCCCCTTAGAAGGAGTGACGGTGAGAAAAAATCAGTCCTACCGTAATGGGCATGATCGCTGGAAGCTGGACGTCTATTTACCCAAAGAAAAAGCACCAAAAACCCCCATTCGCTCCGGTCCAAAGGCGGCTTCAAAGCCCTCCCGCTACAAGAAATTTCCTAGTAAGCTGAAACGAAGATCTCTCCACTCGCCCGGTAGAAATAAGATCTGAGCGGTTGCCTTTTGACAGAGGGATTCCTCGTGATCATGAATAGTGAAAATTAAGTGGCAATCTTCAGGTAAGAAGAACTCTAAATGAAATTATCTCTGATCACAATCCTCTGTTTGGGGTTCGGGACGGTCTTCGCAACCACCGAGGAACCCGTTCCAGTTGAGGCAGCACACGATTTCATCCAATCCCACTGCATCAATTGCCACAACGATCGCAAGCAAAAGGGAGACATTAACCTGAGACCATTGCTTCATGACGCCGCATCTGTTGATCTGGAACTACTGGTCTCCGTCTTTGACCAACTCGATCTCGAGGAGATGCCTCCCGAAGATGAGGAGCAGCCCACAATGGATGAAAAATCAAAGATGCTGGCGTTCTTGAATGCCGCGATCAAAGCCAGCGGTTCCTCGACCATTAATAAGAAAGCGCTGCCAGGCTATGGAAACTACGTCGACCACAAGGCGCTTTTCGAGGGTGCCCTCTCGGACTCAGCATCCGCGCCGCCGCCACGTATCTGGCGTTACAGTCCGGAAAGCTATTCCGAAAGAGTCAATCGCATTGTAGGCCACGATGTAGTCAAGTTTGTGCCCGTTGCTACCTTCCCGTTGCCTCAGAAGGGGCTCAAACATCCCGCCTTCCCCTACAAAGGCCCGGCGCATACTGCTAAGGACTATGCGACCATTCATGACTTCGGGTTGACCGAAACGGAGCTCCTGATCGGACTGGCAGAGGAACTCTCCGCTGCGCAATTCAACTCCGGATCCCTACGCAGTTACCGAAACCTGCCGCCAGGCGACGCCGAATGGAAACGACTTCTCGACGACCAATTCAGAAAGCTTTACAGTAGAACTCCTACGGACACTGAACGACGATCGCTTTTCGATTTACAGAAGAGCGTCGCGGAGACCTCCAGCATTCAAACCGCCAATCAAACGATGATTTCGGCGACCTACCTTCGTCCTGAATCGCTCTTTCGCTTCGAGATAGGAACCGCCACGTCCGGGGCTAGTGACCGAGCGCCTCTCTCGCCACTAGAGTATGCCTATGTCGTGGGATTTGCACTCAATCGTGCCGGTCCCACACCAGAAGTCGTAAACAAGTTTGAAAGGTACGAAAGCAAGAGTAAGCCCAATCTGAAGGGGCTGATTCGGCCCTTGTTAGAATCCGAGGAAGCCCACCGGCGGATCATGCGTTTCATGGACGAATACTTTGAGTATGGCTATGCCGCTTATGTCTTTAAGGACAAGCACCATCGCCGCTATCGTCCTAGCTGGCTCATTGAAGATGCAGAGAGCTTCATTTCCAGAATCGTCAAACAAGACCGCAATGTCCTGAAAGAATTGTTAACCTCGAGCGAGTTTAACGTAAGAGGAGCATTCAACACCAAATCTGCTCCGAAGTGGTTTCAAGATGAAACCAACGGACACCTTTTTTATCACGCCATCTACAATTTAGAGAAAGAGGATCTCGGCAAAGACCCTGAGTGGCGCGACTTTCAAAAAAAACGTGCTGGTATTTTGACGCATCCAGCCTGGCTTCTTGCCTTTTCTGACAACACCAAGAATCACGCCATCCAGCGAGGGCGATGGATTCAGACCAAGCTCCTGGGAGGCGTCATCCCGGACACCCCTGTCGAAGTTGATGCTAGATTCCCAGAAGATCCTGCGCTAACGCTAAGAGAAAAGATGCTGGTGGTTCGCAAAGAGGAATGCTGGAGATGCCACCAACGTATGGATCCCCTAGGACTGCCATTCGAGCAGTATAACCTGTGGGGAATGCATCGAACCACCGAACTGGATCGCCCTGTCGATACCACCGGTGAATTGAATGGCGAGGCGGTTGGAGATCCAATCGAAATGCTGCATCGGCTCGGCGATTCGAAACACGTACACCAAGTCTTCTTGCGGCACGTTTTTCGATTTTTCAGTGGCCGCAATGAAACGCTAGGCGACGCCAAAACCCTGCGTGACATGGAGAGCGCCTATTACAAAAATAAAGGCAGCTTAAAAGAGAGCCTCCTCGAACTTCTCGTATCCGAGTCCTTTATCCAGCGTCAAAAATTGCCACCAAAAAAATAATCCAGCGTTATGGAAAAAAAAGCCTTCTCTAACAAGCCTCCCGAGAGCGGTCATGCTAGGCTATATAGCCGACATGAATTTCTACGAGGCCTGAGTTTGTCAGCTGCCGGATCCGTTCTCCTCAATCCGCTAGTCGGGAAACTTTCAGCGGAGGTTGAAGGTCGTTCGCAGCCGACCCGCTTACTCTTCGTCATGGAAGGAAATGGTTGCCCACCCAATCAGGTGCATCCAACAAACCTAAACCTGACTCCCATTGGTAAGCGTCAACAAACAGTTGAAGAATCTTTCCAAGCCGAGGATCTCCCCATTGCCTTGAAGCCGGTCTCGGACTACGCGGACCGGATGCTCATCTTGCAGGGGATCTCCGGCCGCATTTGCGGCGGTGGCCACTCGACCTATTTCGGAGCACTCGGCTGTTTCAATACAAGAGAAGGTAAGCACGTTCTCGGCCCCACTCTGGATTACGAAATTGGTCGCCACAACGAGACGCTTTTTAAGAACATCTCTTTAGGGATCTCGCAAAGATCCCATCTGGATATTGTCTTCAACAGTTCAGCGGCAGGTGCAAACAATCCAATTGGGACCATCTGCAATCCACAGACTGCCTATAAGCGCATGTTTTCGCCCATCGGGGACCAGAAGAACCTGGCAGTCAAAACGCATCTCCTAGATTACGTGAAGGACGATATTCGATCTGTGAAGAGACGGCTGGGCTCAGTTGAAAAAGACAAACTGGATCGCTACCTTTCAGCCTACGAAGAGATCGGCCAGCGCCATTCCGCTATTGCCGATCTGGATCCCGGGGTGAAGAATCGCATCGATCCCATCACTGAAAAATACCGCTCTAGCAATCCAGTCGACCGCCTAGAATGTCATTTCGAACTCGCCACCTCAGCCCTAGTTACAGGACTCACCAACGTCGCCACCATTGCTTCAGGAGTCGGTCATCAGGATTTCTCCATCGTCTTCGACAAGCTCGGCGTCGGCCTTCAGAAACACTCCATCGGACATGCCCTCTACAACAAGGAACCGGTGGCGATCGAAGCCTCAGAGAAAATCCGCACGTTCCACTTCGAGTTGATCGCCCGCACCCTGAAAAAATTGGCCAGCATCCCGGAGGGTGACGGGACCATGCTCGACAATACACTCGTTGTTTACCTCAGCGATGCTGCCAACGAACACCATACCAAATGCGACGAGTGGCCTTATGTGATTCTTGGCGGAAATCCCCGAATGAAGCTGGGCGGGCGCTGCCTCACTTACGCTGATTTTGAAAACAAAGGCCATCGCACGGTCAACGCCATCCACAACACGCTGCTTCATTCATCGGGGCACCCCGTGAATGACTTCGGGTTCAAGATTCCAGGCCTAGATCACGGAGTCCAAGAAGGTCCACTCAGCGAAATTTTCATATGAGCTGCTACAGAATTATCAGCGCATTGTTCCTCGCCGTCCTCAGCTGCTCGCTCATGGCCGACGAGAAACCATTGATACTGCGTGGTCAGATCGACGGCAAAGCATTCTCCGAAGTTGGCAGACTCTACGTCGACAATGACAGATTGATCCATTTCAGGACAGACCAACGCCTCTACTACTTTTCTCATATGTATTATATCTGGGACGCGCTAACCAAGGCGGGCGTGGTCGCGGATGGCAAGATCGTTCACCATGATGCCATCCGTATCACCGGCAACTATTCCAAGGCTGCCTATGTTTACAATTTTCTGGAGGAACCGGCGCTCCGCGGTAGCCAGATCGTCTGGATTGACCGCGTCGAGAAAGTCGAGAGCTTGCCCGAGATGGAAGAGGCCTTCAATTACCTCTTTGATGGCAAAAGCCTCCAAGGTTGGTCCGCGACTTCGAATTGGCAGATAGCGGATAAAGCCTTCTCTTGCTCGCCCCCCTCAAATCGGGTCGCCGAACAATTAATGAGCCACTCCAGCCACACCGATTTCGAACTCTCCTTCGAGTATCGGGGATCTTGGGGCACATCTGCGAGTCTCTTGCTTCGAGCCAACAAGAAGGGAGATGGAATCTCTCTCAGCCTTGATCATATCGACGAAGGCACGGTCGGCTTTCCCAAGTCCGCCGCTGGTGCCTCCCGGCCCTACTCCTTGCATGAAAACCGTGAGAAGCGAGGTGTCGGCGCAACCACGCACTATCATATTCAATATGAAGGACGCCCTTCCCATGATGCGGTGGCCCACAACAAGCTGCTCGAATGCGCCCAACTGAGTGAGTTTCTCAGGGAATGGGACGGTGGTTTTTGGAACATTGTCAGAGTGCGCTGCGTCGGAGCTGATCCGGAAATCACCCTCTGGATTAATGGTTTCCTAATCAGTAAGTTTAAGGCGAACACGGTTGTCCTACGAGAGAAGAATCCTGCTCACATCGGCGCCATCGAGAACTACGAAGTACATCCCTCAGGAGGCATCGGGTTTGCAGTACACTCCATGAAGCACGAGAAACCTGAGTTCCTACTGCGCGAGGTGCGCGTCATGGAATTGGATGAAAATTGAACAATCAGCTGCCATCAACTAGGTGGAACAAGAAAGCTGAAATACTGAATCCACCGTAAAGTAACCCCCATTCGCTCCGGTCCAAAGGCGGCTTCAAAGCCCTCCCGCTAAAAGCAAATTCCTAGCAGTCAGTCAGATGAGATTTTGTTCCGCTGAATAAGCTGGCCACCGTAAATTTGCTGGTGCGGATTCCTCAATATGGGAAGGTCCGGGATGCCTCTCGTAATCGTCGCAAGCGTCTTCCTGCTCATTTCCTCTCTTTCGGGAATTGCCGGAGCGATTGATCTCTTTGACGGAAAATCGTTGGATGACTGGGAATCGGTCGGGTCCGCCAAATGGCGCGTGGAGGACGGCGTGATTGTCGGTGGTCAGGACGGCGATCCGAAACGCAGTGGGATCTTGATGACGAAGAAATTGTTCAAGGACTTCGAACTCGAACTCGAGTTCAAGATTGACGAGCACGGGAAGTATAACAGCGGGGTCTACTTACGCCACGGACCCGGCGAAGGTAGGCAACGGGGCTACCAGGTCAACATCGGCAGGGGCGCGGCCGAGGAGTATGTCGGCCTGCATTACAAAACCTGGCTCGATAAAGGCGACGAGCACGACACCATCCGCAAGAAGCTTCAGTGGAACCACCTCCGAATCCGCGCGGTCGGTGCCCACATCGAGGTCTGGTTGAACGGCAAGGCGATCGTCGACTACACCGATCCGGCACCCGCCCCCGAGCACCTCGATGCGGGAGTGATCGCCTTTCAAACCTACGGTGCCGAGGGACACGATGGTTGGGTCAATTTTCGTAACATCACCCTCACCGATCTCGCTCCCAAGGACCTCGATTGGCCGGTGTATCTCGGAGGCAAGGAGCGCAACCTCTATTCACCACTCCAACAGATCAACCGCGAGAATGTTTCCAAGCTGGAAGTAGCCTGGACCTATGAGACCGGCGAGAAGGGTGAATACCAGGCAAACAACCTCATTGTCGATGGCATCCTCTATACGCCCTCGCAGACGAGAAAGGTAATCGCTTTAGACGCAGCCACCGGCAAGGAACTCTGGAAATGGGATCCCGCAACCGAACGCTCCGGTCAAGGGCGTGGAAGGCAACGGGGCTTGGCCTATTGGCAAAACGAGACTGGAGGTGAACGACGATTGTTCACCGGGGTTTCCGGATTCCTTTTCGCGTTGGATCCAAAATCGGGAAAAGTGATCCGCGCCTTCGGGGAGAATGGCTCGATCAACCTTGGATCCGGATTAAACGTTCCCGGGATCATCCACGGGGATTTATTGATCCTCGGCGGCGTGGGCGGAAAGGGCGCGGTCCGGGCATTCGACGTGAGGACCGGCACCCAGCGTTGGATCTTCCACCTCATCCCCCGCCCCGGCGAAGTGGGCTACGAGACATGGCCCAAGGACGCTTACAAGACTGCCACCGGGGTGATGCCATGGTGCGGTCAGTCGCTCGATGAGGAGCGCGGGATTGTCTACATCGCGACGAAGACCGCTGAACCGGATTTCTACGGAGGCAAACGTCATGGCATGAACCTCTTTGCCAACTCAATTGTGGCGCTGAATGCTTCCACCGGAGAACGACTCTGGCATTACCAAATCGTTCATCACGATCTGCTGGACAAGGATCTCCCATGTCCGCCGGTTCTCTTGACCGTAAATCATGGTGGCAAGAGAATCGATGCCGTCGCTCAAGGCTCGAAACATGGCCGCCTCTTTGTCTTTAATCGCGTGACCGGGGAACCGCTCTGGCCCATCGAGGAGAGGCCGGTTCCCGCATCCGACTTACACGGCGAAAAGGCCTGGCCGACCCAGCCCTACCCCATAAAACCGGTCCCGCTGATGAGGCAACATTACACGGAAGCGGATGCCTCAAACATTTCTCCTGAGACTCACCAGATGACTTTGGATCGCATTCGAGCCTCTCCGAATTTCGGTCCCTTTCCCGCTCCGAGCTTGAAAGAAACCGTCATGTTCCCGGGATTCGACGGAGGCATGGAGTGGGGTGGCGGCGCCGCGGACCCGGATGGCATCTACTATGTGAACATCAATGAGATGCCCTGGCTTCTGCAAATGGTGGAAACACGCCGGGCCGACGGCTCCCGGATGATTCCGGGAGAGAAAGATTACATGCTCTATTGCGCGGCCTGTCACGGCTTGGACAAAAAGGGAAACCTCGCCGTGGAATCGCCGTCCCTCATCGACATCGGCAAGCGTAAGACACGGGCTGAAATTGAACAAATCACCCGGCAAGGCGGTGGACGCATGCCGGGATATGCCAGCATGCCCGAAGCCCAGCGAACGGCCATTTTGAACTACATCCTCAACACCAATCCCCCTTCGACGCCCCGAAAAAAAGAGGAGACGTCCGACAAAGAGAACGGCGACGCCACAACCTATGCCTTCGGAGGATTTCGACGTTGGCTCGACAAGGAAGGATATCCCGCGATCAAGCCGCCATGGGGAACCTTAAACGCAGTCGATTTGAACACCGGCGAGATCAAATGGAAAGTGACCCTCGGCGAATACCCGGAATTGACAGCTCGCGGGATTCCTCCAACGGGCACGGAGAATTACGGTGGCCCGGTGGTGACGGCGGGGGGATTGATCTTTATCGGAGCGACGGCAGACGAAACATTTCGCGTGTTCGACAAGGAGACAGGAGAAATCCTCTGGAAAACGAAATTACCTTTCGGCGGCAATGCAACTCCCAGCACCTACATGGTGGATGGGCGGCAGTATGTCGTGATCTCAGCGGGAGGAGGGAAATCCGGGCGCCCAAAGGGCGGAAGCCTGGTGGCCTTCGCGTTGCCTAACTAAAAACAGATTAAATTGCTCCTCTTGAGACCCCTCTTTTTCATGGCTGAAGTGAGGGTGGTCGATTTGATCCCAAGCAGTTCGTATATTTTCCATAGTTCCTGACTTGGGATTGGTGGATCGTCGTGTGCTCAATCATCTCAGCTCAATTTCAGTCCATCTTCGCCCCCTTCAACCCCGCCTTCCAGCAGTCCACCCAAAAAGAAAATTCCTAGCAGTCAGTCAGTTATAAGAGCAATGCGGGGGCGGAGAAAAATCGGGATGCTCTATCCGGCGACACCTGGCTGGATCTTGGAACCAAGCTCGAATGGCTGAATTCCTCCGTAACCGACAACGCCTTCTAGCGTCTCTGGTTAGATCGATAAAAATACGCTTCAAGTAAGGGCCGAATTCTTAGCGGCCAGAGAGATTGACGAACGGCAGCAGAACAGGGAGGGTCGCTCCTCGATGAGCGCAAAACAATCCAATCCACGTTCAGGCTGCCTGATCTTGCTCCTGCTGCTAATCCCATCGCTCCCCTGCCTCGGTGAAGAACTGCGCGTCGCTAGGATTTTTTCTGACCACGGCGTGCTGCAACAGGGAGTGCCGGTCCCGGTGTGGGGGGTGGCCGAACCCGGCGCCACGGTAACAGTCGAGTTCGCCGGTCAGACCAAGATAATTACCGCGGGAAACCACGGTAAGTGGAAGCTGGAGCTCGCTCCGTTGAAAGCCCACGCTACCGGCAACCGGCTGACCGTGACTTCTGGAACGAAGACTCTCGAGATTCGCGATCTTCTCGTCGGCGAGGTCTGGTACGCCAGCGGGCAGTCGAACATGCAGATGACCCTTGGGTCGTGCGCCAACAAGCTCGAGGCCGTCCGCGAAATGGTCGCCGATCCAAAACCCCGCCTCATCCGCACCTTGCGGGTCGGCAATGCGGATACCGAAAAACCGCTCGCTGACCTCCCGGGCCCGGCAGCATGGCAACTGGACACTCCAGCCAACCGACGTGCCCAATCCGCCGCAGCCTTCCTCTTCGCCAAAGAATTGCACGACCAACTGAAAGTCCCAATCGGGATCATCGAAGCCTCGTGGGGCGGCAAACCGATCGAAGGATTTATCCCCCCCGAAGATTTCGAAAAGAGCGCCATCCTGAAGCCCATTCTTGATCTGGCGGAGGCCGGTGATCTGGAAAGACTGAAGCAGATCGAAGGCGGTGTGTTCATTCGCAACACAGCAGGAAGACCAGGTCGAATCTTCAATTCCAGGGTCGCCCCGGTCGCGCCGTATGCCTTGAAGGGAATCATCTGGTATCAGGGCGAATCGAACGCCGGCAAGGGCGAAGATCCGCGCAACTACCGCCACAAGACGCGCGCGCTTGCCGAGGGTTGGCGGCGCACTTGGAAGCAGAAGGCACTGCCGTTCTACTTCGTCCAACTGCCATCGTTCAACGCCAGCGCCGTCGGCTGGGTCCGGCTTCGTGAAGAGCAGCGCCTCAGTCTGGATATCCCGAACAGCGGGATGGCGGTAACCATCGACCTGCGCGATAGCGACATCCATCCGTCCAACAAAGTCGACGTCGGCAAGCGCCTCGCGATTTGGGCACTCGCAAAATCATACGGAAAACCGGTGCCCTTCAGCGGCCCACTGTTCAAATCAGCAGACATTGAAGGAGGTCACATCCGGGTGAGCTTCGAACACGTTGGCGACGGTCTGATGGTCGCGCGTAAGGAAGGAATCGATGCTCCGGTCGCATCAAAAGATCGCGCCTTGGCACATTTCGAATTGGCCGACGAAGCTGGCCAGTGGCATCCAGCAGAAGCGACCATCGACGGCTCCACCGTCATTGTCAAAAGTGACTCTGCCGCGAAACCGATCGCCGTGCGCTATGCCTGTGCAGGCGCGCCCACCGACGCAAATCTCTACAATCGCGCCGGCCTCCCGGCATCGCCATTCTGCTCAAAGCTGGAGCTGCTCCCATGGGCGGAAGAGAAGTAGTCACCTGGCAACACCGTCACCATCCTTATTGGTGAGTTTTGCGGTTTAGCACTCCCTGCAGAAGTTGGAGGAATGTTTCCCCACTCTGCGATGACACCCAAATTCTGCATCTTCTCGATCAGGACCAACTCACGATCCGCCATAACTTCCATGAAGCCGGGCTCACGGATGTGTTCGGAAATGTCATTGCAGACTTGCTGGCGTGGGGCCGGGGCCGTTCACTCGGGTGTGATCAAATTCGTCAATGTCATTCTGGTCCTGATTCTCCTCTCCGGACTCCCTACTCGCGCGGCCGAGCCGCTGCCACTGCCTGTCTCCACTCCGTGGGACGTGGCGGCATTATCCAAGACTCCGACTCACAAGTGGTTGAAGGAAGACAGCCCGGTGAAGTCGCTCACCTATCGCGGGCTGTCTTACAAGGGGAAACCCACCAGTGTCTTTGCCTACTACGCATCACCCACAAGCTTCGGTATCAAAGCGGACAAGTCTGGTAAGTTCCCCACCCTTGTCCTGGTGCACGGAGGCGGCGGGAAGGCCTTTTCCCAATGGGTCGAACTCTGGGCAAAGCGCGGCTATGCCGCGATCGCGATGGACCATTCGGGCCGCGGCCCCGATGGCAAGCGCTTGCCGGACGGCGGGCCGGAACAAGGCCACGAGCAGAAATTTGCCACAATCGACGAGCCTCTCGAGAACCAATGGTCGTATCATGCTGTGGCAAACGTCCTCCTGGCGCACTCGCTGGTCCGCAGTTTCGAAGAGGTCGATATCGAGCGCACCGGCGTGACCGGGATCAGTTGGGGCGGCTACCTCACATGCATCGTGGCGGGCGTCGATGCGCGTTTTAAGTTCGCGATGCCGGTCTATGGATGCGGATTCCTGCGCGACAACAGTGCCTGGAGAAATTCTGAATTCGGTAAGATGAGCGCAGCGCAATCCGACAAATGGCACACCTTGTGGGATCCTTCGCAGTATCTTGCTTCGGCACGCATGCCGGTCGCTTTCCTGAACGGCACGAACGACTTTGCCTACCCGATGGACAGCTACGCCAAGTCCTGCGCCCTCGTTCGCACCGAAAAAAACTACAGCATCCAACTCAAGATGCGCCACGGCCACCTCTTCGACTTCCCGGAGTTCTTCGTCTTCGCCGACCAGTATCTCAAGAAGGGAGTTCCCATGCCCGTCGTCTCGCGACCTGCACTGAAAGACGGGAAGATCAGCACCAAGGTGGTGGCTTCCACAAAAATTTTGACCGCACGCCTCCATTTCACCACTGGCCCGCACAAGAAGAACAGCACTCGTCCGTGGACGACCCGAGACCTCAGCCTGGCCGACAACCGCATCGAGGGCGACGGCCCGCCGGACGACGCGACCGCCTATTACGTCGAGGTCACCGATGAGCGTAAGGCGGTGGCAAGCAGTGAGGTGATGACGCGGTAAGGTGGCGCTCTTGCGAGCCAGTTCGCGATCCTATTTCAACCAATCCGGAAGTCCTTTCTGATCGACCACCCACGGCGCTTTCGGAGCCAGTTTGATCAATCCACCCATGTCTCCGTATTTCGCAGCGCCGGGCAGGAGATCCGGATCCCGGATGCTCTTCACCTTGATAAACTCGAATCCCCCGGTTTCGATCACGACACGATCGAGGGCATCACCAGCCGCGAAGTTGACAGCGGCCGCCCAGTGACCAGCTCCCTTCAGTCCCACGAGATCGATCTTCTCCGCACCTTGCTGATCATTCCGAATCATCGTGATCGTGCTGAGCACATCGTGAAGCCGTTGCACAAAGAGAGGCCGATTGTAACCGAGGGTGTAAGCGGCGGACTCACGCGGATTCTTGACCCGGCGCGTCTCGCTCACCGCCTTGCCATCCGCCACAAACTCGCCCTGCAGAAAAAGATCCATTCCACACACCGAGTTTCCGTCTGCGAGCAGCTTCTTCACCTCGGCCCGCGGTTCTCCATTCTGATCGTAAAGTCCGGCTTTCCCGTCCGGGCTCAGCCAGATCACCGCACGCTTATTCCATTTTCCTTTCGGATAAAGCCACACCACCGGGACCTGCTCGTTGTAGGTTGAATTATTGTGAAGACCCGGCATCTCGAGGTAACTCCCGCGATCCTTCTTACTCACCAACTGCCACTCGACCTTCCCCGCGTCTTTCAGCTTCGAATCGAGGACAACCTCCCAGCCACGCCGTGCCACCTCTGGATCGGCAGCGACCTTCTTGGCGGAATCCTCCATCAACGCCGCCAGCAACGTGCGCTCAAAGTCGTCCCCACCTTTCGGCTTCGGGTGCTTGTCATTCCACACCGTGAGGTCCTTTTCCGTCAGCCGTTTGTGTGCTTGCTCCACGTCCGGTTTTCCTGATCCCAGGTCGAGGTGCTTGTTGAACCAGCGATACATGGCCTGTCGTGAGGGCAGGTTGTAGTTGTGCCCAAACTCGGTGCGGTCGTGCAGCATGACCTTGTCCGATGCCCCCAAAACCTCGTAGGTCTTCTTCAATTCCGGAAATCCTTTTATCGCCATTTCCTTGGTCCAATCGTTCGCGGCGGTGAGGCCGAGCGGCTTGGGCGCAAATAAGGCCGCAAAGGCGATATTACCGTCCGTCACGCGCATGAGGGTGGAGTTCTCGCAGGTGCATCCGCCCTGCATCGCGGTCGAAACCATCACGGCCGGCATCGAGACCTTCACCCGCGGATCGAGCGCCGAGATCACAAAAGTCTGGGTCCCTCCCCCGCTCGCTCCCGTCACTGCGATACGCTCGGGATCGACATCGTCGAGGCCCTGGAGAAAATCGATGGCCCGCATCGAGTTCCAGGTCTGCAACATCATGATGCTCTGTAAATGCGACTCCGCCTGGGGCGTGTAGAGACCCCAGTTCTTTTCGCTGATCATTTCGGGCCGCTGCTTTGCGAAGCGATGCGCTAGTTGATAGGAAATCTGGTCGTTATCGCAATAACCAAGCATGTCGTATTGCAGGACGGTGCAACCGAGTCGAGCTAGTCCAACACAACGGGCCTGGATGGGATTGCGTCCCATTTCGAGCACCGCCTCGGCTCCCTCCTTGATCTGAGTCTTCACGCTCGCCTCACCCGCATCGTAGAAGCGCGCCTCATCCCAATGCCCATGCGGACACAGCACTCCGGGCCGCTTTTCGCTCCCTTCCTTGGGTCGGTAGAGATTTCCGGTGAGGAAAAAACCAGGGCGTGTTTCGAAGTAAACTTTCTCGACCGTGAAATCACCACAATCGATCTTACCATGGATCACCGGATGAAGTGGAGTTCGATCGGGCTCGGGGAACAAGCCCACTGACACCATGAGCGCATGGCGGAGTTTCTCCGATCGTTGCGCCCACTCCTTCTTCGTAGTCGGCGGCGTGAAAGGAAAGTAGCCATTCAAATCCTTGAGATCAGCGAGGCGCTTGTCATCCGGCAGCTTGCCCTCCGGCAAAGCTCGTGGGGCGGCGGAGAGAATCGACGCAGCGGATACAAAGGTAAGGAGAAGGGTGAGCAGTTTCATATCGAAGTCTGTATTACATTCCCAAACGGCTCCGGACTCAATGGGCAATTTCATCTCTCCACCGGATCGCGTGGACAGACGGATCACTAATCCCATGCGCGAACAGGCCGATCGCCCGCCCCGAAGTGGGGTTGAGAGTTGTCACCAATTTCGATAGTCTGCTTTTTCCATGAAAAAGTATTTATCTCCCGGTCTCTGCTTTGCCTTCTTGACCGCGCTCGTTTCTGGTGCGGAATCGGAGGTTGTCTTTCACTCGGACTTTGAAAGTGACACTTGGTTCAAAGATTGGGGGCTCGATGCCGCTGCGAGAAATACCCAAATCGTCGCCAAGGATCCGGACAACAAGTTTACTGCTCACCGGGGCAAGGCCCTGCGCATCAAGATTGCTGAGGGAAGCAACTATGGCACCAGCCTAGCGTATCGGTTTAAAAAGCAAACCGGCAGCGAACCCGAGGAGATTTACTTCCGCTACTACCTGCGACTCGGGAATGATTGGGATCCCAAGGCCGGTGGCAAGCTCCCTGGGTTTGGCGGAACCTATGGGCGCGCTGGTTGGGGAGGTCGGCCGGTCAGCGGTGACGATGGCTGGTCTGCGCGTGGATTATTCCTTACCCGAAAAGACGGCAAGACACCGGTTGGGTTTTACTGCTACCACGCGGACATGAAGGGCAAGTATGGTTCGCACTGGCGCTGGGATATCGAGGACCGGGGACTGCTGGAGAACAATCGCTGGTACTGCATCGAACAATACGCAAAAATGAACACGCCGGGGAAGAACGACGGTATTTTACGAGCGTGGATCGATGGCAAACCCGCGTTCGAAAAATCAGATGTGCGTATGCGCGACACCGACAAACTGAAGATCGAACTGATCTGGTTCAATCTGTATCACGGCGGGTCCAAGGCCGCTGAGAAGAATCATCATATCTACCTCGACGAGGTCGTGATCTCGCGGAAACCGATTGGAATGGTGAAGGTGAGGAAGTGAATGAGATTGGTAGAAAAAAATCTTTGGTAGGACAATCTCCGCGTCACGACAGGACACCATCCACGACTTTGCCGAAGACATCGGTCAGGCGGTAGTCGCGTCCGCTGTGGCGATAAGTCAGGTGCTCGTGGTCAAGACCCATGAGGTGCAAGATGGTGGCGTGGAAATCGTGGACGTGGACCGGGTCTTCCTCGGGGCTAATGCCATACTCATCGGTGGTGCCGTGTGTCGTACCGCCTTTCACGCCGGCTCCGGCGAGCCACGAGCTGAAGGCCCAATTGTGGTGTTCCCGACCGGCGGCGTCCGCTTTATTATTGAAAGGTGTGCGGCCGAACTCGGTCGTCCAGACGACAAGCGTATCATCGAGCATGCCCCGCGATTTCAGATCTTTGAGCAGTCCGGCGATCGGTTGGTCAACATTCCTGGCGAGCGATTCGTGATCCTTCATGTTGCCGTGCGAATCCCAGTTTCCGGACGATCCGGTGTCGATGAGTTCGACGAAGCGCACGCCGCGTTCGATCAGGCGGCGCGCGGCGAGACATTGCCAGGCGAATCCCTTGGTCGCACCCCGCTGTAATCCGTAGAGCTCGTGGGTTGCCTCGCTCTCTTTTGAAAAATCGAAAGCTTCGGGCGCTTCCATCTGCATCCCGAAAGCAGTCTCGAACGAGCGCATACGGGCTTCCGCCAGGTGATGGCTGCCGCGGCTCGCGAGATGTTGGCGGTTGAGTTTCTGCAGCGCGGCGAGCTCAAATTGCTGGCGGTCGGTGCCGATCCTCGGCTTCACATTGGCGATCGGTTCCGGGCCAGGGACCACGAGCGTTCCCTGATGTGCACCGGGTAGGAAGTCGCTGGCGTAGATTTGTGTGCCGGCATAAGTCTGCGCTGGCGCGATGGTGATGAACGATGGAAGATTCTTATTTAATGTGCCGAGCCCGTAGCTCACCCAAGAACCGATCGACGGACGCGCGAAGGCGAACGATCCGGTGTGCATCCCGAGCGTCGCGTTGTAGTGGTTCGAGTGATCGGTATGCATCGAACGGATCAGGGCAATATCATCCATGCAGCTTCCAACATGTGGGAAGAGCGAGCTGACCTCGGTGCCGCAGTTCGCCTGTGGCGAGAACTCCCACTGGGGCGCTTTGAGAAAAATCCGCTCGTAGCCGGGGCGGTTTTTAATTTCCGGGTGGTCCAGTTTGACTTCCTTTCCGACATCACGCGTGAGATTCGGTTTTGGATCGAAGGTGTCAACGTGCGAGACCCCGCCGGTCATGAAGAGAAAAATCACGTTCTTCGCCTTCGCTGGAAAATGGGGACTCTTTGGGGCGAGCGGATCTGATTCCGCCGCCGCGAGTTGACTCAGGATGCCGGGCATGAGCGTTGATCCCGCGACGAAGGAGCGGACGAATTTACGGCGATCGGGATGTTGGTGATGCGGCATCTCTTAGTCGATGTGCAGGAGTTCGTTGCTTCCAAGAAGCACGCGCGCGTAGGCGTTCCAAATCTCTACTTCTGGTGCCGCCAGAGCAGTGGCAAATTCCTCGAAAACGGTGACTTCATCGTCAGTCGACGGTCGGGCGAACAACTCCATGCAGGCGAAGTCAAGCCGGGCACGGGTGTCCTCCGCGTGCGCGAGGATACGCGAGGAAAATTTCTTCGCACAGGAGTGAAAGAACGGGTCATTCATGAAATAGAGCGCCTGGGTCGCCGCAGTGGTGACATCGCGACTGGCGGTGCTGGCGTTCGGATCGGCGGCGTTGAAGAGGGCGCAGAAGCGACTGCTGCGATTGCGTTTACGCATCACGTAGACGCTCCGTTTATCGGTCGGGAACTCGGCTGAAAATGGATTGTGCTGGGTGAAGCTCCAACTGCTCTCCGGAGGGAACGGGTGGCCTTCACCTGGCACACGATCAAGGCTATCGCTGGCGACCAGCAGCGTATCGCGCAATTCTTCGGCACTGATACGGCGCGGTGCCATCAAGGAATACTCCCGGGCTGACTGCTGGTAGGTAGCGCTATTCATGACGAGGCGGTGCATCGACTTGATGCTCCAATCTTTGTTCATGAATTCGCGTGCGAGGAAATCGAGAAGCTGCGGATGTGTCGGGGGCGCGCCGTGGTTGCCAAAATCGTTCGGTGTGGCGACGATCCCGGTGCCGAAGTGCCATGCCCAGATTCGGTTGGCCATCACTCGCGCGGTGAGCGGGTTGTCACGGTTGGCGATCCGTTCCGCTAACTCGAGCCTGCCGCTGGATTGATCGCTACCGAGAATTCCGCCACCGAGGGCGCTGAGGAAGGCACGTGGCACTTCCTCGCCCAGGTCTTCGGGATCGCCGCGCAATTGCAGCTTGGTCTCTGTCGGCTTGCCTTCGGCAACCGCGTAGGCGACGGACAAGGCTGGCATGGTGGCGGCGTGCTTGGCCAATGCAGCCTGGTGTGAGCTGCTGGTGCCGAGGTTCCGGTAGGCATCCGCGATCCCAGGCGAACTAAAGTGCTCCAGTTGCCAGGCCACTCCATCGCCACCAGGATGACCGTCACTTATCTTAAGGTGGATGCTCACCGCACCATCGATCGGGCTTAGCCACGCGAGTGCGACCGGCCCCCTCGGTCCGGGGTGAACAAAGAAGGTGCGCGGCGGCAGGGTCGTCCACATCTTAACCGGATCGTTGGAAGTGTTGACGAAAACGGAGGGGGTGTCGCCTCCTTTCCATGCCTGCAACTCTGATTTTCCATCGAGCGATTCATGGCGTTGCGAGAGAAACTTCGGATCATCGGCCATGTCGAGAAAGCACCAGGTGCCGTTCGGGTTTCCATCGAGGAGTCCGTCGAGGAGATCGCTGGTGGACCAGGTTTTTTCGCCCTGAGTGATTGAAAATTCGAGCACGGTGGTGTCGGCCCCGTGACTGGCGCGTGGCAAAATCGAGAGCTGCAATGCTTCGCCCATGCGCACCTTGAGTTCGATTGCTTTCCCGGTGACCAGCACCGAACCGGCATCGAGGACATCGCCCTTGGAGATGGTTTTGGCGTTCTGAGCGGCAAGATCCTTCAACGCTTTGGCGCTCGCTCCCTGCGTTTTTAATTCGGCGTCGGCCTTCGCTTTAAGGATGTCGCGCTGCTTCTCCCACGCCTGTATTTCCGCAAGCGCGTCGCCACTCGCGATTGGCACGAGGTCGCGCGGTTGCTGTTTTGGCTCGCAGCCCGGGAAAGAAAATTTCGTGCTCTCGAGCACGCCGTAGAGCGCGTAGTAATCGCGGGTCGGAATAGGATCATGTTTGTGATCGTGACAGCGTGCACATGAGATGCTCAGCCCGAGGAAGGCCTTGCCAAGGTTGTCGATCGCGTCGTCGTAGGTGAGATGCATGCTCTGGTCGATGTCGTGGCCGAAGCGCCGCGCAATCGCGAGATAGCCGGTGGCGATGATGCTCTCGCTGCCGCCGCGCTCGAGGAGATCGCCGGCGATCTGTTCCTCGACGAATTCATCGTAGGGTTTGTCGTCATTGAAGGCGTCGATCACCCAATTGCGATAGCGCCACGCGTGCGGTAGCGGGTGATCGCTGTTCTCGCCGGCGGTGTCAGCGTAGCGCACGACATCGAGCCAGTGCCGTGCCCAGTGCTCGCCGTAGTGCTTGGAGGCGAGCATCGATTCGACGACGTCGACAAACGCATCCGCATCGGGCCGCGGGTCCGCAACGAATTTTTGCACAAGCGCGCCAGCGGGCGGGAGGCCGGTGAGATCGTAACTGGCACGGCGAACCAGCGAGCGCCGATCAGCTTGCTGCGGGGAGTTCCCTCCAATGAGGGTGTCGATCGCGTTACGTTCCCAGCTCGCGGCAGGCGCTGGTGCTTGGACAATTCCGATCGGTTTGAGCGACCAAAGATCTCCCGGCTCCGCAGCAACCACCACGCCACAGCTAGCGAGCATGGCGGCGATGGTGCGGAGAACTTTCATCGAAGTGGCTCTTAGAAATCGGTGTCGGCGTCTTTCAATTTCAGCTCTTTGATCCAGGCGTTGCGGTAGCGCACGTCGTGGCCTTCGCATTGCAGTTTGAGTCCGCCGGGCACATCAGTGATGCCTTTGCCGCCGTCGTTACCTCCGTCCAGGCCGGAGTTCTTACCGCCCCAGACTTGGTTAATGGTGATGTTGGTGTGCACTTTCTTTCCATTGAAATACATCGAGACCTTGGCTTTCTCGCTCAGCTTTCCGTCTTTGAATCGCGCCGCGCGAAAGACGATGTCGTAGGCGTTCCATTTGCCGAGACCGTTGTATGCGTGGTAGGGCGACGGTGTCTCGTTGATCACCGCGGCCATCCCGTGTTTCGTCTTGTCGCCGTCGAGCACCTGGATCTCGTAGCGGTTCTGCAGATACACCCCGCTGTTGCCGCCTTTGTTGGGGATCAGGAATTCGATGTGCAGGCGGAAGTCGCGGTATTTCTTTTTGGTGACGATATCGGCGGTGCCGTATTTTCCGCCCTTGGCGGCCGGGTCATCAGTCTGAACGGCGGTGCCCTCATCGACCGGGTCGTCAACGATCTTCCATTTGATCGGCAGCGAAGAGCTGAAGCGTGGGCCCTTCCAGTAAGTCCATTTTTCATCGAGCATTTTGCGCGAGCCGTCGATAATGACTTCGGCACCTGCTTCGGGTTTGGCACCGACGCCGATGTGGTTCTTATTTTCGTCGGCTGCGGCGAAGGCGATCGAGGCGGCGATTAGGATGAGGGTGGATTTCATATTCTTCTTTGGTAAAATTTCACTAACGTGATGCGAAGTATGGGGATGCAGATCCGTATCGCAAAGGAAATCCTCCGGGAGCGGGCTAGCTGTTTTGGGTTTGCATCCTGTGGCGGGCGTCGAAGCGCCGGCTCATCAATCGCGGTGCATGTTGTGCTGAGCCCGGAGGGGATCGCGTAGCACAACGATCACTCTCATCCGATTCTCCAATACGGAAAGGCGGTTGAGGAGTTGCCGTGTGCCTGGAGGAAATCTAGTATGCGCGTGGATTATTCCTTACCCTGAAAGACGGCAAAACGCCGATCGTGTTTTACTGCTACCACGCGGACATGAAGGGCAAGGATGGTTCAATCTGTACACGGCGGGTCCAAGGAAGCTGAGAAGGATCATCAAATTTACATCGATGATGTCCTGATCTCGCGGAAGCCGCGTGGGAAGGAAGAGGCAAAAAAGGAGTGAGCTTCGCGGAGTGATTCTTCGAAGAATCCGGAATCCAAATTTTGACTTCAGATCTGGTTCCCCCGAGCTCGAGCCAACCTCTTCTCTTCTTGAGGGTAGGATTGTTCGCGCTACTCACTACGGTTAAACGATCTGATCGCCTGTCACCAAGTGAATTGGCTCCGCCGACCTCGAATTGGACCAAGGCCCTTCCCAACGACATGCGCAATGCTGCGGGACATCTCGCCACCAAAGACAAACGGAATGCCGGAAACGGCTGGGGTCATTGTTCCGCCGCCAGCCCTATCGTGATTGGCGAGCATCTCTACATGCCCACGATGGTTGAGATGGTCTACGTCTTAAAATGGAACGCCGCCGTCCTCGACGAGAACGCGCTCGTCTCAATCAGCGACCTCGGACCAGCCGGAAAAACCTGGTCTCTCTCGAGCTTGTCCTACAGTGAAGGAAAGATCTACGCACGCACGATGAAAGAGCTCATCTGCATTGAAAGTGCGGACTGAATGTCAGTAGGATTGAACTTCTGTCATGTCATAGGAGCATCTTCCTTCAGTTCCCGGGCTCCTCAAACTTTCCTTGATTTTTCGTTTAGTCCGAACCGGCCCGCTTTCCGCCAGGGTGGAGAATCTCGTAGAGGCCAACTGGTTTGACACAGACGAAAACGTCGATCCCAACGCCACGGAGGTCGCCCGGCCAAATGGCCGGTTTGACCGATCTAGAATAAACTCTTTGAATAAAAGCACCTCGTGGCAAGGTAACAAAATGATGAAAAAAGAGGTCATCTCCCAGCGTTTTCCAACGCAGCCCGCTTGCAGTGAATCCATCACCAAAAACGACCGAACCGGCAGCAATAGGGAGAATATTCCAACTGTCACTCATGAATAGGTATCTCGCTACGATTTTGTTCTCCCTCGGAGTTCTGACCATTCCGCTTTTTGGCGCGGACACAGGAGTCTTGACTCCCAAAAGCATCGAACCTTTCTTCGAATCCCATTGCTACGATTGCCACGACGCTGCCACCGCGAAGGCCGATCTCAATCTTGAAGACCTAACGCGCTCGATCACCAACGGCACCGACGCGTTGCATTGGCAGGATATTCTTGATCAGCTCAACGCTGGCGAGATGCCGCCGAAGAAGAAACCCCAGCCCGCCAAGGAGGAATTGGCCAAAGTGGTCGGTGATTTGACCAAATCCCTGCAAGCCGCCCAAAAGATGCTCAGGGACAGTGGCGGTTCCATCGCTCTTCGTCGGCTGAACCGACGCGAATACGAAACGACCATCAAGGATATGATGGGGATACGACTCAGTGGAGAAAAGCTTCCCGATGATCCGAGTGGCCGTTTCGATACCATCGGCCAAAACCAGTCACTGACGCCCATGCAACTGCAGAAGTATTTCAACTACGGTCAGGAAGTCGCACGCACTGTGCTGCATTGGGCTTGTGAACCGAGGATGGAACCTCAAGTGCTGGAACGGAGGGAGTTCGCCAACACGGAAGGTCGAAGCAAGCGGATCTACGAAATCATGGAGAAGGTCAGGCTGGTCAAGGAAGAGGGGAAAACGCCAGCTGAAGCCGGACTCACCGACAAGGAGTGGCCCAAATATGATCCTGACAATCCGAATGCCCAGAAAGCGGTCTGGAAAGGACAGCGGGAATACTATGACCGGAATCGTCATATTCATGCCAAGGGACGCATGCTGTCGCATGATTTGTTGGTGGAGCATGTTAGTCTGTCCTACCCGCAGGATGCTCGAGCGGATTATCGCGTTCGTTTCTGTGGTGGAGTCGTGGATGGCGTGAGCATCCGGAGAGGCGTGCGGCTAATGGAAAAAAATGGCAAACTCGGTGGCAAGCATGGAAGATCATTCGGCAGTTTCTGGCTTCAGGGAACGATCGATAAACCTACGGTTCACGAAGCGTTCTACCATCCGGTATTTCGACCTGATTTTCGGCCTGAGAATCGGAACGCATCCCGGCGATTTGTCTTTGCGCTGGAGGACAAACGGGGAGGGCCGGGCTCTGAGCAATTTTATCATCACTACCGATCAATCGAGCCGGAAGCTCCGAAAGACACCATTTTTGCCAAGTGGATGGAGGTCGAAGGGCCGTTCTATGATCCCAAGTCGCCATTTGAAAAATTGGTCGGAAAATATCAAGTGGCGACCGCCTCGGACGATACGCTTGATTCCGTAGCGGCAACATTTCTGACTGAATTTGCCGAAGTCGCATTTCGATCTTCCGCAATTCCTGAAAACTACATTGATCAGCTTTCCCATATCTACATGGAGCAGCGCAAGGCGGGGCTCAACTTTCGCGAAGCGATTGTCGATCCACTGGCAATGATCCTAACATCCTTCCGTTTTCTCTACCTGGTGGAGCCTCAGAAAAAGGAAGCGGCAACAGACAACAAACTCGACCCCATCAGCCTGGCGAATCGCCTGTCCTATTTTCTCTGGAGCAGCCCGCCTGATGAGGCACTTTTATCGTTGGCCAAAAGCGGCGATCTTCTTCAGCCCATCGTTTTGCAGCAGCAGGTCGATCGCATGTTGGAGAGCCCACGCGCGGAACATTTCTTTGCTGGTTTTATGCCCCAATGGGCACACCTGAAGCGATTCGATTCGCTCTCCCTCAACTCAAAATTGTTGGAGCATCGCACTGATGGGATGATTCATGCCTCGCGACGGGAGCCTATAGAGTTTTTCAAAACCCTGGTACAGGAAAACCTGCCTGCCTCCCACCTCATCGACTCTGATTTCGTGATGGCCAATGGTGTGCTGGCAATGAAGTACGGACTGTCCGGGTATTATTCCGGCGATGGTTTCCAAAAGATCCAGTTACCACCCAACTCCCCTCGCGGAGGCTTGATAACTCAGGCGGCATTTTTATCGACCGGAACGATGGGGAATCGAACCTCCCCCGTCATTCGTGGATCCTTGGTCAAAGAAATCCTCCTAAACGATCCCCCGCCCCCACCTCCTCCGAATGTTCCCGAACTGGATACCGGAGCCGATCCGTTGGCCAGTGTGCGCTCGCTCGTCGAACTGCATCAGACCAAAGCGCAATGTGCCTCCTGCCACGCGCGCTTCGACTTCATTGGGCTCGGTTTGGAGAATTTTGATGCCATCGGGCTTTGGCGGGACGAGGAACTGGTCACGGAAGCCCGGGAAGCGCAACAGATCGAAAAGCGACCAAAGAAAGTATACCCTGTCGATGCCAGTGGTGAACTGCCCAATGGTGAGACCTTTAATGGCGTGCATGAATTGAAGGCGGCATTAATGAAAGAGAAGCGGACCGTTGCTGGTTCTCTACTTGAAGGGATGCTGTGTTATGCCTTGGGACGAGATGTGAGCTTTACCGATCTGCCAATGATTGAGGAATCCTTGAATGAACTGGAAAAAGACAACTTCCCAGTCCGAGCCATGATTAAAAAAATTGCCACGAGCCAATCCTTTCTATCGCGATGAACCTAACCACCAATTCAAGCCGACGGACCTTCCTTCGAGCGGGAGCGAAAACACTCTCGCTACCCTTCCTATCCAGCCTCCTTCCCGCAAGCGCTCAAGTTGCCGCGGAGAAGGCTCTCGCCAACAAATCTGTCCGCCGCCTCCTTTGGATGTCAATGGGGCACGGCCACATGGAGAAGCATTTTTACCCCAAAGCAAACGGGACGCTGAGCAACATCGCCTTGCCTTCCGGTTGGGATCCGATGAAGAAGAATCTTGGTCATGTCACGATGGTTTCGAACTTCACGAATGCGGAAAACAAGCAGCCTCACGACGGAAGCGAGGCCGTACTAACCTGCGCCAACGTCGTTGGTTTTCCCGGGAAGGCGCGACACAACAGCATTTCCTGTGACCAGGTCGCGGCGGCACAACTCGGCAAGGAAACTCGGCATGAAAGCTTGCAGTTCAATTGCGCAAACAACGACTCGGGAAACGGCCATGGTGGCGTCGCGATGTCCTATCGCGGGGATGGCAGCCCGCTTCCGGGACTGGCTTCTCCTCTTGAAGTGTTCTTTAAGGTTTTTGGTGGCAATATGAGTCGCGAGGAAATGCTCAACACCCTGAAGCAACGTCGCAGCATCCTCGATATTCTTGAGTTCGAAGGCAACTCCACCAAACGGGTCTTGAGCAAAGACGACCGGGAAAAACTGGAGGAATACACCACCAGTATCCGCGATATCGAGCTTTCGCTGAGTCGCGAGGAAAAGTGGATCGATGTTCCCTATCCGCAATCCGCCCAGAAAAAGCCCCCGGAGGAATTGGAGGGAGAACCGGAGATCGAGGCCATGTTCAAAATGATCCTAGCCGCGTGGCAAACCGATGCCACTCGGGTCATCACCTATCGCATGCCTGATGCCGGTTTGCTCCAAAGCATGGGGATCTCTTCGACGCCGCACACGCTGTCGCACTACGGCAGCAATACTTCGTTGCACGACCTTAATCTTCAGCGCACGAAAAAGTGGATGCAACTCTACTCCGGCTTCATCGATCAACTTCGCTCCGCCACAGATCCCCTCGATCCCAACGGCGGAACCATATTTGATAATTGTCTGGTGTATAACGGCGGAGGACTGCGTACCGCCCATCGGAACACAAGCGTTCCCTGTCTGCTCACCGGTGGTGGCTTTCAGGGGCTAAGCCATGGGCAACATCGAGTGGCTCCCAAGGAAAACACGCCGTTGGCGAACCTTTGGACCACGATGCTGCAAAACGCCGGAGTAAGGATCGATAGATTTGCGGATGCGAACGCGACTGCCTGTAGCATTTTCAAGTCGTGAAAGCTCTCCCTTTGGCATGAGGTCGCTTCCAATAAGATCAGGAGCTTCAAAGGATCCAATATTTTTTGATACGACCCTATGTGGCAAATCAAACATCTTGCGTCCTGATAACAATCAGTCCAATTGGATGATTCCTCGCTTCACTGCGGCGGTCGCAGCTTGGGTCCGATCGTTGACGCCGAGTTTGGTGAAGACGCGTTCGATATGATGCTTCACGGTGGACGTTGAAATTCCAAGGTTCGCTACGATTTCCTTATTACTATAGCCAGAGACAATCTGAGCGAGGATTTCGGTCTCGCGTGGTGAAAGAGCTTCCTGTGCGCGTCGCTCGTCGAGCTTCTTTTCGAGCCCTTCGGAATAGTAAGACACTCCACTTGCGACTGCTCGCACTGCCGTGATGATCTCGTCAATCTCCCCCCCCTTCGACACGCAACCTAGAGCACCGGCTTCGGTCGCGCGCCACAGACTCTCCGAGGTCTCATAGATCGACAACAAGACAATACGTGCCTCCGGGAATTCGGCGAGAATTTCGCCAATCGCTTCAGCCCCGTTGAGACCGGGCATTTGGTAGTCCATCGTCACGACATCCGGCTGCAACTCGCGGTAAAGCGCGATGGCCCCGGCCCCGTTTTCAGCCTCGCCGACGAGTTCGAGGTCGTCTTGCTGTGCGAGGGCTTCAACGAGAGCGAGACGGACCATGGCATGGTCATCGACAATGAGAACACGGGTCTTAGGAATCATCAATTTTACGTTGATTGGTTTGCTGGAGATGATGAGGGAAGTCGCAGTTGAACTTTGGTGCCGAGAGAGGGAGAACTTTCGATTTCCAATTCGGCGAAAATCTTGTTGGCGCGCTCACGGATACCGGTGATTCCAAAATGTCCGGCGGGTGGCCGCTGCTTGGGATCGAAGCCAGTGCCATCATCGTCGATCTCGAGCGTGATTCCATCAGACTCGTAGTGCAGGCGCACTTCGATTCGGGTTGGATTCGCGTGGCGCATGGCATTGATCGCCGCCTCGCGTGCAATCCGCAGTAGATGGTTCGCGGTGGTCGCGGGGAGTTGGCGGGGTGTCCCTTCCACGATGAAGTTAAACTCAGCACTGCCGGCCGCAGCGGGGAGGGCCTCCCGGATGGCTTCGGGGAGATTCTTCTTTAATAGAGAAGGACTCCTAAGATCACTGATCGAGGCACGGGTTTCGGTCCGACAATGCTTCAACATATTCCGAGCGAGCGTTAGGCGGTCTTGTGACCCTTCACGATCGTCGAGTGAGGAAGATAGGTTTCCGAGTTGCATCGATAGGCCGGTGAGATCTTGTTCCAAGGTATCGTGCAGTTCCCTTGCGATGCGTTGCCTTTCGTCCTTCACGAGGCCTTGTTTAACCTGTTTAGTGATGATTGCGGCCTGGGCGGTGACCCGTTTGCGAAGTAACCAGTTCCACGCGAAAACGGCGAGCGAAATGACTCCAATAATGCCCAAGGCTGCTCGCACTCGTTCAGGGGTCCACCACGGGGCGGGTCTTACCATTTCGATGCTGGCATCACCGGAAAGATCGAGACGGAAACCATCGGCCCACTTCGTCCGCGGCATCGGCCGGGTCGTTGTCACGGTGTAGATTCCAGTCAAACGTATCTGGTCGCCCGCTTGCAAATTGCGCTGTTGTAGAGTTGAACGGGGCGACCTTGCAAGGAAGTAGCTCGAGCCAGACCGGCATTGCAGAACTATTTCCTCCAGCCCTTCGCGGTAGGCCAGAAATTCGCACTCGGTCACAACCCGCTCGGCGTGAAGATCAAACCGGGGCGCACCGGCAGGGTCGAATGAAGAGGGCGGTGGCCGATCTGCTTTCCCCAATAAAAGAACACGCGCTGCCCGCAAGATCGGGCGGAACGGAGCCACCGCGGCGAAGCCCTGCACCTCGACTTCGCTCCCCGGCGGATAGGTGGTTCCCATTGCTGATTGGACGAAGGTGCTCCCCATCTCGTCGCGGAGAAAGAATCCACCTTGGCCAAGCTGCGTAATCACTCCGTGGACTCGTACTTCGTCTTCCCTCTCGTGATCGCTCTGAAGTAGACTCCCGATCGTGCGTGACGGCACCTTGCCCGCCTCCGGGGCACCTTCGATTGGGATCAGCTGATCGAACGAAGGGACGAAGAAGTAGCGATCAGTTAATTGCCGGTTCATACTATTGATGCTGCCGACGATACCTCGCAAGAGGACTCGTTTTTGCATCAAGGCTTCCGCTCGAACTGCTGCATCGACAACTTTTGGCACCTCGGCCAGGAAGGTCAGGCCATCGATCTCGACCACCAGTGTGAAGGCCAGTCCACCGGGTGCCACTCCGACGACCAGTGCTTCCACTTCGACCCAATCGGAGTCGACGCGGCTGGAGAATAATTCCCTGGCGGTGACACGCCGCGGTTCGGGGAGTTGTCCTTGATGCAAGATTTCCAACTTGGCTTTGATAATATCGGGGAAGTAGGAAGTTCCCGAAGTGACACCGCGCACGCGAACTCTGGTGCCGGGTTGGATTTTGTCCCGTTCGGGGAATGGCAGGATGGAGGCGATATGGCAGCCGGCCGTCCCGTCGTGCAGGATAAGTCCCTCTGCCTTGTCGAGATTGTCGCTGCGTTTTTGGAAGAAGATGACCGTTCCTTCGATCAGTATCGGGTATCGCTGGGACTCCGCAGCCTCGTGCGGCAACGCGCGTACTTCGGCGAGCGTCGTTAAAGGAGGACCCTGCGCCGCTGCCAAAAGCGGGAACAGGAAAAGGAGGAGGACACGAAATGGCATGTGTCTTTCCATACCATTACAAGGTGCTGCCAGAAAGGGGCATCTCGCCAAGTAGCGTCATCGTCAGGCGCTACCAGGCGATTATCATCAACCCTATTTCCGCTGGCGTCTCGTCAGTGCGAGCGCACCCAAGCAAAGCAAGATCCCTGAAGAAGGCTCTGGAATTGAAGCAACCGTTCCGTTCAGCGACAAGCCATCGATATTGTGGAGTGAGTTCAACGCTCCACTGTTGACGTTGATGGTGAAGGTTTTGCTTTCACCCGCTCCGATCTCCACGGGCGCATTCAAAGCCACGGTGATGAGAGGATTCCCCGGATTCAGGGTGCCCTGTGCGCCTTCTGCGGCTCCCGCTTCCTGGATCTGCCAAATACTGGCTCCTCCACTGGTGAAATCAATCGTCAGGCTGTCCACCGTGACACTGCTGAGTGCGCCTGCTCCAATCGTAAACGAGATCGGGGCATTTCCGTTTGATAAAAGATTACCTCCCGTGCCTTGAGCCGATCCTTGTCCCCATGAAGTGTAATCAGCCAGTGTCAGTCTGGGGCTGGGGACTGCCGAGCCGTCGAAGTAATTGGCCCGGTGTAAGAAGATGACCTGGTCGCCTGCGTTCCCACCGAAGCCGAAGCCGTCGTGAACGTCGTTGGGGACGGCACCCGGGCCGACATCGGTGAACGAGCTGTTAAATGAGAGGCCGGAGATCGTCGCTCCAGTTGGCACACCACTGGAGGCGAGGCGAGCGGTAGAGTCCGCGCCGGTGTCGAATGTCCATTCCGCAATAACTGCAGCGTTGAGTAACGCAGTGCTCGACACACCGAAAATTGCGAAGGAGAGAGAAAGTGATTTGTTCATCTGATTGAGGTTCTTTTTTTTTTGGTTTGAAGGAAGGCATGGATCCATGCCTAATATTTGCTGAGTTTGTGAAAAATTCTGACTCTTGTCTGGGATGGTCGTGATTATTCCCCGATCTCGATGCGGAAAAAATTACCTGGTGCATCCTCTAGGATGACGGGCAAGGGAATCGTCAGGGTGATTTGAGTGACGTCTTCGGGATTCTCGTCACGGTCGGCGGTGATGTCGTCATCCAGCTCTCCCTCCCAGCCGGTCATGTCGAGCGAGTATTTGGCGATGTAAGATGTGGCCAAGGTTTTCCGCCAGGTCAGGGTTACGGTGTTGGCTTCGGGCGCATAGTCGATCTTAGTGATGGCGAGTTCGATGGGATTGGAAGGACTTCTGAAGCCGTTGAGCGACAAGCCATCAATGTTGTGGAATGAGTTTAAGGCACCACTGTTGACGTTAATGGTGAAGGTTTTGGTTTCACCTGCTCCGATCACCACGGGAGTGTTCAAGGCCACGGTGAGGAGGGGATTTCCGGGATTCAAGGTTCCCTGTGCTCCTTCTGCAGCTCCTGCTTCCTGGATCTGCCAAATACAGGCTCCTCCACTGGTGAAGTCAATGGTCAGGCTGTCCACGGTGATGATGCTGAGCTCGTCTGCTTCAACCGTAAACGAGATTGCCGCATTTCCGTTCGACGAGAGGTCGGCACCGGTGCCCTGATTCGATCCGATTCCCCATGAAGTATAATCAGCCACCGTCGGCCGTGGATCTGGGACCGCCGAGCTATCGAAGTAGGTGGCCCGGTGAAGGAAGATGACGCGATCGCCCCTATTCCCACCGAAGCCGAAGCCATCGTGGAGGTCCTTGGGCACGGCCTCGGGTCCAAAATTGGTGAATGAGTCGTTGAACGATAGTCCGGAGATGATGGCTCCCTTGGCGACATCGCTGGACGCGAGAAGATCAGCGGAGGATTCGCCCGAATCGAAAGTCCACCTGCCGAGGATCTTGGCATTTACCGGGACGATCGGAAGGACGGCCAAGAGGCCTGGTATCAAAAATCTCGTGGGTCTCATCGTTTTATTCAAGGGTGCGTATCTAAGGTCCCCAATTCCAAAACATCTTGATCCAGTCGCACCAGCCTGTCACCCCGGCCAATTGGCCGACTCCAGTGTTTGTTCAGGAAAAGTAAAAAGTATGCCGGGCGTCTTAAAACCACCCCGGTCAAGCTGAAAACCGAATCAGCGTGATCAACCTGTCCGCCAGCCGCTTGAGGAGTTGCCGGATGCCTGGAGGGGATCTAGTCTGCCGTCGTGATGATGCACTCGACCCTTCGCTCTTTCTTCCTCTTGTTGGTTCTCTGTTCGGGGTGGGCTGTCGCCGCTCCCATAATCGGCGACGCCGATTTTCCCAAACCATCGCCGGGCAGCCGGCATACTGAGAAGGTCGAGGCAGTAAAGAACGGCAAGTACGATCTGGTCCTCATTGGCGACTCGATCACCCACACCGTGGGCGAACTTGGCGGCAAGTACGAGTCGATGAAGGAGGTCTGGAAGAAACACTTCGCCTCACGCAATGCCATCAACCTTGGGTACAATGGATATCGTACCGAACAGATTCTCTGGAACCTCCAAAATGGAGAACTCGACTTTGCGCGTTCTCCCAAAGTCGCGATGATCCTAATTGGGACGAACAACAGCGACGATCGGCACTTTAAAAAAGTTCACACCGCAGAGGAGATCTTTGCCGGGACCAAGGCGATTGTCGATCTGGTCAAGGAGCGACACCCCAGCACCAAGATTCTTGTCCTTCGGGTTTTCCCGCGTGGAGGTGACGGCGAAAAGGGAGTGAGTCCGCCCGCTTTCAATTCCTCGAAGCAGTGCATTGAGACCTGTCGCCGTACCGGGGAGCTCACCAAGAAACTGGCAGACGGCAAGCAGGTCTTCTGGCTCGATGTGAACCACGTTTTCCTGCGCAAAGACGGGACCATCAACACCGACTTAATGTGGGACTTACTGCATCCCAGTCCGGCCGGTGCGGAAGCCTGGGCGCAGGCCGTGGCACCGACTCTCGATAAGTTGATGGCTGACAAGCCTCTCGCGCCAGAGCGTGTCATGCTCTGGTCCGACCAAGCGCCAATCGGCGATGGAACGTTCGAGTCCGCCAAGCCTGTCATCACCATTCATCGCCCGGCCAAGGCGAACGGGGCCTCGGCAATCATCTGTCCCGGTGGTGGATACGGGGGACTGGTGACCGGAGCGGAAGGCCATGGAATTGCGAAGTGGCTCAACAAACATGGCGTCACCGGGATCGTGCTCGAATACCGTCTTCCCCGCGGACGCCAGTTTGTTCCCCTACTCGATGCACAGCGCGCGATTCGTATCGTCCGCTCGAAAGGCGAGGCCTGGGGTTGTCATCCCAAGCGTATCGGGATCATCGGTTTCTCTGCCGGCGGACATCTCGCCTCCACTGCGGCAACACATTTTGATGCGGGCAAGGGTGATGCGACGGATCCGATTGAGCGGGTTAGTTCTCGCCCTGATTTTGCCGTGCTGGTGTATCCCGTGATCTCGATGGGTGACAAAGGTCATGGCGGATCGACACGGAATCTCCTTGGGGAATCTCCCTCGGCAAAGAGCGTGGAGTTGTTCTCCAATGAGAAGCAAGTGACAGCGCAATCATCGCCCACCTATCTTACTCACGCCCTGGACGATCGGGTCGTGTCCGCCGAGAACAGCAAGATGTTTCACGAAGCATTAAAAGCGAAGAATGTCGCGACCCACTACCTCGAACTACCGTCCGGAAACCACGGACTAAACGGATACAAGGGTCCAATGTGGGATGCCTGGCAAAGTGGCTCCCTGGAATGGCTGGCCTCGCAGAAGATGATCCCTGCTCAGGACTAGATCCCACCTGGCTCTTTGAAGCTAGGCTGCGTGTGCGCGAAGTTTTGCGCGCTTCTTGCAATGATAGGTACCTAGGAAAAGGCAACCTAGAATGAGATGGGTTCATGACTTCGGGTCCGAGAGCGAAGGATTCTCTGTCGCCGACAGTTCCGAAACCTACTACATGGCCGAGGCCGTTAGGATCCTCAAGGCTCCCGCGGCTGAAGCTCTCAAAACGAGAATCAAGAATGCCAGAGCGTAATCGCAAACAAATCGACCGAGAGACAAGGTATCTTGCGAAACATATCCCGGCTCGATCCGGTATGAATACCATCACGTGATCGCTTTTTTGATGAAATGAGAGCGAATATTTCGTTACATGAAGACCATGCCCCGCAGATTTTCCATCCTGCCCCTCATCCTGCTCTGTGGGTTGCTGCTCGATTCTTCGCGAGGTGAAGACCCGACCTGGTGGTCCTTCCGCCCCCTTTCGCGGCCCATCGCACCAAGAATCAGCGAGTTCAGGGATGCGGATCGCGCCTTCAATAAAATCGATCGCTTCGTCATTGCCAAACTGCGAGAGCAGGGATTGCGGCTATCGCCCGAAGCCGACCGCCGCATGCTCGTCCGACGGCTTTATTTCAATATTATCGGGCTTCCCCCCACACCCGATGAGGTCGAAAAATTCGTCAACGATCCAGATCCCAATGCCTACGAGAAACTGGTGGAGAAGCTCCTGGACTCGCCGCGTTATGGCGAACGTTGGGCACGTCATTGGCTCGATGTGGTCCACTTCGGCGAGACCCATGGATACGACAAGGACAAGCTCCGCCTGAATGCCTGGCCCTACCGTGACTATGTCATCCGGTCCTTCAATGAGGATAAACCCTACGCACAGTTTGTGAAGGAACAGATTGCGGGCGATATCCTCTGGCCGACCTCTCCAGATGGTGTGGTCGCCACCGGGTTCATCGCAGCCGGGCCATGGGATTTCATCGGTCACGCCGAAGTCCCCGAAACGAAACGCGATGGCAAGATCGCGCGTCATCTCGACCGCGATGACATGGTCGCCACCACCATGAATACTTTCAGCTCGATCACCGTCCAGTGCGCGCAGTGCCACGACCATAAAGCTGATCCGGTGACGATGACCGACTACTATTCCCTGCAATCGGTATTCGCGGCCCTGGACCGGGCGGATCGTGATTACGATATCGATCCCAAAATCGCAGCAAAGCGCTTGGAATTGAAAGCTCAACTTTCCAGTTCGGAGCAAGCAATTGCAAAATTGAATCAAGAGATCGAAAAGGCAAAAACCGACGAGATCCGAATCGCTGAAAAGAAGATCGCGAAGATCGAAAAATCTCTTTCTTCGGAAAATTCAAATTCCAGCCAATTTGGATATCATAGTAAAATCGCAAGCACCCAAGACACCGAAAAATGGATCCAGATCGATCTCGGAAGAGTTGCCTCAATTCAAACAATCGGCCTTTTCGGAGCCAAAGAATATGGCTTCGACGATTTTGGATTCCCCTATCAATTCCGAATTGAAACTGCCTTGGAAGAATCATTCGAGAAGGCAACACTCGTGGCGCAATTTGAAGACGTTGACCATCCTCGACCAGGTAGCGAGCCGGTTGAGATCAAGGCGGGAGGCATTGAAGCCCGCTATCTCAGAATGACCGCTAGCAAGCTGTGGCCCCGACACATGAAGGGTCAGACGGTTTCGGAAGACTGGATTTTTGCGCTGGGCGAACTCGCGGTCATCGCCGATGGCAAAGTCGCAGAGGTTGTCGGGGTCCATTCTCTTGACTCCATCCAAGCTCCGCCACGATGGAGCAAAAAGAATGTCAGCGATGGTTTGTTTGGGGGAAGCTCGAAAATTCACCTCGAAAAATGGCTTCCCGGAGATTCCAAGGATCAATCGGCCCAGCTCGCCCGACTCGTAGACCTGCGCAACAAATTGCTTCTCAGAGTCGCCGGCCCCAAGGCTGCAGCGAGGGTCGAGCAAGTGGCGATCAAGTCCGAGCTGGAACAAAAGATCGCCGGATTACCGATGCCCCAAAAAATCTATGCGGGGACAATTCACAAGGGATCGGGCAACTTCATCGGGAGGGGTGGATTACAGGGAACTCCGCGGCCGATCTTCGTGCTCAACCGTGGTGATGTCTCGCAGCCCGGAGATCCCGTGACTCCCGGAGCGGTGCCGGGCATCGTCGATTCCCTTCCCGAACGCTTCAAACTCCCTGCAAATCACCACGAAGGTGATCGGCGGGTCGCCCTTGCTGAATGGATCACCCACCCGGAAAACAAACTGACTTGGCGCAGCATTGTGAATCGAATCTGGCAGTATCATTTCGGTCGTGGAATCGTCGATACTCCAAATGATTTTGGGCGTATCGGAGCCGCGCCTTCGCATCCCGAACTTCTTGACTGGCTCGCGGTGGAGTTCCGCGAAAGCGGTGGATCGATGAAGCATTTGCATCGCCTAATCTTGAAGAGCGCGGTCTACCGGCAATCCAGCTCGGACATTGCCACGATGGCGGAAATCGATTCCTCGAATCAATATCTCTGGCGACAAAACCGCCGCCGCGTGGAAGCCGAGGTCGTCCGCGATTCGGTCCTCGCACTCGCCGGAAAGCTCGGCCTCAAAATGGGTGGCCCCTCATTTCAGGACTTCGTCATAGAGCACCCGGAACATTCACCACACTATCAGTATTATCTATCCGATCCCGATGACCCCGCGATCCATCGGCGTTCGGTTTATCGCTTCGCGGTCCGATCCCAGCCCCAGCCATTGATGGACGCGCTCGACTGCGCCGATCCCTCGCTACTCGTCGATAAACGCAGCGAAACCAACACCGCTTTGCAGGCCCTCGCGATGCTAAACAATGCCCTCCTGCTGCGGATGTCAGAGCATTTCGCGGAGCGAATTTCCGCCGAACCCGAACCCGTAGCAGCCGCCTTCACTCTCGCCTTGGCCCGCTCTCCAAATCCCTCGGAACTTAAAACCCTGATCGACTACGCCGCCGAACACGGACTCGCCGCGACCTGTCGTCTCATCCTCAATCTCAATGAATTTTCCTTTATCGATTAACCTCCAATCCCGCCGTGATCTACTCAAGACCGCCGGGGGAGGCTTTGGAAGCATTGCCCTGAATGCGATGCTCCAACAGGAGCTCGGTGCCGCGCAAATCCCACCGAATAGCGTCACCCAAATCGCCCACCATCCGCCGAGGGCGAAGCGGGTTGTCCAACTCTTCATGGCGGGTGCCGCGAGCCACCTCGATCTCTTCGATTACAAACCCGCCCTCATCAAACACCACGGAGAAAAATCGGACTTCGGCGAGCACGTCGAAGCCTTCCAGGATGGTCTCGGTCCCTGGATGAAGCCGGTGTGGGATTTCCAGCCTTACGGTGCTTGCGGAAAAATGATCAGCGAACCGGTGGCGCCCCTTGGTTCGGTAATCGATGAAATCTCATTCGTGCACAACGTCACCGGAAAAAGCGGTGTCCACAGCCAAGCCACCTATTTGCAAGCGACCGGATTCAACCGTCCCGGTTTTCCAGGCATGGGTTGCTGGATCAGTTATGGTCTGGGAAACCTGAGCGATGAATTGCCTACCTTCGTCGTTCTCCCGGATCACCGTGGCTTTGCCTCGAACGGCCCGAAGAACTGGTCCTCGGCCTTTCTTCCCGCCCAGCATCAGGGAACGATCATTCGTCCTGGCACTTCCGATCCGATCACCCACTTGCGACCCTCCGGAAAAACGAACTTCGCGACTAGTATGGCCGATGCCGATGGTCAGGCCGTGCTGGCCCGCCTAAATCGTGAACATGCTCGCGAGCGGCCGGGCGACTCCCGGCTTGAGGCCCGCATCAAGAGCTATGAAATGGCCGCCCGGATGCAGCTTTCAGCTCCCGAAGCACTCGATCTTTCCAAGGAGCCCGCTTTCATCAAAAAGATGTATGGCTTGGCGGAACCCGGCACCCAATGGCCCAAGACGATCAACGCGCCAGAAGAGGCGGACTACTTTGGGCGCAAGTGCCTGACCGCTCGCCGACTCCTCGAACGAGGGGTGCGGTTTGTGCAGATTTGGAGCGGAAACGACAACGGGTTCCCCCGACGAAATTGGGACAGCCACGAGGATATCGAGCGTGATCACGGACCTCTTGCCAACGGCATGGCGATTGGCACTTCAGCTCTGATCGCCGATCTAAAACAGCGGGGAATGCTCGATGATACCATCATCCTATGGACCACCGAATTCGGACGCATGCCCTCCACCCAGGGAAGCAAAGGCCGCGACCACAATCCCTTTGTCTTTACCAATTGGCTCGCGGGCGGAGGGATCAAGGGCGGCCTGGTCCATGGCGAAAGCGATGAGTGGGGCTACAAGCCACTCGATCGTCGAAATCCCACCGAAGTCTATGACATCCACGCCACGATCATGCACCTCCTCGGTTTGGATCACGAGAAACTGACCTTCCGCAAGGACAGCATTGACCGCCGCCTCACCGATGTGCACGGCCATGTCATCAAGGAATTGCTCGCTTGATGATTGTCGAAGAGCTACTGATCGCTGAGCTTCTTCATGGCCTCTCCCATCGCTTCCCCGATCAAATAGTAAGTCTCGGCGTTGCCATTCCAATGGTAGCCTTGCCGGGATGGGGACTCTTCGGCGGAGCGGAAAAAACCAGCGGTCTGGACGCAGTCGACGTTGCCCTTAAATTCGGGATAGGCCTCCGGTGCCGCCTGGGCCTTACGAATCAGGAGGCGGCGATCCACTTTTTGGTTCACCCCGCCAAAGCCGCTGTCTGCGATCACAAAGGGGAGATTTTTGATACCGAGTTCCTTGCGCACATCGCGGATGAAGTTGGCGAGGTTCTTCTCGTACTCAAGCGTCGCAGGCATTCCGCATCCATCGTTCCATCCCTGGTGCCAGCCAAAGCCCACCACCTCGTGAGCCCTTCCCTTCAAGTCGGGAAAGTGCTTTCCGAGGTTGCCAAGCACCTCCTTCACATACCCGAGCATCTCCGTGTAATACGGACCAAGCTCCCCGCCCGAACTCGGCGGACGAAAATCTTTCTGCAGGCTCTTGCCACCCCACGCAGTCTTGATGAGGAGAACCGGTTCCCCGATCGCGTCGCCCATGACATGACCGAAGGCATATTCGGGACCGATCGCGCCGGGCCTGGCTCCGAAGCCCGGGGCAAGCTTTCCCTTGCGCCCAAGATACCAGATCAACACATCGTCGCGTTCGATCCACTTGCCCTCCTTATCCTTGAGGTGCTTGTACTTTTCTGAATTCCCAGCGAGATGACTGAGGCTCCCCTTCCCTCCGTTTCGCTTCGGATCGCCCTCGACCTTTCCCGCGCCCTCCATGTTCGACTGTCCGGCCAGGATGAAGACCTTTACAGGCCCTTTCGGGAGAGCCGCGGCGAGACCCGAAGTTGCGATTGCGAAGCCGAGAAGAGTAAGGAGAGTGCGCTTCATGATGAATTCTTTTACGCGTGGCTCAGAGGAAAGCTTCCTCTTTTTTTGAGGAACAGATCTTTGTATTCCACCACCATCCCCTTGTCGTGAAGTTGAAGTCCGATGAATCCCTTCGTCAGTTGTTTACCGTCCAACTTGTCGGTAAACTCGGATGAGAGTTTCACATTGATGAAGAGCTTAAAGTGATTCCCTCTGGCCACGATTCGGCAGGCATTCCAATCGCCCTGTTTGAGCGCCCGTCCCTATTCCTTCTCGCCCAACCCGGAAGCGAGCTCGCAGGGCGTGGAATCTCCTCCGCTGGCCTGTAGTCCCTCGCTTTGGAATACCTCCTTGATCGCGAACTTGAGTCATCCTTTTTGCGCGAAGAGAAACGCCACCAGTGCCGCAAAGTCATCCAGGCTCAGGGCGTTGGCCAGTCCGGGCGGCATCATGGAAATCTCCAGTTCGGTGCGCTTCTTGAGGTTACTCGTCTTCACCCGATAGGCTTTCCCTGCGATATCACGCAGTTCGAGTTCATCGGCACTCTCGGCGGTCACAAACCCGGTGATCGATTTCCCATCCTTGGTCTCGATCAGGACCGTCGCGAAGCCCTGGGAGATCGAGGCATTGGGCTTGAGGATCGACTCGGCAATTTGCTCCGGTGAGAGAATCGCGCCAACCTGCCCCATGAACGGCCCCTTGAGCGCTTGTCCCTTCTCGACGGTATGACAGGCGATACACCCCTGCGCCGTGAAGAGCTTCTTTCCGAGCTCCGGCTTCCCCTTGAGCTTCTTGAGAGAAAGCATGACGTCCTCGATCGAGGTCTTGCCAATCTGGCCCTTCTTCCCCGCAATCTTCGCAAGGTTAACAGTCGGGTCAGCCGGCTTGATTTCAGTCTTCGCCGCGAGGGCTGCATCCATCCCCGTCAATCCGGCGCGATTCTTGGTCACTGATGCCGCAATGATCTGGCGCAAGGCACCATCCGCGCCCTCCCATACCCTGCGAACAAAGATCTCGATTTTGTCGGAGGCCTCCCACTTGGCCAGCTTGTAGTAGGGCCCGCGTGTGTCAGGTCGAGTCCCCCACCACCAGGAGCCGTCATAGAGTGCTTCCTGATGATAGAGACGGATGAGCGTTTGTAGAATTCCGACCCGGGCATTCCCCGCTGCGGAGGATCCGTATTTCGCGATCAAGCCGTCTACCACGTTGACGTCGTGCATCCTCCGCAGAGCCCAGAGCGCGCCCCGGGAGTTGGGCCCACCAACGGCATCGACACAAGCGCTCGCCGCATGGAGATCAACCAAGGCTTTGACTGCAATGTGAGGAACAAGAATCTCCGGATTGGGTGTCGCGTGCGGGCCCTCGCTGGCGGAACCGCCCACCGCAGCACTCTTCGTTTCGGACACGATGAAGCGAACGTTCCCTCCCTTAGAAGTCGAAGCGAGTCCACCAGTCGCCTTGAAGCGGGTGGCCCCCTTCGGCACTTCGTAAACGATTACGGAATCCGCATGAGTTCCGAGGCCATCGGGCGAGTCAATTCCACCCGTCGTCTTCAACTTTCCGCCTGCCGCACTCTTGCCAAAGCCAATTTTTCCCCAACCACTTTTGGCCGATTTCCACTTTAAGGACGAAAGCTTCGTTTCCTTCCCTGCCGCGTTCTCAAAGACCGGAGTAAACCACGCCGCGTGATCATTCCCAGTCCCGTTTCCGCCGTCAGTGACGATGAGGTAGACTTGCTTGAAAGCGCTGATATCGACGTCAATCTTCACGCTCTTTTTACCACTGATGACCTTGCTTTGGAATGCGAGAGGCTTGGGTAAATCGGCAGGGGCGGCCTCACCTGGAGGCGATGAAATCGTAAGCAAGGCAGGGGCCGCGGAACGATCCCCGAGGCGACCAAGGCTCACTGCCGCAGCAACTTGCACACGGGGGCTGGAGTTCTTGAGGCCCGCCACAAATAACTCCTTGGTAACCCCGTCGAGCTGCGTCTTGCGATCGGTCAGGGCACGCATCGCCCACTCCTTCACAAGCGGATCAGCAGTCAGTTTCACCAAGCCTGGATTGGCCTTCTTCCCGGCCATTTGCTTGTAGGTGAAAATTGCCGCGACCCGCGACTCGAGCGAGGCAGCCTGATCCGTCGCGACGGAAATCACACCCTTCACTGCTGGCGGACGGTTCAACAATTCCTGCGATGCCGCCAAGCGCGCCGTGGCACTTTCCGAGCGAAGCAAGGCCACCAGAGCCGGATCTTTAAGTTTCGAAGGATTCGCGAAGGGCTTGTATGTCCATCCTTTGGGGACGTAGCGCTGGACAAAACCCTTGCCGGGGTTTCCGGAATACCCGGCACCATTCCACGCGGCACCGTAAAGACGCCCGGAAGCATCGACATCAATGTCACTGATCTGGGACAGCTTGATGAAATTCTCAGGTTCCTGGGTGAAACTCGCACCGTCCGGAGTGAGACGATGAATCACCAATTGACTGCGCCCCCAGTCACACATCATGGGCACATTGTTGAATTTATCCGGCCACCCGGGTTCCTGCAGGAAAAGTGACCCGGTTCCCGATCCACCACCGACATCGACAAGGGCTGGAATGATTTCGTCCGTGAAACTCTTGAAGAGAACGGGGTAGCCGTATTCTCCGGATTGAATGTGATGAATAAACCGCACATTCCATCCTCCTCCATCATTGGTATTCCCGCGTGTGTAGATGTTCATCAAGGGATCGATCGCAATATCATAGATGTTGCGAAGGCCATGCGTGTATACTTCTAGCTCCGACCCATCGGGGCGGAGGCGCACCACGCCGCCACCAAGCATCGTTAGTTCCGTGCCGTCGGTGCCCTTCGCTCCATGAATTCCAAAATCACCGACCGCGATATAGATCCAGCCATCGATCCCCATGCGAATACCGTTGGTGGTATGGTCCGCACCACGATCCTGATTGTGTTTCGGCGGACTCACATCGGAAATCAGGATCTTACCCTCCCCGTCGGCAACTCCATCCCAATCCTTGTCCTCGAAGACCGAGAGATTCATGGACTCCAGGATGCCGGTGCTTTTCGGGATCACAGTGTGCAGGACATACAGCTTCGTCCCCACGGAGATGAGGCCCCGCGGATTGTCGATCTCGGTGTAGACCGAATGGGTCTCCGGCGTTCCATCTCCATCGGCATCCACCAAACGCACGATCCGGCCCTTCCCGGCCCCCTTCCCGAGGGAACCAAGCAGATCGACTCCCACGAACACTTCGCCAGTCGGCGCGGAGCAGAGACAAGCGGGACACGGAGTGATATCCGGCCCGGAGAATTTAAGTGAGTCGAGTTCTGGCGGCGCTTGTGCGTTCAGAATCAAAGGACTGGCGACACTCATCGCGAAAGCCAGACTAGTCGCTCGGCGACGGGGTAATCGATTGTTGTTCATTGTAAAAATTTGCTGAGGAGGAAGAAAACTTGGCTGATTCCTGGAAATTTCCCAGCTCCAATCCCGCCGCCCGGCGGTGGAGCGATCCCCGGTTCAGGTCAGCTGCACTAGGGAGGTGAATTCTGCTCCAACTTTACTCCAGATTACCGGTTGCCCAGAGCAGTCCTCTGGTCACGAGGCCCAGATAGTTGTCTTCAGACATCGTTTCGTTGTGATGACCGAGGGTCGTGCCGAAGACGCGACCTTTGCCATAGGTATTTACCCACACACAGTCGTGGAACTTCTTGCCGCCGTCGATCGATCCTTTGGCGAGAACCGTTGCGGACGGCCAGGTCTTATCGATGTGATAAAGCTCACCCTTCGGAGTCGTCCACTTTTTCGGAAAGCCTTTCATCACGGCGTGATCCTTGGCCAGGTTCGTCACTTCGATCGGAGCATGTTTTCCGTGCCGCGGGGAAGTCACTCCCAACATCGCCGGCCAGTGCTTGGTCTCGCCGGGAACCTTCCAGTGATAAGAATGCATCGAACAATGGAGGACGACGGCAGCTTTGCCCTCACGGTGCACTTTGGAGAGTGCCTCCACAAAATTCCCGTCGGTCTCGTGGGCGTGACAGAGATTGTAAACGATCACATCATAATCATCGGCCCACCCATCTTCACTGAGTTTCGCCTTGGTCTTGGCGGCATCCCCTATGAAAATATCCCACTCGACGTTTGCACGCTTACTGATCCCTTCCGTCAGAATCGTCTTCTGCTTCTTGTAGTCGTGATAACCACCTCCAGTCACGAGAAGAGCCCTCAGAGGTTTTCCGTCGTTCTTCTGAATTTTCTTCTCCGCAAATCCGGCGCCGCAAATCAGGAGGAATAGGATCAGAACGGCGGGGAACAGGCAGGTAAGCGATCTGGCGAGCATTTGCATAATTATTTCAAACCGGACGAAGTTGTCACTTCTTTCATCCAATGCCATCTCTGACGCCATCGCCAATGCCCACATGCCCACATGCCCACATGCCCACATGTCCACATGTCCACATGTCCAAGATCGGCGGGTAACCTTCGAAGTCACTCTTTCAGGCTCCCCTGCTCCGCAGTCATAATTGCACCCGGTCCAAAGGGGAGGCTCTAAAAAGTCTGCCTCGGCGCGATCAGGGAGCAGGTCAGATTACTGATCTCGGTACGGCTTTTTCTCTTTGTAAAGCTCCAGTCGGAGTTTCATATCACCGACCTTCACCGCGTCCGCCGATGGAGCAAGAAGTTCAATCGCTTTTTCAGCCGTGGCGAGGGCCTCCGCGAAACGCCCTGCTTCCGCGTAGGCGGTAGCAAGGGTATCCAGGCTTAACGGGGAAGTATACTTGCTGAGTTCGCACAGACGTTCTGCAACCGTGACTGCTTCGGCCCCGCTTCTAATTTTTGGATCGGGGTGGGTTGCAAGAATCCACGCCAGATTATTCAAGGCCTTGGGCATGCGAGGTGCCGTCTTGAGCGTCGCACGGTAAGAGGCAACCGCCTTGCCGTAGTCCTTCAACCCCAACCAAGCTGACGCGGTGTTGACGTGGGCCACGGCGTTGCCGGGTTGGGCGCGGGTCACTCGCTCCAGTAAGGGGAGGGCGGCGGCGTACTTTTTCTGTTTGAGATAGACCAAGGCCAATTTGCGGAGCGTCGCAAAATCAGAAGGCATCGCTTTTACGACGACACCGTAATGCAGCGCAGCCTCGTCAAGATTGCCTTGGCGCCACTGAAGTTCGCCGAGCAGAGCACGGATTCGCAAATCTTCGGGGTTGGCCGCCACTCCTTTTTGCAGGGTCTCAGCCGCGCGAGCAAATGCGCTGTTCTCCTTCAACAAGACCGCCGCCGTAAAATACGCATCTCCAACCCGCCAGCGCTCACCGGCCGACAATTCGAGACCGGCCAATTGATCGGCGTAGCCCAGGAGATATCGGTAAGCGTGACCGATCATCGACATGTCAATAAACTGCGCCGAAACCGTGCTGGGATTGGCGACTGGCACCGGATCAAACCACTGCCCATCAAAGGGCACAGCCGCCTTGCGAAGCGCCTCTGGTGAAGCCTTCAACAGTTTGACATCCGCCAGCAACTGACCGACTTCCACGGGGCCTCGATAAATGACCGCGACCCGCCCGAGTTCATCGACAAGAACGCTTGTCGGCACCGGCAGCAGTCGCCAGCGGTCGAGCGTCGCACGTTGAAAGGCATCAAGCGTATCCAGCAAGACGCGATCGCCTCTCCCTGTTTCAAATGGAAACCCCATCTTGGTCAGGCGAGGGCGTGAATCCTGATTCTCCTCTGAATTTGAGCTAACCTCATCCACGTTCAAGCCCACTATCCGAAGGCCCGAGGCCTTGATGGCATCCGCCTCTTCAGTCCACTGCGCGAACTCCTGCCAGCACGGCAGACACCAACTCGCCCAAATATTGATCAGCAAGGGCGAGGGTTGGGCACCTGCCATTGAAACCGAGTCACCTCTCCACGTCTGGTAAGTTAGCGCCGGCAGCGGAAGGCGGGAGGGCAAGACAATGCGCGCCGCCTCGCCAGATGCCGGCAGTTCAAGCATCGAAATCGAGTCAACGCGCGGGGTGGCAGGCTTCTTGAAGACCGTCAATTTTCCAGTGGTTTGAGAGACGAGATAATGGCGATCAAGATCAACATCACGCACGACCTGTTTATTACCCCCGGGCCAGTGGATGACCAGTGATTCGATCACGTCGGCAGCGCCCAGTCCGAAATGGAGCCATTTGGAGGATTGCGACAAGAAGCCATTGCCGCCATAGAGTGTTTTGATGAGCGTGGATTTGTCCGGGCCTGTTTTGATGACCACCTCAACCCGCGCGCCGATGCCGTCGATATTGGTGGTCTTGCCGTTTCCAACCAGACGGAGAGCGAGATAATGATTCGTCCCGGTCGTGTTGTTTTTCAGGAAGCGTATGCGTGGTGCCGTCCGATTCGCGATCCAAAAATCGAGGTCTCCATCGAAGTCCCAGTCGAAGGTCGCGACCGCGCGGGCATCATCAAAAAAACCGAATCCACTGGCGGCGGACAGATCGGAAAAACACCTGTTGCCGAGGTTCAGGAAAGCCGAGTTGCGTTCGTGCCCACTGAAGCTGCGATCCTCATGCAAGAAACGGTTTAACGACTTCCAACCTTGCTTGTATTGATCAATGCCAACCTTGGTAGCGGTCAGAGGGGATTGCGACACGACCTGTCGCCAATAGACACTTCACAAGTCCCCGGTGTCGGTCGAAGTGATGAAGCCGTTGGCGACGATAATGTCCTCAAGTGAGTCATTGTTGAAGTCCGCGAACACGGAACCCCACGCCCACCGCCCCATGGTCACGCCCGCTTGTTCACTGATATCGGAGAACTGCCCATTCCCGAGATTCTGAAAGAGCGTGTTGCCGCGTGCAAATCGCTGGAAGGCCGCTTTGTCCCCTGCCCCGGCATTGGCGTTAAACTGGTTTTGATAGGTGATTCGATTGCCTGCGTTAGAAAACATGTTGCTGATGTAGAGATCCATGTGGCCGTCTTGATCGACATCCGACCAGCCCGCGGACATCCCGGCTGCCTTATCTTCGACCGCCGCCGCTGCGGCCACATCGGTGAAAACACCCTCTTGATTGTGATATAAATTATTGCGCCCAAAGTCGTTCGCCACGTAGAGATCAAGGTCGCCATCGTTGTCATAGTCTTCCCACACTGCGGCAAAACTGAAGCGCTGGTTGTTCTGATCTAATCCACTGCTCGTGGTCTGATCTTCAAACCTCCAGCTTCCTTCATTCTTCAAAAGAGTGTTCGCCCCACCGTTGTTGGCATCGTGAAAAGGGATTGGCATCGCAAGGGCACCCTGTCGAAGCTCCTCGCCGTCGCCCTGATAGCCGCACAAAAAAAGATCGAGATCCCCGTCCATATCAAAATCAGCCACCGCCATCGAAAGGATTTGGCCCTGGGATTGATAGACCGCCTTCTCGCTAAAACGCCCGCTGCCATCGTTTTCCATCAAGACGACATGCCAAGCCAACCCCACCACCAAGTCCTGATCACCATCGCTGTCGAGATCCAGTAAGAGGGCACTTGCGCTTGAGTCCAACCAATCGGCACCACTCTCCGGAGTGGCATCACGGAAGCGACCGTCCGGCTGCTGAATCAAGAGCCGGTTCGGCAAGCCTCCTTCAGCACAGAGGTAGACATCCTCCAACGTATCGCCATTCACATCCCCCACCGCAAGGCCGTGATGCCCTGTTACGGCCATCCCAAGATACGCAGGTATTCTCAGTCGCCAATGATCCACCCCGAAAGCATATTGCTTGCGAAACGAATCGAGGTTGCCAACGACCGCCTCAGTCATGTCGGTAAAGAGGGTCTTGCCCTGCTTGATCACCTCTTCGTATTCAACGACCTCAATCGCCGCCAACAGAGGCGGCTCAGTCGCGCTCTTACTCCACGAACAATTCCAGGTGGCGTTGATCTGGGTAATGCCAGGAGCGGAGGCGGAAGGTCCGTCGAGCTGCACCAATACTCGGGTCGTTGCCATGTTGTCAGCGACGTCAACATAACTCACCTTGAATTCGGCGTGGGTAACGGCCTGGAGGTTTGCCTGCGTCAGGAACTCCTTCATCGCAGCGACAAACCCATCCTTACTCTGATTGGATTTGCCACGGTCTTCACTGGCCGAAGAGGCGGACGGGTCGAATCGGAAAACAAGGATACCGTCGCGATTGAGCACCTCAGCAAGCTGCGGACGAAGCGAGCTGGAGCGAAAATCGGCCGTCACCAAAGCTTCAAGTATTTCGATTGAGCTATTCGCCAACGCAACCGAGGCGGTGTCATCGCTCTTCTGAAGTGATTCCGCAAGACGGTCCAGTTGGCTTGCCGCGCTCTCGCTAAAAGCCTCGGTCTGCCAGCCATCTACGGTGGCATCAATTCGGCGATAAGCGTCGGCGAGTGGAGCGATTAACTTACGGTCACCAGCGAGATCCAATGAAGCCAGGTTTATCGCCTGGGGAGATGGCGACGCTGCCTCGATCTTCGGTTCGTCGCCCTTTCCTGTAAGGTCGTCGTGGCCAAGCTCATCATCACGGCAGCCGACTAAGAACAGGATGCTGACTGAGAACGGAATCAGTTTCCACATCGCCTGAAATCTCTGTTACTATCTGGAAAAATTTTACCTAATTCCTGCATTTTACTATGGTCCAACGCGGCGAAGAAATTTCCACCACATCCAAGTGACGATACGTTCCTTGAACGTATCAGGAGACTCCAATCATCCGGGAGGTTATCGCAGGTGCTCCTTATTAATTTTTTACGACCACAAAGAACTGGTAATCATCCAGCGTGAGACCTTGGTCATTGAAATCGACAGGAAAGACGGTGGTCGAAGCTTCAGCAGCAGCGGGGACCTCATCATTCAATTCGCTCCAGCTTGCGAGAGGTAAAGACAGATCATTGGTGGCAAAGACAGAATAAGAGCTCCCTTCTTTCGAAGTGAAGGTGAGGTCGACAAGGATATTATCCGCAGTGCGAGAATGCGCGACATCAACGATCTGAAAGAGAGTGGGACTGCCTCCGGTAAGGCTGCCGATGCTGGCTCCAGTGCCGTCATTCCAGATTGAGGTCACCTCGTCCGGAGTAAGAGCGCGATCCCAGATCGCGACATCATCGATCATCCCGTCCCATCCCCTTCCGGCTGCTTGGGAATTGCCCCCGATCTGCATACTAAGACCGTTGCCGTTCCCCAAGACCCATTCCGCCTGAGCTGCCGCTTCGACCCCGTCAATGTACATCGTGATGTCTCCACCAGATTCGTGCGTTACCGCCACATGATGCCACGACCCATCTTGCTGATCGATATTTGAAGCAACGTTCGCAGGGCCGCCTACACTATACTTGAAGTTGGTGTCCGAGCTACTATGCCGGGCAATGCGCCAGTTCCCACCTTCAGATTGGCTGGCCAGAGCTTGCCAGTTGGTGTAAAGAGACTCGGTCGTATACCAAGCGGAAATGGACATACTTCCGCCCTCGAAAGCGAACTCGGCCGGATCACCAACGTTGATCGCAGCCTGGTTACCAACGCTGTTCTCCAAATCAACAGCGTCCCCGAATTTTCCAGTAACGAAGGTGGCACTACCCGTGCCCGTCAATGCGAGAACTCCATCGTTGGAGTCGTCCAGCGCGGCGGCGTAGTCGCCATCGAAGGCCCAGTGTTCGACAAGACCATCGATAAGTTCAGCATTTGAGAACGGGGCGCTGAGACACGAAATTCCGGCAGCAAGAAGGATAGTTAAGGTAGAATTGGTTTTCATGGATTGGAGCACTATGACAACAGGCAAGGTGCTACAGTCAATTTTTCTTGCAAGGAATTACATGTTGCAATTCCCCGGCTGGCTCAAAATCGGGATAACTCCGGATGTAAACCTTGCGATCGGGGCTTCCAAAAAGGATGAGCCGCCAAGCAAGTTCGCATCTCATGCTTTGCCTAGTGAGCTAGCGCCTAACTTTATTGGCCTGCTGGGATCTCGTTGACGGTGTAGTAGGCCTTGGTGTGGAGGAGAGGCTTTTTCCCGGCGCTCATCATCGGAGCGAGATCGAAGTCATGGATATGACTTTCTTGAATGCCCTCGATGAAGAGACGGACGCTGAGTCTATCGTCCGAGACGACGGCTCGTTTGACGATGGGCTCGGTGTGGTCGACTTCCGGGCTTCCGTAGCCGGCGCCGAAGTTATGAGTGTAAGTGGTGAGAGTGTAGGTCTCCGGCTTGGCGGCGACGGAAGGATCGACGGGGAGGGTGAAGTTGAGGAGGAAACCATCGGGACGGATCTTGATCTCACGGATCTCAAAGGGAGTCTTGCCGGTCCAGTCGAGGCGCTGGATGGCGAAAGGCTTTTCTCCACGGACAGGCCATTGTCGACTAGTGGTGAATCCTCCGGCGATCAGTTGGCCTTTGGGAGTGAATTGGACATTCATGATTCCAGTGTCGAGGCCTTCGCGGAAGGGATAGCAGGCTCCCTGCCACACGCCGTTAATCTCTTCCGTGGTGGCGCGCATGATGAGGCTGAGAGTGTAGTCACCAAAGAAGAGTTGGTTCTCGAAGGGACCAAATTTCCCTTTGGTTTGGTCGAGCTGAAATCCTGAGATCGAGCGGCCCATTTTGATGTAGGGGAAGAGAATGGCGGGCGGCACCAGTTCCTTAACGCGCTTCTTTTCGATCTGCATGCGCGAGTTGGACTTGGGTTCCACGGCGGGGGCATCGAGGCCCTCGACGAAGGGATACCAGTTGTAGCTGGCGGGGTGTCCGAGGAAGTGATCTTGCTTGAGGTGCTTGAGGGAACACGAGCCGTTCCAGGGGCCCTGACTTTCGATGGTAAACATCACACCTTCGGCATTCGCGGCGACCCCTCCGGGGCTGCGGAGACCTGAGCAGACGGGGATCATCTTGCCATCAGGGGTGACTTTAACAGCCCAGCCACGGAAGAGATTGTGTGACTTGTAAGAACCGCTGAGGCCCAAGGCGACCCAGATATTGCCATCGCGATCGTGCTTGGATCCGAAGGCGAATTCGTGTCCTTCGGCGTAGCCCCAGTTGTTGGTGAGGGCATGGAATTGGTCGGCAGAGCCATCGCCATCGGTGTCCTTGATGCGGGTGATTTCACCGAATTGCATGGCGGTGAGAGTGCCATCTTTCCACGAAAGGCCGAAAATTTCATCCTGCCCGCTTGCGAAGAGTTCGTAGGTGGGATTGGGAGGAGTTTCGAAAGCCCCGGTGATCACGTAGACATCGCCCCGCCGGGTTCCGACGGCCAGTTTTTGATCGGGAAGAATTTCAAAACTTCCGGGGTGCATGGGCACCTCGGGAGGAATGGGGATGTCGATCAGCGGGTAGTATTTCGCCTCCGCTTCGGCGGTACCCCACATTGCTCCGAGGTCTTCGGCAAGGGAAAGTGCAGGCAGGCCGAGCAGGCCCAAGGTCAGAGATTTGAGGATCATATTTACCATCGGTATTCCAGGTGAAGCGTTGTCTTTCCGGCGGGCAGGGTGATTGGGATGAGAAGTTCCTGTGGGTCGCCGTGGCGAATTTCACCGCCGCTTGCGCCGGAGAGGTGGAGCTTGAGAGAGTCGATTTGCCAGCCGTTTTGGGCGGAGGTGATCTTCTTACCGGAAGCGACGCGGAAGTAGAATTTCTCCTGCGGGGCGGTGGTGTTGAAAGTCATAGTCCGCTTGAAGTAGGCCTTGCCCTTTTCATCGAGAGCATCCTCGAAGTAGTCTTCAACCGAGATATCGCCGTAGTGGTAGAGGAAAGTCGGGCGCTTCTCTTTATTGAGACGATAGCCGCGATACTGATATCCGTGATCGTGAGGGAAGGTATAGTTGGTCTTTCCTTTGTATGGCCAGGGGCCGTCCATGTCGGTGAGACGGTGGAAAGGAATGCCTTCGGGGAAAGTGATGCGATTGTCACCACGTAGTTGGAAGCTGCCGTGATTGACGCTGGCAAATTCGCCTTTCCAAAGGTGGCGGAGATTCATCTCACGGGAGTCGAAGACGAGGCTGATGCGTTCGGGATAGCCAACGCCGATGCCCCGGTAGCTGGCGGGTCCGCGACCGCGACACATCACGGTTTCATCGGCGACGCGAAGTTCGCGGGATTGGCGGGAGAGGCCCTTGGGACTTTTCGCCCGTTGACCGTCAGAGAGATAGGCCCAAAGAGCTTCGATTTGTTGCTCGGTGTCGCCGTTGAGAACTTCCTTTCGGATGGCCTGACCGCCGGGCCAGTAGCTGGGCATGATGACGGTGGGGTGGAAGCGGGACGGTTGGCGCATGTAGAGGTGGAACCAATTCTTTTGCAGTCGTTTGGTGGTGTGAATGATGTCGAGGGCTCCTGCTCCACCGGATTTTTGGCCGTTGAAATCGTGGCACGCGATACAGCTGAGGCCACCCGCTCCGATCATTTGGTAGCCGGCATTTTTGGACTCACGAATATTGACGACTTTGGGGAGGGTCGCTTCCTCCAGAGAATCGACCTTGCCGAATCCCTCGACGAGATGGCCCACGTTGGCTTCGCCAAAGAGGGGCATGCGGGTGTTGAGGTATTCGCGCTGGCGGCCTCCGTGAAGGAGGATTTCCTTGAGCCAGGATTTGGTGAGCTTGGCGCCAACGTGGGTGAGCGGTGGTGGAAGGCGACCCTGATCACCGAGAGTTTCCGAGGTCCCGGTGAAGTAGGGATTCCGCTCGGGAGAAATTCCGCCGAGGCCTTCGCGGTCGTGACAAGCGATGCAATTAAAGGTGGTGAGGGTTTTGTTGACTAATTGGAGATCGGTGAAGAGTGCGGCTTCTGCCTTGGGTAAGGCTTGGGCAATAAGCTTCTTTTGTTTCGGGGTGAGATCGAAGCGAGGAGTGGTCGGACTGGCGGAAAGGCATCCGTGGTCGTTCTTGAGCGCGGAGAGTGCAGGGTAATTTTTCGGAGTGGACTTGATGTCGTCGTGGCATTTGGCGCAGCCAAATTTTCCGAAGTGCGCTTTTCCTTTTGCCACGGAATCTGGATTAACCTTGAGAGGGTTCACCACGGGAATGGGGTGGTCCAAAGTTGCGAGGAGGGAGGAAGGAATGGTTTGACGTTTGAAACCGGGGCCTTCCAGTTCGAACTTAAGGAACGCGTTCCTTCCGGTCTGGAAGTAGGTGAACTCGATGGGATTCCATCCCTGTTTGAGATTGGCAGTGCCCGTGAGTTTTTTGACTCCCCGACGATCACTGGGAGCTTCGTTGAGGATTTCCTTCCCGTTGAGGAGGAGTGAACCGCCGTTCATTTCGAGGTGAAACGTATAGGCGCCAGGGGTGTTGATATTGAGGAATCCGTTGAAGCGGATGGCGGTGTGTTGAGGGACTTTGCCATTTCCGCCTTGGAAGTCTTTGAGTGAGAAATCGTCGGTTTGTCCAGCCTTCTCCGCTTTGACGTCGCCCTTCAGTCCTTCCCAAACTTTTCCACGCCAAGTGGTGTAAGCGAGGTTTCCGGGAATGCGGGTGTCTTTCAAGAGATAGTGCGTAATGCTGTCGAGATCCTGACCGGGAATGCGGAGGTCCGGCATACGACCGGACGGGCGAACGGAATGAGGACGCTGGAGGAATGCGCGGAGGCTTTTGTGCGCGTATTTTTCGGAGAGGTTTCCAAGAGGGACAGAGGTCTTGCGGAGGAGTTCCTTGCCATCGGGATCGCGCGGCGAGTGGCAGGCCACGCAGCCGACGGAATGAAAGAGTTCGTTTCCTTTGCCAGCGGCGACGGAATCGGGAGCTTCTTGCTTGAACTCGGGGCCCTTGTTGAGAGAGACGAGGTAGTGGGTGATCTCGGTCGCGATGGTTTCCTTTTCTTGCGGGCTCAAGGAATCCGGGAGACCAGGCATGGTGGTGCCGGGTTTGACCGTGTGCGGGGAGGCGATAAAGTCCTTGAGATAGTCGGGATTCACGCGAGCTCCGACAGAGGCTAGGAGCGGTGATTTTCGAGAGGCGGCGGTGAAGGATTCGTCGGCTTGGTGACAAGCCACGCAGTTAAGTTCTTCAATGAGAACCCGACCTTTCAATTCGGGTGCCAGTTGGTTCGATTCGACGCTGGGAAGAATGACCTGTGCGTGACTCAGGGAGAGAGCCGACAGAAAGATAAAGAAGGAGGATCTCATGAATAGGGCGGGATCAACATGCCGATTGTCAAAGCATGCGACAAGGAGGCATTTAGCTCCGGAAACGGTATGTGTTGCCTCACAAGAGAGGACAGCCTGCGGATTGATCGTTGAGTATGATTAAGGGAAAAGGTTCCGAGCTTGGTGAAAACGAGGCTGACAAAGGGCAAGCCTACGTCATGAGAGGGTAACTTCTCTTCGTTTCCCTCGGCTAAACCCAATTTCCCAGCCTCCTTTTTCTCCGAAAGCCTCGATTGTTTGACGCTTGGGTTTGTTAAGGAGATTCGAGTGCGAAAGCTTCGCGGTTTTGGCGTGATCCACCCATGTAACGATGGATTTCCCTCAAGATCACCCCAGAAAACTTCGATGTCATCGGCGGCTGGCGCAAGCACTACCGCACCCTCGATTCAGAACGCCGCTGGACCAAAGACCAACCCGACTACGCCAGGCCCAATCGGGCCTTCAATGCTCAGAGTTCGATGTTGAAATTCCCTCTCCCAGCTCCACAAAATCGCCCGCAACTTCCTCGAGAAAATCGTCGTATACTCCACCGGAGTCACCATCGAGTTCGCCAATCGCGAGGATGTTCAATGTTAGCCCGGACTCCCAGTTTGAAGAAAAAACCACAATGAATACGTCCGGCTCGGCACTCTCCCCCCTTTCACCCATTTCCCTCCTTGCCCTCCCAGAACTAATCCTTCAAGCTCACCGCCAACTCTTTTTAGAACCATGCTCAACAAACGTCGCCACTTTCTTAAGTCCACCCTCGCCGCTGGCGTCGCTCCCTTCATCTCGGGAGGAATCGCCGGCGCTCAAATCATCGGAGCCAACAACCGCCTCCGTCTCGCCGTCGCCGGCCTCAACGGCCGCGGGAAGAGCCACATCGACGGCTTCCTCGGACAGAAAGGAGTGGAAATCGCCTATCTGATTGATCCCGACAAAAAGGTCCTCGCCCAGCGGATGAAAGACCTGCGTAAGAAGGTCGAAGCCAAAGGCATGCCCTTCACCACGAAAGGAATCTCCGACGTCCGCGAAGCTCTTGGTGACAAAAACCTCGATGCCCTCTCCATCGCCACTCCTAACCATTGGCACTCCCTCATGACCATTTGGGCCGCTCAGGCCGGAAAGCACGTTTACGTAGAAAAGCCCATGAGCCACGACGTGGCAGAAGGACGAATCTGCGTTGAAGCCCAACAAAAATACGGCGTCGTGATCCAACACGGCACCCAGCGTCGCTCCGATGCTAATATCGCCGGTCTCAGCGAAGCGATTCGTGCAGGCAAATTCGGTCGCCTCAAGATCTCCTACGGCTACTGCTGCAAACCCCGCGGCGGCATTGGCTTCGACAAAGTCGCCACTCCTCCGGAAAACCTCGATTGGAATCTCTGGCGCGGTCCCGCCCAGATCGATGACTATCACGCCAATTACGCCCACTACGACTGGCACTGGTTCTGGAAAACCGGCAATGGCGACATGAACAACCAAGGTACCCATCAACTCGACGTCGCCGCCTGGGCCCTCGATGAAGATCAAACCAACCCCACTCGGGTCATGTCACTCGGAGGCCGCTTCCAGTGGGACGACCAAGGCGAAACCCCCAACACCATGATGGGCATGGCCGAATATCCCAACGGACAATGGGCTTTCTTTAACGTTCGCAACGTGAACCACAAAGGCTACGAACGTCAGGTCGAAAACGAATACTACTTCGAAGACGGTGGCCGTATTGTCCGTAATCAATACTTCGCCCCCGGCTCCGAAAAAGGAGAACCCGTCAAGGTCCCCGCCGGCCATGTCACCCCCGGCGGCAACTGGGGCAGCTTCATTACGGCCTGCCGCGAAAGCAAACCCGAGATGGCCAACGGCAACGTTCACGAGGCCCACCACGGCTGTGTCCTCGGCCACCTCATGAACAACTCATACCGCCTTGGTGAAAAAGTGCCCTTCAACTCCAAGGCCGGGCGCTTCGGCGACAACGCCCCTGCCGCCGAACACTTCGGCCGCCTCCACGGCATCATGGCCGATGGCGTCGGCGTCCCGAAAGACGGCTCCAACTACGACGTTGGACCTTGGCTCACCTTCGACCCCAAGACTGAAAAGCACAGCGGCGACCACGCCGCTGCCGCCAATGCCCTCCTCAAAGATCCCAATCGGAAAGGCTTCGAAATCCCCGCCCCTGGAAAAGTCTAGAGTCAAGAACTGCCACTTTGTTGATTGGACCTCTTAAAATCTCCACGTCCATCCCACCTTCGCAACCGCCTCTCTCCCCGCGCTTTCATAACGTCTCTCTGGGCCTATCTTCGCCAAACTCTGATTCACCACGAAGTAGACATCACTCCCCGGCTTCACCGCCCATCTCAGCCGCCCGTTAATACCGATCTCCTCCGAGACATTGTCGTATTGCAAGTCACCCGTCAGGAGCAGACTAGTCGTCGGCGTCCACTGCACCGAACTATTCACAACGAGGGTATCAAAATCACCCCCCGGGAGTTGATGCCGGGCATTGGCCGCCGTAATCCGGGCTGCCCAAACTGGATTCGGCTTCCAAAATAAACTCAAATCAACTGCCTGTCTCTGCCCTCCCAGGTATTCTCCGGCGCTGACATTGACTTCACCTCCCCACTCCCAGGACGACGGCGTCCTGACCTCACCGAATACCCGAGTGTAGCGAAAGTCACCCACCGGAACGATCACGCCATCAAATATCTCGAAATCATCCAGGAAGCGCTCTCGCTCATATGAAATTCCGACGTTAATTTCGCCGCCTCTTCGACGTTCGAAGGTGACATCGAATTCATACTCTTCCGAAAGAATCTCCCAGTCCAAATCCGCATCAAATCCCGCCGAAAAGTCGAAATCAATTTCGTTCCACGAACTCCCTTGTAGCTCCAACTCATGCGATAAAAACGAAGTAACTTCATAAATCCTGTCTCTTATACACATCTGACGCTGCCGACGATCTACTCTGTGTAG
>OJHF01000029.1_pt1 | contig 55331 bp, 31 predicted proteins | sample 1594891 | NCBI WGS metagenome assembly OJHF01 (sample SAMN05416737, study PRJEB24817) | seawater metagenome | isolation source: Sea water | place: Canada:Atlantic | collected 2013-07 | reverse complement strand
GATGTGTATAAGAGACAGGTCCAAAGGCGCCTTCAAGGCCCTCCCGCCAAAAGAAAATTTCTAGTAGTCCCAAAATCCCGTTCGCGATGACCCCATGAGCTTCTTTCGTAAAGGCCGCTTGCCATCCACTGGCCTCGCTGCAGTCCTTTGCTTCTGTCAATTTCAAGAGGCGTTTGCTGAAGTCGTCATCAACGAAATCGGCGTCGCGGGCAGCGACCGTCTGCTGCGATCGCATCCGGATGGCCGTCCACGGTTGGGCTGGGGAGCGAGTTGGTGCGAGTTCGAGTTCGATGACTCTGATTGGACAACGGGCGTGTCACCATTCGGGTATGGCACCGATGGAATCGCCACTGATCTGGAGGACCAAATGCTCGGTCGAACGCCGTCTGTTTATTTGAGAAAAATCTTCACCGTCTCCGCAGACGACGCGGCGAGGGCAGAGCCCTTCAACCTAACCGCGCAGGCAGACAGTGGCTTCGTCGCCTTTATCAACGGTCATGAAATCGCTCGCGCAAATCTCGGACGGCCAAACAGCTTTGTTTTCCACGTTCAGTCTACCTTCTCCAGCGCGGAGTCGGACGAGACGCTCAACTACGACTCGGTGGTCCTGGCGAGCGATGTTTTGCGGCCAGGAGAAAACGTCTTCGCCGTCCAGGTCCAGAACACGGTCCCCTCGCAGATCAACGAACGTGACACCACGCTCGATCAAAGCCTCAAATTCGAGGCCTCGCTTGCCGTTGGCCTCCCCGATAGCGAGTCTTCCACTCCAATTGAACTCACGAATGAGGACTGGAAGTACCGCGTGGGCCATGCTGAGCCGTCAGGTGGTGTTGTGGATTGGGTGCACGCCACTCATCCGGATGTGGAAGGCGGGTTTTCCGATTGGATCGAGTTGTATAACAATGGCGCTGATGAGGTGGCTCTCGCTGACTGGCACCTGACTGATGATCAAGACCTGCCCGATCAATGGACCTTTCCTGACAATACCACCATACCGGCCGGCGGTTATCTTCTCGTGCTTGCCGACGGGAGCACCGAAGTGCCTGGAGACTATCTTCATGCAAGCTTCGCACTTTCCTCAAACGGCGAGTTTCTCGGGCTGAGCAATGCGAGTGGAGCATTTGTCAGTCAATTTGATGACGGCTTTCCTAAGCAGTATCCATTCCAATCCTACGGACTGAGCGCTGGCGGTGACGGCAACTATACCTTCTTTGAATCGCCGAGTCCCGGCGTGGCCAACACCGGCGTTGAGCTCGTGGGAGCAGTAAAGAAGCCAAACTTCGCGCCCGCCGGTGGCGTCTACGATGAGACGGTGGAGTTGACCATCACCAGCACCACTGACGACGCGGTGATCCGCTACACCGTGGACGGGAGCGAACCAAGCGAGGTTAACGGCACGGTTTACGAACGCCCTATTTCGATCGAATCCATCGATGACAGGACCGGCACGCCGGTCCGCGCTCGGGCGTTTAAGGAAGGCATGATCACCTCAGCCGACGGCACCCAAACCTACTTGGTTGGAGTTGATGATGTTTTCAAAACGATCCCAACGGTCAGCTTGGTCGCCGACAGCGGCGAGGCCTTTTTCAAACCTCATGGGATCATGTCTATCGAAGGGCGCAATGTCCCAAGGAATGTCCTGGAATATTATATGCCCGCTATGCACGGTCGTTCCTTTGAGAGGAAAATATCCATGGAGGTGATCTACCCTGACGATGGCACCAACGTTCAGATCGAAGGTGGCCTTCGGATCTCGGCGAGTCAGTTCTCACGTGGCAACTTCTTCTTGCGAAGGACAGACGAGAGCCCTTGGGAAAGCAGACCCGCCGACAAGCCATCTTTCAATTTATTCTTCCGCAATGATTACGGCGATGACACCTTGAACTTTCCGCTGGTCGAGAACTATCCCGTCAGGCGGTTCCGACAATTCCGACTCAGGGCTGGCAAGAACGACATTACTAATCCCTTCGTCATCGACGAACTGGTCCGCCGAGTCTTCACTGATACGGGACAACTCGGTTCCGTCGGCATCCAGAATGCGCTCTTCGTGAATGGTTCCTACAAGGGCTACTACAACACCGTCGCGCGCTTGCGTGAAGAGCTTTTTCAGGATCTAAATGGCAGCAATCAACCCTGGCAAGTGAAACACATTGACGTGTGGGCCGATGGGTCTCCCTTTGACGATGCCCTCAAAGACACGCCGGAGTGGGACCATTTGGAGGGTTTGTTAGGCAAAGATCTCAGAATCCTGGAGAATTACGAAGCAGTCATAGAAGAGTTGGATCCAATCAATTTCGCTGATTACTTCATCGTCAATCTCTACGGAGCGACAGAGGACTGGCCCCAAAACAATTTAGTCATCGCGCGCGAACTCTCCGAATCCGGCAGGTGGCGGGCTTACATCTGGGATGCCGAAGTCTCTTTCGGTGTCCAAAGCAGTCACTCGCTTACCTACGACTCCATCCTAACCGACTTGAGAAACTTGAGCGCCGCGCCAAGTAACGATCTCGCCACAGTGTGGCGTGGCCTCAGCAGAAGCCCAGAGTGGAGGCTGCTTTTTGCCGATCGCTTGCAGAAACATTTCTTCACCCCCGGCGGAGCGCTCACCAAAGAGAATCTGACTCGGCGTCTCGAAGAGTTGGCGGATGAAATCGCCCCATTGTTGGCGTTCGCTGGACTAGCCATCGATACTAGCGAGGTCGCGGAGTGGATCGAAGGGCGTGAAGATGTCCTGTTCACTCCCCGCAAGCACTGGGAGCGATACAAGCTTTGGGGCGAGGCGGAAGTGCCCGTTTTCTCGCCCTCCGGCGGAGCCGTCGAGGCGGGCACAACGGTGAAAATCTCCGTCGACATCCCGGACGAGGGGAGTTTCATCCACTACACCACGGATGGCTCCGACCCGCGACTGCCCGGAGGCACGCCCAACCCAGATGCCATCCTGGTTGATCTTGAAGCCGACACTGACGTTGTCATCGATGCGACCACGACGATCAAGTCACGCGTGCAGATCAAGACTCCTGATGACAGCACTTGGGGTGCCCTGCGAGAGTCTACATTCCGAGTCGACTTCGAACCTGCCGGGTCTGGAAACTTTCTCATCTCTGAACTCATGATCGATCCTGAAGGGCCGAACGAAACCGAGAAGGCCGCTGGTTTCTCCAGCGCCAACTTTGAATACATCGAGTTTTACAACCCAAGCGACGTCACTATTGATCTGGCGCACCTGCGATACACGACAGGGATCGATTACATATTCGGCGAAGGAGACATCACGACCCTCGGCCCCAAAGCATATGGTGTGATCGTCAATGACCGCGCCGCTTTTGCCCTGCGCTACGACGAAGGCTTGCCGATTCTTGGTGATTACAGCAAGAAACTCAGCAACAGTGGCGAACAGCTCGAGATCTCCAATGGTAGGTTCGAGCCGATTGTCAGTGTGAGTTATAGCAATGAGGCCCCGTGGCCGTCCAATCCCAATGACGAAGGCAACTCATTGGTCTTCGCCAACCTTGTTCCTGGAACCGATCCCAACGATCCCGCCAACTGGAAGTCTAGCACCGTTAAGGGTGGCACTCCTGGCCGCGCAGCTGGTGCTGGACCGCTGTCCTCCCGTGCCTATGACGTCTGGAAAGCTGCGCAGTTCACCGAGGCTGAGTTAACCGATGAAGCCATTTCCGGACTCGCTGCAGACCCTGACCGTGACGGCGACAGCAACCTTGTTGAATTCGCCTTCGTCACGAACCCGAAGGATGCAAGCTCCTCCGTGGCCATCGAGGCCGAAGTGCGTGCTCTCAACATCGACGGGAACCTCGGTGATTACCTCACACTCACACTCACACAACGGACCGACGCTGCCGTTCGCTACACGCTTGAACGCACCAGCAACCTTCAAACCTGGCAACTCGTGCCCGGCGTCGACCTCGTCGAAATTGATTCCCAACCCGGGGGCAAAGAACTGAGAACCGTCACCTATCGGACTTCATCGACTGAAGGTGTCGGCCAATCCTACGTGCGGTGGCGAGTGGAACTCACGAAACCCTAGCAGGGTGAAGTGGTAATTTTACAGCAAAAGGCTAACGAAGACACATGTTAGCTCTTCGGCACCACGTGATACCCCAAATAGGTCACTACAACTGATTCCCTTGCCCGCCGAAAAATCCTCACGACGCTTCATCTTCCAGCTCGGCTCCACTTTGAAACAACCCCCTTTCGCCCCCCTCCGCTGCGGCCCAAAGGCGCCTTCAAGCCGCCCTCCCGCCAAAAGCAAATCCCTAGCAGTGCACCAAACTTGGCCAAGCGGCAGCTGTTTCCTGAGAATCTCGCGCTTGACCAAGCGCAAAATAACCCTTTGCGCGGCCGAGGGAACGGGTGTAGATTCCGCTCTCGTTGTCGATTTTTACCCAGTAAAATAATGAAAAAACAGACATCCCCCACCACCGTCGCCGGGCTGGCCTTGGCCGCACTGCTTCTCTGCGGAACCGGCTTGGTCAAGGCCGAGCCACACCACAACTTGGCCCACCAGATCGAGGCCGAACTGGTCCAGATCGAGGTCGAGGGGTTGCTCGACAAATTCCGTGAACTGACCAAGCGCATTCACCAACTCGAACTCGAAATGGCCGAGCTCAAAATTGAACGTGAAATTGCTCAAAGCGATGAGGAGCGTGCTGAGTTGGAATCACACTTTGTCAGAGCGCACAAGACGCACGACTTCATGCTCAAAGTGCGGGAACAAACGCGGGAGAAACTTCATCAGATTGCCAAGGAACTCACCCCGCGCGAGCACGGCGAGGAGCGCGAACGGCGTGGTGATGAAAACGCCGGGCTTGAGGAACGCCTGCATCACCTCGAGCGGGAGATTGAGGAGTTGCGCGAAGCCGGCAAGCACGACCGCGCCGAACATTTGGAACGCCAAGCCAATGAAATCCGTGAGCACTTCGCCAACCGCGAACGCCACGGCCGGGAGGGACGCGGCGAACGGGAGCATGCCCAAGCTGAATTGCGCGAGCATTTCGGGCAACTGCAGGGTGAGCGCCGGGAAGCATTGGCACATCTCGAGGAATTGATGAGCGCGGCCAAGCAGGTCGAGGGCGACGGCGAAGAAGCGCAGGAAAAGCGCCACAAGCTCGAAGATCGCGCCGACGAAGTTAAGGCTCATCTCGGCGAACTCAACGAGCAACTCGAAGAACTCGAACACGCCTTCCGGGGGCGCCGCCACGAAGGGCAACGCGAAGGGGAACGGGACGAAGACGAAGTGCGGGAGCGCGAGGAGTAACCCCTCCGCGTTACTTTTTCTCCTCGATCGCCCTGGCCAGATTCGCGATCTCGCCGCCCAGCCGGATGCGGGTCATCATCTTGGCGTTGAGCTTCTCGCTCAACGAGGCGCACAACTCAAGGAAGCACTCGGTGCCCGGCTCCTCCTGTAATTGATGCCCGGAGAAGTCCTTGAAACAATCCTGCCGCAGGTTTGTGAGTTGATCCTGCAAACTCTGGAGTTTTTCCATGTCGTTCCCCTTTTTTTCGGTGTCGAGAGTCATCTGTTGCCGCTCAATATCGATCACCCCGTGGATGTAATGGTCGAGCCGGGTCTCCTTGGTCCGGTCTTTTCTCTTTTGATACCACCGAAAACCGAGGAATCCCGCGACGACAATTGACACAAAAAACGAGCGCATGCTCTCCCACATATCGACCAACGCGGGCTTGATGAATGTCCGGGTATCCGGCTCGTAAACTCACATGGCCCCCTCGTGAACGGGAAAAAACGGGCGGGAGCTGGCGAACGGTTTGCCCTGCTCGAACAACTCGCCCAGTCGGTTCTCCTTTTGAAACGGAGTCTTGAGAATTTCCTGGGTAATGTTTTCCACAAAGCTGCTTTCGACATCGCTTCGCGTGATGAGATGCGCGCCGGTTGCCACGGTTTGGATGTCGGCCTCCGGAACCGCCTGGCCCTCGAACTGGTAAATGCCGCGCGGCACCTTGAATGGCGACAGATGCAGCTCCATCGCCGCCAGCGCCTCGTTGTTCGGGATGCTCAGGAAACGAACTTTACCGGTGCGGGCCAGTGTTCGAAACACATCCGCCTGCATGCCGACCGTGATGAAGGCCGCATCCACCTCATCCCTGTCAAATGCATCGATCAACTCCGTGTATTGCATGTTGCGATGCTTCTCCCCCGGTTGCATCAACCCCCTTTCGCCCCCCTCCGGCCCAAAGGCGGCTTCAAAGCCCCTCCCGCCAAAAGCAATTTCTTAGTAGTCAGTCAGACTCGATCCGCAGTCGCCACCTTTCGAGCCCGATCCATCTAGAGGTCCCTAACAATCAGGATAGACGTCCCGTCCGCGGAGTCGATGATCACCATCGAGTCGCCCACGACGAACTGGGTTCGATGAAACAGAGATGCGTTACTCCCGGCATTGCCGGCGAGGACGGTAGTACGATTGGAATTCGTGCAGGGAGAGGAAAGCAGATTATGAGATCTCTTCCAGCTGCGAAATATTCGCTAAGGAAAATCTCCAAGGCTTCAACCAACGGTCGAGAATCTCGAAGGTCCCCACTCTCCGCTGATCTTGTGTGGATCGACGAGTAGGGACCAGCATGGATAAACACCGTTCATCGGGCTGACTTCCTCTCTTCTACCCCAAAATGGTGCAGCACGTTCCTAACCAGCGTGCTCAGTTTTTCATCGTGGTATAAACCCCAAGCAGTTGCAATCGATCCGGAATGGAACACGCGTCCGCCTTCGGGGCGTTCCCAGTAGATGATCTCCGCGATCGTCTGCTCATCCCCAGTCCGCGCCTTGTGTGCTTCGGCATTAAAATCGAGAACGTTTCGCTTGGCGTGGCTGCGCGCCAAGGTGGTGATCCCCTCCGGCTCAACCAGTCCATTTATCGCCGGATTTTCGGTCGCCCTCAGCAAAGTCGAGAGCCGCACATCGTACTCGTGTCCGACCGCACCGATCGTCTTGTTGACGAACCCAAACTCTTCCCCCTTTTTGAGTTCGACCTTGTGGGGCTCATTAAAGAGGAAGTGGTCCGGGAGATCGGCCTGATAAGGCTTGAAGGCTCCGCCGCCCCATCCGATGCAGCTCAGCCCGACCAGCTTCCATGCGGGGTAGCCGCAAAAGCGCATCAGGCTGCCGCGTTTGAAATCGTGGCTGTGATAAAGCTCGCCCACTTTGGCGCGCGCCCGACCGCCGATGCTCTTGCCGAACTTTCGGCACTCCATCACCTCGCCGGACTCGTCGAAGCTCACCCGCCAAAACATGGTATTGCCCGACATCACCACCGCCGCGCCACCGGCTTTCAGATAGTGGTCAAGCCCGTCGTAGGCACGCGCCGACCAATATTCACTATGCCCGTTAATACAGACGGCCTTGTATCCCTTCAACACTTCAGGATTTAGATCTAGGTCGTGGTCGGTGATGACGTCGTAGTCATACCCGTGCTTATCCAACCACAGATGTAGAAAGCGTTCGCCGCGGAGGAGGTGGCTATATCCTCCACCAATGTAGGTCTTGTTTGGTCCGGCGGCTGGCCAGGGCACCTTCATCCCAATCTTATAGGTTGGCTGACCGTTGTGGTGATCGCTGTAACAGCTGTACTTTGGAGCGCTCGGGTGACTGCTGCCCAATCCACTCGTGCCCATGTTGATCAATCCCGGCTCGTGATTGACCGGAAACGGAGTCGAATTGTAGGCCAGCCAGGTATTGGATGAAACGAGAACAAGCAAGGGTGCCTTGGGTCGCGATTCGGGCCGGCGCACAATGAAGGTGGTGTAGTAGCGCATGGGTTTACCCTCGATCTGGAAATCGAAGCGTCCCGCGTAAACTCCGGACTTGGTATCGGCGGGGACACGGAACCGGTGGTTGACATCCCAGCGCGCATTATAGAGTTCGTCGCCTGCCAATCTCAAGCCGTGGCCACGTTGCGGATCTGTGGCTGGATCGTAATCAGAATCGTGTCGGCCAACCGCCGCGGCATCAAAGCTCGGCCCGCCGACCATCCAGGTTCCACAGTTGATGATCTGCCCGTCGCGTCCATCCGATCCCGCATCGGCGATGCGCGTGCCGCGCTCCTCGGTGAACGGCCAGCAACCCAGCACAGATTCTCCTTCCGGTATCGTTAGACCACGATCAGCAAGGCGTTTCTGGATTTGCTCTCCATCGAGCGCCCGCCCGTACATGGTGCACATTGCGATGTCGCCGTTGTAAAAACTCGCTGCCACACCATCACTTCCGTACGCGCCGATTCGTATCGCGGTTCGCCCGGGTCTTACTACACCGGCAAAAGGAAACTCGGCCGCCAACTTGCCGTCGATATAGATGCGCTTCTTCTTCCCGTCCCAACTCGCCGCGAGGTGATGCCACTGTTGGACTTTAATCAGTCCCTGCTTGGTTTGGTGAAGCGAGGCTGGATCGTGAACTCCACCCGCTCCGGTCATGAAGACAATCCGATCGCCGCTAAGAAACAATCCGATCCCGCAACTGTTCGGATAATCGTGCTGGGTGAGCAAGCCCTGCCAACCGGTGAGGTTGAACGGACGGATCCAGCATTCCAAAGTCAGCTCGCTCAGCCGTCTCTCATCGGGCAAGCCCTTGCTCACGTGCACATAAGAACCCGGATGGATCGGCTGCGTCTTCGGCACCTCGACGCGGAAAGTTTTCAGCACCGGATCCTGATCCCTGCTCTCGGGATCTTCTCCCAGTTTCACCACGCTCAAATCATAGGGCCCGCTGCTGCTAACCCGGAATTCGATCTCCTCGCCGGCGGCGATACTCTTTTGCGCGTAGGCATGCAGGCCGGGTAAATCCACCGCTTGATGGGCGGGAATCTCCTGCTGATCGGATAATTCTTCCGCAGCCGAACCAGTCGCGCCCGGCAACTTAGCTGATCTCAAAAAAGCTACCAGGTCGGCGATTTCGCCAGGCTTTAAAAGTCCATCCGCAAGCGGAGGCATGAGCGAGGCGCTGGCATACTTTGCCGCTTTGATATCCCGGAGGAAAACCGCTTCCTCAATTCCCGGAGCTGGCGATAGAATCATCTGATCTACGGTGTCTCTGAGAATCAGTCCCCCGCTCTCTCCTGCCTCCGTCCGGACACTTACCATTTCGAAATTTCGGGCGATCGACGAACTGGGATAGACGATGGCTTCCAACAAATCCATCTCACTGCGGATCGATCCGATCCCGGTCAGGTCAGGCCCAAATTTCACGCCTTGATCCCCCATGACATGGCAGGTGATACACAAGGATTTCCTCGCATTTTGGAATAGTTTTCTCCCGCGCGCCGAATCTCCCATCGGTAACAATGCCGCAAGCTTCTTGAGGCGTGCCTGTTGGTGGGCCAGTGAGGCTGGATCCGGCTCGACGAGGTCAGCCAACTCGATCTTCGGCATGGCATGCGGCGACGCGTTACGTTGTTCGACCTCGTGCATGAGGCGAACCTGTTTCGTCAGTGGATCGTCGGCTGGAAGGTTCTCGTGATCGCCGATCTCGTGGAGCGCAAAGATAAGCGCGTGACGCAAAAATGCGTCCACTTCTCCAGCCCCTGCACTCAGCAGCGGCTTCACCGCCCGCCGATCGCCGATCCTCCCCAGCGCCATCGCGGCGAGCCGACAATGGTGTTTATCATTCGAGGCAAGCAGCGCGATCAAAGAATCAACCGCAGCGGCATCACGCCGCAAGCCCACGCTATGGATCGCCGCTGTTCGCACTCCAGCATTGTCATCATTCAGAAATTCCCGCACCGCCCGCTGCGCCGACTCACTCGCGATGCGATGCAGCGCCCACAGAGCCGGAACATTCTTCGCGGACCGAAGCGCATCGATATTTTCCTCCTTAGCTAAAGCATTGCGGGCTCGTTTCACGACAGCCGGTCGCTCATCCGAAAGCCAACTGATGTCAGGTTTTTCCCAGTCCAACCCAAGACCACGTGGATCGCTCGGTGTCGGCGAAATCTTCTTTTGAAGCCGATAGATCGCGCCGAGAATGTGCGGCTTGGCGACCTTCGAAGTCGGACAACAGATCATGTACCAGCTGCCCGTGTCCGCCACCAGCACACTGCCGTCGGCATCTTCGATCACGTCAGTGGGATGAAAATCGTTTTGATCGCTCTCGATCAACGCACTTGTCGCGGCGCTGTAACTCGAACCCTTTCGGCTCAGTTCATGCCTGGAGATCCGGCGCAGGTTGAAATCGGCACAAAGCAAATCCCCGCGCAGCCCCAGCGCATCATTCTTCGGCATCACGAGTCCCGACGGAGCAGCAGGCCCCATCTGTGCCAGGATCGGAAGCAAGTCGCCGGTGCGGGGATGAGGCGAGAGAACACGGTCGTGTTTTTTGCCCCACATGCCGCCATAGACCGCATGTAAAATACCGTCGCGCCTCCCGGGCTTGGAGAGATCAAAGAAGGTGCCGCTCACAAATCGCTCCCCACTTTCGCTAAAGGCCACCCCGACGGGATTGTCCATCCCTCCGGTAATCACCACATCCAGATCGCTGCCGTCAGGCTTGGAACGAAAGAGATGGGCCGCGCTCGTGTTGAAGGTCTTTCCATTTCCGAGCACGTGGCTCTGCGGCGCGAACGCCCCCTTGCACCAGTAAAAATATCCATCTGGGCCGAGGTAGGGTCCGTGCAAGTCGTTGCCACAACCTGTGATGGAACCGCCGTCGAACCAGACACTCCGTTCATCCGCGACGTGGTCGCCATTAGTATCGCGGAGTTTCCAAATGTGAGGCGGAGCAGTGACATAGACGGCACCTTCATGGACGAGAATGCCTTCCGGGAAAGGAAGACGCTCGGCGAAGACGCTCGACTCATCAAACACCCCATCGCCGTCCCGGTCGACCAACCTCAACACACGATGCTTCGGATCTTTCAACTGAACCGGCGCCTTGTCGGTGTTGCCGGAGCTGTCGGTGACATAGAGCACGCCGCCGTTATCGAAAGCCATGTGAATCGGCCTCTGCACCAGCGGCGGCGCGGCGACACGCTTCAGAACATAGCCCTCGGGAATCGTAAAGGTATGGGGCGCGATCGTGACTTTTTCAGCCCCAAGCTCGTGCGGACAAAATAAGAAAGCCAAGCAACCAAGAAAGAGAACGGGAGAGAATCTCATGAGTGAACTCTCGCAGGAAACTATCTTGTAAACAATCCCATTACTGAGCCATAAAATCATCCTCCTGGAAGTCTTCAACCTCAGGAATCCATCGATTTTCGACGAACTCGACGTGGCGCGGGTGTTCGTAATAACCTTGGAATGCTTCTTCGCTGTCGAAGTGTATCGAGATGCCAAAAGTATGGATGTTCTTCGGACTGATCTGGCGGAGAATCTGAAAATCCTTCACCCCGGGAAGCGAAGTCAGCTCTGCAGCGGCCGAGAGAAACTCCGGCTCCGCTTCAGAGCCTGTGGCGAAGGCCAGCGCCTTCGCCGATGATCTCATCAAGGAGCAGGGGTGCGGAGCCCATGAACGTAGCGGTATCTAATCACCTTTCCGATGCTCGGGGAAATCCTTCGCGTAGCGCTCCAACAAGGCTGGCACATCATTCCCCACCAGATAGATCTTGCCGCGGATCTGCTTGTTCTCGCCGGGCTGCAATCCGCCGATGCGCAAGTCCGAATGCAGGCAGCGCGCGACGCCTTGGAATAATTCCTGATACGGCTCCCAGGCCGTCGCGAAGACCAGCTTCTCGTCGCCGCTGAAACAGCCGATCAGGCCGTTGCTCGGCACGGTCGAACTCAGCGGCCGCGGGTTCACGTCACTGCGCGGCACGCCCTTCGGCGCCCACACTTGGCCCGGCGTGTAGCGCGCCTCTTTCGCCCAGTTTGCGGTCGGCATGCGCGCCAATTTGCCATCGATGAACACGAAACACTTCGGCAAGTAGTCGTCCAATTGCTCGCGCACTAACTTGGTTCCAAAGCCGGTGAACTCGCCGAGACGCACACAGGGTTGTGCCCAGTGCGCCTGCGAGACGGTCTGTCTCGGATTGTGGGCATTGAGGGAAAAACTCACCTCGTCCGAGCCGGCGGTGATCGTGTGGTCGACCGTGACGCCGTCCGCCAGGATGTCGCGCAGCTTGATCACCTTGCCATCGTCGCTGACAGAGATCAGCTCGCTCCTGTGCTTGATCACGGTGTGCTCGACCCAATCGGCATCGGTCGAACCGGGCCGACAGTAGGCCTCGAGGTAGTTGATGCGGATCTCGCCGCCGGGCAGGCGCGCGTCGCGGATCACCAGCCAGTGGCCGTCGCGCTCCAGCCGGATGCCGGCGCGCTTGTCGGCCTTTTTCTGCGCCAGCTGTTTCTCGATCGCCGGGCGGATGATCCTCGTCCACAGCTTGTAGCCGTCCCTGTTCAGGTGCAGTTGGTCGTCGCGGAACAGTTCGGTCTTTGGTGTGCCATCCTCCTTGAGGAACTGTTGCTCCGTGGCGATGAAATGCACATTGTCCTGCGCCTCGCAGACCGCCTGCATCGCCGCGTTGGCTTTTTTGATCTCGGGCCAGGCCTTCCAGCGGCTCTGTGTCGGTGTGATCGCGATCAGGAACACCGGCGCCTTGGCGTTTTTCTCGCGCACTGTTTTAACCACATCCGCGTAGAGCGCCGCGACCTCCTCAGGCGTTAGGTCGCTGTCGTTTTTCCCGACGATGTCGTTGGCGACAAAGATGGCCACCGCCCTGAACTCGTGCGGGTGCACGATGCGCTCCGCAAACACCGCGAGGTCCTGGAACTTGGCACCGCCATAACCGCGCTGTATCACCGGGTGTGGCGCCATGTCTTGCGCCAGCGTGCTCCACAGGCGGATGCTCGAACTGCCCATGAAGAGGATCGATTCCGCCGGGTAGTCCGTCGTCCGGTCGAGTTGCTCGAACTTCTTGATCGTGTCTTCCCACTTCTTTTTGGCAGCGGTTTCATACTTGTCCGCGACTTGCGCATGGGTCGCAGTGAGGCAGAGTAAAAAAATCAGCAGCTGTTTCATAGGACAAGTTCTAACACGGATCGGCCTATGCGAAGCAAGTAGATGTTGCGACCATCCAGTGCAGCGCCTCAGCGCGGCCGCTTACAGCTCGGCCGAGCGTGGCCTCTTCAACAGGACTCAAGACCATGGACCGCTGGCATTTCGATTCCGCAAGCATGATCACCCTCGGCGAACGCTACGCAGCCGAAATGCTCAAACTCCAGAAAAAGAGGTAATGCCAGTTGCGCCACAGCCGCTTCACTAGTTCCGCTTGATAATAAAGAACGCCTTGGCTGCCAGGTCTCCACCCGGATCATCATCCGCCCTCGGAATCGGGAAGGTATACGATGTGATATTCTCCACCGCATTCGCATCGATTCCGTCATCAATTTCGACGTAATCCGGCCCATTTTGGAAATCAGCTGTCCAGAGGAGAGCGTAGCTCCGACCCGGCCTGGATGTAAAAGTGAGAGTCACGTTGCCACTCTCGCTATCGTAGTCGATCGACCTAACTTCCAGACTTAATGCTTTTGACCCTTCGCCGGGAAGCATCGCTGCATTCACTTGCTCGATCGTAAGCGCTTCACCATAAATTCGGACTTCATCAATGGACCCGTTGAAACTATTGCCCGGAGCATCATCGACGTCACGGCCGTGACCTCCAATGATCACGTTTAGAGCAGGATTGGTGATGTTATTGCCTGCAACTCTTGAGGTTTCCTCGCCATCGACATAGACGACCTTATCGGTTCCGTCATACTGCCATGCCACGTGCGTCCAAGTGTCGACCGGGACGACACCCGCATCTGAGATATCCTGAGGACCGCCCCAGCCACCGAAATGAATGTTGGCAACACTATCATCGCGGATACCGTGGTGAAGCTGGGCATTATTACCAGCTCCATCATCCTGACCGAAGACCATGTGGTCACCGTTGCCGCTTCCGCCGCTCCAATTAATCCAAGCCATCGCGGTGTAGACATCAGCGGCGCCAAATCCGAGATCGTCTCCCGTGAATCCGGTTTGAATGAGGGCATCATTATCACCGGTCCGGTTTCCGACGAAGGCGGTTCCAAAGGAGGCATCCTTACCGTCACCATAAGTCACGCCACCGGAAGTCATTCCTTCAGTCGTCAGCGACCCGAGGTTCTCGACGGAGGTTCCGTCCTCAACATCAAAAGAATAGTAGAGGAGAGGTGCGGGAAGATCTGCAGGATCTGGAAAACTGCTGGAATCGTTGGGATTACTCCCCTCGACAACTTCAAACCCATCTTTGGCGCCGTCTCCATCGGTGTCTTTCTTGTTCGGGTCGGAGCCTGTCTGGGTGGCGCTCACGAAAGTCCCGCTACCATCTTCGAGCCCATCTGCAAGTCCATCTTCATCGGTGTCAGCCACAAGAGGATCGGTTCCAGTTTCGGTCGCGCTGACAAAGGTGCCTCCTCCATCTTCATTCCCATCCAAAACGCCATCATCGTCGGTGTCATCGTTATTGGGATCGGTCCCTCGGATATATTCTTCCAGATTCGTCGAGTTGTCTGAATCCAGATCACCTGCCGAATCGTCGACATTCCTATCAAGAGAATTGGCATCTTCGTAGGCGTCATCCATCCCGTCATTGTCGGCATCAGTAAGAGTTTCGACTTTGACCGAATCAATCTCCCAGTTTGGATTACCCGGTCCCTTTGCGCCTTCGTCGAAGGCACCCACAAAACGGACCTGAATACTGGATCCAGCTTCTACAACGCCCACTTTTGCGATACTCGTAATAAAAGTTCCGTCTCCATATCCAGCGGAATCCGTACTAAACCCATCAAGACCAATCAAAACATGATTACCGATCAAAGGAAGCGGGTTGGTATACCCATTCTGCTCGAAGGCTGAGGATGGAACATTTGTAAATGCGCCTCCATCAATCGAAATTTGCAGACCGGCTCCATCCCAATTGCCTCCCTCGATACTGTATCGATGATCAAAGCTCACCTGAATCCCGTGAGTCGTGGGAACTGCAATTGAGGGACTTGTAATGGTATTAGTGGCCGGACCAGAATCATCTCCTTCCATCGACCAGGTTCCGCTTGCGGAATTGTAGATGGAATCAATCGGCGTGTTTCCGGTCGCTTCTTGGACAAAACCACCGTCATTGGCGGCAAAGTCTTCGACAAGTAGATCGACGGCTCCCGCGGAGGAGACCATCGCAACCGCCAAAAAAGGGGCCACAGGTAGGTTACAAAATAAATATTTTAACATAATTACATTCTGGTTAGAGTAACCAACTTACTAAATAAATATAGCATCCCCGGTCAAGAACCTTCTGATTAAGCAAAGGGAAAATGAATATTCTCGATGGTTTGATGATCGAGCTTCGAATTGTCTCCCACATCGATCAAGACAAGGTTCTGCGCCCCTCATGAGCTACCAAGGAACCCCCGCCGGAGAGACTCCGAAAGGTCGGGGACTTCTCTCGAAAGTTTCTCGTGTTCAAACAATTGGAGATCCCGAAGATCTAAAAAATCGCCCTCTTTCCCAAGAAGATCGGCCTTCGTGTTTCCTTATAGGAAGAAACAGGGCTCAAAGGATCCCGGCATTCGCAGTAATCCTCAGCCTCCAAGATCTTGGCCTTGATAAGCTAGCTTGGACAAGTTTGATTCAAGAGAATTTGCGCGGTTTGTTGGACTCGCTCGGCATCGGCGTGATCGAGGCCGCTGAGAAGAGGGAGAGGCGGGCCGGTTTGGGCGATCCTGACCTCTGCGACAGCTCCATGGAGGACGCGGATGGGGTTAATTTCGTTGCGGAGATCTTCGAGGGGTTGGAAGATTCTGCGGATTTTTTCGGCTTGCTCAAGGTCACCGCTGTTGATGGCGGTGAGCATTTTTTGGGAGAGGTCGGGGCGGACACAGACGCAACCGGAGGTGAAGCCGTTGATTTTGAATTTGGTGAAGTGAATGATCGCAGGTTGCTCACCGATCCCACTCACGATAAGGCGCGGATCGACAAGTTCGATGAGGCGGGAGAGGTAATCGTCTTGGGCCGTATCCTTGCGGACAATGGCGTATTTGATCCAGGAGACGAGGCCGTCATCAACAAGGGAGGCCACGGTTTCGGGTTCGAGGTAGCCTTCGAACTTAATGTAGAGAACTGCAGGTTTCCCAAGGGCTTCGACGAACTTTCGGAAGCCAGCCGCCACTCCAGCATCAGTGGTGAGGCCTTGCATGGGCAGGACCATGACGGAGGGGAAATCGAAGTCTTGAAGGACTTTGGCTTGATCCATCATGGTGCCGTAAGCCGGACCAACGGAGGGAACGACAAGGGTGTTTTCGGCACTTTCGGTCGCAATGATTTCTAGCGCGTCTGCGTATTCGCTGGGAGCGATGTGGTAGAAGTTCGCGTTGCCCCCATAGAGGAGGGTGGAGACGCCTCCGGCTTCGATGTGGCGAATGATTTTGGCGTTTTCCTCGCGGTCGATTTTAAGATCGGAATCGCGGGCTAAAGGTGGGACCGCGATGACGGAGGCGTTGAGTTGCTCGGTTTGCATGGTAGCGAAAGATTGTTGGTTTAGTGAATTCCGGGCTCGGGGGTGCAGGAGCCGTCGTTGTGGAGGAATTTAAAATCGCAGCCTTCGTTGGCCTGGGTAATTTCCTCTTCGAAGAGTTTTCCGTAGCCCCGGGAGAAACGTTTTTCGGGAGGCGTCCAGACAGCGCGACGGGTCGCGAGTTCTTCTTCGCTGACGTGAAGAGTGAGGGCGCGATTGGCGGTATCAAGTTCGATCATGTCGCCGTCCTGCACGAGGGCGAGAGGGCCGCCAACCGAGGCTTCGGGCGCAACGTGGAGGACGCAAGTCCCGTATGAGGTGCCGGACATGCGGGCATCGGAGACGCGGAGGAGATCGCGGACGCCTTTTTCGAGGAGATACTTTGGAATCGGCAACATCCCGGATTCGGGAATACCGGGCGCACCGATGGGGCCGGCGTTTTGCATGACGAGAACGTGCTTCTCAGTGATACCGAGAGCGGGATCGTGGATGCGTGATTGAACGTCGGGGTAGTCTTTAAAGACGATAGCCGGGCCCTTGTGTTGGAGAAATTCTTCGGTAGCGGCGGCGGTCTTGATGACCGCACCATCGGGGGCAAGGTTGCCACGGAGAATGGCGGTTCCGCCCTGCTTGGAGAGTGGTTTATCGAGGGGGAAGATGACGTCATCGTTATAAACTTCGGAGCCGTCGAGACATTCGCCGAGGGTCTTTCCGAAGACCGTGGGGACGTCGAGATGGAGAAGGTGTCGGACGCGGTTGAGGAGGCCCGGGAGGCCGCCGGCGTCGAAGAAGTCGGCCATAACGTATTTGCCGGCCGGTCGAAGATTGGCGAGGACGGGAGTCTTGCGCGAAATCTCGTCGAAGAGCTCAAGCGGAAGATCGACGCGCGCGCGTTTTGCGAGAGCGGTGATGTGGATGATGGCGTTGGTGGAACCGCCGATGGCCATGTCAGCGGTGATGGCGTTTTCGAAGGACTCGCGCGTGAGGTAGAGAGAGGGCTTGAGGTCCTCCCAGACCATGTCAACGATGCGGAGTCCACAAGCGGCGGCCATGCGTGAATGCGCGGCGTGAACGGCGGGGATGGACGACGCTCCGGGGAGAGTGAGGCCGAGGGTCTCGGTGATCGAGGTCATGGTGGAAGCCGTGCCCATCGTCATGCAATGGCCGGGGCCGGGGGTGATGTGGTCTTCGAAATCCTCCCAGTCTTCGCAGGAAAGATTACCCGCTCCTCGTTCGGCCCAATACTTCCAGACGTCGGATCCCGAAGCGAGGGGTTCGCCGCGCCAAGAGGCCCGCATCATCGCTCCGCCAGGCATGAAGATGACAGGGATGTCGACCATGATCGCGCCCATGAGAAGGGCGGGAACGGTTTTATCGCATCCTCCCATCAGGACGGCACCATCGATGGGATGGGCGCGAAGGGTTTCCTCGACTTCCATCGCGAGAAGATTGCGATAAAACATCGAGGTGGGCTTCATGAAGGTTTCGCTGAGACCCATGACGGGCATTTCAACGGGGTAGCCACCGGCCTGCCAGATGCCGCGTTTGATTTCTTCGGCGCGTTGACGAAAGTGAGAGTGGCACGGGAGGAGATCGTTCCAGGTGTTGAGAATCGCAATGACCGGCTTGCCCTGGTATTCCTCGTTGTTGATGCCGAGTTGTTTGTGACGGGAACGATGGCCGAAGGAGCGAAGGTCATCGCGACCGAAGAAGCGGTAGGAGCGAAGTTGATCGGGAGTGAGGCGACTCATGGTGTCGTCGGAGATTGCCGGAAAGAGAGGGTCAGGGAAAGAGAGGAATTTTTGAATGGCTCCCCCTTGCTCAATTGGAGAAGATGCAAGGATGGGTGCGATTGAAATTTGCCTGGTGGGTTTGGCGGTAGTGATCGTCTCGATTCTGTTGCTTCGCTTGCATGCTTTTTTAGGGCTCCTTTTGGGAGCCTTTGTGGTGTCGGTGCTGACTCCCGGAGTGGGGACGGAGGCGATGAACCAAGTGGCGGAAGGATTTGGGGAAGGCTGTCGCAAAATCGGAATTCTCATCGCGCTGGCGGCAATCATTGGACAATGCCTTTTGGTGAGTGGGGCGGCGGAGCGGATTGTGCGGGGGCTGCTTTCGCTCTTCGGGGTCAAGCGAGCGCCCCTGGCCTTCCTTGGAAGCGGATTCTTTCTAGGGATTCCGGTCTATTTCGACACCGTGTTTTATCTCATGCTTCCGCTGGTGCGCTCGTTCGCCCGGACAAATCCCAAGGTCTATCTTCTCGCCCTTCTCAGTGTCGTTGCGGGAGCGAGCATGGCGCACTCCCTGGTTCCGCCGACCCCGGGGCCATTGTTAGTTGCGGCCCGGCTTGAGGTCAGTTTGGGCATGCTCATTCCGGCAGGATTACTGCTGGGGCTCGTTACGATTTCCGTGGGATACGCCTACGCTTACTGGGCGAATGGACGGTTTGGAATCACCTACCAAGAAGGGGATTTTCCCACCGTCGAAAGTGAGACTGAGAGAGCGCTTCCCGCTTTGGGGTGGTCCTTGTTGCCCATTTTGTTGCCTCTCGTTTTAATCAGCGTGGGAACTTTCTTGAAGGTGCAGGGAGAGCTGCCGGATTGGTTGGCGACCTTGAGTGATAAAAATATCGCAATGGCTCTCGGAGCGGGAGCGGCCATGATTTTGGCCTCGCGATTCTGTGAGTTGAAGAAAGTGGTTCACGAAGCGCTCTCGAGTGGCGGGGTGATCATTCTCATCACGGCAGCGGGAGCAGCCTTTGGAGCTGTCTTGAAGGATACCGGAATTGGCGGAGAACTCTCGGGGAAGGTGGGCGATGGAGGTGGAGTTCTTCTCTTAGCCTTCGTCCTCACCGCGCTCGTCCGTTTCGCACAGGGATCCGCGACGGTGGCGATGGTGACGGCGGTAGGCATCGTCGCTCCCATGGTGTTAGAGGCTGATCTCGGATTTCACACGGTCTATGTGGCCCTCGCGATCGGTTGCGGTTCGAAGCCCCTTCCCTGGATGAATGACAGTGGCTTTTGGATCGTCTCCAAGATGTCGGGGATGAATGAAACGGAAACTCTCAAGACCTTCTCGGTGATGCTGTCCTTGATGGGGGTCGTGGGCTTCGCGGTGGTATGGCTGGCGAGTCTTGTTCTTCCGATGGTTTGAGCTGTTCTGCCGGTGTCCTTTAATCGCCTGGATGCTCCACGAACCAGTTCGCGCGTTTGATAGGCACCGGAAAAGAACCAATCCTTACACCCATGAAGCTTCTCTTCGCCCTCTTCCTTTCTATCGCGATCCTCAAGGCGGCACCCACCCACCTCGTGGATCAGGCTCCCCAAAAAATCACCCGACTCGATAAGGACACCCTCCTCATCGACTTCGGAAAGGTGGCCTTTGCCAACCTCCGCCTCACCCCGCCGACCAACGCCAAAGAGGACATCACGATTCACTTTGGCGAGGCTTTCAAGAACGGACGCATCGACCGCAAGCCTTCCGGCATCGTCCGCTAAAACAAGGCAACCCTCACTCTTGAGGGTGACAAGACCCGCATTGCCGCTCCACCTGCAGACGCGCGTAACACCAAGAAGACCAAAGACGCCCACCCTCCTGCCATCCTCACCTCGGAAGAATGGGGCGTCGTCCTCCCCTTCCGCTGGGTTGAAATCGACGGCTGGCCCGGCGAACTGAAACCCGAGCACCTCACCCGCCAAGCTGCCTTCTCGGCCACTTGGGACGATGATGCCTCCCACTTCAAGTCCTCCGATGAAACCCTCAACCGCATCTGGGATCTCTGCAAATACTCCATAACCCCCTTTCGCCCCCCTCCGCTCCGGTCCAAAGGCGGCTTCAAAGCCCTCCCTCTAAAAGCAAATTCCTAGCAGTCAGTGCAGGTGCACAGTTGGGACGCTATTTCCGAATCCGCGTTAATTAAGTTGTTCCATAAGCTTCTGAGCCGGTCTGCAGGAATCTGACCCATCTAGGGGCACGATTGCGGCGGGAGAAAAGGTGGGGATAGGAGCCTAGCTCTTCGAACACTCTCGGCTTGAGATGTAAGAGCGCTTACGGTTTCCTAATCTCTCCACCTTCTTGTGCGGGAATTTGGTGGTTACCTTTTGAACCATCAGGCCATTCAACCTTAACCTCTATTATGCCCTTACCTTCATGAGGTATCGATATTATCGAGGTTCCGGAACTGAGATAGCCACTGCCTCCATAAACTTCAAAGCTCCCAAGCAGCACACCTTCTAACGAGCAAGAAACTCGAGCTCCGATCGCCCGTCGATTTTTAGAGTGACCGATCAATCGAATATGGCACTGCCGCGAACGGTCATGGTTAGGACGGAATAAAAGTGTTTCTCCATTATTCTGACTGACGAGAAAACGGCCGTTTGAAAATTGCACAAGACCCTTTGCATCTCCCGGGACAATCAGACCACTGGTTTCAGGCCACACTGAATCGAACATCCCATCTCCTCGGCCTGTCATGAGGATACTCATTGCTCCGTGCATCCGTCCGGTTTCAGGTTGTGGGCTGAAGAAATTTTGGACCATATATAGGTCGAGATGAGCGTCTCCATCGATATCACCTAGCGACATCCCAAAACCAGGTGCAGCCTGTGCCAGTGCGGGAAGAGCACGAAAGGTAAACTTTCCCTCACCATCGTTTATGAACGCACCGCTCCGTAGTTCATTTACTTCGAAGCGCTGAGCTTTTTCAAGGCGCGCTTCAGTATAGATTTCATCGAGAGCCTTAATTGCAAAGTTATGGAAGGGTTTCTTGCTTCCCATTTTTTCTAAGACACTTGGAATCGCTGAACTTGAGCAGCTAAATCCTCGGACTGGAAGGGTGCCCATTATGGTAGCCTTGGCTTCAACAATTCGCCTCTCCCCATTCCCGGAGAAATCCCCATAATAAAGGATGGCCGGCTTCTTGGTTGAAGGATGATATTTCGTATTAAGTCCGAAGTTACTGACGACGTAATCAATATCACCATCATGATCGAGATCGCCCCCTACAATTCCATTCCACCATCCCGAGAGATTGGAAATTCCCGAGTCCTCGTTCTCGGTGAACTTACCATCGTTGTTACGGAACCAACGTACTGGCCCCCACTCAGCGGTTACCAAAAGATCTGAATCACCGTCGCCGTCAACATCTGACCATAATGCCGAGGTCACCATCCCCAAATTCTGAAGAGCGGGAGCAGCCTCTGAGGTCACATCAACGAATTGAACCCGACCTTCATCTGAGTCGTTTCGAAGTAAATGACTTGGAGGGGCCATTGGATATTCTCCCGGAACGACTCTACCACCCACGAAGAGATCGAGGTCACCATCGCCATCATAATCAGCAGCGACCACACAAGATCCGCTTTCCATCACCTCAGGAAGAGAACCCCCATCACTTAGCTCAAATTTTCCTTTCCCGTCATTCAGGTAGAGGCGGTCACGATAGTTCGAAGAACCTTTTTCAGACTCAACGCCGCCGCTTACAACGTAAAGGTCAAGGTCTCCGTCACCCTCGGCATCGAAGAAAAGTGCACCCATATCTTCATGATCGCTCCCTCCGCTGATTCGAGTGTCTGCTTTCCAGCTTTTCCCGTTGTTTTCTATAATCACTCCGTCCGAGCCCAGGGCTCCTCCGAGGTAAGCATCTTCATCGCCATCGCCATCGATGTCACCTACCGCAAGCCCTGGTCCCAAACGTGACATCCGATTCGGAAGGAGTGGTTGCGTCCCAAAGTCATCAAATTCGAGTTCTTGATGTGCAATTTTCGGGAGGTTTTGATCTTTTATGAAAAAAGGATCAGGAGACGCCTCAGGAGCCGTTTTCTTTGCCGGGAGTCCAATCGGCTCGGTTACTTCGTAAGTCTTGCCAGATTCCAAGTTGGTGAAGCTTTGGGTATGCCCACTTGGCCAGTTCACGATGAGTTCATCGATTTTATTAAGTTCCCCAAGCCCAAACTGAGCTAAAGCTTCATTGGTTGAAACGACGCCACGAGCGAGGGTGAGGGTTCGCATTTGGCGGATATCGCCCGCGATGACTGTCACGGTCGCACCGACCCCTTTGGAGTTACTCGCACGGCCAAATAATTTAACCCGGATGCGTTCTTTAGTGCTTCTATTCCGGTAAAGGGCGACGGGTTCCTTAAATCGGTTGACGATGATATCAAGATCACCATCGAGATCGAGGTCTGCCAGCGCTGCCCCGAAGCTTGCGTTGGCTTCTGCTAAACCCCACTTTTCTCCTACTGGCTCAAAGGACATTCCGCCTTTCCTGTTTCGTAGAGCCATGTTGAGGTCCCGCTTTGGTTCAAGTTCAGTGTAGGGGGTACTGGACTCAAGGGCAGAATGGCGGCGCGAATCGCTGTTAAACCAATCCGCGGTCATTCCATTAGTGATAAAGATATCAAGCCATCCGTCACAATCGAGATCGCCAAATTTGGGTGACCAGGTCCAGTCTGAGGCATCGAGCCCAAGTTGCTGTGCGATCTCCATTTTGCGTCCCTGCCCGGTGTTAAGATAAACGGCATTACGCATGTATTGACGGGGTGTTCCACTCTCCAGAAACCATGCAAATTTGCTCATATCTCCCATCGCAAGCTTTGCCTTGTAGTGAGTCGAGCCGGCCATATCAGTTGCAATGAAATCCTCTCGCCCATCGTTGTTGATGTCTCCGACATCGCTCCCCATTGAATACCATGGGACCTGCGGTAGAACCTCGGGTGCCACATCACGAAAGGTGCCGTCTTTTTGATTTTCGTAGAGGCGATCTGGTCCCAAAAAATCATTGGCAAGATAGAGGTCAGGCCAGCCGTCACCGTTATGATCCCACCACGTGGCAGACAAGGACATGCCTCGGTCGTTGATTCCCGCTTCCCGACCAACTTCTGCAAACTTACCTCCGTCATTGCGTAGAAGACGCCCCCGCTGACCTGCCCGCATTATGAATGGTCCTTTTCCGGGTCGATCGACGGTCCCCCAAAGCTCGTCAAGCCACGGTGGCATGCCCATTTTACCATTGCTCCCGCGCTGCATCTGACTCACCGCAAATCTACCATTATCGTAATTTGGATTGTCGAGATCGACGGCATAGCGATGGGTCGCGATAAAAGCGTCAAGGTCTCCATCCCGATCGTAATCTGAGAAGGAAACCATGATTCCCGACCCCTTAAAGTTAAAGCCCAGCGCCGTAGCCTGATCAACAAAGGTCCCTTTCCCATCGTTGACATACAATCGAGTGGGGCAATCGAAGCCACACACTGCCAAGTCCAAATCTCCATCGTTATCGATATCTGCAAAGGAAGCTCCCGTCCGCATCTCAAGAGCATCAGTTAATAAACCAGCGCGCTCTGTGATGTCTTCAAAACGGAAATCTCCCAGATTTCGATACAAACGCGAGCCGCCTTGGGGAGCAGTGAGAAAGACATCAGGTAAGCCATCAGAATCGACGTCACCTACCGTTACGCCACCTCCCGCTTCAATTCGGTCGAATAATCTAACGGTCTGTGCGTTGAGTTCCCACCGGTGAATAAAGTCCATTCCGGCTGGAGTCGCCTCGACAGTCTGAAATAGGGTTTCAGTATCCGCGCCTTGTCCTGCAAAGCTTTTCAGATCGGTAACGACCAATTCATCCCGGTCGGCATAGCGGACGGGGATAGAGTCAGGGTTCTCGCCGTTTCCGGAGGAGTCACGATCACTGCAACAAGAGACCGCGCCGCAAAAGGCGATTGCTAAAAATGAGGATTGAAGAGGTCTTCGCATACGCAAAGAAAGCCCGCTATGAGCGGGCTTTCTGAAGAGGTTTAAAGTCCTTATTGGGCTCGTTCACCAAGTGGTGACTTAGCGACGGCGACGAAGTCCAAGGACACCGCCAAGAAGGAGAAGTCCAAGTGAACTTGGCTCGGGAATACCGTTTGTTGTGATCGCAATCTCACCGAGACCCGTGCGGAAACCACCATGGTTTGCGGTCAGGTGAAGTCCGATATACTGAGCGCCCGAAGCGCCCGAGATGTCGAAACTTTGACCTGCGTCGCCAATTTGAGTTCCCTGTGCAAGTTCGTTTCCTGCGCTGAGCTGGGTCCATCCACCACTCCCAAAGTCATAGGGAGTGACTTCTCCACCAGCAGCTGGTGCTGTTGTTGTAGGAGCAGTGGCGTGGTAGATATCAAAATTACTTGTTCCACGATCAAGAGCATTGGTCTCTTGGACATTCCAGAGATACATCATGTCAAGACCAGCGGTTGCGGATCCCAAATCGACGACGGCCCAAGTATTGTTCCCGGAGTTGTCTGCAGAGAAACCCTGCCAGTCATCAGCCCAAGCAGTGCTGCTGACTGTCCAAGTGGAAGGATCGTCGGCATTACCTTTGGCCATTCCGCTTCCATCAGCGGCCTTCACGATTGAGCCATTTCCATCGAGGCTATCGCCTTGGTGGAACGCTGTAATCCCCGCAGGAATAACGATGGCAGCCGATGCGGTGCCGATGGTAATCCCCAAAAATAAGGGCAATTTTGTTAGTGCATTCATATAATTTATTTACTGTTTAATAGTTAACTCTGTTAGAAAATAGTTTTTTGGCTCTCTCGTCTAGCCTATTTTTAAAAAATAGGCCGGTTAGACTGAATTGATGTGTGGTACTATTGAACCACGAAGATTTGGTAAAAGCGCTTCTTGGCAGCGAAGACATCAGGTCCTTCATAGGAAAAAGTGGTTGTTTTACCGTCGGCGTCTGCCGGAACACTGTCAGTCAATTCGGTCCATTCGATCAGATCATCTGAATAATTAATCCCATAGACCCTTCCTGGTCTGGAATACCAAGTGAGTCCAAACCGGTTTTCTTGGATCTCAGAAGTATCGACGCTCAGGATCTTAAGGCCATTTCCTGACAAAGGGTCCACTGTGAGAGCAACTTCGGCGAGACCGGTACGGAAGCCACCATGGTTAGCGGTGAGGTGGAGCCCGATATACCGAGCCCCCGAAGCACCCGAGATATCGAAAACTTCACCGGGATCGCCAATTTGACTTCCAATCGCAAGATTGTTTCCCGTGCTAAGCTGAGTCCATCCACCGCCTCCAAAATCATAGGGTGTGACAGCTCCGCTTGTGTCTGGCGCTGCCTCGCTGGGGGAGGAGGCGTAGTAGACATCAAAAGTGCTTGTTCCGCGATCGAGAGCATTTGTCTCTTGGACGTTCCAGAGATACATCTGGTCAAGACCAGCGGTTTGGGCTCCCAAATCGAGGACAGCCCAGGTGTTGTTCCCGGAGTTATCTGCAGAAAAACCCTGCCAGTCATCAGCCCAAGCAGTATTGCTGATCGTCCAAGTGGAAGGATCGTTGGCGTCACCTTTTGCCATCCCGCTCCCGTCAGCAATTTTCAAGACTGAGCCGTTCGCATCGAGGCTATCTCCTTGATGAAAAGCCGAGACTTTAGCAATGGGGACAACATTCCCATCAATGGGGCCAACCGGGGGATCGACAGGGGGATCTGGAGGAACTGGCTCACCGAGGGTAAGAGCGTCTGGATCCGCAGCATCGCTGAAGGCAACCTCCGCAAATCCGGTTCGAAACCCACCGTAGTTGCTTGTTAACTTTAGGCCAATGTAACGGGCCCCGGCGGCATCCGAGAGATCGTAAGCCTGTCCCGCGTCACCAATTTGGATTCCCATTTTGAGTTCAGACCCACCAATTGCAGTCCACCCTCCGCTGGTAAAGCCGTAGGGAGTGACGGTGCCGCTTGTGGTCGGTGGCAGAAGTGTCGGGCTCGTAGCATGAAAAACCTCAAAATCCTTCACCCCCCGGTCGAGAGCATTCGTCTCCTCAACATTCCACAAATACATTGTGCTCAAACTAGCTACAGGGGCGCCAAGATCGATCACTGCCCAAGTATTATCCCCAGAATTGTCTGAGGAGAACCCCTGCCAATCATCGGCCCACGCCGTACTCGCAACCGTCCAGGTGGAGGGGTCGTCAAAATCGAGCTTATCCATGCCGCTGCCATCGATCGCTTTTAGAACCGATCCGTTACCATCCAAGCTGTCTCCCTGATGAAAGGCTTCGATACCGGATATGGGAATCTCTCCAGCATTGGCAGTCGCGCTGAGGGCTATAATAAGGAGGGAAGACCTCAAGGGAAAAGAGAGATTACGCTTTGGTGTTTTCATGACGTGATTGGAATGATCCAACTAAGGCTAAAGAATAGAAAAGGAAGAAGGAAATCGATCTCTTAACAGACCCCAAAAAAATTAAAAGCCCTCTTTCGCTGGGCGATGGGATAACTAGAGCTTTAATTAAACAATTGAGCTTAGCTGAATAGTTTGAGGACTGGCTTTTCTTTGACCAGTTCGCCCGGGGTGGACCGGGTCTTCCACAGGTGCGGAGCCGGTTTTGTCAGATTTGCCATGAACGTAGCCTTGCTTGATGCCTGCTCGGGCGACCACGCTAGTGTAGCTATAGGGCCAGTGGTCACGGCCGTCGGCGCTGTTGCTATTACCGGACCTGCTGACGCCTTTTTGTGGGCTGCGCCCGAATTCCCCGACGGCCACGACGAGCTCATCCCCCCCCTTTCTCCCCCTTTCGCTCCGGTCCAAGGGCGGCTTCAAGGACCTCCCGCTAAAAGCAAATTCCTAGCAGTTAAAGGATTTTGATTCTTGCCCTGAAAGGGAATTCGTCAACACTCCCAATACTACTAAATTTATGATGAAGCCTCACATTCCATGCACCCTCGCCCTGATCATGTTTTCAACTCAAGCCGATATCTTGGCGGAGCTTAACATTGATTTTAACTCAACGACCCAGGGCGGAGGCCCGAATCCCGTGGGCGGGAAATATAGTAACTATGACGCAGGTCACGAGGTGGCGGGCGATTTCGTAACGCAAAGTTATGACGCCTTCGGAACTTCGGTTTCAGTGACTCCGAGTTGGCCAGACACTACCGACAACAGGGTTCAGCAAATGATTGATCGGGGGGGTGCCAACGACGCCAATTGGACCGGAACGGATCTAGAGCTTGTGACTGATTTTCTGGGAATAGACACCCGGACAGGCAATGGCGGAAATGGCAACTATGATGGCGAAGTCGGGACGGCAACCACGATGCTTCTTACCCTAGGTGACCTTCCCGCAGGGACTTATGAGTGGACCTCCTTCCATCATGATACCGAAAACGTGCATACCCCTTTCCTGATGGATGTGTCTACCGATGGAGGGGTCAGTTTTGATCCGGTCGAAGGTGAGTTGAAAATGTCTTCCAGCTCGGGGGGGGGGAATCCAGCCAATCCCGATCTCGAATTCGGTCCTGACCCGACTTCGCTGAGCTCCACGGTGGTGACTGAATTTCAAACCGATGGGGGCAGCGATGTCGTCATTCGTTTTACCTGTCTTTCCGAGAGCGCGGTGCACACCCAGATTTTTGGGATTAACGGCTTTGAGCTCGTCCAGACTTCGTCCAGTTCGGTTCCTTTTCAAGTGTCTGATGTTTCGAAAGATCCGGAGACTGGCGATGTTGTCCTTACTTGGAATTCCAAACCCAACCGGTCGTATACCATTGTAGCCAACGAAGGTCTCGATACTGATCCCAGCACCTGGGAGGAGCTCGACGACAGTTGGGCCAGCGAGGGTACGACCACGACCTATACGGATCCGAATCCAGGTCCAGATCGCCGGTTCTACGTCGTATCGCTAAATCCCCGACCATGAGAGATTTCTAGGTTTAAGCCCCGCAAGCCTGGTGTGGTCGGAGAGCATGGCATCTTGTGAAATTGTTGCCTCCTTTGTGGCCAGTGCCACCTGTCAAGAACACGGAGGAGCAAGTGTTCATTTCTCGATTGATAGTGATCAATTGACCGAATCCGAGCTGATGTTCAAGGTTCCTCCTGATGATCCCTTCGATCTGCCACCCGCTTCCTGACCTACCAGATCGGAAACATGAACGGAGTGGATTGCGGGGTAGCGCCAAATCACTTCTCCACCACCCAGATATTGCGGTAGCGCACTGGATTACCGTGATCCTGGAGGTGAATATTTCCCTGAGCCTTCTGATTCTTCAACTCTACTTTGTCGTGGATGACTACGCCGTTGTGTTTCACGGTCAGGGTTGATTTTTGATTTTCCTTCGCCGCGCGAAATTCCACGTCATAGGTTTGCCAAGTCAGGGGAGGCAGGCACATGTTCACGTCAGGCGTCTTCCACGGATAGAGACCTCCACACTCGTTGGCCTCACCCTTCAATCCGAAGGAATCGAGCATCTGAGTCTCGGTTCCGAGAAGATACATCCCACTGTTTCCACGACCCTGACCCCGAGCCTTTGGCTCGTAGGGTAAGCGAAATTCGATGTGCAGATCGAAATCCTTCAGGTCATTCCTTTTCGAATTCACTCCCTGCATCAAGAGGCCATCTTCAGTCATTTTGGCTCCGTCTTGCCAGTGCTCGACATTCTTTCCATCGAACAAAATCAAAGCTCCCTCCGGTGGCTTGGCTCCCACAGTTGGGCTCGTGCGAGAAACTTTATTAAACTTCCCAATATCGACCTTGTCTGGAGTGAGGAGCGTCATGCCGCCATTCTCGATAACTGCAATCGCCGCTCCCTCCTCTTTCTGAAAAGTGACCGTCCCATTCTCGGCTTTCGTGGCCTCACTCGAAATGGGCTCGTTTTTATCCCACCCCGCACCCGGCAATCCACCAGCATAGCCGACGGCTCGGAATTCCCCCTCACCGAGAGCAATGACTTGAATCCCCACCTTCTTCACCTCGCCATCCCCATTGGTATAGCTTCCGGCATACTCACCTTGTAGGGCAAAATCAGCATCCTTTGCGGCCTCTTCAGGAGTGGCAAACACCCCTTTTTTTTCGTGATGGTCCGCGATCACACTTCCACACAGCAAAACACTTATCAATAGCTCTTTCATCCCTTCCACTCTCACTGAAACCGCCATTCCACCAAGAAAAAAGTCCCCCTACATTTTTTTCATTCCCCCACCCTCTTCCCTTCTCAGACTCAACTCATCCTCGAAGTCCTCGACGACAAGACAGCCGGCCTGAAAGGCTGCCCAAAAATTTAAAGCCTAGCCTTTCACATCGTAGCAGAAGACAAGATCTTGATCTCGGAGGTAGAGCTTTCCGTCCAAGACAACAGGATGGGTCCAAACTTTCCCCCTCGTCCCCTCACGGAGCTTGGTCTCTTTAGGAAGTGAAAACCGTCCTTTTTCACTGAACCCCTTCGAAGTCGCCTCGGCAATAAAGACCGAGCCTTCAGACTCGTCCACGCAGTAGAGTAAACCGTCCGCGTAATGAACCGCGCCTTTTCCAATTCCTTGCCCCCTCTCAACCCACACCTTTTCGCCGGTCTTAAAATCCTGACACATCAAACCTCCTTTATCGGAAAAGCCATACAGATAGCCATCAACGAGAACGACCCCGCCGTGATGATTTTGCATCTCCTTGTTTTGCCAGATGTCCTTGGCTTCGGCACCAGAAATATCCACCAACTTACAACCCGCTCCGTAACCTGAAGTCATGTAAACTTTCCCATCATGATAGATGGGAGTCGGAATCACCGCGGTGCGCCCTTTGGGCCATTTCGAAGTCCAGAGGAGCTTCCCGGTCTCGGCATCCACCCCAGCAAGAGTCTTCATAAACAACTGCACGTATTGCTTCTTCCCATTCCCTTCGGCGATGATCACCGAGGAATACTCCGATCCATCCGTTAGCTCCTTGCTTCTCCAAATCGTCTTACCCGTTTTCTTATCAAGAGCCACAATCGCGCCATCTTTTCCACCCGGCGTGACGATCAACTTATCTCCGTCGGCTAAGGGTGATTCCGAGTAGCCCCATTTGGACACTTTCCCGCCATAGTCTTTCACAAATTCCTTACTCCACAGCCGCTTGCCATCAGCAGCAGCAACAGCGGTCAACGAACCATTCGCGCTGATCGCATAGACCATGCCATCACTCACCGTTGGAGTCCCTCGAGGGCCACTTCCCCATCCCGTGCTATAACCATCCGCAGGATCATCTCCCAGATCCGAACTCCAAACTTCTGTTCCATCCTCACTATTGAGACAAATGATCTTAGCCTTTCCGTCAATCGTTCCGGTGTAGTAAACCTTCCCATCAACAATCGCCGGTCCGCTATATCCTTTACCGCACACTTCAGACTGCCACAGAAGTTTCGGACCGTTCTCTGGCCACTTTTTCAACAAACCCTGATCCGGAGAACGATCGGAGCGTGACGCCCCTCGAAAACTCGGCCAGCCACCTTCGCCTCCACCACCAGCATTCCCCTGCTTCGCCACGAAATCCTGATCCTCTTTCGACAAGGCTTCCAACTCAAGCTGGATCACCTTGCCATTCGCACGTTTCACCGAAACTTTTCCTTCTTTCACGCTCACCAGATCGCCCGCCAGGGTGCGACCGGTTTTAGCATCGGTCCAGGTCCGAGCCAGCGCAGAATAAATTCCCCCGAGAGCGAGTATCGCGGTCAGAGCGAGAAGGAGTGGTGATTTGATCTTCATGGCTTTTAAATTTCAGTTCTGCCACCTCAGAACTTCGGTGACTTTACCGATACTACAACCGCTCTCCCTCTCTTTCGAAGATTTAAGCGTGAATGACCCAATCTCCGGTATGGAGGTCAGTCTGGGCCGCAGATTGTCTCGCCACAACAGCCAAACCAAACCACCGACTCCGCCCCTTTCGCCCCAATTCGCTCCGGTCCAAAGGCGGCTTCAAAGCCCTTCCGCTGAAAGCAAATTCCTAGCAGTCATGTAGACTTCCCTCTCATCTCGCTGAGTTTGCCATGATTTCTAAAATTGAGTTCGCCGAAAGCGCAACCGGACTGGCGTAGTCCCGGTGGGATGCCGCTATTTTGTGATTCTCTTGCCCGATCGGCGAGCATGGATGATGATTTCCACAGTCTTTCTTATAACTCTCCCAATCCAAAATTCTCATGGGCTCAATTCCCCGTCTTTTTCCAACCGCCTCCAAGGCAGTTCTTCTCACGTTGATCGGACTACAAGCGATCTCAGCCGATGTGCTCATTCCAAGCTCCATCAAAGCTTTTCACCAAGGCGATAGCCTAACCGGAAATGGCGCCGCATTGCAGATTATCAACGGAAGCGGCATGTCAAAACCTGACGCTAATGATCCAACAACTTGGACCATCAGCAGCACTGCTTGGGCTGATGACTGGCAGGGCTTCTCCGCAGATAATTCTGGGAATAACACCTGGGCCGTCCTCGATCTCGGAGCCCGAACCGCTAATCTTGACCAGATGTATCTCTGGAACGTCCAGGAGACCAATGCTCTCGATCGAGGCACGAGTAAGTTTAACGTCTACTACGCCTCCTCCCCTAGCGAATCAGTGCCAGATACGAGTGGAGCCGTTACACCCTATGATTTTAAAAGTGGTGGTTGGACCCTGCTCAGCACGGGAAACGATCTCGCACAGGGAACTCAAATTGGCGATCCAGGAGAAGTTTTTGATATCTCGGGGGCTTCTGGGGCCAGGTATATCGGACTCCATCTTACTGCTAACCATGGTGGGTTCCGCACTGGTCTCGCCGAGGTCGTCTTCACCACTGGAATTCCTAATGGGGTTGCAGGTGTCACTAATTTGGCAGCTGATGGAATCACCTCTGCCTCTGCCCAACTGAGAGGAAAAGTAGACGACATCGGCGATGCTCCGCCATCAATTACGATACGTTGGGGAAACGAAGATGGCGGCAGCGACCCAAATGGTTGGGACCATACAGAGACCTTACCTAGCACGCACAGCGGTGGTTTTTCAGTCGCTACAAGCACGGCACTAGACCCGAATACTCGCTACTTCTTTACAGCCTTCGCTAGCAACAACTCAGGCGACTCGATCGCATCGCCAAGCCTGTCGTTCACCACGTTGCCGGCCGTGCCAGCGGTCACCAACGTTGCCGCAAGTAGGATCGCCGCTGACTCGGCAACAATCGGCGGTATTGTGACCGATAACGGCGGCGAAGATCCGACCATGTTTATCTACTGGGGGACAATCGATGGCGGAACCGACGCTGATACTTGGCAAAAATCGATCCTACTCGGAGCTCAAAGCAACTTAGCAAACACGACCCTGAATAGCCTGACCAGCGGCACCGATTATTTTTACCGCGCCTTGGTCACAAATAGCAGAGGTTCCACTTGGGCCGCTAGCAGCTCGAGTTTTTCAACTAAAACACCACAGCCGCCGAGCGTGATCAATAATTCGGCCAACGGAGTCACAGGCAGCTCAGCCAACCTACGCGGCGAAATTGCCAACACCGGGTTTGAAGCGCCAACGGTCACAATATATTACGGCACCACTGATGGGGGAACGATATCCGGCATGTGGGACAATTCAATCAACCTCGGCATCCAGGATGGAAAGTTTTCATTTTTCCTCACGGGCCTAGATCCACTCAGCAACTTATTTTTCCGTGTCCAAGCCCGCAACTCGGCTGGTTCCAACTGGGCGTCAACCACACAATCGTTCAGCACCACTCAGATCGTCACCAATTCCGTTGTTATCAATGAGATTCATTACGATCATGATCCCAAAACAGAGCGCGGCGAGTTCGTCGAGTTATTCAACGCAAGCGACTCACCAGTTGACCTATCAAGCTGGACTCTACGCGGAGCGATCGACTATCAATTTCCTGCCAGCACAACTATCTCGGCCAACGGCTTCATCGTGGTGGCCGAGGATCCGGCAACGCTCCTTTCGGAGTTCGCTGTCAGTGGACTCGGCCCCTACACCGGTAAGCTCAGCAACGACGGAGAACTCCTCAAGCTCGAAGATGCGACCGGGGACACGGTTGACGAGGTTACCTACGGAATCGGGTTCCCGTGGCCGAGTGCCTCACGCGGCAAGGGGCCGTCGATGGAACTGATCAACGCCGATCTCGACAATGACCTGGGCAGCTCGTGGCGCGCTGCAATGTCTGGGTTCACCGGGCCGCAGGCCACCTATGTTTCGGCCGCGAGCGTCTGGAGTTATCGTAAAGGGACGAGCGAGGCTTCGGCACCGATCGATGAATGGCGACAGCCCGGATTCACCGAAGACCCATCATGGCTGCTCGGCACGACCGTGATCGGCTATGGCGACGGCGATGACACGACCATCCTGAACGACATGCAGAACAGCTACAGCTCCGTGTTCTTGCGCAAACAGTTCAACGTCTCTGGCACGCTCCCCAGCCAGCTACTCGTCCGTGTCTACTACGACGACGGTGCGATCGTTTGGATCAACGGGGTTGAGGTCGCACGACTCGAAATCGCTCTTGGAGACATCACCTTCGAGGGAATCCGCGCCTCCGATCGTCCCGGCGGTACTCCCGGCGCAGCGATCGGCAGCCACGAGCGCGCGTGGGTCGATGTCACGGTGCCTGGCGCCGCCGGAATCCTCGTCCCAGGGACCAACACCATCGCGGTGCATGCGTTCAACACCAGCGAGGGCAGCAGCGATTTCTCGATCGACTGCGAAGTGAAAACCCCCGCCCCAAGCGGCGGTTCGCTCGGAACCCCGACGCCGGGCGCATCGAACTCGGTGTTTTCACCCAACGCGGCACCAAACATCCGTCAGGTCAATCACACCCCCGGGCAGCCGGTCGCAGGCCAGGACGTGGTGGTCACCGCCAAGGTGACCGATCCCGAAGGCGTTGCCTCGGTCACGCTCGGCTACCAGCTGGTCAATCCTGGTTCCTACATCAATCTCGAGGATGCCAGCTACGAGACCAACTGGACGAACCTGCCGATGGTCGACGACGGTAGCGCTGGTGATGCCGTGCCTGGCGACTCGGTGTTTAGTGTCACCATGCCGGGCACCCTGCAGACCCACCGCCGCCTCGTCCGCTACCGCATCACGATGGAGGATGTTCCCGGCGTTTCGGAACAAACGCCTTACGCCGACGACGAGTCGCCAAACTTCGCCTACTTCTGCTACGATGGCGTCCCCGACTGGAACGCATCAAAGCGCCCCGGCGTCTCACCGGACGTCTCCTATCCGGCGGCGGCGCTCGACAGCGTCGCGGTCTACCATTTGATCAGCAAGGAATCGGACGTGATCGCCTGCCAGTGGACCGGCTCTAACGATGGTGTCTACCGCTACCTTGGCACCTGGGTCTACGACGGCAAGGTCTACGATCACATGCGCTACCGGATCCGCGGCAACGCCTCGACACGCCAGGTCGGTCGCAACAAGTGGAAGATCAACTTCGCCAACACCCACCCGCTTGAGGCGCGCGACAACTACGGTGAGAAATACAAAATCCCCTGGGACAAAATCAACGTTCTTCCCGGTTCAAACCCGTGGTGGCGCAATGACGCCTCAACCGACGGCACGATGTTCTGCGAATCACTAGGCTTCAGAGCCTACCAGATCTCCGGTGGCACAAGCTGCAACACACATTTCTTCCACTTCCGTGTGATCGACGACGACAATGAGGCCCCAGCTGGTGACCAGTATGGTGGCGACTTCTGGGGATTGTATAACGCGATCGAGCAGCCCGAAGCCGAGTTTCTCAACGAGCGCGGCCTACCCGATGGTAATATCTACAACGTGCATGGCGGAAGCGGTTCCAGCCTGCGAAACCAAGCCGCCACCCAAGTTTCTAACAAAAGCGACCTATTTGCCTTCCAGAGGTTGCACAATAGAGGCACCTCGCAGGCGCAGTGGGAAGCCAACCTCGATTTCGAAGACTACTTCGCCTTCAACGCGATGAACCTCGCGATCAACAACTCGGACATGCGCAATCATGAAAATGTGAACTACTATCACAACTCGGAAACAGACAAGTGGCATATCCTTCCATGGGATCTTGACCTGACCTTCGAAGACAGACCACACCTTGGACGTGGCGACACATCTCAGTGGGAACAAATTTACCACTGCTTACAACACCCCGAAATAAACCAAGCCTACGAAAATCGAGTACGCGAAATCCTCGACCTATTCCTCGACAACGACCAAGCAGCCCAGCTGACCAACGAATTTGCCGGCTTCATAACTCAAGGTGAAAAAAACAACCTAGTCGAAGCCAGCCAAGCAATGTGGGATTACCATCCGCGTAAGAGAAAGAAAGGAATCTGGTACGCCAATTTTACTAGATCATTGTTGCCGAACCGCACTTTCGCCGACCTCACCCAATACACCAAAGACTTCCTCACCGTCGGAGGCTACGGACGTGACAAGCTCGCGGCAAAACAGACTGATGCTGCTATCCCAAACACCCCAGCGATCAGTTACGCCGGAGCCGCCGGCTTCCCAACGGACGCGCTGACCTTTAACTCGTCTTCTTTCTCGGATCCACAAGGTGCTGGAACTTTCGGCTCGATGGAATGGCGCATCAGCCAAGTGCATAACCCTTCAACACCAAACTATATTTCCGGTGATCGCTACATCTATGAGGCGGAAACCTTCTACCAGACCGATCGCATGACGCCGTTCAGCAGCTCGTTCACCTTCCCGGGTGGCTCCAGCGGCGTGCGCGTCGGCAGCACCTACCGCGCGCGCGTGCGCCACATCGATAGCACCGGCCGCGCCAGCCACTGGTCGGATCCGGTCGAGTTCGCGGTGGGCGAACCCGACGTCTTACCGTGGCAGAAGAACCTCATGATCACTGAGATCATGTATCACCCGCTGGACGCGAGCCTGGGCGAGATTGCGGCAGGATACTCGACCAGCGATTTCGAATTCATTGAACTGAAGAACATCAGTGACAGCCTGACCCTCGACCTGACCGAGCTGCGCTTCACCAAGGGGGTCGACTTCGACTTCGATCGCGGCACGATCACCTCGCTCCCCCCGGGCGCTTATGTCCTTGTCGTGAGCAACACCTCGGCCTTCGAGTCGCGGCATTCGGGGGGGCTTCCAATCGCTGGCGAGTGGCAGAGGGGCGACAAGCTCGACAACGGCGGCGAGAACTTGAAGCTCTCGTTCGGCGCCGGCGCCGCCATCCACGAGTTCATCTACGACGACGGTCAGCCGTGGCCAGACAGCCCGGATGGGGACGGTCCGGGCCTCGTCCTGATTGCTCCAGATAGCGCGCCCGACCACGCCAATCCATTGAGTTGGCGTCCGAGCCTAGCCATCGCCGGCACCCCTGGTGCCAGCGACGCGACGACGTTTGTCGGCGACTCGAACGCCGACGCTGACAACGACGGCTCGAACGCGTTCCTAGAATATTTTCTCGGCTCAAGTGACGCGGTCGGGAACTCCGATGGTCTACCCATCATCACCAGAGGGTTCTTTGACGACGGCACCGGAACAGTGCGCCAATACCCGACCTTCAGCTTTCAGATCAACCTCGCCGCAGACGACGTTACCTACAAAATCCAGCGATCCACCTCCCTCGACACCGGGATCTGGACGAGCGCGCCCGCGGTTGCTTACGTTTCGATGACCGATAACGGCGACGGCACTGCGACGCTGGTTTGGCGCAGCACGACACCGATTTCTGATTTACCCCGCGAGTTCTTCCGGCTCCTCGTCCAAGAGCGCCCGTAGCGATTCCCCATGCCATAACCCCCAACTCACAACCAGCCGCACTGCTATGAGCATCAAGTCATCGTTAGCCGTTGCTACTGCTAGCAATTTTCTTTTTGGGGGGGGGAGCTTGGAGATGTCATTGGGGGGATTGGAGAGCAGAGAAAGGAGATACTCACTGGCCCCTCTACCAGTCGGACGACCTCGGACAGAGTGATCCGTGGGTGTCGGCCGCCGTTCCGTTGCGAGGCACTGGCGGCGATCTCATCCTACTTGCCTCCGCCAGCCTGGTTTGGATGGCCGGGTGACACCGTCGGGGTTGGGGGAATTTTGGCCGCAGGATTTGTTGGAGTAGCGGACGGGTTGTTAGCCCTTGGGCACGATCTTCAATCCCTTTTTCCCACCTTGTTTTGGAGCGGTTTAGGAAGGGGCGGGAGTTGATGATTTGGAGAATGAGTTCTTGGGAGGAGTAGTTCTTTTTCGAGAGTTCGGTGACGATCTTGTTCACGATGACGTCGTCATTATCTATGGGTTTCGCAACACCCATCTTGCTCTAACAAACTTCTTCGGGATCGCATCGATTGCAACGCGATATTTCACGATCGCAATCCCACTACCCAGATTCGTTTCGCTCACATAAATTCCATCCTCCGACCAGCTCAGGAGATCATGGGAACTTTCCACGATCAGTTCGATTTCATCCACGGCTCGGAGATTTCGCTGAATTTCCACTTCAAAAAATCCACTCACCACCTGCCCTGTGAGCTCGCCCTCAACTCCTCCAACCTCAAAGTCCGATCCACTCGCAAACTCACCCAGGTTGGTCAGCCCATCACCATCAGGGTCGCCAAAATCACCGATGATCCCATTGGCCGATTTCCACAGAGCATAGCTGACACCATCCGCCCCACCCGGAGTTCCATGGATCTCTGCACTCGACCTCCAGTTGAGAGGATCGCTGTGATCTGGATTTGTCGCCGGAGCAACCAGCACCAGCGAATATCCATCACCATCTCCCGCGCTTGGCCAGGGATCCACGTCTGCATAGGTGAAATCTCGGATCACTCCCGTCGTGGCACTTGTCAAAACCACTTGCTCACTCCCGTTCCCCAGCTTACCCGAGGAAAAGACACCGCCTATTTCCACGCCGGGATACCTCTCGGAAAAAGCCGCGGTATTCGAAACAAGAACCAACCGCTCTCCGATTCCGAGCAGGGTGTTTTCTGCAAATGAAAAGCTGATTCCGCTCGCGAATTTCACACCCGAGAGATCAATCGTCTTACTCCCGATGTTCATCAATTCAATAAATTCGTAGTCATCGCGATCCGTTGACACCGCCACATCATTGGGAACAAAGGGCTCACCCGGACGATAGTTAAACTCCGAGATCACGAGGTTAGTGGCATCGGCGGGCTCTGTTTCGACATTATAGTGAGCGACATTCAAGGCGCTCCATTCACCAGTCCCCGGATCGTATGACCGGGAATATAACCAACCTGATTCCGTCAACACCAGAGGAGAAGAGCTGTGCATTCCTCCGCCGCCTGCTGGTTGTCCGCGTAATTCCAAATCAAAGCTGATATCAGAACTGCCTTCATTCAATTGATGAATTTCCACCGCAATGACATTATCTCCCGCCGCAAAAAGCGAAGGATTTAGAATCACCGTTCCCGTTTCATTCTCATCACTCTGCAGCGTGGCATATTGATCAAACGGCGCGTCATCCTCCAGGTGAATCCGTTCGACCTCATTTCCATTCACGTAAATCGCAACGCCATCGTCGAAGACATAATCGAGCTTAAATTGCCCATACTCCAAAGGATCTGAAATACTCACCGTCTTCCTGAAATAAGTCGTGGCATTCTTCTGGGTTCCTGGCTTCCCGGGGTCAGCATCAACAAACCCAACCACCTGCGCTTCGTCACCATCGCCATATCCTAGTGGAGACGCCCCCTCGCTCCATGCTCCATCCGCAAAGCCAGTCCCCCGCCATGCCATTCCTTGGTCCAAACCATCATCGAGATACTTCCATTGATTACCGCTCGAAACAAACTGCATCGATGTCCCACCACCGCCACCGCCCAGAGTGATCAAAGTCGCCTCAGGAGAAATTCCTCCACCAATCAATCTCGGATCGAGAGGATGTTGATAATCGGCTTCGTCAGAATCGTCTTCTCCAAAAGTGTAATAGATCTGCGGAATCGTCACGGGAACACTCAAGGCCGGGCCACCGCCAAAAGAGACATCGCCACCATGTTGGCTGTAAATCGGAGCATCCAAATCCGGATAATAATTTGAGCCTCGCAAGATTCCCACAAGCTCCGGTGAACGGTCCGCCAACCATCTGTCTTGAATCTGATTATAGGCTGACTCCCACTGGCGAATCGTCCGTTGCATCCCATGCTGATCGCCCCAGCGTGCCAGTTCCGGGATCAGAATGCTCCGGTGATTCTTCGTGATGTCATCGTATCGTGTCATCGCTTCGTTCACCGTCAAGGCACCTCCATTAAATAAAGCCCGGTGCGCTCGGTCTCCCATTCTCACCTGAAATTCCTTACTGCCACGAAGATCTCCAAACGGTACATTCACCCCGGTTACCACGTCAGTGTGATCGCGATCCGAGCTCAAAAACATCGAGGTCTCGACATCCCACATGAAAAAATGGGTCCCCGTGCTCGTCCGGGATCCACGCCATGCGACGGGATCCAGCAGATCCCGCTCCCGGCCTGTGTAGTAATTCCGGTGCGGCCAATCCGCATTCCCGGTGTACCAATTTACGAGTAAATAATCGCACATATTATCCACGTTCAAAAAGTCGGCCCAGCCCGCGTTATTCGAGCCATCCGGATTGAGTCCCTGTACCTTCATGTATGCTGCCGTTCGTGAGGTTTCGTTCCTGGCGTTACTCACATCATCTGCGAGACCCACCAGGGTGTTCCAGGAATCCTTCAGGCTATCATTCGTCGGCGTTCCGAAGTTAATCCCATCCCACTCTTCTTTCTTCGCCCCGAAATGTGTTTCCCCAAAGGAGACATCAGGCCTTTCCACGACATTATAGACGCCCCAATAAACTCCATTCAGGTAGAGGTGAAAATAACGTCCGCGAGATGAAGGGATTCCCAAATCGGAAGCCGAGCGTCTCCCAAACTGATCACGGGCATATTGCACATTGGTCCGGTTATCCCACTGGTAACCATCATTCGATTCCATACGGAAAATTAAGGTGTCAAACTCATCCGTCGTCAGATCTCCAAACAGGGGAAAGCGCAATTTGGTATCTCCATAGATTCCTTTAAAGACCACTCTGAACGACTTCTTCTTCGTCAGATCAAATCTACGGAATGCCCCTCCTTGAATCCGGATGCCACAATCAATTTGGAAGTTCCCGCTCCCATCAGGATTTGCAGGGTCGATCAGCTCCAATGAGGTCGCTCGTTCCCAAGCGATGCCACTGCTTAGCGGATTGGCATAAATTCCATTCGGTCCAAAAAGATCCTCATCCGGCATTGAAATCGACAGGCTGGGCACCGTTTTCAAATCATCCTCGATCGTCGCGGCGTGAAGCGAGGTCACGCTCGAGTTCATCCCATAGTCCGGGGATGTTCCAGACCAGTCGGAAGGGAGTCCCCAGATGCTTTGAGAATTCGCTGAAGTTTGTGTGATGACATCATCGACAAAGAGGTAGGTTTGCGTATCCACATTGGTCGATCTGAGCCCATCCAGGTAAGCAATGGCTCGAACCGGCATCGTCCGGTCCACCGTAACCGGACCTGAATAGAGAGTCCCCTCTGATACACTCGGAGTTGAACCATCAGTGGTGTAACGAATTGATGCCCCGACGGTATTCGAAGTGATTTCCAGTAAAAAGGGATCGGTGAAATGCCCTCGTTTCACATTGAACATGGTGTCCTTCACATAACCCAGAAACCCGCTCGAATTTTCAGCAGCCGGAGTCGCCGTTGAGAAGTAACCCTGTTGCTGCCCCTCTCCAAATCCACCAAAAGAAACCCGTGCATCTTGATCGGGATAGTCAGCTCCCCCGACACCGTATTCCGAAACAATCGTAATCCCGTCGGGTTTCACCAAAGCCAAATATTCGCCGCCGGATTTGAGACTAAAGTCTGTATGCAACTCTTCTCCCGATACCGCGCGATTCTTTCCTGAGGCCCACACGAGGAGATATTCATCAATCCCCAGAGTCCCAGCGGGAAATGCCCACTTTGTTAGATCACCGGCATCATCGGTTAAATAGTAACCTTCTAAATCCGTGATCGATCCACTTGGATTGTAAATCTCAATCCAGTCCGAATCCTCACCATCTTCATCGTTCACCAGCGCGCCATCATTGCTCGCCATGAATTCATTAATCACCGGCACCCCGGGTTCCACCACCTTCGCGGACACGCTCTTGGTCGAGGCGCCGTTTCCATTGGTTGCCATAAGGATAAATGTCTGCGAAGTCGTGAGAACTTTCACCAAGGAAGTCCCCGTCACCGCAACTCCATCCAGAACCAAGTTGTCGGCATTAAAAACCTCCCAACTCAAGGTCGCCTTATCTCCCGGCCCTCCAATCGCTGGCGTGGCGATGAACTCATGAATCACGGGAAGATTAGTCACCGTCACCACGACCTGTGCCGCGGAATCTCCGTTGGCATGATTTGCGGTGATCTCATAAACGGTCGTCGCAGTTGGACCGGGGTCGAGCGTGATGGAGCCTACACCATTCGTCGTCATTCCCAATACCGAACCGACACCTTGATCGATCGAGACGTCGGTCGATGCCGGATCAATCTCCCAGGAGAGAGTCACGGGTAATCCCGCTGAAATCAACGGACGATCTACCGTGAATGAACTGACCTGCGGAGCGGCATTCAACTCAAGGATCGAGGTGTAAGTGAAGCGAGCAACTGGCGTTGGGAAATCGGCATCCACTCGTTCATCGACGAGAACCCAATTCGTCTCGTCATCACTTCCCTCCAAAGTCCATCGGACCGGATCGCGCTCGGTGGCATCATTCGCCGTGGCCCAGCGATAGCCATCAACCGTAGCCGCACTCCCGAAATCAAAAATCAAGGGCCCTTGATTGAAGTCCAGCCACTTTGTTGTTAGCGAACCATCCACCGCCAAATCAGGAGTTTCCCCTTCCGGATTACTTCCACCCGGATTCCAGGCCGATGGAATTCCCACTTTTGCTCCATCTATTAAAAACTCAATTTCTGCCAACTGAACGCAACAGTCATTGCTCACCCTCAACTGCGTCGGAGTGAAACGATAATAGCGATACTCCGCTTCCCCGGCTTGCAAACAGGTCCATCCAAAAACCAACAACCACAAAGCCCAAGCTCGTAAAGCCCTTCTTATCATCCCTCAAAGTAGGCACCCCCCGACCACTCGTCGATACAAGTATTCCAGCTCTTTCCCAAGTTCCACGATGACCTTCTCTGATCATAACTATTCAGGTCATTAAGAAAGCTTAAGCAACTTGCGCTCGTAGGAATCTTCGTGCGACGTCCGAATCGAGAAGAACTCATTGCCTTGGCCAAGGGCGATCCCGAGGCCATTGCAGACTTGGTGCTTCAATTATTGGATCGGGTGGAAGCCTTGGAAAACTTGAGACCCACATCGCCGAGCTCGAGCGCAACAGCCGTTCGAGGAGCAAGCCGCCTTCCACCGACAAGGGCAACTTCACCAATCCACCCAAGCCCAAGAGCCTGCGCACAAAGAGCGGCACCCCGCCCCTTTCTCCCCCCTCCGCTCCGGCCCAAAGGCGCCTTCGAGGCCCTCCCGCCAAAAGAAAATTCCTAGCAGTAATGACTTCCTCCAATTTAGTCAGCTCCGATTTTTTATTGGGGCTCCTTCACTAAAGGCAGTTCGAGCATCACGATGAAAGCGAGTGAATCATATTGATTGCCTGGCAACTTAGTCGTTTTTCCATGGCTACAAGCTTCCGCGGACCCGTCCCCGACGGACTCTCGTCAAGCCCGTCTTCACAGAGTCAATAAGAAGTTCCCGTGATTCCCAATGCCCCATTAATTTAAATGCATTTTTTTTAGCATTGACCGTTTTTACAGGTCCTGCAAGTTTGCTCGCATTATGAACAAGAGACTTCCCGCCCTTCTCCTTACTTCACTTCTTTTAGGCGGCTGCCAGAGCAGCAACAATCACAAGTTCGTCTCGCCAGCCGCCTCCCCGGTGTTAATGGGAGGTTTCTCCGCTGGCTCCGGATGGAACGCACCGCCAACTCCCTCACCCCTCTTCAATACCGAGTCCTATCCCTCGAATGACGAGAACACTTTTAAGTCCGCCAAACGCGACCCTCTCTCGACCTTCTCCATTGATGTCGATACCGCCTCCTACGCCAATCTCCGACGCTTCGTTCGTGAGAATGAACGTCCCCCTGCAGGAGCCATCCGGGTCGAGGAACTCATCAATTACTTCGACTACAACTATCCCGTTCCAAAAGGCGAAACACCCTTCGGAGTGCACACCGAAGTTGCCTCATGTCCGTGGAATCCAAACCACCGCCTCGCCTTGATCGGCCTCCGTTCCAGTGAAATTCCCGCCACCAAACGTCCCGCAGCCAACCTCGTATTCCTCCTCGATGTCTCCGGTTCCATGGGCAGCCCCGAGAAGCTGCCCCTCGTTCAAAAATCAATGCGCCTGCTCGTTGGCCAACTCCAGGAACGTGACCGCGTCGCCATTGTGACTTACGCCGGTGAAGACAAGATCGCCCTCGCCCCCACGTCCTGCTCTCGGAAAGAAAAAATCATTGCCGCCATCGATGAACTCGGAGCCGGAGGATCAACCCATGCCTCGGGCGGAATCAAAAAGGCCTATGAACTGGCCCGGAAGAACTTCCAACCAAATGGCTTAAACCGCGTCATCCTCGCCACAGATGGCGACTTTAATGTTGGCATCACCAACAACTCTGACCTCAAAAACCTCATCAAAAAGGAAGCAAAGAGCGGCGTTTCACTCACCGCTCTGGGGTTTGGAATGGGCAACCTCAAGGATTCCAAACTGCAAACTCTCGCACAGAATGGAAACGGGCAACACGCCTACATCGACTCCGAACTCGAAGCCCGCAAGGTCCTCGTCAACGAACTCGGAGCGACCCTTCAAACCGTCGCCAAGGACGTCAAAATCCAGGTCGAGTTTAACCCCGCAACCGTGAAGTCCTATCGCCTCATCGGTTACGAAAGCCGCCTTCTTGCAGCCGAAGACTTCGCCGACGATCAAAAAGACGCAGGCGATATGGGAGCCGGACATCGCGTCACCGCTCTCTACGAAGTCGTCCCTCTAGGTGCCCCGGATCCCGTCCGCCGGGTCGATGATCTCACGTATCAAAAAACCGTTGCCGCTTCCGGCAACAAGGCAGATCTCTTCACCCTGAAAATCCGCTATAAGCAGCCACGGGGATTTCGTAGCAAACTCATCACCAAGGTCGTCCCGGACTCAAAAAAGCCCTTTGCCCAGGCCTCCTCTGATTTCCGCTTCGCCGGCTCAGTCGCCGCCTTCGGCCTGTTACTCTCCGACTCGAACTACAAAGGCACGACCACCCGAAACAAAGCCCTGTCATGGGCCTCCGCCGCAGCCAAGCCAGATCCCAACGGCCTCCGCCGCGACTTCCTCTCACTCGCCCGCAAAGCCAAATTCCCCAAGTAATCTTCCATTATATTTCCCATGATGGGTGCTTGAAGATCCGAGGGGTGTCGTATCTGCATTTAGACGAGTGCTTTCTTGGGAGTCTCCCGAACCTTGAAATAAATTCCAGCTTCCTGATCAACTGGCGCTTTTGTCCTTGGTCGCCTGACCACGGATCCAACCCCCTTTCGCCCCCCTCCGCTCCGGCCCAAAGGCGCCTTCAAGACCCTCCCGCCAAAAGCAAATTCCTAGCAGTCTCCACAAGCTCATCAAAGACGGCGGTGGTGCATTGCCCGCATGGTTGGCATATCGCCTCACACGAAACCATATGGTCGATAGCACTCGCGGCGAGCCACCGCTGGAAGTGTGATGAAATTAAAAAAGTTCTATTCAGAATCGACAAGGCTGGCTCCATTTCAGGAAATTTCCAACTACAGACCAAAGACAACGGACGCGGATTTACGGGCACGGGTCATGGTCGTATCCAATTCGACGCACATGGTAAGCTGAAGACATTCGAATTACTGGTCACCGGACAGCACTGGGGCGAAGGACAATACACCAAAGGCGCCCGCCCGGGAAAAACACCCCTTGGATTTGTATTCCAGCTCAGTGATGGAAAAAAGGCACAGGACACCATTCCTCCACAAGGAATGAGTTGGGAAAAAGGATATTGGGAAGCTTGGAAATAGGGATCTTGAAAGTCGGGTGCCATCCTCTCGTATCCATGTTTCCCCCAGCGGAACTATTTCCCACAAACACACCATGAAACACTCTTTCCTCGCGACGCTGCTCACCTCGATATTGACCCAGTTTAGTCCTGCCGCCGAAGTGCTCGCAAGCAAGCCCAACATCCTCTTCTTCCTCGTCGATGACATGGGCTGGCAAGAAACCTCGGTACCGTTTCACACCGAGCCGACGAAGCTCAATAAAATCTACCAAACACCCGCCATGGTAAAGCTGGCTAGTGAAGGAGTCGCATTCACCAACGCCTACGCCTGTGCCATTTGTTCGCCAACTCGTGTCAGTCTGATGACGGGACAGAACGCCGCACGCCATCGCGTGACCTGCTGGACATTGCAAAAAGATAAATCCCCTGAGAGCGGAAATAAAATTCTCACCCCAAGCCATTGGAACCTTAATGGACTTCAACCAGCGGGATCGACCGTTCCACGTTCCGTCGCTACCACCACTTTGCCAGATCTATTACGCAAAGCTGGCTACCGCACTATCCACGCCGGCAAGGCGCACTTCGGGGCAAAAGACACTCCAGGTTCCGATCCCAAAAATCTGGGTTTTGATGTCAACATCGCCGGTCATTACGCGGGCGGACCTGGCTCATACCATGGCGACAAAAATTTCTCAGCAGCGTGGCGTAAGGGCAGTAAGATATGGGACGTCCCTGGACTGGATAAATACCACGGCCAAAAAATCAACCTCACTGAGGCGATTACACTCGAAGCCATTGCCGAGCTAGAAAAAACGGTCGTGATGAAAAAACCATTCTATCTCTACATGTCTCATTACACCGTGCACGCGCCATGGGAAAACGACCGCCGGTTTGTTAAAAAATATCAAGATAAAGGTCTCCCTAAACAACAAGTCACACTCGCCTCAATGTTAGAGGGCATGGATAAGTCGCTTGGTGATCTCACCGCCACGATTAAACGGCTCGGAGTAGCGGATAACACCATCGTAGTCTTTATGTCCGATAACGGAGCGCCAAGTCAGTGCCAGCGAAACCTGCCACTACGCGGTCACAAAATCGCTGCTTATGAAGGCGGGTCCCGCGTTCCATTGATCGTAAAATGGCCTGGAGTTACGGGGGAAAACCTACGCACTGATACCCCAATGATCATCGAGGATATCTTTCCAACATTTCTCGAGATGGCAGGTGTTCCCGTGCCGAATGATATCCCTGTTGATGGCAAAACCATTGTTCCTATTCTAAAAAACCCAAGTGCTAAACCAGCTGATCGAAACCTCTACTGGCACTACCCTAACAACTACAACCAACCGGCATTCAGCTCGGTGCGCCAAGGTGATTGGAAACTCATTTACTGGCACACTAACCAGAAACTTGTGCTCTACAACTTAAAGGATGATCTCGGGGAGAAAACCGACCTCTCTCAAAAACATCCTGAAAAGACCAGCAAGCTCGCCAAGGCTCTCGGTAAACATCTCAAATCCATGGATGCAGTGATGCCCATTATCAAAGCCACTGGAAAGCCTGTCCCCTTACCCGGATCCTAACAAATATGGCAACGAAAACCTCGATACCCAGACAAAGCTTCGTCCGCATATTGATTTTGGCGACACTTACTACGATCGGGCCTCCTTTAACGACCATACAATTCCTTGGTGAGCTTCCGATGCTCGTGGAGTTTCATCAACGAATTCCGTATAGCTAGATCTTCGATTCTAATTACATCGGGTCTTTGCAGGGAGGAAATTAGAAGCATTTCCACCCGATTCTTGCTGCTAAATTGCAACCTATGATCAGATTAAGAGCTACGGCACAGGCGTCTCTTTCAACGCCGCCTTAAGAATTGGCTCGGGGGATGATCCATCATCGGGGAGAAGTCGGTGACGCATGACGTGCGGGAATACATTCTGCACGTGATCTGGATGCACCGCTTTTTGTTGATCAAGAAAAGCACTCGCTTGGGCGGCTCGCATCAGAGATAGCGAGGCACGCATGGAAACGGTGTGGCTACCACCCGCCGCACGACTTACTGCTTCCAACCCCCTTTCGCCCCACTCCGCTCCGGTCCAAAGGCGGCTTCAAGGCCCTCCCGCCAAAAACAATTTCCTAGCAGTGGAATTTACTTTTTGTTCAGCGTCTCCTTAGGAAATGCCTCTTGATTTTTCACCTGATCCACAAACAGAAAGGACCGCGTTTCGATCTTCGTGTTGCCCGCCTCATCAGACGTCAAGGCACGCAGAACGGTTGTCTTTTCAATCATCAAGGGATCCGAGTAGACTTCTCCTCCGTCCAATGATGGCGCGGACCCATCGATCGTGTAGCGAATGACTCCGCCCGGCGGATCCGTCGTGAGTCTGAGCACAAAGGGCGTCTCGACAAGGCTCCGAGAGTGACTCCATTGGATATTTGGCCCTTGAGCCTGGAGCGGCATGAGACCAAGCACTGAGCACAGAAGCCCAGCAAGAATGAAGATACGGGGCTTGTTCATAACCCGATTACTGTATCCAGTCTGCGTGCTTGGTCAATCTAAGCACGATGTCAGGATTTCGCGGCGAAACTCAGCTTGCACCTTGAGAGGTGTTGTGTCATCCAAACACTGAAGTGAACAAGAGCCTAGCTACCAATCTTCTATCCATCGTCGTCATCATCATTGGCTTCGTCTTACCGGGTGATCATGCCCTAGCTGGACCCTTACGCGCCATTGGCCTGTTCGCAGCGTCTGGTGCCATCACGAATTGGTTGGCCATTCACATGCTGTTCGAGAAAGTACCGGGTCTCTATGGCTCTGGTGTGGTGCCGAGCCGCTTCGAGGAATTCAAAGGCGGCATTCGCAATTTGATCATGAATGAGTTCTTCACCGTGCAGAACGTGGAGAGCTTCTTCAAGACTCAGAGCAATGACACCAGCATCCAACTCAAGCCCGAGCCCATCCTCGCCTTGGTCGATCATGAGCGCCTGTTCAGTGCGCTCGTCGATGCTGTCATGGCTTCGCCGATGGGTGGCATGTTAGGCATGCTTGGTGGTGCGGCCGCCCTGGACCCACTCAAAGAGCCTTTTAAAAAGAACATGAACAATGAGCTGACAGCCATTGTTGAATCGCCCAAGTTGACGGACGCCATTCAAGAAAGCATGCAATCTGACAACGGCAACAATGCTGCAGACGTCACCGCTAAGGTGGAAGCCATCGTCAATCGTCGCCTCGAAGAACTCACGCCACAGATGGTGAAGACCATTGTGCAAGACATGATTCAGAAACACCTTGGCTGGCTGGTCGTCTGGGGTGGTGTCTTTGGCGGGCTGATTGGCCTGCTGACACACTTGTTTCTCTAGATCAACTGGTCTCGTGGAACGAGCCGTCACTTTCTACGCCTCGCTAGTTAACATCAACGCCTACCACCAACCCGGAGTCGAAGCCGGCAAGGCAGCGGCCACGACCTTCCTCGATCTTCTCAACCAAGTCCGCGGCCACTTAACCGCCTGCCAAAAAACGGCCGGGGACATCGCCACTGAAATCACCGGCGACGCCGAAAGCGTCTTCCACGCCCTTGTTCACCTCTCCAACAACGGCGAAGCCAATCAGGTGCTTGGTGAAACTCCGGCCCAGGATTCATTCTCGCTGTAGGCAGCTCAAAAAATAAAACTCCAAACACGAAGTCTGCAGGCTGAATGGCAGGGTGTTAAACGACCATGCCCAAGAAATCTCCGAAGAAGAGAAATAGGAATACTATGTTTCGCACGCCAAGGGAAAATCAACGGCTTCGCAATGGCCAAGGGGCGAAAAAGCGAAACTAAAATCTTCTTGAAAAAAAATCCATTTCAATCGGTTTAATCTGTGTCAATCATCGTAATCTGCGAATTGGAACCTTCTCCGTTTGAAGATGGCGACACAAAATTCTTCAAACAAAATCAAGATCTGTAAGACTCCCTAAATCCACCATGAAAAATACACCAACGCAACCCTCCGACACCCGCCGTGACTTCATTAAAAAAAGCACTTGGGCCAGTATCTCGATCATGACCCTTCCGAACGTTGCTCGTGGCACGACCGCCAACGAAAAACTTCGCTTCGCATGCATTGGAGCAGGCGGAAGGGCCACTGCCGGATTTGGTCCGGGGCTCAATGAGCACATGGTCGCCATCGTCGAACCAGATCCGGACGGGCGTGGTGCAAGTCAGATCAAAAAGGCCAAGAAGGCCCAACCTGGTGTGAAGATTTATACCGACTACCGCGAACTCTTTGACAAACACGACGACCTCGATGCCGTCTGGATCGGTTGCCCCGACCACAACCACTACGGCTCCGCCATCCGCGCTCTTGAAACCGGCGCAGGCGTTTATTGTGAAAAACCACTCACCTGGTCGATCGGCGAAGCCGCCGCTCTCCGCGCGAAAGCCGCTGAGAAGAAAGTCGCAACCCAAATGGGTAATCAAGGCCACTCCAGCGAATCGATCCGACGGATCGTCGAAAACCTGCGCGGCGGAACTCTCGGGCCCGTTAAGAAGGTCGTGAGTCAGATGGGCAAAAAGTGGGGCGCCACCGGCATGCCTCCTTTGGGCACCAAACCAACTGGCTTAAATTGGGATTCCTGGTTGGGGCCTGCCGAGGAAATTCCTTACCACAAAGATCTTCATCCCTTCACCTGGCGCAAGTATGGCCCCTTCGGAACCGGAACACTCGGCGACATGGCCTGCCACACCATCGATGGTGCGGTTTGGGGATTGCGACTCACCGAGGCCGACACCTTCCAGGTCGAAGCCGAAAGCGGCGGCCCTAAAAACGGCGGACACGCCCTTGATGCCGTGGTGCGTTGGGATTTCCCCGCCCGCGGCGACATGCCCGCAATGTCGCTTTGGTGGTATCAAGGAAATGCCAAACCGAAAAATCCCAAGGGACTCGGCAAGCTCAACTACAGCACTCTCTATCACGGCGAAAAAGGCTTCATGACCTCCAGCAGCCACTGCGGGGGGGGCGATCTCCTGCCGAAATCCTTTGCCAAGTCTGTCAAGCAAGCCGAGAAAACCATCGCCCGCGTTCCGAGTCACTCCGGCGACTGGATTCGCGCGATGAAAGACAAGAGCGCTCCCGCACCGAGCTGCAATTTCGACTACTCCGGAAGACTCACCGAAATCGTTCTGGCCGGTATCGTCGCTCTGGAGGTTGGCGAAAAACTCACCTTCGACATGAAAACGAGCAAGTTCACCAACAACGATAACGCCAACGCATTCCTCTGGCGCAAGCCGCGTAAGGGGTGGGAATTTGGTTATCCGGCATAGCCCCGAATGAACCTGTGCTCCTCCATAATTGACCTTCTTCGCGGGAAGAAGGTCATCGCTTTGGTATTCGCCATTCAGCAAGCCGGGGCACAAAATCACCTGCCAATTCTGGAGAAACTTGCCGAGGCGGATCCCGCGCCTTTCGTTATCGTTGAGGGAAGCGGTAAAGATACCAAAAAAAAACCTTTCACCCCCTCTGCTCCGGTCCAAAATGCGCATTTAAAGCCCTTCCGCCAAAAGCAAATCCCTAGCAGTGAAAATCAATCCCCCCCGGGTGCCACGAAGCTACGGTAATCGGGTAGAATCAAGGGCCTACACCATTTCGTGACAACAGTACATTAGACATCCTTAAGCCTAAGCCAAGGGAATTCAGTTTGATCGAATTTCAAAAACCATAACATCCTGTCCTCTCCTGCCCATGTTCGCCGCTGTGGCTTTCGCTCATCATTTCAGCAAAGGCCATAGAGGAGAAATTTCCGCGATTGATCGCGTGAAGGGTGCTGGCGTTTAACGAACACAACAACACCCAGGAGTGGGATGTCTTCGTCAGCATGCTCAGAAGATAGACATCGAGGCCGATCACTTTGGGAGCGGCAAAGGGGCGTTGACGGGCTTGGATTGACCTGCGAATTTCAAGGGCGCAAACCAAGGCCCTATCAGCTTGCCCGCCTACGCCATAGTTTCTGCGCTTCCAAACTGAAATCCTGATGATGAAACCCCTCCCGCTTTTCGCCCTATTGATTACAGTCACGCTTGCAGCTTTCTCCCATGCAGCGGAACGACCCAACCTGCTCTTCATCATCGCAGACGACTGCACCTATTTGGACATGGGGGTTTACGGTGGGCAGGCCAAGACACCCGCGCTCGACCAACTCGCCGGCGAGGGCATGCAGTTCTCACGCTGTTTCCAGGCCGCGCCGATGTGCTCTCCCACGCGACACAATATCTACACCGGTATCTACCCGGTAAAATCCGGTGCCTGGCCCAACCACACCCGAGTCTACCCAGGCACTCAATCAATCGCGCATTACCTGGGCGATGCTGGCTACCGGGTGGCTTTGTCAGGGAAAACTCATATCGGTCCCAAAGCCTCCTTCCCCTTCGAGTATTCCAAAGAGTTCCGGTCTGCCGATCCCTCTGAAGATAATCCCTATCCGACACTCGAAAAACTCCTTACTGATTCCAAAAAAGGAGGCTCACCATTCTGCCTGATTGCCTGCTCCAACGAACCACATACACCTTATACCAAAGGGGATGCCTCAGCCTACGATCCAGCCACCCTCACGCTGCCGCCGACTTTTGTGGATACTCCCAATACCCGGCAGGAATACGCCAAATACCTCGCAGAGATCACCTACTTCGATTCCCAATGCGCCGCTCTGCTCAAATTGCTCGATAAGCACGACCTGGCCAAAAATACCCTCGTCATGGTGGTCTCCGAACAGGGCTCTGGCTTTCCCTTTGCAAAGTGGACCTGTTTTGAGCTGGGACTCACCTCCGGCATGATTGCACGTTGGCCCGGCACCGTAGCAGCGGGCGCCAAGTCAAACGCTCTGGTCGAATACGTCGACATCACACCCACCTTCCTCGCCGCCGCCGGGTTGAAAACTCCCGACACGATGGACGGGCGCTCGTTCTTGCCTGTCCTCACAGGTGAAAATGTGGAACACAAGAAATACACCTTTGGAGTACAGACGACCCGCGGCATTGGATCAGGGTCTGAGAACTTCGGTGTGCGATCTGCCGGGACCAAAACCCACCGCTACATCCGCAACCTCAATCATACCGAAACATTCAAAAACGTCGTCACCCGACCAGGTGGTGACAAGGCCGACTTCTGGATGTCGTGGATCGAAAAGGCAAAAGCTGGCGATGCCCACGCCCTTGCCATGACCAGGAAATACCAGCACCGACCCACCGAGGAACTCTACGATGTGGAGAATGATCCCCATTGCCTCAATGACCTGATCGGTGATCCGAAATTCGCTGAACTCAAGGCTGACCTGTCCACCCGCCTCGATGCCTGGATGAAATCGCAGGGGGACAAGGGAGCCGCCACGGAGGCCCAGGCTCACACCCGCAAGGGCGGCTTCAAGGAGAACAAGCGACCCAACCCGTAGCCTCGATCGTTTAACGTGTAAGAACACCCTGTCCCTAGCGTTCTTAAAAAGAAGATTTCACCATGATTCACAGATCACTGAAGCGTATTCTTATTCTCGCCACTTTAATGGCGAAGAAAGGTAAATGGGCAAAACGGATTCGGCCGTGTAACCTTGGCGCGGTGGGTGCATCAGCGGAAAGCACGATGGACAAACGCAGCGGATGCTGCGTATTTAGATATTGTTAAATGCGTAACGCAATTCTATCGATCGCGATTCTGCTCACTACGGGCTCGGCTTGGGCTGCGAATCCGGATGTCGAACGTCAACGGCTCGAATTCTTTGAAACGAAGATTCGGCCCGTCCTCGTCGAACATTGCTATGAATGCCATGCGACCGATTCCAAAAAGCTCCGTGGTGGCTTGCTCGTCGACTCCCGGCAGGGCTTGCTGGACGGTGGCGAATCGGGACCCGCGGTCGTGCCGGGTGACATGGAGGAAAGCCTGCTGATCTCGGCTCTGAAGCATGATGAATTCGAGATGCCTCCCAAGAGCAAGTTGCCCCCGGAGGTCATTGCAAATTTCGAAAAATGGATTCTAGACGGAGCAACTGATCCACGTCTCGCTACGGACCTAGCGGCCAAGCCAAAGCCCATTGATGTCGAAGCCGGGCGGAAGCACTGGGCCTATCATCCGCTCAAAGCACCTGCCATCCCCGAAGTGAATGATCCTTCTTGGCCGAACGGCGACATCGATCGCTTTGTCCTCGCCAGGCTGGAAGCGACAGGTCTGTCACCTGGATCCGATGCGGAAAAGACCGTCTTAATCCGCCGCCTCTACTTCGACCTCATCGGCCTGCCTCCCCCGCCGGAACAGATTGGACAATTCCTCAACGACGAGTCGCCAAAGGCGTTTGAGAACCTCGTTGACCGGTTGATGGCATCACCGCGCTTCGGCGAACGTTGGGGGCGTCACTGGCTTGATGTTTCACGTTTCGCGGAATCGATGTCGTTGCGTGGAATCTTGCTCAAACATGCCTGGCGTTATCGCGACTATGTGATTGAAGCGTTCAATGACGATCGACCCTATGATCAGTTTCTCACGCAGCAGCTCGCAGGCGATTTACTTGAGGCAACATCACTCGAGGCACAGCAGCAGAACCTCGTGGCCACAACCTTCCTGATGATGGGTAACACAAACCTCGAGAACCAAAACAAGGGCCAGCTCGAGATGGATTTCGTCGATGAACAGCTCGACGTCATCGGAAGAGGTTTTTTAGCGCAAACGATCACTTGCGCACGCTGTCACGATCACAAATTCGACCCCATCCCTACCCGGGATTACTACGCGATGGCCGGTGTTCTCAAGAATGTTCAGGGGCTGAAGCACGCCAATGTCTCCAAATTCATGGAAGCCCCCTTACCCATCTCGGAGGAGGCGAAGCGAGAATTGGAGATTCACAATTCGACGGTCGCCAAATTGAAGACCGAAATCAAAACGCTGAAAACGGAGCTGGAACCGCCCTCCCAGCAATCGAAATCGATCATCGCGGCCTCCTCCTTGCCGGGCATTGTCGTCGATGACGATGAGGTGATGATCGTAGGCAAATGGACGAATTCGGTGCATTCCAAGCACTACATCGGCAAGCGTTACATCCACGATGCCAACAAGGGGAAAGGAGACAAGACCGTCTCCTTCATCCCAAAACTACCGAGTGACGGGGAGTATGAAGTGCGCTTCGCCTATTCGAATGGAAGCGGCCGCGCGTCGAATGCGCCCGTGACGGTATTCAGCGCCGGGGGTGAGAAGACAATCACTGTCGATATGCGTAAGACCCCGCCGCTTGATGGGCGCTTCATTTCACTCGGCACCTATCGCTTTGAAGTGAACGAGCAAAGCTTCGTCCTGATCTCGAATGAAGGGACGGACGGATTTCTAACAGCCGATGCCGTTCAGTTCCTACCTGTCGACAGGGACAGCAAAGTGGCAAGCAGCCCAGTGCCTCAGCCGAGTAAGCAACCTCCAGCTGGCAAACAACAGGCCCTCAAGAAACACATGGCAAAACTCACGGCGGACCTGGCGACACTCCAGAAAGGAAAACCCGCCCGCGCGATGATCATGTCCGCTGCCGAGAAAGCGAAACCGACGGACTTGAAGATCCATATTCGTGGCAGCATTGATAATTTGGGCGCTACCGCTCCACGCGGCGTGCTCCAAGTCGCCAACTATGGCCCCGCTCCAAAGATGCCCACCAGCAGCAGCGGTCGCCTGGAACTCGCTGACTGGATCACAGATCCAGCGAACCCGCTGACGTCGCGAGTGATGGCAAACCGCGTGTGGCATTGGCTGATCGGGGCAGGGCTGGTTCGGACCGTTGACAACTTTGGCACAACGGGTGAATCGCCCTCACATCCCGAACTGCTCGATCATCTGGCTGTCCAATTCGTCGACCAAGATTGGTCGGTGAAGAAGCTGATTCGGACAATCGTGCTTTCCAGAACCTACCGTCTTTCGTCTGCGCGAGATAAACAGCATGACGACCCGGAGAATCGGCTTTTGGCTCACATGAATCGTCGCCGTTTGGATGCCGAATCGCTCCGTGACACCATGCTGTCCGTAAGTGCTGTCTCTTATACACATCTCCGAGCCCACGAGACAAGAGGC